>ODAI011966052.1_pt1 | contig 65454 bp, 49 predicted proteins | sample 1539321 | NCBI WGS metagenome assembly ODAI01 (sample SAMN02144231, study PRJEB22623) | gut metagenome | biome: sheep rumen | host: Ovis aries | place: New Zealand
CGCTTGCGAAGGGCATGAACTCCGAATACGCGAACCTGAACGCCTACGACAGCATTCAGGTGCACGGCGGTTCCGGCTCCATGCTCGAATACGCTTGCCAGCGCCTCTACCGCGATGCACGCATCACCTCCATTTACGAAGGCACGACGCAGTTGCAGACGGTTGCCGCCCTCCCGCACATCACCACCGGCACCTACAGCCAGATGCTCGAGGAACTGGAAGCGGGCGAAGTGGCCGCCGAATACGAGAGCCTCAAGGCCCGTGCGAAGGCCATGGACGCGAAGTTCAACGAGGCAATCGAAGTTGGGAAGGCCGCGAACAACAACGAGTTCACCGCCCTCTGCAGCCGTCACTTGTACGAACTCGCAGCCAACTGCGTGATGAGCCAGTTGCTCCTCCGCGACGCTACCAAGGCACCGGAACTGTTCGAAAAGAGCATGAAGGTGTACCTGAACCTCGCCGAAGCCGAAGTCGCCAAGCACTACAACTTCGTGAAGAGCGTGGATGTGGAAGCGATGGAGAGCTACAGGAAGGCGTAAGAAGTCATTCTGGAGCAAGGTCCCTGAGCCTGTCGAAGGGCCGCTGCGATAGAATCCATAAAATTAAAGGCCTCGGTGATGAACCGAGGTCTTTTTCTATAGACTCCTTGTAAACCATCACACGAACTGTTTTTTCAAATCAGAAAGCACTTCATCTAAAGGTCTTCCGATTATGGGAAAGCTTACAGCAGGTGTTACCAAAAACGAATTTAAAAAAGAGTTGAATGATTATTTGGAATGGTTCTGCAAGGATAGAATATAGATGAATCTTGGTGAAATGACCCCTGATGACTACGGAAAAAGTCTAAATTTAACCTAACTAATCTGTCAAAAAAAAGTCCGCCTCCCCCCGGCCTTGTGATGTGAACCCCAAAAATTGGACAATTAAAATTTAGGATAAAACTCCGTTATGAGTTCGGTATTGAACCGGACTCATTCCATTTAAGCGAAGCTTTATCCGATCATTGTTATAGTATTCGATGTATTTTTTTAATTCCCGCTTGAAATGACCTATATCACGAAATGTATTCGGATAGAGAAATTCAGTTTTCATTATTCCAAAGAAGTTCTCCATCATGGCGTTATCAAGACAATTTCCTTTACGACTCATACTTTGAATAATTCCATGCTCTCGTAATGATTTCTGGTATTTTACATGTTGATAATGCCACCCTTGGTCGGAATGTAGAATTAGCCCTTTCCATTTACGTTTTAAGGAGTACGCCTTGTCAAGCATATTCATAACCATCTTGAGATCCGGATGGTTGGAAATCGTGTAGCAGATTATCTCGCCATTGTACATATCTAGTATGGGCGATAAATAGCATTTGTTCACGCCAATATTTATCTGTGTCACATCGGTTGTCCACTTCCTGTCGGGAGCCTTTGGGTTGAAGTTGCGATTGAGCCTATTCGGCGCAGTTTTCCCAATTTCGCCCTTGTACGAACGGTACTTGCAGCGTTTACGGATGTTTTTCAGATTTTCTTCTCTCATAATTCTGCAAATAGTCTTGTGGTTGATCGTGTAGCCCTCATTTCTGAGTTGCGCGTCTATCCTGCGGTAGCCGTAACGTCCCTTGTTTGCCGCATGAACAGACCTGATTCGGATACGTTCTTCCGCATAGCGGTCCGGTTTTCTACGGAGGTTATAGTAGTATGTAGAACGCGATAGTCCGCTGGCCTTCAGAAGATACTTGAGGGCATATTCATTTGTTAATTCCCGGACGATTTCGGCCCTATACCGAACATCCCGGCATCTTCTTGGTCTAGGGCCTTCAATTTTTTTAAGTAGGCGTTCTCCGCTTTCAAGTATTCATTTTCTTCTTTAAGTCGATCGATTTCACTTTTCCCTTTTGAAATCCTTGACGTGCTTTTTGACATTTTTCGGGGTCTTCCTCTTGGTTTTATTGCAAGCAGTTCGTCGTATCCTCCATGACGAAACCTGCGAACCCAGTCCATTAGTGATTTTCTGCTAATACCATATTTTGCGGTTACTTCATAATATGGCTGCGATTTAACAACGATGGCTTCTATGGCTTTCTGCTTCAATGCATTCGATGCACGGAATGTACATTTTTTCGGCTCTACTAGTCGCCCCAAAATCTCAAATTCGCGACACTTGTGACATATGTCGCGAACATCAAACGACACTTTTCTGGATATTTCTTTTGGAGTAAGACCTTCTTTATATAGGTCAATGACCTTTTGCCATTCTAATAGTTTATCGTTCATGAGAACCTCATAGTTGTGTCCAACTTTTGGGGTTCAGTTCACCTCAAGGCAATGTTTCTTATGTTATTTCTAAAATAAAATTACAAATCGTTAAATCGATCAAAATATTTTCGTGACACGGCTATCAAAAAAGCACCACCTAACAGAATGCCTAAAATGCCTTCTAAAGAAGCCCAAAAACGAGCGTAAGAACACGGAGTTAAATCTCCGTAGCCAACAGTGGTTAGCGTTATAATTGAAAAATAAATCGATTCTCCAATTCCATTTGCGCTCCGGCTGCAGTTTCCTGTCGCATTAATACATTCAGCAACAAAAGGGTCATCCAAAAAATAATATATGCCCCCAAATAAACACAAAACTACAAACATCCAAACGAATACGAACCTTGGTTCAATCATTCCACCAAGAATAACGTAAAAAAACTTCATGAAACCATTCAAGTCCATTTTATTTCTATAGTAAATCAGGGTTGCTCTATCATTTACTGACTTAAACTGATCGCCATCAATCAGCAAGTTCATTACGTCTCTATAGTTTTTTTTCGCAGTTTGAAATTCAACCATAACTAATTTTACAGGTGTCCATTTTTTCACCAATTTTTCACGCAAGGTATTTTTTACGTTTAAAGCAAGACTTGCATTAAATTCAAAGTCGAGACTTGAGCAAACTAATCGCAGCGATGAAAATTTGCACATTCTCAAATCAGAGCGTTTAACGTCAGCCATAACAAAATTTAGCGAACCAGACGAAACCGAGCGCATCTTCAAATTGGACACAACCCCTGAAATGTCAATTTGATCCGCAAAGACTTTTTCAACAGACAAGGAGCAATCATGATTATTCAGAGTCGTTCCTCTTATGGTCAATTTGCCAAAAAACAAACAATCTGAAATAAGAATACTCGAATTACAGTTGTTATCATCAATAGTCAAAGCACCTAACACTATACAACGTTTCACGATTACACGATTTTTTCTTGATATGACAAGTTCTTTGCCAGCGTCAATTACAGTATTGTCTATATGAATTTCTTCGTCTATTTTGCAAAGATTCGCTATTTCCTGACCGGATCTCTTTTCAAACTTTATGTCATCATTGAATAAATCACCGAAAGAGTTCGAAAAATCCACGCATTCGATTCCACGGGAAGAATCGCTTTTTAGATTCAATAAATCATAAACACCTCCACAACGTCGTTTTACCTCTTCTTCATTCCTTTCACTGATAATTTCTTGCTTTTTATTATGGAGATTGAACGCTCCATAGCCTAGGACAATACCGAGAAGAAGTGATAGAAATGCAACAATTCCCTCCAGCCACAAAGGCAAAGGAGACAAACTCGGAAAAACCTCAAGCATTCCCATACCAATGTAGATTGCAAGGCCAACCGTAAGAAGAACAATCACTATTCTTACTAATTTCATCATCCATATCCAGTTTGGATTTGTAGTTTTTTATAGAGGGTTCATGAACGACCATGTTCATTACCGGTTAAGTTAAAATATATCCTTTTTCCTGCTAAGTGGTTATACCCTTTTGGCCTAAGCGACCTCCTTTTTAAGCCTATACAACCGGAGTCATGTACCCCAGCGAACCGTGGAGCCGCTTCCAGTTGTAGAATAGCTCAATGTACTTGAAAACGGCCACCCGCACGTCTTCAAGGCCCTTGAAGTTCCGCCTGTAGATCTTCCCCTTGTCTCGGAGTTGTAGTTGTTTTTTACAGAAAAATCTATGCCTCGGTTATAGATTATTGCCATTGTTTTACCTTTTTTTGGGGGGGCAATAAATATAATAGCTTATGCTACCCTCTTATTAACTCCTGCATGATCCAACAAGGTCTGCGACAGCGACTTTTCCAAGCGTATGAACGAGTTTTCCCACGAACGCAAGTCCCGCGGCTCCCGCTTCGTCCCCGAGACAAAGTTGCTCATCGCAAAGTTCAAGCTCGCCCTAGAAACGATCTAGAAGGCCCCAAAGTCTGTGTAGAAGTGACAACTTTAATGAACTTGTTAATACAAGTCTTGGCTTAAGCAGTCCATTTTAAAATAAGGAACTTTTATTCTTTTATACAGCGGACAGAACTTGCAATTCTTTTTCCAATCACAGGAAATGTTATTTCATCATCATTGTAGGATAGGGAAATAAAACTCGCCCACACGTCATCATCTTCTTCCTCGCTACTCCAATATGACGCATCATAGTTGGAAAGGGTGAAGGATCCGTCGTTCACGCAATGTCCTGTAGGAATTGCATTAAATCCAAAGTCATCCGTACCGTTGCCGTCGATATCATCACTTACGTACCAACCGCTGGTTGAACGCAATTTTGAACCGCCCGAATTACCTAGGAATTTAACTAATGCATTCCAGTCTTTACGATTTGGCAACCTCCAACCGGAGGGACAAACGCCTCGTACCTTGTAGCCAGCATCGAAGGATGCCGCATCTCCACATGTCGTACCATACCCACAACCTTTACCTGTTTCGCTGAAAATCGCTGCGGAATCCATTGCCGCGCTCCACAGGTATAGTCGTCCGAACTTATCACAATAGCGATGATCGTGTTCCATGCAGTAACTTTGGGCAGAACCTATGTTATAAGCGTAGTTCAAGTTCTCGGCCATCCATACTTGATCGCCGATTGTGGTTGTTCTGTACTCCTTGTTGTCGCGGAGATCCGTAAGTTTGTTTGCTACGGCATCATACACGCTACTATCAACAATTGTCTGATTTTGAATTATCGCTGGAATGGTTTTATTGTCCTTTACACACCGGATTGAAATTCCACAATCCTTTGGGAGCATAGGAAGATTGACGTACATAGGATGATAACCACTCACGGTATAGGTTATGTAACTGTAATGATGGGAGGGAAGGGTGGTAAGTTCGGTGCTTGAATGGAACCTGGTCGTGGCAGGGTAAAACATCGAATCAATACCTAATGAATATCCTGAAGGAAGAATTGATAAGCCAAAAACATCTGTTGCGTTGCTACTAACAGACCATGCATTTGCTGACAAAAGCTTTCCACGTCCAGCTGAAGATGCAGAACCGCCAGTATATGTAATTCCAACAAGTTCAGACAGGGTTCTCCAGTCATAATTGCTCGGCAAACGCCATCCTTCTGGACAGATTCCTCTAACAAAACCCATTTCCGCAGTCCTAAATGGTGTCGTTCTCATCGCGCTGAATATTTCTGCGGAATCAATTGCTGCAGCCCAAGTATAAAGACGACCATATTTTTCGCAGCTGTCTGCAGTTAGATTGTAGCACAAGCTTCTTGCAGAACCATAGTTATAGTCGTAGTTTAGGTTCTCGGCCATCCAAGTTTGATCACCAATTACTACGGTCTTGTATACCTGTCCATCGCGTTCATCGGTAAATTCTCCGTATTTGATTGATGGGTTAAGGTACTGCCATGCGACTTTTGTGACGCTCCCTGGCTTGTCTTCGCCATCGGATGATGAAGAAGTTTCTGAACTGTCTGTACTGGACGACTCGTCCGTGGATGACGAACTTTGAACATCATTTCCGGCACTGCTAGAACTATCCTGAGCAGAACAGGAACTTATCAAGGTGGAATCAGAGGATTGTCTGTCGCTTGGATAAACGTCTTCCGAACTGCTGTAACGGTCCTCCGCAAGGCTATCCTGCGGAAGTTCTGCAGAATCCTCGTTTTTTGAAGAGGTTGATGATGCTCCGTCATCGCCACAAGCCGTCAAGGAGACTGTCGCGATAAACATTAGAAGGAGGAATTTAAAGGGCTTGGAAAACATTTTTTTATTGGATTTGTAGTTTTTTATAGTGGGTTTATGAACGACCATATTCATTACCAGTTAAGTTGAAATATATCCTTTTTTCCTGCTAAGTGGCACACCCTTGGGGCTTAAGTGGCCTCTTTTTTTATCGCGAGTTTAAGTTTTCTAGCATCATAGGGCAGGCAGGGTAAGCCAGGCGTTGCGGGGCGGCGTCTGAGCCCCGCAGTGGGGGTGCGCGGAAGACCCGGCCCTTTGGCAGGCTCAGGGACCTTGACCGAGCCTGGAGCGAGCCCTCCCCTTTGCATAAGCTTTCCCAAAACTGAAAAAAAATCACAATTTCATCCAACTGTCATAATATGACATTTAAAGAATATATATTTGAACTGCAGAAAAAAAGACCCGCAATTTCAAGCATGTTTGCGGGCAGGAGCGAAAGATGAGTAAAGATGTGCAGCCTGTTGCAGGCAAAAATGAGATTGTCGTGTACCAGCCGGAGGGCGGAGAATTTCATATCGAAGTCCGTGTTGAAAATGAGACCGTATGGCTCACGCAGGCGCAGATGGCAGAATTGTTCAACAGCACGCGAAACAATATCACCCTCCATATCAAGAATATTTTCCAAGAACACGAATTGGACGCCAATTCAGTATGTAAGGAATCCTTACTAACTGCAAATGACGGGAAAAAGTACAAAACGAAGATTTACAATCTTGATGTTATCATTTCAGTCGGCTATCGCGTAAAGTCTATTCAAGGAACACGTTTCCGTCAATGGGCAAATCAAGTACTTAAAGAGCATTTGCTAAGGGGTTGCAGCATCAACCAACGGCTGATATCTCACGAAAACAAGCTGGAGAACCATGATTCCCGCATAATCAATCTCGAAAAGCAAGTGGATTTTTTCGTGAAGACGAACTTGCCGCCAAGCGAAGGTTTGTTGCCTGCACATGCGCACTGGAGCGGCTACGAATTCGCAGTGCAGTTGGTGCGTTCCGCAAAAAAGGAAATCGTCATCATTGACCCGTATGCCAACGACATGGTTCTTTCGCTTATGGCAAAACGCGCCAAGGGTGTGAATGCGACGATCTATTCCGCTAGAATCACTCACGCTATGAGAGAGGAAGAGGCACGGCTGAATCGGCAATTTCCGACGGTCCACTTGGAGAACATGCGCGAAGTCCACGACCGTTTCGTCATCGTCGATGACGTAGTTTATCATGTAGGGGCGTCGTTCAAGGATTTAGGTAATCAAATGACGGCATTTTCAGTACTGAACTTCGTCACCAAGGAGCAGGTACTTGCGATGGTGAAATAGAAAGCTGCATTTTACCACTTCGGGGTCTTAGGGGTTTGACCCCTAGGAGAGAGGGTAGCGGAAGACCCGGCCCTTCGGCGGTTCGGCAGGCTCACTGACCTTTGGGATTTTGGCCGGGCCTGAAGCGAGGGGGATACTTCCCCCATTCAAGCACTATTTAAAATCAGTCCGGTTTTTCTTGATCCAGAATGCACCAGACTTTCCAGCTTGCATACACGTCTTTTTGCGGGCGGCACAGCCTGACAAAGGACGCAGTGCCCAGATTGCGCTTGATGCACGCTTTCGATTCGTTGTGGTATTTGATATACCCGCTGCAGGATTCACTTGCGCTCAGGTCGGAGGCAGGAGAATATCCCCGTTCCGTGCATGTATCGTTTTCAAAGATCCATGTATTTTCGCCGTCTGTAATTTTCACATTGTACTTCTCGATGTACAGTGTATCGGCGTAGTCGGAATTGGGATCGTCGCCGACAAATGTTACCAAGGCATCGTCTGCAAACATGCTCTTCGGCCAGCCGCTATGCGATTCGACAACAGGCGCAACATAGGTTGGATTCTTGACAGTCCATTCGGACACCGTAGAATCCGTCAGCTGCACAAGCTTTAGCTCATCTTCAAATTCCCTGTAATAATAGACGTCATCGCCGACCTTGATTTTTGCCAGGTAGGCATCCTTGGAGTTACGGCAACCGTCCCAGACATAGTCGGAGCATTCGTACAAATCGGCATATAGCAGCGAATCATCCTGAACAATGACGACCCTTTCCAAATAGGCCGACGTAGACATGAATCCGCCACCATACTCCCCGTTCGGTTCATCTATGATATAGCAGTATCCTTCATAGTCTCTCGGATATACCCAGCGGATATTCTTCGCGTTTTCGCCATACGATGTATAGTACGATTCATCAATCGGTTCATACTTGTACGTTTCTTGCTTTGCGCCCGTATCAACAGGTACAAAGTCGTACACGTCCGGTTTTACGCCCGTGGTATCGAAAGGCAACTTGTCATACTGCGGCAATTTGGATTCTTCGGAAGAGGAACTTTCAGGGGCGGCCGTTGCAGAACTGGTCGCCTGTTCCTGCGATGCGGAACTCGTCTGTGCCTCCTGGGACGAAGAACTTGCAGCGGGATCCGTCGCCGAGGAACCAGCCACATTTTCCGACGAAGAGCTTTCTGTTCCCGATGACGAAACGATCGAGTCATCCCCCGACGAACTTTCCACCGCAACAACTTCTTCCTGTTCCGGAGCCTGTGACGAAGTTGATTCATCGCAAGCGGCAAACAGGCACGCCGCAATGCCCGCCATCAAAAATTTTTTCACCATTCTATCCTCCTATTTCAGTTTACATACAAAATATACAAAAGGTTGCCCTTTCGCGGGCAACCCATTATAAATTGACGGTTCATTTTTCAGAGCAAGCGGCATGTTCCCATCAGCTTTTGGTGGTCTTGACGCTGTCGTTTTGTAGCTTAAGAATGATGTCGCCGGAATCCGGGTCCATCATCATGTCGAAGCTAGAACGAATGGTAAACTTGTAGCCCGCGACGTCATAGCATATGTCCAGCGAATGCACTCCACTCGCCAAGGGCATGAACTCCGAATACGCCAACCTGAACGCCTACGACAGCATCCAGGTGCACGGCGGTTCGGGCTACATGCTCGAATACGCTTGCCAGCGCCTCTACCGCGATGCACGCATCACCTCCATTTACGAAGGCACGACGCAGTTGCAGACGGTTGCCGCCCTCCCGCACATCACCACCGGTACCTACAGCCAGATGCTCGAGGAACTGGAAGCGGGCGAAGTGGCCGCCGAATACGAGAGCCTCAAGGCCCGCGCTAAGGCCATGGACGCGAAGTTCAACGAGGCAATCGAAGTTGTGAAGGCCGCGAACAACAACGAGTTCACCGACCTCTGCAGCCGCCACCTCTACGAACTCGCAGCCAACTGCGTGATGAGCCAGCTCATGCTCCGCGACGCCTCCAAGGCACCGGAACTGTTCGACAAGAGCATGAAGGTGTACCTGAACCTCGCCGAAGCCGAAGTCGCCAAGCACTACAACTTCGTGAAGAGCTTGAGCGTGGAAGCGATGGAGAGCTATAAGCAGGCATAAGCTGCTTCTTCGTCATTGCGAGGGGCGCCAGTCCCGAAGCAATCCATAAAGAAATTGCCCCGGCTCTAACGAGTCGGGGTTTTCTTTTTTCAAAAAACAGCCTATGTCATATTATGACATCCCCTCGTTTATATATTTATAGGGAGCGAGGTTCTATGCTGGTAACTTTCCTTATCGTGCTAGGCCTCCAGCTACTTGCAGCTTTGCTGTTTAGTAGCTATGGTCCCCTTTGGGGACATATCGGCTCTTTTCGGGGCTGGTGACGCAGGGGACGCCTGCGCCATTACCTTGCTGCTGAAAGTGCTGCCAATACTCATTTTCGTGGGGATTTTCGCGTCTTTAATGTTCTGTAGCGGGTAAAAACGGATAAAACTTAATACACTGTATTGCTCTTTTACTAACTTTTATATAAATTTTAGTAAAAAAAGGAGCACTTTATGGGAACCACAATGAATACAATCAGCGCAAGAATCGATTCAAAGCTCAAAACGCAAGCCGAAACCCTGTTCGACCAGCTCGGGATGAACATGTCTACGGCAATTACCGTTTTCTTGAAGCAGGTCGTCCGTCTCCGCAAGATCCCGTTCGAGATCGCCCTTGACACACCCAACGACGAGACCATCGCCGCCATGGCCGAAGCAAACGAAATCGCGTCAGGAAAACGCAAGGCCAAATCCTACAAGAACGCAAACGCAATGATTAAGGACATTCTCGACAAGTAAAGAATTTCGGGCAATGCGCTCATATTGACGCTGACGCGAACAGGTTCGCACAGCGATTTGTTCAAGAAATAGGAAGAAGGCGCAGGAGACGCCTGCGCCATTACCCTGTTGTTGAAGGTTCTTCCGTTCCTGATTTTCGTGGGGATTGCTGAGTCGCTTATGTTTTGCGGAGGGTGAAAAAAAAGACCGCAGCGGTTAGGCTACGGTCTGAATTTTTATGGATCCTATCGCGTCTTTACAGACGCTCCAGGATGACACTCTAGTTACTTCACCACGATGTTCACGAGCTTGCCGGGCACAACAATCGACTTCACGACGGTTTTGCCCGCCATAAACTCCTTGACTCGTTCATTGTCAAGCGCAAGCTTCTCAAGTTCGGCCTTGTCCATGTCCTTGGCAACAGATGCCTTGGCGCGGACCTTGCCGTTCACCTGGAACACGACTTCCACGGTGTTTTCCACAGCCTTGGAGTGGTCGGCTTCCGGCCAGGCGACGTTCGTGAGCGATTCGTTGTGACCGAGGATACTCCACATTTCTTCGGCGATGTGCGGGGCAAACGGGTGCAACAACTTGACGAACGTTTCGCACGGTTCGCGGTAGCGCTTGTCCATCTTCATCATTTCGTTGTTGAAGATCATCAGCTGGCTAATCGCGGTGTTGAAGCTCATGTTCTCGATATCGCTCGTGACCTTGATGACGGTCTGGTGCATCACCTTCTCGATTGCTTCCGGAGCGGTTTCATCCACAAAGACCGGAGCTTCATCGCTGTCGCCCACAACAGAGCGCCAGGCGCGGCCGAGGAAGCGGTTCATGCCTTCGATGCCCTTGGTCTGCCACGGCTTCACGGCGTCCAGCGGACCCATGAACATTTCGTACAAACGAAGACTATCGGCACCGTAGTCGCGCACCACATCATCGGGGTTCACGACGTTCTTGAGGGACTTGCTCATCTTCGCCACGATCTGCTTGAGCTCGATGTCGGTTCCCTTCTTGAAGAACTTGCCGTTCTTCTCTTCCACTTCGTCGGTCGGGACCTTGGAGCCCGCGGCGTCTTCGTAAGCGAAGGCGAGAATCATGCCCTGGTTGAAGAGTTTCTGGAACGGTTCGTCGGTAGAGACGAGGCCGAGGTCAAAGAGCACCTTGTGCCAGAAGCGGCTGTAGAGCAAGTGGAGCACGGCGTGTTCGGCACCGCCCACATAGAGGTCCACCGGCATCCAGTACTTTTCAAGTTCCTTTGCAACAAATGCGTCGCCGTTGCAGGCATCGATGTAGCGCAGGTAATACCAGCAGCTGCCTGCCCACTGCGGCATGGTGTTCGTCTCGCGGATACCCTTGCGGCCGTTCTTGTCCGTGACCTGGAGCCATTCGGTGGCGTTTGCGAGCGGAGACTGTCCGCCGTCACCCGGCTTGTAGTCCTTGAGTTCCGGCAACAGCACCGGCAGTTCAGAATCATCGACGGTAGAGATTTCGCCGTCTTCCCAGTGGATAATCGGGAACGGTTCGCCCCAGTAGCGCTGGCGGCTGAAGAGCCAGTCGCGGAGCTTGTAGTTCACGGTGGCCTTGCCGATCTTGTTGGCTTCGAGCCATTCGATGACCTTCGCGATGCCCTGCTTCTTGTTGAGGCCGTTCAGGCAAAGCGTGTCATTCTGGCTGTTGATGTAGGTGCCGTCGGCAGCCCAGCAGGCGTCCCCTGCGAGAACCTTCGGGCGAACGTCTTCGGGGCAGCTTGCATCGGGTTCCATGATGCAGATAACCGGCAGGTTAAACTTCTTCGCGAAATCGAAGTCGCGGGTATCGTGAGCAGGCACGGCCATGATGGCGCCGGTGCCGTAACCGGTCAGAACGTAGTCGGCGACCCACACCGGAATCTTGGTGCCGGTGAGCGGGTTCACGGCGTAGCTACCGGTAAACACGCCGGTCTTTTCCTTGGCAAGTTCCGTACGGTCGAGGTCGCTCTTCAAAGCGGCGGCGTGCACGTATTCTTCCACGGCGGCCTTCTGTTCGGCAGTCGTGAGTTCCGGCACCATCGCGTGTTCCGGGGCGACGACCATGTAGGTGGCACCGAACAGCGTATCGCAACGGGTCGTGTAAACGCGGAGCTTGCGGTCGGTCGGCTTGCCGTTAGCGTCGGCAATCGGGAAGTCCACTTCGGCACCGTAGCTCTTGCCGATCCAGTTTTTCTGCATGTCCTTCACGCCCTGCGGCCAGTCAAGCTTGTCGAGGCCCTTCAGCAAGCGGTCGCCATACAGAGGAATGCGCATGAGCCACTGCTTGAGGTTACGGCGTTCGACTTCCTTGGTGCCGCACTTTTCGTGGCTGCCGTCGTTCAAGACTTCTTCGTTAGCGCAAACAATCTTGCAATGCTTGCACCACCACACCTGAGCGTCGGCGTAGTAAGCGAGGCGCTTAGAATCCTTGTACTTGCGGACTTCTTCCTTGCCCTTTGCTTCGACGTCGGCAGGAATCGGGAGTTCTTCGATGGGGCGGCCCTTCTGCTGGTCTTCATCGAACCAGGTGCCGTAAAGGCGCTTGAAAATCCACTGCGTCCACTTGTAATACTTCGGGTCGGTGGTGTTGACTTCCTTGTTCCAGTCGTAGCTTAAGCCAAGGCGCTTGATCTGGCGGCGGAAATTGTCGCAGTTCTTCTTGGTGGTAATGGCCGGGTGCGTACCGGTCTGAATGGCGTACTGTTCGGCAGGGAGGCCGAAAGCGTCCCAACCCATCGGGTGCAACACGTTGAAACCGCGGCTTCTCTTGTAGCGGCAGATGATGTCTGTTGCGGTGTAGCCTTCGGGGTGACCCACATGGAGGCCTGCGCCACTCGGGTACGGGAACATGTCCAGGCAGTAATACTTGGGCTTGGACTTATCTTCGCCCGTCTTGAAAGTCTGATGTTCTTCCCAGTAGGCTTGCCACTTGGTTTCGATCTCTTGCGGATTGTACTTTGCCATGATTTATGTCCTTAATTTTTTCAGCGGGAAATCTAGAAAAAAACAATCTTTTACAACAGAGAATTTTCAGGAAGCCCTTTCATACCGGCACCTATTTTTTTAAATTTGGGGCCATGAAGTCGTTCAGGGCATCCATCGTCATCGTTTTTCTGGGATTTTTCTGTTCCTTTGCCGCCGCTCAGGAATATGAAGCCGAGGTCGATTCCGCGTGGATTGCCTCGCAGAATGGTGGCAGCACCGAAATGAACGACGGGAATGACGAACAGGCGCCTTCCTGCATCGGGGATGGATGCGGTGAAGCGGTCAGCGAAGCACCCGTTACGGACGCCAACGCAGAACCCAGCGCAGAACCCGAGCCTCAGCAGCCAAAGGCTGTCGCCCAAAACGACGACGAGGAAGAAGACTGCACCCCCGCTGATTCCCTGCTTCCCGAATGCAAGGACAACACCACCACAAGCGACAATGACGACGAGGACGACGACACCTACGACCGCTACATCAACGAGAATTCCGACATCTCCCGCGCAAGCCGCGAAGGCTTCACCAAGGCTATCGAACTGGGATTCCGCCTTGGAGCGGGCATCAACAAGTCCTTCGGTCACAACGCCGAAGACTGGAACCTGGGTATCGAAGTGACCGGCGGCCTGATTGCGCAGATGAACATCGGCAACGGCGGTCTATCCTCCGTCGTAGAACTGGATTTCAGCTACCGCCGCTACAACTACGAAGCCGAATTCGTCTACGACGACTACAGCGAAAGCGACGAAGCCACCATCAGCATCGCACTCTTCGAAATACCCGTCATCCTGCGCTACGCCATCAACGAGGGCAACTTCTTCGTGGGGCTCGGCTTCGACCTCGGGCTCAAGCTCACCGACGTCTCCACGTTCAAGCAGACAATCGATACCAAGAAGGGCATCGAGGAAGAGGATCCCCACGACAACACGCTTCCCGCTGCCGGAATCGAACTCGGCGGAATCGTCGACCTGGGCTACTTCATCGCAAGAAACGTCGCCGTCGACGTGAGGTTCCTGCAGAACTTCACGAACCTCCTGAACGAAGACGTCATCGCCGAAACGAGCATGCTGAAGACCACGCTTTACGGCCTGCACGTGACCGTCGGCGTCTCCTTCCTCCTCTAGCAAAACTTGAAACAAAAAGCCCCAAAAAGGAGCCATTTTCATGGTTTCTACGGGCCTTTCCTAGTAAAAAAAAGTTTGCCAGAGTCTTTTTCGCGAAAACATTTTTATTTTACACGAAAGATTTATCAGGTTAACCTAGGTTCAACTTCGTATTTATTATTATTCTAGCATGCAATCGAAAGTCCTCCCCTTCCTGGTTTCCGCCCTGCTGCTCTCTTCGGCATCTGCATTTGCAGTCGATTTCGACGAATTCGACGACTCCTCCGAATCTACATCCAACAGCGGTTCCGGAAACGAGACCTACGACGGTTCCACTGCAAGCGAATTCGCGGGCGACGAAGATTACGCCGCCGAATATGCGCAATACCGCAAGGAGAAGACTTCCAAGGCCGAAATCAACCGCCAGCGCACCGAAGGCTTCGCGCGCGCAATCCTGCTGGGTGTCCGCGGAAGCGCCGGCATCAACACGTTCTTCGGCGGCGAGACCGAAGGCTGGACAATCGGCTACCAGGGTGCAGCAGGCCTCATGGTCCAGATGCCGCTCGGCGTCAAGAACCTGAGCATGGTGCCCGAACTCGTATTCAACTACCGGCATTACAAATACGCCATCGACACCGATTTCGGCGACAACGATGCAAGCCTCGACATCATGCTCTTCGAAATCCCGCTCATCGTGCGCTACACCTTTGTCGACTACAACATTTTCGTCGGCCTCGGCCTGAACCTCGGCCTTGCGCTCACCTCCTCTTCCGAATTCAACCAGAACATGGATTCGGGCGATGACACCAGGCGCGACAACACCATCAAGACCAACAGCTTTGAAATTGGCGGGACCGCAGATTTCGGATACATGCTTACGCGCTGGGTCCACCTCAACCTCCGCGTGACGCAAGGATTCACGAACCTTCTCAACGCAACCATCAACGCCGAGCGCACGTTCGAAAACTCGAACTTCCTCACGTTCTACGTGACCGCGGGCGCAAGCTTCATGTTCTAGCGGCTGACCTGCCGTTTCAGCGCCGCACGGCGCAGCTTCACGATTTCACGTTCGATCAGGAACTTTTCCACCGGGAAGAAGCTTTCGTGTTCCTTGATGGCATCGACGTAGATGGCGTTCGCAAGTTCAGACTCTCCCGCAAGCATCGCGATGAGCAGCGCATTGCGCAGGAAGAACTCGTCCATCGCCTTCATCTCGTACTTCTCGTAGAAGTCCGCAACGAGGCGGGCCGCAGTCTGGTAATCCTTGGTGCGGGCGCATTCCATGATGTTGAACTCGTCGACAAACGATGACGGGAAGGCACCCTCGTTCACGAGCGTGCGGACCTTCACGTAGACCTCGTTCGTATCGCGGGCTTCCAGCGGGACCCCGCGGATCCACTCGATATAGTCGACACGGAACTTGACCCACAGGGGTGAAGATTCCGCAGCGGCCGGCAATGCCGGCATGGCCGAGAGCGTCGAGACGGAATCGGGCTCGCTGTGCGTAAATCCCCTCGCGGAATCGAGCTTCGCCTGCACGTCATCGAGGTAGGCGTTCAGCGCGAGCTGCTTGTAAGGGTCAACCGCATTCTGCATCATCTGCTTCACGCGGGCGGGGCGGCGCAGCGCGTTCTCCGCGGAATCGAGGTATTCGGGCCAGCACACTTCGCAGCTGTCGAACACCTGCACGATATGCGCCTGCGAATGTACGAAGCGGGCTTCCTCCGCCTTGTTGTCGACCATCGGCGTAAAGATGCTGTTCGGAGCCACACCATCCATGAGCGACTGCACCATCTTGGAAGTGAACAGGAAGTTCTGTTCGCCGAAGAATTCCGGGTCGCGGTGGATGCGCTCGAATTCCTTCATGAGCGTGGAGTCGGTGCTGAAGCGCGAAATCGCCTTCTGGTAAACGGGCTCGTCGCTTGCGATAATGATGATGTCGGGTTCTTCCGGCGCCTTGTACAGGCTCACGTACGGGAACGCGACATCGAGCGCCTTCAATATGTTCAGGAACAGCTGGTCGTTAAACTCGTAAGTCTGGATCCACTGCACCCACAGGCCGCCCGGCTTGATGTAGCGACGCATCTTGGTGTAGAACTCGTGACTGAAGAGGCTTGCCACGCCGGAGACCCACGGGTTAGAGGGCACGCTGATCATCAGGTCGTACTTGCGGCGGTTCGTGAGGAAGAACGTCTGCGCGTCGTCGATGTAGATATGGATGCGCGGGTCATCGTAACCGCGGGAATTCCACGGGTAGAATCCTTTCGCGAGGTCCATCATCTCCTGCTCGATTTCCACGCAGTCGAAATCCTTCAGGAGCGGGTCGGCAAGCAGGTAGTGTGCGCCCATGCCGCTTCCGAAGCCGACCATCGCGGCATCGTAGGGCTTATCCTTCACGGCCATGGGCATGAACGCGGTCGCGGCCTGAGTCAGTTCGTCACCCTCGATGGGGCGCGAGCGGTCCTTGCCGAGGCTCGCATCCGCCTTGCCGTTCGTCTTGATGTAGTAGTGCACGTTGGATTCGTGGAAACTGATGGTCGCCGTCTTGCCGTCGCGTACGATAATCTTCTCGTCCGGATGGAGGTTCTTGTAGGCACGGAACGCGCCCGAGGTAATCAGGTGCGGGTCGAAATTCACGAAGATGGAGGGCAGCACCATGAAGGCGCAAATCACGTAGAACGCGACGCTGTAGCGAAAGCGCTTGCGATAAACGACAAGCAACGCGAAGCCTATCGCGAAGTCGAGAACCGCGGCGAGCACGAGGGCGCCCTTGAGCTGCAGCAGCGGGAGCAGCAGGAGTCCGCCGCCAGCCGAACCGAGAATCGAGCCGACGGTGTTCCAGCCGTAGACCTTGCCGATCGGGGCTTCGCTCTTGAAGGCGCGCGTGAGGATAATCGTAATGAGCGGGAGCGTCATGCCCGCAAAGAAGCTCGTGGGAACCATCCACAGCACGGAGAGCGCATACTTGAAGAGGCTCCAGCAAACGTAACCGTCATTCGTGGGGTTGAATATCTGGTTCGCCTCGTTCATCATCTCCCAGAACGGCTTGTGGAAGTAGAGCGTGCAGAGCGCAAAGAAGGCCATCAGGATTTGCGCCATCGAGAGCACGACGAGGGAATCCTTCTTCAGAAGCTTGCCCGAGACGGCACTGCCTATGGCAAGCCCGAGAATGAACGCCGAAAGCATCTGGTCGAAGCTGTGGCTCGACGACCCCATCAGGAGGCTCAGCAGGCGAATCCACACGATTTCATAGACAAACGATGTGAGGCCGGTGATACCCGCAATCCAGAACCAGGTAGACTTCGGGGGCATCGCAAGCTTGTGTTCTGCCGCGTAGTCCTCGTTCAGGGGCTCGCGGGCAACACTTACCCCCTCGGCGGCATCGCCTGGAAGTTCATCCTCGTCATCCTCGTGGTTCGGCGTCGTGGTAAACCCAATATACCCGAAAATAGCGGCAAGCAGGAAGTTTATGGACGCGGCTACACACAAGGTAACGTGATTCCCGAGAACCGGGATGAGCATGTAGCTCGTAAACAGGATACCGATAGCGGAACCGAAACTATTCGTGAAGTAGAGCATCGGGAGCGAGACTTCCGCGCCGCTCTTGCGCATGAGACCCGCAGCAATGAACGGGAAGGTCATGCCCACCGCAATCGCAATCGGGAGCGTCGAACCCGTGGCAAGCACAATCTTTGCAATTTCCGCACCCGTGAACCCGAGACCCGCCACCCATTCGCTATCGAAGAAGAATCCCGTGAGCGCGTTGTACAGCGGGTGATACGCCACACCGCCAATCCCGATGGCAAGTTCCACCGCGGCATACCCGAGCAGCGGGCGCCTCACCTTCTCGACCATCTTGCCCGCGACAAAGCTGCCTATGGCAAGCCCGCCCATGTAGATGCAGAGCGTAAGCACCTGGCCGTAACTGGAATGCCCGAGAAAGAGTTTGAGGTACCGCGCCCATGAACCTTCGTATATGAGGCCAGCGAACCCGGAAAGGGCAAACAGGAAATAGATGAGAACGTTCATGGGCTCCCCCTAGAATCAGTTTTTCTCAAACGAAATTGACTTCATCGCACGCACGACGTAAGTTTCGAGGTCGGCGCCAGCAAACGAACTAGCCATGACTACAAACAGGTTGTTGTTCGCCGTGAGCATGGCTCCCACGCTCTCCCTGTAGCCTTTCACTCCAACCATGTTGATAACGCCAAATTGTTTCTCGGTGTCATAGCGAGCGGAAACGACCTTCCCGCCCTTCAGCGGATCGAACGTGTTGAACGAATAGTCGCTGTCCCATTGCAGGAAGTATTTCACGAAGGCTTCCGCATTCGCCATCGGGGGCGGGTTGAACGTGGAATCCTTGTCCAAGAAAGATGCAGGCATGCCGCGGTAGTTCAGCGTGACGCCGTGCTGCTGCAGGGACACCTTGAACACCCTCTGTTCCATGGAAAAGGCCTCGAAGCGATAGCCCCACTCCTGATAATAGCCGAAGTTGAACGGGATGTCGATTTCCACGGCTTCGGGCACCGGCGATTTCACGTAGTAATCTCCCAGCCAGAAATGCTTGCGGATGGAAACCGCATTCGGATTCGCACAGCCGAGCATCATGAGGGACGCAAAGGCAAGCAGGCCCAAGACAAACTTTTTATACAACTTCATAATGTACTCCTCGCCAATCCGGCATAAAAAACTTCTACGGACAAATAATAACTAATCCGCTTTCTTTTCCGCGGCCTTGTCGCCTTCCTTCGGTTCCGTTTTCCACGGCGTAAGACCGACGACATTTTCCACGGGTATCGAAAAAGCAATACCCTGCCCCATCGTGTCGAGGCCCGCCTTCTGGTAGAGGGCGTGGAGCACGGCATCCTTGATTTTTGCATCCACGAGAATCATCACGATTTCCTTTTCGGGCTGGATGGCGATGTGGAAGAACGATTCCGCCTCCTTGTTCGCCGTACCGCGCGCATTCAGGATAGTGCCTCCGCGCGCGCCGGCATCCTTCGCCGCTTCCATCACGGTCTCCGAGAAACCGTTATTCACAATGCACAGGATAACTTCGTGGTTGAATCCGCTCATTTTTCGTTCCTCCGTACCGCATCGCGGTTGTCGCTCAGGAAGTTGAAGATGGACTTGCCGATGATGCTCGACATCGGGATGGTGTAGGCAATCCCCTTGCCCCCCGCAATCGTGTTGAATTTTTCGGCGAGGCTGTCGAGGGCCGCGCGCAGGTGGTTTTCGCCGATAACGCTGAAAACGACCGCGCGTTCGGAATCCGCGAGACCCATCGCCGTCGCAATTTCGCGCGGGGCGGTACCATGGCCGAACACGACCATCTGCATGTTCACCCCGAAGGACTGGATATGGTCCATGTAGAAGTCCGCCTTCGCACGGTTCACGATGGTAACGAGAATCTTGAGACGATTCATGGATACACGCGAACGTCCATCCGCCTTCCCGTAAAACCTTCTCGCGATTCCTGTTCTCTTGGATTCAGCCATATTCCAACCTACACAAAATCTATAATCTGCTCGTCGTCGGCGTCCTGGATGCGGCGCATCATCATGCGGTTCTTCAGCTTGTTTGTCGCGATAGCCTTGAAACCAAGCACCTGGATTGTGATGAGCGGGGTCATCGCGACCATGGCCACAATGCCGAACGCATAGCTCAACACGGACTGTCCGCCATCGTGAATCACGGAGCACGCGCCGATAGAAAGCGGAAGGATAAAGCTCGACGTAAGCGGACCGCTCGCGACGCCGCCCGAGTCAAAGGCGATTGCCGTGTAGAGCTTGGGCACAAAGAACGAGAGCGCAAGCGAGATAAAGTAACCGGGAATGAGGTAGTAGATTATCGGGAAGCCTACAATGATGCGGATCATCGAAAGCCCGATGGAAAGTCCGACACCTACCGAAAGCGCGACGAGCATGGAACGCTTGCTCACGAGGCCACCGGTAATATCCTCGACCTGCTTGTTGAGCACGTGGACAGCGGGTTCCGCAAGCACGACCACCATGCCGATTACAAATCCGGATGCGACCAGCGCACGAGGCAACTTCGCAAGCTCCATTCCGAGTTCAAAACCGATGGGCATGAACCCGACCGTCACCGCCGTAAGGAAGACGACGAGACCGACAAACGTGTAACCGATGCCGAAAGCGATTTGCATGAGTTTTGATTTCGAAAGCCTAAGCGCCACGGACTGCAGTACCATGAAGAATCCGACAATGAGTCCAAGCGCCACGAGAACTTCCTTGGCGACTGCCGCAAGCGCCGGGACAAAGTTTTCGCCGAGGTTCGCATCGATGGAATAGCTTGCCGGAGAGAGCTGGTACGTGAGGTCGCCCTTCGAAAAAAGCACAAGGCCCATGAGTGCGATGATGGGGCCGATGGAGCAGAGGGCGATTAGGCCGAAGCTGTTCTCGTTCGCATTCTTGCCGCCGATGGCGCCGGCGACGCCCACGCCGAGCGCCATGATGAACGGCACCGTGATGGGGCCGGTCGTCACGCCGCCGGAATCGAAGGCGAGCGGCACGAACTGCTCCTTGCCGAAGGTAAGCATCAGCATTCCGAGCATGAACAGCACCATATAGAAAAAGATGATGATAGAAGAAAGGTCCTTGCGCCACACAATCTTCACGATGGCAAGGAGCAGGAAGAGCCCAACACCCACGCCGACCGTCACGATCAAGAGCACAGGTTCCACGGCGTTCTTCACCTGCTCGGCAAGCACGGAGAGGTCAGGTTCCGCAACCGTAATCAGCACTCCCATCACGAAGCAGACCGAAAGGAGCAGCAAAAGCTTGCGCGACTTGGTAAGGCCCGAACCCACTTGTTCGCCCATCGGCGTCATGGCGAGGTCGGCGCCCAGGTTGAAAAGGCCGATTCCCACTACCAGGAACACAGCGCTCACACAAAAGACGACAAGCTCCTTGAGCGAAAAATCAACGAGCGGCGTGAACGAAAGCACAAGGACAATCAGCGTCACAGGCAATACGGACGCGAACGCTTCCTTCAGCTTTTCAAACAGAATTTTGAACATTACTCGCCCAGGTACTCCACCGCGAAAATGAGGGTCGCGCCGCCTGGAATCGGACCTGCGCCACGGCTTCCGTAACCGAGTCCGGGCGGAATCATGAGGATTCGCTTTTCACCCGGGAGCATGCCCGCCACGCCAAGGTCCCATCCGCGGATAACGCGTCCGCCGCCAAGCGGGAAGGAGAAAGGCTGTTCGCGGTCGCGGGAGCTATCGAACTTGTATCCGTTCGTGAGCCAGCCCGTGTAATGCACCTTCACGTTCGCACCGGCCTTGGCAGGTTCGCCTTCGCCCTGCTGGATGACCGCATAGCGGAGACCCTCGGAGCCGTTCTCGAAAGAGAGCGTCGTCGTATCGGGGAAGAAATCCATCTTGGCGGCAATCTCGGGATCGACCATCGATTCAACAAGTTCGACACGGAACACGAGCGTGGAGTTCGGCGGAATCATCGTAAACGCGGTGGCTCCATAGCCCATGGACGGACTCACGCGCAGCCAGCGCACGCCGCCTTCGCGCATGCCGTCAAGGCCTATTTCCCAGCCCTTGATCATCTTGCCCGCGCCAAGCACCACCTCGAAAGGCTTGCCGAGATCCTTGGAACTTCCGAACTTGCGGCCACTCAGGAGCCAGCCCGTGTAATGCACCTTCAGGTTCGAGCCGGCCATCGCAGGCTTGCCCGTTCCGGCTTTCTCCTCAAAAATCTTGAGGCCCTTGTCCTTGTCCTGCCACTTCATCTTGTTCACGTCGGCAGGGAACACGTCGGGTTCCATGGGCTTTTCGGCAGCCACCAGTTCCACTTCGAAGTAGAGGTCGGAATAGGGAGGAATTCCTTCGAGGGAATTTTCGCCATACGCCATGGTGTAAGGAACCGTAAGCTTGCGGACTTCGCCCACCTTCATGCCGAGGAGGCCCTTGTCCCACCCAGAAATCACCTGGCCCACGCCAATCGTGAATTCGAGAGGTTCGCCGCTGGCGTATGTATCGGCAAACGGAACAGGGCCCGTCGCGGTCGGCTCTTCCGAAGCGGAATCCGCAACGGACGTGTCCTTCGGCGCCGCCTTTACCGCAGAATCCAGCTTGACCGTATCTGCCGCCACGTCTGCATAGAGAAAACCCTTGTAGTGCACCTTGATCAGCTGGCCCGCACGAATCTCGTCGCCATCGCCGGTTTTGACCACTTCCACATTGTACGGAACCGCCCAAGCCATGCACGCCAAGCCAAGAATCAGAAAAATCTTCAATTTTGACATAAAATCTCCTACCCCACAAGATAGAAAAATGCTAGTTTTTTGAAAAAAGAGAAATTGCAATATAGAACGGGAAGATTATGCTATCAGTCATCATCGTCATCGTTATCATTATCCTGTCCATCATCCTGGCAGGAATCGGCGCCTACGTGGTCATCCACAGCTCCGACGAAAAGGAAGAGGTGAAGCCGGTCATCGACGTTTCCGGCAAGTACGCCGTCGTAGTCCGTCCCGCCCGCGAATCGATTACCGCCGTGAAGCCCTCGGACAATTCCATCCGTGCCTGGCTCGAAACGCAGGAACAGCTCACCCCGGAACAGCGCGAGCAATATCTGGAACAATGGAAGGCGAGCATCGAGGAAACCATCAAGACTATCGACGAAGGCGACCAGAACGGCACCGTCACCTACCGAATCGAACTTGGCCCCAAGGGCAAGGAATACGTGAAATTCGTCCACGAGGAGAATTTCATCACCCGCGAACAAATCCGCAACCACGCAGAAATTCTACCCCCCTACGTCCTCGGATGCGACTGCAGGCTCCTGCCCAAGCAGCCCTGGGAAAACCCCAGCAAGTCCGGATGGAAGGCGGTGGTCCCCACCCACGGAAGCACCTACGATGTCCCGGACTGGAGGCAACTTGTTTAATTCCCTAAGACCCGCACTATTCGCCTTTTTCGTAGCGCCCGCAATAGCCCTTGCGGCCGGTTCTGCCATCATCACGCTCGAAATGCCCGTCGGCGCACGCCAGCTGGGCATGGGCGAAGTGGGAGCAGCCCTCGCCGACGACGCGTCGGCCATGTACTACAACCCCGCAGGACTTGCGTTCGGCCCCCTTTCCGATGAATGGAAGGTCTCGTATCCGGCAGATGCCAAGACGACCCCGCACTTCACCAACATGGCCAGCCGTTCCAAGAACGGGTTCTTCTCCAAGAGCGAACTCTGGGCCGGCACCGTGAACGGGATTCTCAAGTTCGACGGCGAACAGTGGATCAACTACCACACCGTCACGCTCCAGGGCAACGCGAAGGTGAAAGACGCCGTGCGCGTATTCGCGGGCACCGAACGCGGACTCGACGAATACACCCGCCAGGTCAAGAAATTCAACGACATCAAGAACGCCGACGACGAATCGCACGTCGTGGAAGTAAAGATTCCCTGGGACCTCGTCGTGAAGGATACGATTACTGCCATCCTCTACGAGAGCCGCACCGAAAAGCTCTGGGTGGGCACCCCGAAGGCGCTCTACCGCTTCGACGGCAAGGCCTGGAAGAGCTACGAGAGCGAACTCGGTTCCCACCGCATCACTGCGCTCGAAAACCAGGGAGCCTCGCTCTGGATTGGCACCGACAACGGACTTTTCCTCTACCGTAACGGCCAGTTCGAACAGAAGGGCAAGGTGCTCCCGAGCCAAAAGATCAACGACCTCGTGTGGTCGGAAAGCCGCAAGGAACTTTTCGTCGCAGTCGACGGAGCGGGCATCGCAAGGCTCGTTCCCAAGAAGAGCGTAAACGACAAGGACCGCTGGAGCCTCTTCAACGAAGAGGACGGCATCATGGACTTGCACCCGACCGCACTCGCCGTCGACAGTTCCGCCCATGTATGGGCTGCGCATAACGGGGGGCTAAGCCACTTCAACCTGCGCAAGTGGGAACAGGTGAAATTCGAAGGGAACGTGGTGAACGACATCTCCGTCGACCAGAAGGGACACATCTGGATTGCTACCGACAAGGGCGTGTGGCGCCACCTGCCGGACTACGCGACCGCAAGCGGACGCAAGGCCGAACTTGAACGCGGAGTCGCCGAACAGGAAGGCAGCGTCAAGAAGGACGACGAGTGGCTCCACTTCCATTCCGGCAACGGCCTTTCCACGAACAAGGTCTGGAAGGTCCTGCCGCAGGGCGGAGACGTCTGGTTCAGCACAGCAAACGGCATGGAACTCTACAAGGACGCCGACTACCAGCTTGTCGCCTTCTACGAAAAGCTTTTGCCCGTCCTCAACATTCCCGACCTCTACCACCTCTTCGGGGGCATGACCATTCCCATTGCGGAATGGGGAACGCTCGGGTTCTTCGTGAATTTCGTGAGCTTCGGTTCGACAGTCGTTTCCGGCGATGTCGACATGGACGACCTCGTAGCCTACAACAGTTCCGAAATCGTCGGCGGCGTAAGCTATGGCACGCGATTCCCGAACAACTGGGGCCTGGGCCTCAGCATCAAGTTATTCTATTCCGACCTGAGTTCCGGAGCGGGCGCTGGCGAAGAAGAAGCGACCACCTTCGGCTATGCATTCGACATCGGCGTACTCAAGAAAGACTTGTTCATAGACAAACTAAATTTCGCACTTGTCCTTGCGAATATCGGTCCGAGCGTCTACTATGTGGACAAGACCATCGAAGACCCGATTCCCTTGACTTGGCGCCTCGGCCTTTCGTACGAAATCCTTTCGCTCGCCGACTACAAGCTCACTATCGCGGCGGACTACAACCGCGAAGTCGTCTACGACGACGACAAGGGAAACCCGGAACCGTTCTACATCAGTTGCTGGAAATCCATCGGGCATCCCGAACGCGGAGGTCACGGATTCGAAGCGTTCAAGAACTCGCTCATGCAGGGCGTCTTCAACGTCGGTTCCGAATTCATCTACTCGAACACCATCGCACTCCGCCTCGGCTATCTCTACGACCAGACCGGCAAGCGTAACGAGATGGACTTCGGTTTCGGCCTCATGATTTCGGACATGCTGCAGTTCGACTTCGCGACCATCATGGACGTGGGCGACAACGACGGCGTGCGCGACGGACAGATGCGCTTCGGCATGCTGTTCAAGTTCTAAGCAGATATTTACGCTTTATTCCACGCGCTCGAGAATCACGAGTGCACGGTCCTGCGTGCTGTTCGGGATAGTGTAGAAGTGCTTCGCAATTAGCTTGTAGCCGAAATCTTCAGGGTGGAAAACCTTCAGCTCGTCGGCGACACCCGGACCCTTCATAAAATACACGCGTCCACCCACCTTGAGCGAATTCGCAAGGCGCGGGAGGGTCTTTTCCATCCATTCGAATGCGCGGCTGATGACGCCATCCACGGGAATCGTCATGCTGCGGCTCGTCACCTTGTGACCGAACACGTCTATACCCCTGAGGCCCATCTTCTCGATGACCATGTTCAAAAAGTTGATGCGGTTCGGGCGCGGTTCGCAGAGCGTGAGGCGGACATGCGGGTTCACGAGCTTGAGCGGGATTCCGGGGAATCCGGCTCCGCTGCCGATATCGATCATGCGGGCCGGCCACTCGGGAACATACGCATTGATGAGCGTGCAGTCGGCGTAATGGCGTTCCACCATCGTCTCGAACGCGTTGAGGCGCGTCAAGTCCTGGTCGTCGTTGTTCGCACGCAGCAGCTGATGGAACTCCCAAAATTGCGCAAGCGTCGCGGGTTCGAGTTCAACGCCGTAGTAATGCAGGAGCTTGTCGAGGCCTTCCAGCGAAGGCTTTACGCGCTTCCCGTTAAACAGCGGAAAGTCAGTGCGCGGGGCCTTGAGGTGCGGGACGAAATCGCGACCGGCGGAGCTCCCTGCACGGGCGGGAGTGCGGCCGGACCACTTCTTTGGATTCTTATGCCAGGAATCGCTTGCCATGGTCCAAATTTAAAAACATAAACGCAGCCTCTAAAAAAAAACGGGCAAAACGGCACATTTTGGCCGCGAAATCGTTTTTATAGGTAGAGGCAAACATGAAAGCAAAAAAAGAGCGGTGCGGAACCGCAAACAGAACCCTGGCGAAAGCCTTCGCGATGCTTTGGGCCATTCTCCCGCTCGCGTCCCATTCCGCAGGGCTGTCCGAAGCGCAAATATTCGAATGGTGGGACGACGGGACCATCGAGGCGGAGGAGGCAAGCGAGATGCTTTCTCTGCTCGACGAGGGCAACGCACAGGAGGCATGCGCACTCGCCGAAATCTATGTGAGCGAGCCCTGCGAGATGAAGGCCGCCAGCAGGAAGCGCACCCCGAAGGCGCAAAAAAATTACGGAGGGCACCTTGCGGCAAAAATGAGGTTCGATTCCGCAGGCCACGTCGATACCCACCGCGAGGAATTCCTCTTCAACCTCCACAGGCTAACGCTGCGGCTCGGCACGCAGGAGCTGCTCTCTTACAAAAACAAGCATGGAGAGGCGCACTTCGGGCAGATTTCCACACGAGAACTCAAAAGCGCCATCCCCACCGACACTCTCTGGGGAACCGCACTCGCCTACTCCTTCGGTACGCCGAGCCGCGGCACATTTGACCTCGGCGGGCTCATCGACACTTCCGGAACCTCGCGGGCACATGTCGGATACACCCACGGCAAGGACTTCACGGCAAGGGCAGCGCTGTGGAAAACCGCAGACACGTATTCCGTCATGGCGCAGGCCGCCTTCCCCGCCGGCCAAATCGCGTTCTGGCAGCAAATCGGAGAGATCGCCCCGCTCATAAAATACCAGCTACACGGCAGGGATTCATCGTCCGTCTCCTGGCGCACCACCGGCTACATCCACGGTGACAGCGTTCCCGCGTCCACTCGCCTGAGCGCAAGCATCCTCAAGAACCGATTCTGGACAACGCAGAACCTCACGTTCCGCGCCAAGGAATTTTTCGACACGCGGGTCTCGGCGAGCGTCCGCATCCTATCGCCGCTTCACTCCGACAGCATTTCGGGAAGGCTCGCGCTGGATATCGAAAGCGGGCCGCCAACTATCCGCGGCGGCGCCAAAATTACCTGCCGCGAAGCCTCGGAAGATTGCAGACAAACTATCTACCAAGGAATGCTGCGGTCGGTACTCGACTTCGGCGCGTTCAAGGCGACATTCACGGGCAGCGCACGGACAGAGCACGACCGCACCGACGCGACATGGAAACGGCCTCGCCTCGAAATCGGCGCCGCCGTTTCCGAAAATCTCCCCGGCAAGCGCGAAAACCTGTTCAGACTCTCGCTCGTGGCCCCCGACTCGCACCCCCTCAACAACACGCAAGTCCGGAGCGAGACGCGCCTCACCGGCGACCACCTTTCGCTCTCCCTCATCGCCACCTTCAAGAAAACCGGCGAAGGGGAAATCCGGCCCACGCATGCGCAAATTTCTTCAAAAATCCTGTTCTAACCCGTCCATAACCAGCCAGAAACCACCCTGTACACCCCGAAATTCGGCGATTTTCGCCTAAAAAAGCCACTTTTGGGGATTTGCCATGTTCACGGCCGTAAACAAGAAACCTACGTTTTTTATCGACACGGGGCCCGAAAATAGGTATCTTATAGATACCCAAACACTCCCTGACCCCTTTAGGTTACCTCCTTTACCTGAAGGGGTCGTTTTTTTATCTTTACGGCATGATTATCGCGACCATCCTCGGGGCTGTTTTCTTTCTGCCGTCCATCGCACTGAACGTGGCACTCGCGTTCGGCGCACCACTCGGCATGTACGCCATGAACGGCCGCAACAAGGTCGTCCCCAAGGAAGTGCGCAAGGCATTCATCGTCCCCATCTGCATGCAGCTTGTCGCGATGTTCGTGCTGCTCAGCGCGGGCCGTATCGTTCCCGAGATTATCCCGTTCATGATCACGCGCATACTCGCGTTTTTCTTCGCGGTCTACCTCACGTTCTATACCGCCACGGTGCTCTTCAGCACGAGCCACAAGGAAAAAACCGTCATGGGGCTCTTTGCCATCGTCGCGACTGTCTGCTTCTGGATAACCGCGTTCGGGACGCTCAACTGGGACTAGCAAGAGGTTCACGGAATGCCCGAAGCTTACCACAACTACCAGCGCGACCTCGGTTACATCATCCGGTGGAACCAGCGCAAGGGTATTGTGCCCACGCTCCTGATGCATGCCTGCTGCGGGCCCTGCAGCACCTACTGCATCGAGTACCTCTCACAGTTCTTCAAGATAACGATTTTCTACTACAACCCGAATATCGCCCCTTCCGAGGAATACGCCCACCGCGTCGCCGAAATCAGGCGGTTCGTAAGCGAATTCAAGACAAAGTATCCGGTGGAATTTATCGAGGGCGAATACGACCCAAAAAAATTCTACGATATCGCACGCGGGCTCGAAGACGAGAAAGAGGGCGGCAAGCGCTGCCGCAAGTGTTTTGAGCTGCGTCTCGGCGAAACGGCAAAGCTCGCGAAGGAGATGGGATTCGACTATTTTACCACAACACTCACCATCAGCCCCAAGAAGGACGAACAGATGCTGAACGTGGTCGCGAAGGAACAGGGCGAAATCTACGGCGTCAAGGCGCTCCCCAGCGACTTCAAGCGCAAGGGCGGCAATAAGCGTTCCATCGAGCTCTCCGCCGAATACAACCTCTACCGTCAAAACTACTGCGGCTGCGCCTATTCAAAACGCGAAGCCGAAGAGCGCGAAGCCAAGAAAAGCGAAGGCGCTACACCCTAGAACCAGTAGCCGATACCAATCTGGTATTTCAGCAGCTTGTAGTAGCTACCGTCCATATACTCGTCGGATTCCCAGAGAACCCTAGTTGTCGTCTCTTCCGTCTCGGAGTCAAAGCGCATCTCAACTTCCTCGGAATGCATCGTGAGACATTTCTTGTCCCCCTCGACCAAGTCGGTAAACTGGAACGACACACGCGCATCTATCGAAAGCCCGAAATCGAACATGTGGCCGACTCCCGCGACGACACCCGCACCGAAGCGTTTGTCCTCGTAGCACCTGTCGTTCCGATACTTTTCGGGCAAAATGTAGTCCTCGTTCATGCGAAGCAGAATGTCGACGACCGGTCCCGCTTCCAAGAACAGCGCTGACGTGCGCCACTGCGCCATTACTGGGATTTCCAGATAGAAGAACGAATTTACGTCGTAGCCTTCCCAGTAGCCGCCACACGGTTCCTCGCCTTCGAGAGCAGCACAAGGGATGCCGATTTCGCCATAAGCATAGAAGGTGCGGTAATCCAGCCCAAGTGCCGTATGCAGGTAAAAGTTATCCGTAAACCCATGCGAGAAATCAACCGAAAGCACTCCGCCCGGCCCCGAAATATCGGGATACGGTCCCCAATTCGCATCCGTCATAAGATTCGAAATCTGCGCCCCCAGACGGACACCGACATCAAGCGGTTTGCCATCCGACTTTCCGGCAGCATGCACAAGCAGAGGCAAGCAAAGGGTCAACGCCGCCATGCCTCCTGCAATTTTTCTCCAAACCATCCGTATTCCTCCTAACTTTTTCCTTTGCGCCTAGCGTGCGCAGAGCGTCATTCGTTCTGCTCGCGCCCAAGAATGCCGTCGATGCAGGCCTCGAACTCGCGGGAATTCATCCGCCTGTACGTGAACGCGCCCGAACTCGACTTATATAAGTAATCCGCATTGCCGTCCGAACACATTTCGGGCAAGGTCGTTTCGCGGACCGTACCCACACAGCTCACGTCTCCCGATCTCAGGGTTACAGACAGACTGTCTTTATAGCGGGCGTAATCTACGCTCAGGTCGAACGTCCAGTCGGCATAGGTAAACTTCATCGTGGAATCCGTCTTATCCAAAATGCTAATCCCATATTTTTCCTGTTCGTATTTCGTATCCGAATAGTAGTAGGGAGTTTCGAGCTGGATGGAGCCTCCGTCGCCAAGGAAATCGAACAGCTGGTCCACAAAAACCGTCTGCATGTAGTCGTAACCTTCGCGATCCGCGATGCGGTATTCCACCCTGTCGCCATCGAACTTGAAATACTGATCGTAACCATCATTCATGCAGTACATCTTGTCTTCACGGTAGCGGCACTGCGTATTTTTCCAGATTCCATCCAGCTTACCCGACGTACCGCCAACGAAGATAAACGATTCCTCGTATCTCTCCTGGTCTACTTCGTACGGATCCGGTTCATAGATTCTCGTGAGCAAGAGCGTATCATCCCGGAAACCGTAGGCATACGTCTTCGAATCCGCGAAATAGAAATCCCAGTCCCAGTCAAAAGCATCGCCTTCCTTGATGCAACCGCCGAGCGTTTCCAGCACTATCGTGACCGAATCCTTCTTCTTATCCACATCCACTTTGCCAGATGCAACAAAGCGGGCCGCGTTATAATAAGGGGACAAAGCCTGCTCCACCCCAGGCGAGGCAGATTCACTGGCATCCCCACAGACAAACCAGTCCTCGGTAAAGCCGACGCAACCGGAAAATACCAAGCTCAGAGAAACTAGAATCCCAGACAGGGACCGTTTATTGCAAATAAACTTTATATCAAGCATCTTTTTCTCCAAGTGGTGAACTGAGAGGGAACAACTGTAAATTTAATCTATAAACGCGATCGTAAGATTCTACTTTCGAAAGAATGCCCTTGACTTTCTCGCGAAAGCGGTCCACTTCTTCGGAAAGGTGCCACAGGGTCTTTTCGTCCACGCCGAAGGTAAGGCCCGAGATGTTGCGGTCTTCGCGGGATGTGTAATCGATTGCATCGGCGGCAAGCATCGCGAGCTGTTTCTGCAGTGCAAGGATTGCGCTCGAAATCAGCTGAGGGTTGCCCGACAGGCCCTTGTTGGTCTGCACGAAGGATCCATCGGGCTTCAACTGCAGCAGACCCGCCTGCACCATGAGCGTAAGCGCATTGCGGACCTCGCCCGCCGTCACCTCGGGCACGCACATCTTGGCAATTTCGGAAGGCTTGGCACCCGGCATAATCGGAGCCAGTTCGCGCACCACCGGATTCACCCATGACTTGAAATAGTCGAACGCCTCGGCTCCCAGGATGCGCACCCCATTCTCCTCCACAAGGGCGCGCATCCGGGAATAGATTTCGAGACGAACTTTCTCGTCGGACTCATCGCAGTATTCCACCAGCAGGCAAAAATACTGCGAACTGAATCCCGCAAGGCCCATGGCACCGGCCACCTTCACCGCCCCAACCCGGCTCAGGCGCGTCTTGCCGTCACAGACAAGCTTCAGGTATCCCGACGACGTGAACCCGGCGAGTTTCGCGAACTCACGCCACGAAAAATACGAGACCCTCTTGCGTTCCCCGTAATAGTCCCGCATGTATTCGCGGTAATCCACATATTCCGTTATCGGTTTCATGGTTCCTCGGCTATAATTTACCTAATCTATGAAACAAAATCAACAAAATTTTAAAATTTTCAATAGTTTTTTATGATTTTTGCGTTTTTTCTCGCTTTTTATGAAACACACCGTTTCATAAAGGGCAAAGCAAGAGCCAAACGGCGAATTAAATTGTATATTTCGCCCGACGATTTGTGTATCAAACCGCCACGTTCGAATCGAGGCAAAAAGATGGAAATCAAGATTCTCCCTCAGCCAGACGATGTCACGTGCGGACCGACCAGCCTTCACGCGGTGTATTCGCACCTTGGCTACAAGATACCACTCGAAAAGCTCATCTCCGAAATCGAGTTCCTTGAGGAAGGCGGCACGTTGGGCGTCTTTCTCGGAATCGACGCTCTCAAGCGCGGGTTCAAGGCGACCATTTATTCGTACAACCTCAAGATTTTTGACCCCACCTGGAGCAAGCTGAAGATGCCCGAGCTCCGCGAAAAGCTGGAAAAGCTCCACAAGGCAAAGCACGCGCCCAAGCTACGCAAGGCCATCGAAGCCTATATCCGCTTCCTGGATTTGGGCGGGACCGTCGCGACAGCCGATCTGCGCGCGAGCATGTTCGAGCACTACTTCAAGCGCGACATTCCCGTCCTCTGCGGGCTCAGCGCCACCTACCTCTACCGCAGTCCCCGCGAGTATACCAACGACAAGGACCAGTCCGTTTTCGACGACATCCATGGCGACCCCATGGGGCATTTCGTGGTCCTCTACGGGCTCGACCAAAAGAAGCAATTCCTCGTTGCCGACCCCGACTGCACCAACCCCATGGCAAACGGCCCCTACTACAAGGTCGACAAGTTCAGGCTCATCCATAGCATCCTCCTCGGAGTCATGACCTACGACGGGAACATCCTCGTCGTGGAAAAGAAATAGCGCATGAAACAGAAATTCCCGGCACTCGTCATTACCTGCGAGCACGCAAGCAACGCCGTGCCGAGATTCTTGCACATCCCGAAAGAGGTCCTCGAATCCCACCGCGGATACGACATCGGCGCTTATGGAGTCTATCGCAGGCTCGTCCGCAGGCTGCATCCCGATTTCTACATCGCAGGCAAATTTTCGAGGCTCGTCATCGACCTGAACCGCAGCGAAAATCATCCGGACATCCTTTCGGAATATTCTCGCGAGCTAAAAGGGTTTACCCGCGACAGGATTTTCAAAATCTGGAAGCGGCACCACGATGCCGTCGAATCCTTCGTCGCCAAGGCGGTCGCTAATGCGGAGGCCCAAGGAGAAGGCCTGGGCGCTCCTTGCGTCATCCACCTCGGCATTCACAGTTTCACTCCGGTACTAAACAACGTTGTCCGAAACGCAGATATCGGAATACTCTACGACCCCGCACGCGCATGGGAAACGCAGGTCGCAACCTCCATCATCAAGGAAATCCAGGCGCGCGCCCCCGGACTTAAGATCCGGCGGAACTATCCCTACCTCGGCAAGTCGGACGGACTTACCACCTCGCTCCGCAAGAAGTTCGGCACCGCCTATGTCGGCATCGAAATAGAAATCAACCAAAAGCTTTTCCTCGGCTAGCGATAGCCGCTTCAAAAATTTCTATTTTCATCCTCATGTACGATCCGCGATTCCTCCCCATCTGCAAGGAAGACCTAGACGAACTCGGCTGGGATTACGTGGACGTGATTATCATCAGCGCAGATGCCTACGTGGACCACCCGTGCTTCGGGCATGCCGTGGTGGCAAGGCTCTTCGAGCACGAGGGCTTGCGCGTTGCAATTTTGCCGCAGCCCAACTGGCGCGACGACCTGCGCGATTTCAAGAAACTCGGGCGCCCGCGAATGTTCTTCGCAATCAGCAGCGGCATGGACAGCATGGTGAACCACTACACCGCCGCAAAACGCCTGAGAAGCGACGACGCTTTCACGCCGGGCAACAAGGCGGGTTTCCGCCCGGATTACGCGACGTACACCTACGCAAAGATTTTAAAGCAGCTCTACCCCGACGTGCCGCTGATGATTGGCGGGCTGGAATCGAGCCTGCGCCGCGTGACGCATTACGACTACTGGAGCGACAGGCTCAAACCGAGCATCCTGTTCGATACGCAGGCGGACCTTCTCGTTTACGGCATGGGCGAAAAGCCCCTGAAGGAGATGGTGCGACTCTTGAAAAAAGGCGTGCCGTTCTCGAGCCTGCATTCCATACCGCAAACCGCATACTTGGCGCCCAAGGGGAACGTCCCGAAGAGCAACCAGTGGGAAGACCTGCGGCTCGCCAGCTACGAGGAATGCCTCGAGAGCAAGCGGAACCAGATAGAGAACTGCCGCAAGGTGGATATCGAATGCAACAAGTGGTTCCAGCGCCGCGTATTGCAGGATGTCGCGGAACAAACTGTGGTAATAAACCCCGCATACCCGCCGCTCGAATACGGCGAGTTAGACGAGAGCTTTGAATACCCGTACGCGCGCGAACCGCATCCGCGTTACAAGAAGCGCGGCAACGTGCCCGCGTTCGACATGATAAAGTTCAGCATCAACACGCACCGCGGTTGCTTTGGCGGTTGCAGTTTTTGCGCCATCAACGCACACCAGGGCAAATTTATCGCAAGCCGTAGCCGCGAAAGCATATTGCGCGAAGTGGATTTGATAACGAAGATGGACGGATTCGCCGGAACCATCACTGATTTGGGCGGCCCGAGCGCGAACATGTACAACATGCGTGGCCGCGACCAGAGCCGATGCCAGAAATGCGCACGACCGAGCTGCCTCACGCCCAAGATTTGCGACAACATGGACACGCACCATGCCGAGATTCTGAGTCTCTACCGCGAAGTGCGCAACCACCCGAAGGTAAAGCACCTGTTTATCGGGAGCGGCGTGCGTTACGACATGCTGTTGCAGGAAACGAATGACGAAGAACTGCGCCGCGACCACGAGGAATACGCCCGCGAGCTCATCGACTACCACGTGAGCGGACGCCTGAAGGTGGCGCCGGAACACACGAGCGACGAAGTGCTCAAGCTCATGCGCAAGCCGAGCTTTACGCTGTTCCACAAGTTCAAGGAATTCTTCGACGACGAATGCAAGCGCATCGGCAAGCGCCAGCAGATTATACCTTACTTTATCAGTAGCCATCCCGGCTGTACGGAAGCCGACATGGCGGAACTCGCCCTCGAGACAAAGCAGCTCGGGTTCCAGCTGGAGCAGGTGCAGGACTTTACGCCCACGCCGATGACGATTGCGACCGAGATGTTCTATTCCGAAATGACGCCGGACGGCAAGCCGCTTTACGTGGCAAAGACACCCGAGCAGAAGAAGAGCCAGAGACAGTTCTTCTTCTGGTACATTCCGGAGAACCGCCCGCAAATTCGCGCGACGCTGGAACGCTTGAAACTCGGGAAAATCGGACGGCTGCTATTGAGCCGCAGCGCGAAGGCAGAAGGCAAGGAGTTTTTCCCGAGCAAGGAACGCGAAAGCAATGCGGAATACCGCGAGCGCGAACAGCAGAAGCGGGAAGCGCGCTCCACCACAATCGTACCCAAGAAAGTCGGCGAGAAAGGTCGCTGGGAAAATTCCGCCCGCAGGGAAAGGCGCGCCGCGCAGTTTGGCAACAACGGAAATAGCGAATCACGCGACAAACGCGGGAATAATTTCAACGGCGGAGAACGCAAGATTTTCCACAGCGACCGCAAACCTGGCGGGAAAAAAGACAATTCCCCGGTGAAATTCAGCTCGTTCAAGCGCGGCAAATAGACGCTAGCCGTTCACAGCAAGCACACTCCACCATTCGCCGCTTTCGCGTTCGACTTTCACCTTGAAGCCGGCTTCGTCAAACCACTTGAGAATGTAATCCTTTTCGGTCAGGAGCTGGCCCGAGATAATCAGCTCGCCACCGGGGGCAAGCAAGTCTTCGATGTCGTCACGAAGCGGCCAGAGTTCGCTACGGATCATGTTGCAGAGGATAACGTCGAACTTCGCGCCATCCTTGAACGCATCCAGGAATCCGAGGATGCAGTCGCTTTCGCCAAAGCCGTTGCGTTCAAAGTTTTCGGCAATGCAGGGAATCGTGAGTGGGTCGATTTCGGTACCGACAGCAAGCTTTGCCCCCAGGCGGCGGGCGAACATCGCGAGAATGCCCGTACCCGTACCGATATCGAGAACCGACTTGCCGTTGAAATCGATATTTTCCATGAGCGTAGCGCAGCTGCTCGTGGTATCGTGTTCGCCCGTCCCGAATGCGGTTTTCGCTTCGAGTTCCAGCACCACGGCTTTCGGGTCATCGGGAGTAAATTCCACCCAGGGCGGGCGCACCCACAAACGCGGAGAAACAGGCACCGGCTGCGCGCGGTCGCGCCACCACTTGTCCCAATCCTTTGCAGGCTCTTCGCTCAGCGTCCAGCCATATTGCGGAAACTCCGCCACAATGCGGTCACGCTCCGCCTTGTCTCCGGAGTAAAAACAAAAATCCGTGCGGCCTTCCGCCTTCGGGTCCAGTTCCTCGAGCGTCGCCACTCCCGCCTCGAAAAGCAGGTAGCTCGCGAGTTCAAAATCTTCGACAGGGCAAAAGCCCTCCGCCTTGTACCATGTTTCAACTTTCTGCATAATAAACTACAGTGACAACTGTTCCCATGCGTGACTTTGTTCGAACCAGCCGAGGATTTCGCCATCGACCTCGCCGTGCTTTTCCATGTCGTGCAACACGAAGAACGCCTTTTCGATAGGCATCGGTTTCTTGTACGGACGATCCTTCGCGGTAAGCGCCTCGAAAATATCGAGAATCGTCAGCAAGCGGACTTCCCTCGGGATTTTCTCGTTTACGAGATGGTCGGGGTAGCCCCTGCCGTTCAAAAGTTCGTGATGTTCGGAAGCCCAAGCGGCAACATCCATATACTTTTCTGGGAAATCGATTTGTTTCAAAATCCTGCGCGTCACGGTGACGTGGCTCTGGATGATGTTCCTTTCCGCGTCGTTCAGCGTTCCCTTGCGGATGGAAATATCCTGGATTTCTTCGGGGGTAAGCAGCGGATGTTCTGTCCCGTCCGTATCGCGGAATGTCACCATCCTTGCATTCTCCAGGAACGCGAGAGCTTCGTCGGGAACGAAGCCCGCGTTATTGATGCGCCTGATTTCGGCGAGGAAAAAATCCCTGTCCTGCTTGCGCTTTTCCATGTCGCACGCAGGCATCTGGTTCTTGAATACGGCGAGTTCCTCGAGCAGGTCAATCTTTTCGAAGCGGTTCTCGATGTCCTTGAGCTTCGGTCCGAGGCGGCTCGCCTTGTCCATGATTTCGAGCGGTACGGCAAGCTTGCCCACATCGTGCAGCCATACGCTCATGAGAAAATTCCTGCGGCGGTCCTCGTCGAATTTCCAGGAATGGTCCGTCGTTTCGAGCCATGTCAGGAACGCCTCGGCGATATGCACCATATTGCGCGTATGGTTCGCCGTATAGGAGGATCGCTCGTCGATGGCCTGCGAAAGCGTCTTGACGATGGAATCGAGCAGGCGCTTCGTCTGCTCCGCCGAGCGAATCTTGAGTTCCGCAAGCTCGGTAACGTCGCCGATGACGGTAACCACGCCCACCTTCTCGCCCATGTTCCGCAACACGGAAGTGATAACGTGCAGCTGGGCCATCTTGTCGCCCTTGAAATAGGGAACCAGTTTCTCGTGGACGGTATCGGAATCGTAGATGGCATCGAGGACGGTCTGGTTGAATTCGTCGTTTTCTTCGTCCCCAAAAAAGAGGCTCGCGAATTTTTTCCCTTCCATCTCCGTGCGGTCGCGGCCCAGGATCTTTTCAGCAGCGTTGTTCACGTAGCTGATGGTGCCATCAAAACGGATGGCGAGAACGCCTTCCATCATATCCTGCACGATATTCCTGCTTATGAGGTCGCGATAGTCTTTTCCCATGCAAAAAAGATAACAAGAAATTACCGGTTTTTGCAAATCGGGAACTTGTAGTAGTCGCAAAGGGCATCCACTTCGCGCTTCAGGATGGGCGAATTCTGCTCTTCCAGATAGTAGCGGCTGACAAGCGCGCTGCTGCACGTTGAATCATCGATGGCAATCCGATTTGGCCAGCCGCGGTCGGCGCACCAGTTCCACAGGTATTCCTTGCATTTGTTCCTTTCGGGGCTTTCCAGGCACTGTTCCTTGAGTTCGCTGCAGTCCGCGATGGAATTGCTCTTGAAGCCGCTTGCGATGCAGTAGCGCTTCAACCCGTCGGCATAGGCATCGGACTTGTCCTCATCGCTAATGGTGTCGGGCAGGTACACGGACCATTTATCCTCATCGTTCATCATCGCCGCCTTCACTAGCGAAGGGTAGCAGGTCTTTTCGCTCCGGTATTCGTCGTACTTGTAATACAGATGGGCGGCGTAGTTCGCCTCCACAAGGCCATAGCCATGAGATTCCATTTCCGCGGGAGTCATCCCCGAGCAATAGACATCCTGGTAAAGCCTGCACCCGCGCGAATCCCAGCTGTCGGAATTGTCGCCCGAAGTCTCGTCGCAGTTACGGAAGGCGATGTGTTCCATCGAAACTCCGTCGTCGCCTTCGACATAGAACGAGAATGTCGACTTTGCCATCCCGCTGAATACGCCCATGCCGTTTTCGATGTTGGATTCCGGGACGACGCGCGAATCCGAGACGGAGCCCTTTACTTTGCTCTCGTAGTCGATGTAGTGTTCGTCCGTCGTGTAGAACACGACCGACACAGGCCCGAGCGGCATCATCATGTTCGGCAGGAACAGCGTATCGAGCGCCTGGATTCCGGCGATGCTCTGCTTTGCCGTGTAGCCGAGATTCGCCATCTTTTCCAGCGGGTCATGCATGGAAATCCCGGTATAGCCTTCCGAATCTGGTTCCACGAGACCGCTCAACATCTTGTTGACAGTCGTATTCATCGATTCCTCGTTCTCCATGCCGTATTGCAATATGGAAATCACGCCCTTGATGGACTTGTCGTAGTCAAGAGCGCACTTGACAGTTTCCATGTCCAGCGGGAATTCCAGGAACTTGATGTGCACGGTATCGCTTCCGTCGGTTTCAACCCACTCGAAGCTACCATCCTGCTGGGGCACGCTGAGTCCCTTGACCTTCACGGGCGGCGGAATCGTCGCCTTCGCGCTATATGTCGATTTTACCGTTTGGCCCGCGCTATCCCACTTGAAAAACGCTTCCATCGTGTAAGTTTCACCGACGATACCGCGATATTCGCCCTTGGCCTGCGGCCTGGAAAAGCAGTTCGGATTTTCCGGCATCTCGGCACCGATTTCTACCACAGTGTCAATTTCGTTTCCGTTCCCGTCGCGGAATTTTCCCGAAACGGTCACGTAAGCGCTGTCATAGAACGCGAAGAGTTCCGCAGATGTTTCGTCGAGTTCATAGACCTTCGAGAAGCAGATCCTGGATTCGCCCCCATCGAGGACATAGCCGTAGGTGTAGATACCCGTATACACGTCGCGTTCCTCGGGATAGTACTCCCACGGGCCGTGGAAATCACAGGCGACCAGCAGCGCGACCGCAAATGCGCAGAGGAGTCTAGAAATAGTATTCATAGTTCAGCATAATCGGCAAAAAGGGGAACTGCGTAATTTCTGTCTTCTCGGGCGGATTCTTGCTCGTATCGTAGAAACTGTAGAACATATTGTCGTGATCGGTCAGGTTGATGATCGTCCAGCTGAAATTCCACTTGCCTTCGCGACCGACATCGATGGCCTTCACGTCGATGCGGAAGTAATCCGTCTGGCGGCCCGCATTGCGACTCCCGGGCAGCACCGTTATCTTGTCTGAATACTCCTGGCTCCCGATTTCCTTGCGGTAGTAATAGCCCTTGTACTCGCTGATGGGCATGCCGGCGGAATACTTGAGGGCAAGCGAAGAACGGAGGTAGCGACCCTTCTTTTCGTGTTTCCATATGGCATCCTCGTCACCCTTCCAGTTGATTCCCAGGTCCATCTTCAGCGCGTAAGGCTGGTGCCAGCTCGGGAAATACGGTTTCGTCCCGTCGTTTGTCCTGAGGACGCTTATGCCCTGGCTCCAGTTGACGCCGCCGAACCACCAGCCCTTATTCTTGCGCAGCGAGAGCTCGTAACCGAAGGAGTACCCTTCCGCCGTCCCGAAACCGTCGGCCACCACAAAATCCTTGGACGCGGTTTCCTCATTGCTGTCGAGTACCGCCTGGAACGTATTCAGGTTGTTCTGCGTCTTGTAATACACGCCCACGGTCGCGTCGTAGTCCTTGAACAGATCGCGCTGGGTATATTCTGCGGCAATGAGCCATGACGATGCGGGTTCGATATGCTTGCCCTTCGTGGTCGTGGTCGCCGGGTAGTAGAATTCGTTGAGCGTCTCCTGGTCGGTATAGACAATCGAGTTCAGGTATTGCAGGTAGTAGCCGCCATAGACTTCGAGCGTCTTGGTTTCATCGAGATTCACCGTGAGCGACGCACGCGGTTCCACCCCAAAGTGTTCCGCGGCCGTCTGGTAATTGAAACGCAAACCGTATTGCAGCAACCAGTCGGGATTCATTTTCCAGGAATCCTGCACGTAGGCCACGTGGTGGAAAGGTTTCTGGATGTCGGCAATCTTCATGGAGGACATCTGTTCCTGATAGCGTTCGTAATCGTATTCCAGCTCGTAGCCCGCAGTAATCGTGTGGTTCTCGATGCCGCGGAAGTTGACCCACTGCTTGCCCGAGAAAGTGTAGAGGAACATGTCGATGGACATGAGGTCGCCCACCTTCATGGTCTGATAGAATTCGCTATAGGCAAGCGTCGCGTTGTAATCCCAGTCGCCGTTGATGCGGTGCGAGATATTCACCGGGATGGCGACGTTGCCCCAGTCCATATAGAGCGGGTCGAAACTCAGGCGGTCCTTGCCCACGTAGAAGCTGAACTTGAGGCGGGTATCCTCAGTGAAGTTGTACATGAACGTGCCCTGCAGGTCGGTAAACTCGTAATCGAGCGCGAGATCCAAAAGCCCTATAGAATTCATCAGGTCGAGCATGAACCCGATGTAGGTTGTGCGGCCTGCAATCACCCAGCGGGCGTCGCCCTTGTGGCCTTCGGTATGGAGCTGGGCCGCAAACGTACTTATCTTGACGCTCGACTTGCTGAACCATTCCTCCACGGAATCCTGGCCGCCCGCGCGTCCGTCCATCTTGAGCACAGAACTCAGGCGGTTGCCGTACTGCGCCGGGAACCCGCTCTTGTAGAACTGCACGTCGTCGATGCCTTCCACAAGGAACGTGCTGAACAGCCCGAAGAAATGCACCGGGGAATACACGACCGCGTTGTCGAACAGGAACAAGTTCTGGTCGGCCGCACCGCCGCGCACGTAGATCTTGGAACTGAAATCGGAACTTGCCACCACGCCCGGAAGCGCCTGGATGCTCTTGATGACGTCGGCCTCGGCGAGGCCCGGCATGCGCTTGATGGACTTCGCGGAAACCACCGATTCGCCCGGTTTGCGCTTGGGCCGCTTGCGCAACTGCACCACGACCTTCTTGAGTTCGGTCACCTTCTCGTTGCTGCCAGCGGCAAGGAGGGCGTCTACATCGACATCCTTTTCGGGAGAGGAGGAACTGCCGGAGGGGCCTGCATTTGCGACTGCGGAATCGGGCTTTTGCGATGCGGATGTAGAATCACCCGGGGTCGCGTCCGCGGAATCAGAAGACGCGACATTCGCGCTATCCGATGCAACAAACCTATCGCCCAACGCCTGCGAGAAACTGCGTTCGCTCCCGGTGTAGACAAGTTCATAGCATTTTTCCTTCTCAGCACCCGCCGTATCGGAATTGGTGACGCACACATTCCAGAGCGTATCTTCAGGGAGCACGATGCTGAAAGGCGACCCGACCATAGTCTGCAGCGCCTCGCCCGACTCGAGAATTTCCACATTCAGCTTTTCGCCTGCGGCAAAGGAAGGGTCCTGCACCACGCCGTTGAAGACGATTCCCTGGACCCGCGCGGAATCTGCCGCCCCCTGCGCGAAGGCGGCGGTCGTGAGCAACAAGGCGATTATGCTAATATAAAATTTCAAAAAAATCTCGCGTTTAAAGCAAAAATAGCAAATAAGGGACCTTATTCGTCATTTAAACACCCGAAGGCACGAAAAGTGTCACCTTTTATGTCGAACTTTTTATATTTCCGCAAAAAAAATCAAAGGTGTATATGGGAATCAGGAATCACATAAGAATATCATCTTGGAAGGGCGCAGCACTGATAGGAACCATCGCTATCCTCGCAGCCTGTGGCGACAATTCCTCGAGCGGCCCGGAAGGCGACACTCCGGCAACAAGCGCTTCCACGCTCGACATAAGCAAGATGTCTATCCGCGAGAAAGTGGGGCAGATGTTCTTCGTGCGCCCCGAGGCACTTGATACGAGTATCCACTGGAACGAATATGCGGAACTCCCGGATTACAAGCTGCAGCACGTGAACAAGACCATGCTCGCGATAAACGAGGACTACCCCGTCGGCGGCGTGATTCTTTACGCGCACAACATCGTGGACGAGGCGCAGCTCGGTGAATTCATCGCCGAAATCAGGGAGTTGAACGGCAGCCCGCTCCTTGCCATTGACGAGGAAGGCGGACGCGTCGCGCGCATCGCGAACAACGGGAACTTCGACGTTCCCAAGTACGAAAGCATGGCTGCCATCGCCGAAAGCGGCGACCCGAACGAAGCCTACAAGGCGGCATTCACCATCGGGAGCTACGTGAAGGAATACGGTTTCGACATCGACTACGCCCCGGTCGCCGACGTGAACACGAATCCCGAGAACATTGTCATCGGGCCGCGCGCCTTCTCGGACGACCCCGAGACCGCCGCCAAGTTTGTGGTAAGTTACCTGAACGGCCTCGATTCCGCAGGCGTCATCGGCACGCTCAAGCACTTCCCCGGCCACGGCGACGTAAAGACCGACACGCATTCCGGCTACGCCGAGACGAACAAGACCTGGGAAGAGATGCTCGAATGTGAAATGGTCCCGTTCAAGGCCGGCATCAAGGCGGGCGCAAAGATGGTCATGACCGCGCACATCGCCGCCCCCAAAGTCACCGGCGACGATCTGCCCGCAACGCTTTCGCCCGTCATTCTGCAAGACAAGCTCCGCGGTGAACTCGGATTCAAGGGAGTCATCGTGACCGATGCGATGGACATGGGCGCCATCACCACGCAGTTCGGGAACGCCGAAGCCGCCATCAAGTCCATACAGGCGGGCGTCGACGTGGTGCTTTGCTCCCGCGAATTCACGCAGGTGTTCGATGCAGTCGTGAAGGCGGTCGAAGACGGCGAAATAAAGGAAACCCGCATTGACGAAAGCGTCAAACGGATTCTCGACTTGAAAAAGTAGAAGCAGGTTTACAGCAGTTCTTCTAGAGTCCGGAACACCGTTTCGGGCTCCACGGGCTTGCTCAAGTGCGCGTTCAGGCCGGCCTGCAGGCTGTTCTGCACATCTTCATCGAAGGCGTTCGCGGTAAGCGCGATAATGGGAATGCTCTTCGCATCTTCGCGGTCCATGGAACGGATGACGCGGGTCGCCTCGAGGCCATCCATCTCGGGCATGCGCACGTCCATGAGGATGGCGGAATAGTAGCCCGGTTCGTGCGACTTGAACATCTCTACGGCAATGCGCCCGTTCTCCGCACGCTCTGCCTTCATCTCGCGCATCGAAAGTATCATCGCCATGATTTCCGCGTTTACGGGGAGGTCTTCGGCGAGCAGTATCGTCCGTCCGGAAAGTGTCGCGCGCGGTTTTTCGTGCTGTCCGCCCGACAAGCAACGTTCGCTGCCATTGTGCGGGGACTTCTGCAGTATCACGGTAACAGTGAACTTCGAACCGACACCCTTCTCGCTTTCCACGTCGATGTGCCCGTCCATCAGTTCCACGATGCTCTTGGTGATAGAGAGCCCAAGCCCCGTGCTGCCGTGCTTGCTGGTGTAGGATTCGTCTTCCAGCGCAAAGGCCTCGAACATGCGCGGTAAAAAGTCCTTGCCGATTCCGATTCCCGTGTCCTCTATGGTAAAGCGCAGGGGGCATTCCCGAGAATGTTGATGAGCACCTGCCTGAGCTTCATCTCGTCGCCGATATAGCAGTTGGACACCCCGTCCTTCACGTTGCTGCTGTAACGGATTTTCTTGTCGTGGCACTGCGCCGTCACGATGGCGTTCACCTGTTCGAGCTCATGCGCGAACGAGAATTCTGCATTCTTGAGCGACATGCTGCCCGATTCGATGCGGCTGATATCCAGGATACCCCACAGCATGTCGGTGATGTAGTACACAAGTACGCCGAGCAAGAAGCGCCGGTAATACAGGCGGGTACGCGAATACTCCGACCCGTCCTGCTTCCGCAACACATCCCGGTTACCGATAAGCAGGAGTATTGTCGCCAAAAAAGCCTATAATCGAGTAAGTCATGACCCATTACTTCCTATTTTCTGCCGTCCAGATCATTTCTTCAAGAGTTTGGTAAAGGTGGTCCGGATTGATGGGTTTGGAAAGGTGCGCATTCATGCCCACCTGCAGGCTCCGCTGCACATCCTCATCGAAGGCGTTTGCCGTGAGCGCAATAATGGGAACCTTCTTGGCGTCATCGCGTTCCAGCTTGCGGATGGCTGCTGTCGCCTCCAGGCCGTCCATTTCGGGCATGCGCACATCCATAAGGATGGCATCGTAATAACTTTCGGGATGGTCGCGGAACATTTCCAGGGCCTTGCGACCGTTTACGGCCAGTTCCACCTGCAAGCCCCGCATCTTCAGCACTTCCATCATGATCTGCGCGTTGACATCCATGTCTTCGGCAAGGAGAACCCGCTTTCCGGCAAGTTCCACCTTGTTCTTCGCAAGCGAGGTGTGTTCCTTCTTGCGCCGGAGGGCGTTCTTGAATTCGTCCAGCAGGATTCCCGAGAACAAGGGCTTAGAAATGAAGCAGTCCACGCCGGCTGCCAGGGCCTCGTCCAGGATGTCGTCCCAGTTGTAGGCCGTCAATATGATAATGGCGGACTCGTCGCCGGTCACCTTGCGGATTTCGCGCGCCGTCTCGATGCCGTTCATCTCGGGCATCTGCCAGTCAACCACAATCAGGTTGTAGGGCTCGCGTCTCGCGTGGCGGAGTTTCGCCATCTCCACCGCTTCCTTGCCCGTAAGCACCGTGTCGGTGAGGATTCCCGCCTTGCCGAGCACGAGTTTCGCGTGCCCCAGGGCAATCTCGTCGTCGTCCACCACCAGCACGCTCATTTCGCTCGGGTGGATTTCGATTTCGTCGTCGGTCGCCTGCTTGCGCATGCTATCGTTGAGGGTGAGCGTCACGCAGAACGTGGTCCCCTTGCCCTTTTCGCTTTCTACATCGATCTTACCGTTCATCATGTCGACGATACCCTTGGTAATCGCCATGCCGAGGCCACTGCTGCCGTACTTGAAATCCGTGGTGGCGTTTTCCTGGGTGAACGTGTCGAAAATCTTGGGCAGGAATTCCTTGCTGATGCCGATACCGGTATCGCTAATCTTGAAGACGAGCGTGGACTTGTTGTCGAACGCAGCAATCTTTTCCACGTTGAGGTCGATGTTTCCGCCCTTCGGGGTGAACTTGACCGCATTGCCCAGGATGTTGATGAGAATCTGGCGAATCTTGGTGACGTCGCCGACGTAGTAGTCGTCCAGGCTGCCCGCCACATGGCACGAATAGTTCAGGCCCTTGGTGCGGCTCTGGTCGTCGATGATGGTGTTCACCTGCTCCAAAAGCTTGGGGAACGAGAATTCTTCGCTATTGATCTTCGTGCGGCCGCTCTCGATACGGCTCATGTCCAGAATCTCGTTGATGAGGCTCAGCAGGTGTTCTGCGGAGGAGCCGATCTTTTCCAGGTAGCCGCGCGTCTTCGACGAAATCTCGGGTTCGTGCAGCGCAAGGCTGTCGAGGCCGATAATCGCGTTCATGGGCGTGCGGATTTCGTGGCTCATGTTGGAGAGGAATATGGTCTTCGCCCTGCTCGCCTCTTCTGCCGTCTTGAGCGCATCGGAAAGCGCCTGGTTCTTGGCAAGGGAATCGCGCATTTCCTCGTCGATATCGGAAAATCCGAAACCTACAATGCGGAGCGGTGCATCCGGGGCGTCGCCGGCATTGTGCACGCCCGCCATGCGCAGCATTTCGTAACTTTCCTTGCCGCCATGGTTTGCTAGGTAGCGCAAGGTATAGATCTTGTTCTTCGCGACACCCGCGCGCACGTTTTCGGGCTGTATAAAGGCGAGGAACTTTTCGCGAGATTCCGGTGCGACAAACTTTTCGGCATAGGTTTTGAAACTTTCTAGGTAGCCGATTTCGTCCCCTTCCTTGAAAGGTACCGGAACGGAGCCGTCCTTGCGGTAGCATATCGCCATTCCGGTATCCAGGTTCAGGTAGTAGACGCTGCGGTAATCTGACGCAAGCGCGGTAATCATGTTACGCTGTTCGTTCCTCTTGCGTTCTTCTTCCACCAACTTCTGCTGGAGCGCAAGCTGTTCTTCCAGTTTTTCCTGCTTGATGCGGCTTTCGGCATCGGCCACCTCTTTTTCTAACTTGAGTTGAGAGGTACGCCTGATTTGCATGAAGAGGAACAGGAACACGGTCAAGAGCACTAGCGCGATAATTCCGGATAGCAGAAGGCTGCGTTCCAAAATGTCTTCCGAAATGGAACCGATTTGCTCGGAGATGACGCTTTCGCGGATAAGGTAGGTCAGCATCCAGTCCGTAGAATGGATGGGAACATAGTACATAGTTTCACGGATGCCGTTATACTCGAAGGAAACGACGCCCGCCTCGTGGTTCGCGAAGTCGGAGCGCATCTTTTCCATGGAGAAGCCTTTTTCGAATCCGGCTTTTTCCATGGCGGCAAGCAGATTGTCGCCGCTCGCAAGCCCACCTAGCACCAGGTTCGTAAGCGAATTGCCTGCCTTCGAGTAGATGTTGCAAAATGTAATTCCCTGCCGGTCGGATTCCAGCGAAATACCTTCCAGCATGCGGTTCATGTCGATTTCCATGAAGCTCACGACCAAAACCCGACCATTAAAGGCAAGACGGTCCACAGGCACGGCAATGACAACAGTCTTCTTTTCTTCACTGTTTTTCTTTAATGAAATTTCGGATTTTGCCAGGGTCCTGTAATCGAAATTATAGAGATCAATGTCGGTGCGCGTACCGCGGGATGTGTAGATGAGACCCGTAGTGTCCACGAAGGCGAACTTTTCTAGACCGTACAGTTGCTTCATGCGGAGCTGGTAGCTCTGCAAGCTTGCGGTACTTGCGAGGTCTTCTTTTGAAAGCAGGCCCACCGCCACATCTAGGTCGTTGATGTAGCCGTTCAATTTCGACGCCACCACCTGTTCGCGGCGGTTCGCGAGTTCGTTCATAAAGAGGAGCGTCACGTTGCGCACGGCCTTTTCCGTATCCCCGCTCGCATGGCGACCCGTGAAGATTGTCCCCAGCACAAGGATGATAACGATGATGGGGGCCACGATAGTGGCGATACTTACAATCCCGATTCTTTTTTTCGTTTCCATAACATTGTCCTGTTAAAACTTTACCGCACCCACTGCGCAAGTGTTTCCGTGAGCATGCCGACATCGATGGGCTTTGCCAGGTGAGCGTTCATGCCGGCGTCTTTCGACTTCTTGAGGTCATCGCCAAAGGCGTTCGCAGTCATGGCGATAATGGGAACTTCCGCCTTCTTCTTGTCGGAGAGCGCTCGAATCTGGCGACTCGCTTCGCAGCCGTCCATCACGGGCATCTGGATATCCATGATAATCCCGTTGTAGTAACCGGCAGGGTTATTCTCCACCATCTCGACCGCCTGTTTGCCGTTTACCGCCATCTCGACCTTGAACCCGAGACTTTCCAGAATGATCTTTGCCAACTCACGGTTCACTTCCATGTCTTCTACCAGCAATAGCCGCATGTTCGTGAAATCCGCCTTGGCCGCGATGGAGATATTGCGCTTGCCACTTTCGGGAACCTCCGTGCCAGCGGCTGTCTTCAGTACCACATTCACGAAGAATTCCGTTCCTTCGCCGACTGTCGATTCAAACTTGATTGTCCCGCCCATCAGCGACACCACGTTCTTTGCAATGGCAAGCCCGAGGCCCGTACCCTGCACTCCGCTGATGGTAGAGACGCGCTCCCGCTCGAAGGCATCGAACACGCGGTCTGCAAACTCGGGCGAAATGCCGATACCGTCATCCTTCACGCGGATTTCGAACGCGGCCTTGCCCTCTTCGATGCATTCCTTTTCGGCGAGAGTCACGGAAACGTGCCCGCCTTCCGAAGTAAACTTGAATGCGTTGCTGACCAGGTTCAGAATCACGCGGTTCATGCGGTTCCTGTCGCAGAGCACCACCGGGTTCCTGAGGCCGTCGTATTTCACGGCAAAGGCGATGTTCTTGCCCACCATCTGCGCCTCGAACATGTCGCGGATTTCATCCATCATTTTGCGCAGGTCGGTGGGCCGCTCTTCCAGTTCCATCTTCCCGATTTCGATGCGGCTCATTTCGAGCATGTCGTTGATAAGGGCCATCAGGTACATGTTCGAAGAATCGATCTTGGTCAGGTATTTCTGGATTTGCTCGGGAGTCGCCTCCGGTTTGCGCGCTAGGTTGGTGTAGCCGATAATGGCATTCATGGGCGTACGCAGGTCGTGGCTCATGTTCGAAAGGAAAATGGTCTTTGCCCTGTTGGATTCCTCGGCGATATGCTTTTCGTGGTCCAGTTTCTGTTCGCGCTGCTGCTGCGTGCGGTAGATGTTCACCACGATGAAAATGCACAGGATAATGAAGAGCGTTTCTACCAGATTGTTCTTCAGCTGGGAATCACGGACAAGGTCCATCTGCTCTTCCATGAAGTCCTTTTCCTGTACCACCTGGGCTTCGGTCATGGGAATATGCATCTTTTTATGCAAATCCGTATGGAACTCGCTGATATGCACAATGACTTTCTCGGCCTCGTCGTTGGTGACCTGGCGTTCCCACATCACCGCCGAGAACAGCAATATGAACAGCATGGTCACCCACATGATGGCCGACTTGCCGAAACGGTTCTCCTGGTCGCGCATGAACACGGCCCTGTAAACGACGAACCCCACAATGCTCCACGCCATCAGAATCATGAAGGATTCCGTGGCAATTGTGTTCATGTTCCAAAGCGTCGGCGTAAGCGGGAAGAAAAAGAAGAAGGCGGATATTACGACACCCAGGATTCCGGTAAAGTTCAGCACTGTCTTTCGCCTGCCGGTTTCACTGCGGGCAATTTTCACTATTCCCGCAGAAACATACAGATAAATGATAGATGCACTGATGGAGGCGATGTCCACAATCCAGCCGATGGCCGTTCTCCCGAAGAACGGAATAATGCAGGAAAGGAGCATCACGTAGATAATGCCGTAGTTGGTGGCGCCGTGACGGTTGATATGCCCGAACCAGGACGGCATCACGGAATCGTTGGCAAGGCTCATGAACATGCGCCCGATTGTTCGGTAAAGCCCAAGAAGGCTCGTGGAAATGGCCGCCGTGATGGTTATGGCGAGCAGCACAATGCCGCCGTTACCGAGGGTCTTGAAAACGGCGTGGAATACCGGGACTGATTCAATGCCCTTGAGGTTCTTCAGGTTGGTAAAATAAGCTTCCCAGTCGCCAAAATTCGCGGGGGTCACCGAGACCGAAAGCAGCGCGGTGAGGGAATAGACGATGGCACCGGCAACAAGGGCGGCCATCATAATCGCAAAACTGTATTTCGGCTTGAAGTCATAGGTGGAAGAGGCAAAGCTCACCACGCCAAAACCTACAAATGCCCAGGGGGCAAGCACCAGCACGTTCACGATCTGCATCAGGGGGGAATGGTCCTTCGCGACTCCCGCCGTCGCAAAGGCCGGGCCCATATCCGAGAAATCAATCCCGCCCTTGCAGGCAATAATTGCAAACAGGCCGACCACACCGCCAAAGAATATGAGGGCAAGCACCGTATTCACCAGGCGCAGCACGTTGGTGTTCCTGCAACTGATGAACCCGAACAGAAGTATAATTGCAAGCGTGGTAAACAGCTCGCCTGCCCAGACCTCGTAGCCCATGATGGTATAACTGAAGCCCCTTTGCAATACGGGTCCGAACAAGAAACGGATAAACAGCACAAAGGCCGACATATTGGCCCACAATACCGCCAAGTACGCAAGGGCCGTGGCCCAGGTGCAAAGGAAGGAATGGTCGTAGCCGAAAAGCTGCTTGGTAAAGGAGAATACGCTCCCCGTGCCGGGAATGCGGTTCATCATGATGTGGAAATTGTAGGCGACAACACCCATCAGCACGGCGCCAAGCACAAGGGCGATAACTGTTCCCAGGGGGCCCGCAATCGGCAGGAGCGTTGTCGCGGGCATCACGAATGCACCCCAGCCTACGGCACAACCGAAGGAGAGCGCCCACGCACTCAAAACGGACAATTTTTTGTGTTTTTCAGACAACATAACGCTACACCCTTATCCACTTCTGCAAAATTTTCGCAAGTTCCTTGAAATCTATCGGCTTGGAGATATGGTCGTTCATGCCGACTTCCTTCGCCTTGCGGATATCGTCGGCAAAGGCGTTCGCGGTCATCGCCACGATGGGGATTCTCCTTGCGTAGGTCGTCATGGCCCTGATGGCCGCAATCGCCTTGTAAATGAAAAAGCCACCCGGCATGTCTTCGCCGATCTGCTCGATAACTTGCAAAGCCTGTTCGCTCAGGGGAAGGTGTCGACCGAACATGGGGACCTCGTATTCTAGTAATTCTGTTTTAAAGATATCTAAAAAAAATGCTTTGTCACACAATCCGATACCTTTTTATTTCTTTTTACATATATTTATTCACGGATAAAAGGAGTTTTCTCCAATGAAAAAACTACGCCAGATCACTACCGTCAAGAGACACGTCCTTATCGTAGACGACGAGGTGGTAAACCGAGAAATCCTGGGTAATATCCTTTCCGTGAACTACGACGTCGAATATGCCGACAACGCCAAGGAAGCCCTCGCAGCACTCTCCAGGCAAGATAAGCGGTTCTCGCTTATCCTGCTGGACCTGCTCATGCCCGTGATGGACGGGTTTGAATTCCTGAAAAAAAGAGAAACCACCGAAACACTCAAGCGCATTCCGGTCATCGTGATGACCTCCGAAAAGGAATCCGAAGTCCGCAGTCTCAAACTGGGCGCCGCCGACTTTATCGCGAAGCCCTTCGACATGCCCGAAGTGGTGCTCGCCCGCTGCGAAAGAATCATCGAACTCTTCGAAGACCAGGACATTATCCGCCAAACGGAGCGCGACCATGTTTCGGGTCTTTACACCAAGGATTACTTCTTTGAATACATCCGCCAGATAGAACTGTGGAGCAGGGACATCCCGCGCGACGCAATAGTATTTGACATCGAACAGTTCCACCTGGTGAACGAGTTCTGCGGAAGGGACTTTGGCGACCGCCTGCTTGCAGAAATCGGTAGCGCGCTCAAGAATGAACTCGCCCCCATGAACGCCATCGCCTGCCGTGCAGACGCAGACACGTTCTATATCTTCGCGACGCACCAGGAAAGCTACGACAACATCCGCAACATCGTCCAGGGAATCCTTACCGAATTCTTCGAGGTGAACCACATCCGCGTGCGCTTTGGCCTGTGGGAAAACGTGGACCGCAACGTAGAAATCGAGGCATGGTTTGACCGCGCGAAGGCCGCCTGCGACAAGAACCGCGGCGACCTGACGCAGGCGTTTACCCGCTATAACAACGAGATGCATTCCCGCTACATGTTCGAGGAAACTCTCATCCGCGACTTGCAGAGCGCCATGGACAACAAGAACCTGATTGTCTATTACCAGCCGAAATACAACATCGAAGGCGACACCCCGCGGCTCACCAGTGCAGAAGCCCTCATCCGCTGGATACACCCGACACTCGGATTCATCAGCCCGGGCGACTTTATTCCGCTGTTCGAAGGGAACGGCCTTATACAAAAAGTAGACAACTTTGTCTGGAACGAAGTCGCAAAACAGATCCGCAAATGGAAGGACGAATTCGGCGTGACGGTGCCCGTTTCCGTGAACGTGTCCCGCATCGACATCATGGACCCGGAACTGGAAACGAAACTCATGCGGCTCCTCGAAGAAAACGGCCTTTCTCCGGAAGAATACATGCTCGAAGTGACCGAGAGCGCCTACTGCGAGAACATGGAGCGCCTTATCGAGGTCATCGAGAACCTGCGCAAGAAGGGATTCCGCATCGAGATGGACGATTTCGGTTCCGGATACTCCTCGCTGAACATGATTACCACGCTGCCCATCGACATCCTGAAAATCGACATGTCGTTCGTGCGCAACATGGAAAAGGACGAACGCAACCTGAAGCTCGTGGAACTTGTGGCGGGCATCGCGAAATTCCTCAAGATTCCTGCCGTAGCGGAAGGCGTAGAAACGCAGTCGCAGCTCGATACCCTCAAGGGAATGGGTTGCCAGATTATCCAGGGATACTTCTTCTCGAAGCCGGTTCCGCCGAAGGACTTTGTACCCTTCATCGAAAAGGAACTTGAACGCCGGAGGGGCGCATGATTACCATCGAAAAACTGAACGCTTTTGGGGCAAATACCGCCGAGGGGCTTGCACGCTGCTTCGGGAACGAGGCGCTGTACCTGAAACTCGTGGCGACCATTCCCGGCGAGGGCAACTTCGACAAGCTCAAGGATTCCATTGCCGCGAAAGACCTGAAAGCCGCCTTCGAGGCGGCCCATGCGCTGAAGGGTGTCCTCGGCAACCTCTCGCTCACGCCGCTCTACACGCCGATTGTAGAAATTACCGAATTGCTCCGCAGCAATACCGACATGGATTACAAAAGCCTGCTCGATACCATCCTCGAAAAGAAGGACGAACTCGGCAGGCTTTGCGCGGATTAGACTTTATTTTTAGAACCTTCCCACGGTGAGGCCAGCGTAGAAGCCGGGCCACCAGCGCGCATTATGCCCATTGGCGCTGAAATCGTCGTGGTATTCACTGCGGGGCTTGACAATTACTTTATCTGCATTCCCTTCGCTCACTATATTGAGCGTGCCGCCGACAGTCATGCCGAAGCCCGGGAACAGCTTGTGCACGAAGCCCAGGCGCAGGCGGTGATGGAAGTTGATGTCGTCCTCGTCCATATCCGTCCCGAATCCTTCACGTGCGTTGAGGAACATGTATTCCAGTTCGAAGTGGTTGCCGTACTTGCCGAATTGCGTACCGATACCGAGACCCGTTTCGTACATGTCGGAGAAGTGCTTGAACTTTTCGCCCTTCTCGAATTCGCGGGTGCCTTCGATGGCGGTAAACAGGTAGGCCGTGCCCAAGTGGAGTGAAAGCCCGAGCGCACCCATCTCGTTTACGGAAGAGGTCACGCTCCAAACGCCATTACCCACGATGTTGATGAGCCCTATCGGGGTGGATTCGCAAGTACCGCAGATGTTGATTATACCGACCTGCCTTCCGTTCGCACGGCCCGCGATGTTCATGGTACTCACCTGCGCGCCTTCGACAGTGCCTGCGATGTTCATGGCGGCCGTCACCTGCACGTCCGACTTTCCTGCGATATTCATGGCGGCATCAACCTGTACCCCCGCCTCGCCCGCAATGTTCAAGGCGGCAGTCACCTGCACGTCGGCCTGGCCCGCATAGTTTAAAGCCGGAGAAACCTGGGCGCCGTTGAGCGAGTCGGCAATGAAGTTCGCCGTACCCGAAACCTGCGCACCCGAAGAATTCTTGCCCGCGATATTGAGCGTCGACGCAATCTGCGCACCGTCAAAGGACTGCGCGTAGTTGATCATGCCGCTAATCTGCGCGCCTTCGAAATGCGCATTCGCGCCGTTGTAGATGTCGGTCACCTGCAGGCCGTGCATCTCCTTTTTCGCGACGTTCGCGATAAAGCTCAGCTGCGTTCCGAGCATGTAGTCATCGGCCTCTGCGACAAAGACGCCAATCTGGATTCCCTTGCGCGGATCCTTGTCGCTATCCACCGCGTGGAAGGTCACGCGGTATTTGCCATTGCGATCGAGAGAGTCGAGCGAGCACGCGATAGAATCACCCGCAGTGCAGTCACGCAATCCGCCGATTTCGCCACGGAGCGTCGTCTGTTCGGCACTCACGGCGGCAAACTGCCTGTGCGAAAGCTTTTCGCGGCGGTTGTTCTGGAGCGTCACCGCCGCCTCGCTGAATTCCGCAGGGCGTTCCAGGCGCACGGTGTACTTGCCGGCAGGGAACCCGAGGCTCATCGCGCGTCCCGCCTTCTTGTAGAGTTCCGCGACGAGTTCGCCTTTTTCATCGCGAATAAACAGGCGGCCATCCACGTCCTCGTCGAGTTCGAGGCCAGCGCTTGTGCTGCGCAAATCAGTCATCACCACATCGCCCGTTCCCGCGAGGTTCATGTCGCGGCTCGGGTGCTGGGCGCCGCCCATCGTCTTCTCGGTGCGCTGCAGGGTCTCGTTAAAGGCGAACTGGTAGGCTTCGGACAAAGTGACCTTGCCGTCACCGCTCAGGTCGCCGGCGCCGCGGAGCCCGCTCACCAGCGAGTGCGTGAAGAACGAGCCCCTGAGCTTGTCGCTTTCCTGGCTAGATTCATCCTGCGTGCTGCTGGTAATGAACGCGTAGCCCTTCATGTCGCTGCTCTGGTCCACCATGAACGCAGGCACCGCCACACCGCCCTTCAGGCGTGTGATAGCCCCCGAGCCGCAGGCATCGATAACTGCAATCTTCACGTCGGCCTTCATCGCGTCGATGCGCTTGCGCAGTTCCTTCCAGGCATAAACCTCATTACCCAGGCGCAGGCCCTTCTCGTCGGCGTGCCCACTGTAGTAAAACAGCACCTCGTTGCGGCCCGCAGCGTTCTTGCCCTGCGCGATTTTCGCGTCAAGACCGTCGAGTTGCTTCTGGAGGGCGGCCACGCCCGGCTCCTTCACGAGCACCACGTTACCCGCCTGCACGCCGCCCATCTCACCGAGCACCTTCGCGAACGACTTCGCGTCACTTTCCGCATAGCGAAGCACCGGCCGGCCCTGCCCGCCATAGTTCGCGCTCACCGCCACCACGTAGCGGTTGATGCGCGCGTTATCGCCCTGCTGGGCCGCATTCGCATTAGAAGCCGCAGCGAAAAAAAGAATTGCAATCAGTGAAATTATATGGAGCGTAATCGACGCGTCCAACTTTTCGATAATGTTCTTCATCCTACTATTCCCCAACCTTGCGTAATGTGATAGATACGGAGCGCACGCCCTTGCTCTTGAGCAGCGCATCAATGTTGTTCGCGTCCAGCTCGAACGCCGCACGCGACGTGAGCAAGAAGAACTTCTCGAATTTCGGCGCGTTGTCGAGCTTGTAGGCGAACGGGAGCGTCGTCATCTTGCCGGGTTCGAGAGCAATCGCCTGCGAGCCATCGGCCATGTGCATCGTGACGGTCCCGTTTCCATCCATGCTGAAGAGCATTCCGTAGCACTTTTCGGGCACCGCGTAGCGCAACTGGATTTCGTCACCCTCGCGTGCCTCGCCCAGGTTCGACATCTGTACCGCGCTGTCGCCAGTCTTCTTCCAGACTTCCATGCGGGCATCCAGACCCTTGATGCGCGTGCCGTCATCCGGGACATCGGCCAAGGCAACATCCATCGCCCGCGCACCACCGTCCGTAGCCGGGCCGATCTCGCGCTGGCTAAAGAGCGCCACCGACACCACCGCAAGCACCAGGGCCGCGGCGGCCGCGAACTTCACGAAACCGAAACGCGCCACGTTGTCCTTGCGTTCCGCACCATTGTCGCGGGCATCCATCTTCTCCGCGAGCCTCTCGAAAGGCATCTTGCGGAGAATTGCCGCGTTGTCCTCGCGCAGCAGCTTCACACGATGGGCGAGCATCTCGTCCGTCTTCTCGAGTTCGCGAATCTCGCGCATCTCGCCTTCGGGCAGGTCGCCCGTAAGGTATCGTTCCAGTTTCCAATCGGGGATCATCACTTTACCTCCAGATTCTTTACCTTGGCCTGCAGGCCACGCAAACGCTTGCGCACACCACTCACCGAGAGCCCAACCTCGCGGGCAGTCTCCTCGAGCGTCATGCCGTCCACAAAATGCAGCACGGCCATCGTGCGGCTAGACTCCGGCTCGTGCGAGAACAGTTTCGCGAGGATTCCCTTCGCCTCCTGTTCTTCATGGTCTTCGTCCGCGCAGGCAATAGTCAACAACAGTTCGTTCGAATCCACATCGAGGCCTCGGCGGTGCTTGTCTCGGATGCGGTTCAGGCAGAGCCTGGTCGCCGTATTCCACAAGAGGCTGCTCGGCTGCGTCGCGTCGAGGCGGTCCCAATGCTCAAAAACGCGTAAAAACACGTTCTGCATCATGTCCTGGGCCTCGGATTCGTCCCTGAGCATATAGAGGCAGCGCCTGAAAACCATCGGGGCGTAGGTCTCGTACAGCCCGGACATTTTCTCGCGATTTGCCTGATTATTGCCCTTCATGCTAGTATAACACCTATGGAGGTAAAAAGTGTCACCGCAAATTTAAAAAAAAACTCAAAAACCCCGCTAGCGCGCTAGCGAGGTCATTTCTTTCTAACAAACGGCTTGCCAGGGGACTTCTACGGAGTCCCTCGCTAATCGGCTCGGCAATGCAAAAACGCAAGCATTTCTGCGCTGCTCTCGCCTCATTGCTAGTCTTTCACGCAGCGGACAGAGAACCCGGAGTTCTTGTGGAAGCCATACTCACTCACCCCTTTGCTGTTGTAGTTCATGGTCTTAGCATCCGCATAGTAGTCGTCGTCGCTATCAGAAGTCCAAAAGGTTGTGCAGTAGCCCTCACCCACGTACCCTTCAATTGCACTCCTGATGCCAACAGGCAATACGGCAAAGGAATAGATATCGGAGCCATTGCCGTTATCGGCCCAACCACTTGTCGTTTTGAGCCTCTCCGCCGCCGTCGATGTATACCCGTCTAATATAAATAGCCTACCCCATTCTAATTCCGTTGGCAGGTGCCAGCCCTCGGGGCAAATACCACGCACCGGGTATGTCGGCGAGCACATCGTTTCATCGCCGCAACCTTTGCCATTCGTGCTCCACCTGCCCACGCTATCCATTGCGGCGGACCACGTGTAAAGGCGACCGTATTTGGCGCAGTTGGCAGGATCATTGTCATAGCACCAACTCGTGGAATCGAAGGTAATATCGCCACTTTCAAAGGGAACACCTGTGTAGGCGTAGTTCAAATTCTCCGCCATCCAGATTTGTCTGCCGATTTTTACAATCTTGTATATTTGCCCGTCACGCCCATCAGTCATAGTTCCTGTAACTCCATCTTCAAAGAAACTGATACTCGACGCATCACTTGATAACGATTCCGCAGAACTACTACTTGAACCGTCGCAGTCCTCGCAAACAGACGAAGACGAATCCTCGTCAGGGCGGGTTGTAAAACCGCTGCTGTCGTCATCGCCGCAAGCCGCAAACAAGAATGCAGACACGGCACATATTGCCAAAACTCTTTTCATTGTCCTAACCTCTCTACCCTAAAATTAGTCCTTGATGCAGCGGACAGAGTACCCGTAGTCCTTGCCGCTGCCGTACAAGTCAGCTTTGTCGAATTCGTCGTCCAAGCCCACGATATATGTGCGGGAACTATTGTACTCAGAGGAACTCCAGAAGTACGCATGGTAGCCAACGTTGTTGTAACCAGTGGCGTCCCTGAGGCCAGCAGGCAACGCCGAGAAGGAATAGGCATCCGTGCCGTATCCGTCGCGGACCCAGCCGCCAGGAACGCTGGACCAGCTGATAGTGGAGCTGAGCATCTTGCCCGCCGTTGACGCTCCACCGACAGCAGTAAACAATGTATTCCACTCCGCCTTATCCGGCAGATGCCAGCCCTCGGGGCATATGCCTCGCACCGGGTAAATCGGAGTACATTGCACGCCATAGCCGCAGTCCTTGCCATTCGTAGACCACGTTCCCACACTGTCCATCGCTGCAGCCCAGGTGTAAAGGCGACCATATTTGATGCAGTTGGCAGGGTCGTTACTAAAGCACCAACTAGTGGAATCGGAGGTGTAGCCACTATTATTATAGAGAACGCCAGTGTATGCGTAGTTCAAATTCTCCGCCATCCACACCTGACTGCCGATTTCTACGGTCTTGTAAGTTTGGCCGTCGCGGGAGTCCGTCATGGTTCCCGTAACTACTGTAGAAGGATCTACATACCCTTCAGGGACACTGCTGCTTGACACGCTTGTCACGCTGCTACTGGACTTCGTTTCATCAACGCTAGAACTTGAAGAAGGTCTTACCGGTGCAGTCGAAGGATCCCCTTTGACGCAACGGACACTTTGTCCATAAGACTTGCTATTCTGATACGTATAAGAATTGGTATAAACGTTGTTTATATTGAAATACCGGCCATCATTGGCACTGTATTCAGTAGCGCTCCAGTAATAAACATCCGAGCCCACCTTTTCCCATTTAGTAGCAGAAATTCTTCCGGTCGGGAGTGCGGCAAAGCCGTAAAGATCCGTACCGTTGTTGTCAGGCGTTCCGGCGTAGTTCCATCCAGTCAACGCCTTGAGTGGTTCACCAGATACAGGGGCATTTCCTAATGCCACGCTCAATAGGCCCCATTCATAGATTGACGGCAAATGCCAGCCGTCAGGGCAAATTCCCTGCACAGCTCGATCAAGTCCGCACTTTTTGCCATAGCCGCAATCCAACGGAGCCTCGGCATCGTTCGCTAGTGCTACCGAGTCAATCGCAGCGGCCCAGCTGTAATAACGGCCACTCACCTTGCATTTTTTTTCATCACCCTGATAGCACCAGTTGCCGCCCTTCAAGCTAGGCGTCCTATTGCTATCGGCATAATTCAAATTCTCCGCCATCCACACCTGCGAATAATTTGAGTCTGGCACTTCAATTTTCACGACCTTGTAAACCTGCTTGTCACGCGGGTCGATTATCGAGTCGTACTTGATATTCGGATTCAGGCGAGTTTCCTTGGGCACATCCCAGCTCCACCCATCAGAATAACTGCTACTCGATTTCGCCAGGCTACTGCTAGAGCCAGCCACTGGGGATTCGCCTTTCAAGCAACGGACCGAACTCCCGATATACTTGTTACTGTAGAACTTGCGTACAATGGTATCCGTGTACAATCTTATACCATACGCATAATCATCGTACCCTTCGTACCATTCAGAAGTCCAGAAGACAGCAGCCTCGCCCACAAAGTCCTTGCTCCCCCAGCCACCAGCGGGCAACACAGTGAAGCCGAAATCATCCGTACCATTGCCGTTACTATTCCAGCCACTCGTAGACTTGAGTTTCATGCCTGCAATCGAATCCCCACCAACCGCAGCGAGCAGCATTCTCCATTCCGCAGTATCAGGCAGGTGCCAGCCGCTAGGGCATGCATCCATTGCCGCACTCCATTCATAAAGGCGACCATACTTTGCACAGTATTCAGCAGAATCATTATAGCAGTAACTGGAATCCGTTTCAAAGTTCAGGTTTTCCGCCATCCACACCTGATCACCGATTGTTACGGTCCTGTAAACCTGGCCGTCGCGGGTATCCGTCAGGGTATTCTTTTCGGCATTGTACGTCGTGTCATGGGAAGAACTGCTGGATGTCATGCCGGCCGATGTGCCGGCATCACCGTTTTTACTACTGCTCGACTTCGGTGTGACGATTAAGACAACGCTGTCGCCGTCCGCGTAGGCTTCGATGAACTTCTCGAATGCGGGCACGGTATCCCCGAGGTCCCAGGCTTCCACATTCTTGCGGATGGAATCGAGCCCGCCATTTGCCGTAGCCTCGACCGCCCATTCCGAAATCGTTTTTTTCGTGCCGGAATCTTTCCACTTGCCGGTTTCCGCGAACGATTCTACGAACTTTTCCATACGCGTAACAAGTCCCGCGTCATCCGTTTCCGCCTGCATCATCACGCTCACGGCAAGCAGCGCCGCGTTCTCGTCGCCCGACTCGAAGATATTCAGGTTTTCGAACTCCACGAAGTCGCCCTTGATGTCGAATGCCGCAAGCACTTCCTTTTCGGCCCGCGCCTTCGCGTCTGCAAATTTCTTGCCCTTTTCCGTCACGAGGAACATCAGGCGTTCGTATTCCAGTTCGGTAAGCACATTGATGTTCACGTTCTTGCGGTCCTTCAAGTTCGTCAATGCATGGAGCGTCAACTCCTCCGAGGACTTCTTGCCGGTAATTTCGCTGCGGTATTCACCCGTCACCTCGAACAGCGCACACGTGGACTTGAGCGACACATCCTCGACAGTAAAGTCGCCCTTGTCGCTCTTGACCTTGCCCTCAAACACCTCGTCCGTGAACTTGAGCGTCTTGCAGTCGATTCCCTGCACCGTCACCGTAGCGCCCTTCACGAACGGGCCCTTCTGCGAAACGCCCGCCACGTCCAGATTGGCGACAATGCCGGTATCCTCCGTAGAGCCGCCCGCAAAACCGCTGTCATCGTCAGAACACGCCGTTGCGACAATCGACGCCATTGCCAGCGGCATTATCCAAACAACGCCACTGCGAAACATATCACTCAGGTTACTTTTCATCTCGTCCTACTCCCTTGTTTTTAAATCTTTTTTTCCAGGCGTTCGCTCAACGGGAACAACTGCAAGTTCATACGGTAAACCTGTTCGGTCTCGTCGTCTTCTGTTGCAATCGCCACGATGCGGCGGCGGAATTCCGCGATCTCCTTCCTGATTTTTTCATACGCCTGGCGCGTAAGCCCGATCGTAACTCCCGACATGTCGCGTTCCGAAAGCGGCAGGTCCAAGGCCTTCACCGCAAGCTCCCCCATCTGCCGCTGCATATCGCGGGCAGCCACCGGCACCGCATCCACGGAGACCATCGACACGGACTTTTCCGTCTGGTGGTAAACGCCGTTTTTGCCCTTCTTCAAAAGCTTCGCCTTCACCAGAAAGTCGAGCGTCTCGGAAACCTCCGTCGCCGAAATCTTCGGCTTGCAGGCATGCGCAATCTCGAGCGGTTTCGCTCCTGGCATCTGCACCGCCAGCTCGCGGATTACCGGATTTTTCCACGACTTGAAATAATCGAATTCCTCGCTCCCGAGCACGCGCACCTTGTGCGCCCGCGCCAATGCGCAGCGTTCCTCGAAAGCAGCCCGTTTCGCTACATCGCTCTTGGCATGCGCATACGAGACCATCAGTACAAAGTAAGTGCTCTCGAAACCTGCAAGCCCCATGGCGTTCGCGACCGAGCCCGCCACGCCGATGCTCAGGTTCTTCTTGCCTTCGCACACATATTTCAGGTAAACCGGCGACGTGAACCCGGCATCGCGCGCAAACTCGCGCCACGTAAAGGCCGAACTGCGCTTGCGTTCATCGTAGTAGTCCTGGATGAACTTGCGGTAGTCCGTATATTCGACGATATCCTTCATGAGAATAAATATAGGTTTTCATTTCCACTTATGGGATACAAAATTAGCGTTTTTGATCAAATTTTACCATTTTTTGCCATTTTAACAAATTTTAGCATTTTGGAATACAAGCAACGTATCCCCAGAATACAGGAAAACCCCGCCATCGCTGGCGGGGTTTCTTCCTCCTCTTGACAAACGGCTTGCCAATCTTGGCACTACTTCGTAGTGCAGACTGCTGCGCACGGCTTATTCATCCTTCAAACACCGGACGTATACGAAATTATCCTTGTCAAATTCCAAATTTGTCACATAGTCATTCACACCACGGAACCCAATCCAATAAGCAACTTCGCCACTGGTTTCTGTAGAAGTCCAAAAATGAACCCTTGAATCATCTACACTGGCTCCTAAGCCATCAAACAACACCGAGAAGCCGACAGCATCCGATCCATTTCCACCGTCACCCCAACCGCTCTGTGACTTGAGAATCTTGCCCGCCCTCGTATAGCCTCTCGCCGCGATAAACAACGTTTCCCATTCATATTTATCCGGCAGATGCCAGCCACTGGGGCAAATGCCCCGTACCGGGAAAGTTTCAAGACATGTATTGGCATTTCCACATCCCTTGCCATTTTCACTGAAAGCTCCTGCGCCATCCATCGCCGTTCCCCATGAATACAGACGGCCATATTTTTCGCAGTTACTAGCATCGTTATCATAGCACTCACTGTCATCGGTTTCAAAATTAAGGTTTTCCGCCATCCATGTCTGCGCACCGATTACCACCGTTTTGTAGGTTCGGCCATCACGGGAATCCGTCAGCGTGCCGTACTCGCAATTATCTTCAGTTTCGGTCTTGCAAAGAGCGGCAAGCATAACCGAAGACGAAGAAGCAATAGAACTTGACGAGGATATCACCCCAGCCTCGTTCTTGACACAACGGATGCTAAAGCCATAATCTTTATAATCTGATTTTACTCCACGGCTCATTCTATAAGAATAAGCATGCACCTCACTATAGTCAGTTGCGCTCCAGAAATATGCTTCTTCACCAACGTCCCTGTTTAAACCGGTACTTTCTTTTCTATAGCCATATGCCACTGCGGAGAAGCCAACAGAATCGGTACCGGCTTCATCATCAAGCCATCCCCATTGCGACTTGAGATTTTTAGTTCCCGCAGCAGCAAGCAAAGTTTTCCATTCGGCACTTTTCGGCAAATGCCAACCATCAGGGCAAATCCCCTGCGTATTATCCGGAACTTCGCAATATGCGCCAATGCCGCAATCTATTCCATCGCCATCGTCATAAAGTTTTTCCGTGTCGATAGCAGCAGCCCAATCATAAAGGCGTCCCGCTACTTTACATTTTTTTGGATCATTGTCATGGCACCAACTGTGTCCCAAAAGGCTCGGCGTCTTGACACTATCAGCATAATTCAGATTCTCGGCCATCCATGTCTGATTACCGATTTTCACAGTCTTATACACCTGTCCGTCACGAGCATCAGTAATCTCGCCATAACTGATGTCCGGATTCAAGTACGCTTCCTTTGGAATGCTCCAGTCAAATTCACCAACACTACTACTGGATTCTTCACCGCTACTAACCAAATCACTCGCAGAAGAACTAGTTGCCGAACTCGAAGATTCAACCCCAGCGCACGAGCTTGTCGTATTATCGCTGGAGGAACTGCTACTGGACAGATCCTCAATCTCTCCGGCTGAGCTCAGGGCAGGCTCCGTCGAGGATGACGATGCGCCAACAGCTTCCCCCTTCACGCAACGGACAGATAACCAGAGGTCCTTAGCGGCGTATGACTTCAAGCTCACGTCAACATCGTCATAGTCCATGCTCATCGTGGACGCGCAGCCGTCACCGGTCTCCGGAACGCCTTCGCTACCGCACTCCGTAGAACCCCAGAAATACGTAGTGTAATCCTCGCCACTGTAGATACCTACGTTGCCCATGCCTGCAGGCAGCGCCGAGAACCCGAAAGCGTCAGTGCCGTTGCCACTTTTACCATCCTTGTCACTCCAGCCGCTGGTAGACTTCAGTTTAGTGCCAGCATCTTTTTCGTCACCCACGACCTTGACCAAACTCTTGAAATCCGTTTCGCCGGGCAGACGCCAGCCATCAGGGCATGCATCCATCGCCGCAGTCCAAGTGTAGAGACGGCCATACTTTGCACAATATTCGGCGGAATCGTTGTAGCAGAAACTACTGTCTGTTTTGTAGTTCAAATTCTCCGCCATCCATACCTGATTGCCGATTTTCACGGTCTTGTAAACCTGACCGTCGCGCAGGTCCTTGAGCGTATTTGTAGCGGCATCATATTCACTGCCCGTCTCCTTTGCAGAACTGCTCGACAGATCCTCGACCAGTGTCGAGGATGACGACCGGAAAGAACTGCTGCTCAGAACAACGCTGTCGCCGTCCGCGTAGGCTTCGATGAACTTCTCGAATGCGGCAACTTTGTCGCCGTCGTTCCACGCTTCCACATTCTTGCGGATAGAGTCGAGTTTGCCATTTGCCGTGGCCTCGACCGCCCATTCCGAAATCGCTTTCTTCGTGTCGGAATCTTTCCACTTGCCGCTTTCTGCGAACGAGTCCACGAACTTTTCCACGCGTTTTGCAAGCCCCGCGTCATCCGTTTCGGCCTGCATCATCACGCTCACGGCAAGCAGCGCCGCATTCTCGTCGCCCGACTCGAAGATGTTCAGGTTCTCGAACGCCTCGAAACTGCCCGCGATGTCGAACGCCGCGAGCACTTCCTTTTCGGCCTGTTCCTTTGCTTCCGCGAACTTCTTGCCCTTTTCGGTCACGAGGTACATCAGGCGTTCGTATTCCAGTTCGGTGAGCAAGTTGACATTCACATTCTTGCGATCCTTCAAATCGGTCAGCGCATGGAGCGTAATCTCGCCCGCCGACTCCTTGCCGGTAATTTCGCTGCGGTACTTGCCCGTCGCTTCGAACACTGCGCACGTAGAGGAAAGCGTCACGTCGTCAAACGCAAAGTCGCCCTTGTCGCTCTTGACCTTGCCTTCAAAGACCTCGTCCGAGAACTTCATCGTCTTGCAGTCAATTCCCTGCACGGTCACGGCGGAACCCTTCACGAACGGGCCCTTCAGCGCTTCGCCCGCGATATCCTTCGCAACAATGCCCATGTCTCCCGAGGCGCCGCCCGCGACATCCTGCTTGTCGGAACACGCCGTCAAGACAGCCATGGCGGCAAGCGCACAGGCCGGAATAAACCGAGTCCCAAAATTCCTGTTCATCGCTCCTTTCATTTCCTTTACCCCTTTTTATTTTTCAAATCTTTCTTGGTTTCAATCCGCTTGCTCAGCGGGAAAAGTTGCATGTTCATGCGGTACACGCGTTCCGTCTCGTCCTCTTCGGTCGCAATCGCCACGACGCGGCGGTAAAAGTCCGCCATCTCCTTGCGGATACGTTCGTAAGAGCGTTCCGTAAGGCCGAGCACGAACCCGGACATGGTGCGTTCGGAAAGCGGCAGGTCGATAGCCTTGATTGCGAATTCCCCCATCTGGCGTTGCAGTTCGCGGGCCGCCACGGGCACCACGTCCATGTCGCCCATCGTAATCGTCTTGTCCGTCTGGTGGTAGTTTCCGTCCCTGTCCTTCTTCAGGAGCTTCATCCTTACCAAAAAGTTCAGCGTCTCGGTCACCTCGGCCGCGGTAATCGAGGGGCTGCAGGCGCGCGCCATCTCGAGAGGCTTGGCACCCGGCATATGCGGGGCGAGCTCGCGCAGCACCGGATTCTTCCACGACTTGAAATAGTCGAACTCGTCGTTGCCCAGCACACGCATCTTGTGCGCCTTCGCGAGCGCACAGCGTTCCTCGAACGCGGCACGTTTCGCCTTGTCGCTTTTCGCATGCGCATACGAGACCATCAGCACAAAGTAGGTCTGTTCGTAACCGGCGAGCCCCATGGCGCTCGCGACAGAACCCGCGGATCCGACACTCAGGTTCTTTTTCCCCTCACAAACATATTTCAGAAACACCGCCGACGAAAATCCGGCATCCTGGGCGAACTTCTGCCACGAAAAGACGGAGCTGCGCTTGCGCTCTTCATAGTAGTCCAGGATATACTTGCGATAATCCGTGTATTCAACGATTTCCTTCATGTGTACAAATATACCTACTTTTTCCGCATTTAGGACATAAACATGGCGATTTTAGCCAAATTTTACCACTTTTGGCTAAATTCTAAAAAATTTGGCATTTTGGAACATGAAGGCATGTTCTGAGAACATAGCCCCGGAACATGACAAAAGCAAAAAGCCCCGCCGGATTGTGATGTGAACCCCGAAAGTTGGACACAACTTTCGGGATTTTCATATATGAAATACACAAAAGAAGAATGGGATAAAGTCCTTGAACTCTATCAAAAAGGGAATGGATCCATCCTCATCTCAAAGATTACAGGCATAAACGA
>ODAI014503606.1_pt1 | contig 65386 bp, 58 predicted proteins | sample 1539321 | NCBI WGS metagenome assembly ODAI01 (sample SAMN02144231, study PRJEB22623) | gut metagenome | biome: sheep rumen | host: Ovis aries | place: New Zealand
CCTGCGGTCAGGACGTTGCCTTCGAGGAGAACCCCGCAGCCCAGTATGCTGCCGTTCGCAACGGTCTGTATCAGGCTGGCAAGAAGATTGAGAGTATGGTGAACGACCAGCCCAAGCTGCACTTCATGAGCGAATGGTGGAAACAGCTCTACGGCGAGAGCGAGGGTAAGGACCACAAGGGTATCTTCCCCGCAAGCGTAGATTTCACTACCGACCTTCACTCCATGGGACAATGGATTCAGGACGGTGAGCGCACCATCTTCGAGACTGTTATTTCCATTGAGCAGCCCAACAAGAAGGTGCTCTTCCCCAACGACGAGGAGAATCTCGACGGACTGAACTTCCTTGCTGGAAAGCGCGTGGACGAAGTGAATAAGATGGCCGAACTGGGAACTCGTCTGGCTCACGTGGATGGCGGCGTGCCTAACATCCGCATCTCCGTTCCTGAACTGAACGCCTACTACATCGGACAGCTCATCTATTTCTTCGAGATTGCCTGCGGCATCAGCGGCAACGTGCTCGGTGTGAATCCGTTCAACCAGCCCGGCGTGGAGGCTTACAAGAAGAACATGTTCGCCCTGCTCGACAAGCCCGGCTATGAGGCAGACAGTAAGGCCATCAAGGAAAGACTGGCCAAGGAGAACTAATCATTGACTATTGACAACCGAGAATTGAACATTGACAAACGATAATTTGAAAATAGCAGTTCAATCTTATCTGGAGAAGCACGGCTTTGGGCATTTTATGCCGAAGGCTGTGCTTTTCGACATGGATGGCGTTCTTATAGATTCCATGCCCAACCATGTGGTGGCTTGGAGGGAAAGCATGGCGCAGTTTGGCATTCGCTTCACGAAAGAGGATTCGTATATGACCGAAGGCGCGCGTGGCGTGGACACCATTCGCAAGATGGTGAAGGCGCAACAGGGAAAGGATATCAGTGAGGAAGAAGCACAGATAATGTACGACGTGAAAGCGCGGATATTCGGCGAACAGCCCAAACCAGCCCTCATGGCCGGTGCGTATGACTTCATGGCAAAGTTGCAACATGACGGTATTGCTATCGGAGTGGTGACAGGCAGTGGTCAGCGTCCGCTTTTCCATCGCCTGCTTACCGATTTCGCCCCCTTTGTTACGGAGGAGAGAATGACGACGGCCTATGACGTGAAACGTGGCAAGCCTGCTCCTGACCCTTATCTTGCCGGTATGCGCAAATGCGGGGTGATGCCGTGGGAAACCATTGTGGTTGAGAATGCTCCTTTGGGTGTCAGAGCCGGGAATGCGTCGCAGGCGTTCACCATCGGTGTGAATACGGGTCCGTTGCCGCCTCATGTGTTGAGCGAAAACGGGGCCGACGTGGTGTTGGATTCCATGCAGATGCTTTGCGACATTTGGAATCTGGACGACTTCAAGGGATGAGTCAGGCGCTTTTCTGTTGGTGAGAATGCGAAAAAACGCAAATTAATGCATGGGTTATGATGTGTTTTCATTTTTTTGCGCTATCTTTGCAAAATAGAATCATTATACAGACAACAGGTGGGACGTACAAATCCTTTTTACTCGTTTCTCAGTCACAATAAGTATTGGATTGTGCTGATTATCGGTGGGTTGATAGTAGGTGTTCTCGATGAGAACAGTTTCTATCAGCGCATCAAGTATGAATTGCAGATTAGTGAACTGAAAGAGCAGATCTCTGAGTTCAACAGTCAGTATGAAAAGGATGAGGCACAACTCAAGGAACTGCGCCGCAATCCCAAAGCCATCACGAAGATTGCTCGTGAGCGCTATTTCATGAAGGCTGACGATGAGGATATTTTTGTGCTGAGCGGTGATTTGCAACCCAAAACGGAGGAGAAAGATGAGACAGTTAAGTAGAATAGAGTCAATCGTCTTTCTTCTGGGCGGTGCCTTGATGGTGATTGGCGCGGGCATGTATGTATTTGGAGTGCATCGTCCGGCATGCTGGTTTTATATGGTGGGCGCTGTTTGTTTCACCTTCATGCAGTTTCAGCAAAGGTATGAGGGCAGTAATTTCGTGGTACGTCGCCTGCGCCGTATGGCAATTCTTTCGGATATTTGTTTCCTGCTTGCAGGAATCCTGATGATTGAGAATGCTTATAATTTCCTGTTGCCCTTGTTCGTGAACCATGTCAGGAACGGGCTGAATGCCTATGTGACCTATATCATGAACAAGTGGGTTGTCGTGTTGCTGGTGGCTGCCATTTTTGAAGTGTATACAACGCACAGAATCAGCAATGAACTGGAAAAAGAGGCAAAAAAACGCTAAAAGTGCATGCAATTGTTTTAAATAGCATAAAAAATTTTCTTTACTTCAATAATACGTTGTACATTTGCAACGTATAGCGGGCAGACCTGCTGATGGAATTTTATACATTATGAATAGAATAATCTACATACTGCTGAGTGTGGCTGCATTGACATCGTGCGCCAATAGTTATAACATTCAAGGGTCGTCGGACGTTTCCATGCTCGATGGGCGCATGCTCTATCTGAAGGTGATACAAGACAACAACCTGAAGAATGTGGATTCGTGCGATGTGGTGCATGGACAGTTCCATTTCACAGGTTCAGTAGACTCCACCAAGGTGGCGACGCTGTTCATGGACGATGAGAGCATCATTCCCGTTGTCATTGAGCATGGAGACATCGTGGTGAAACTGGACAATGCTCAGCAGAATGTGACAGGAACACCGCTGAACGACCGCTTGTCGGACTTCCTGAAAGAATACAACAAACTGGAAAACCAGATGGCCGATCTCGGAAGAAAGCAGAGCCAGGCCATCATGAATGGCGAAGATGAGAATGAAACCAATGAGAAACTGGCGGCAGAGGCTCAGGAAATTGCTCAGAACGAGGACAAACTCATCACTTCCTTCATCACGGAGAACTTCGATAATGTGCTGGGACCGTGGGTGTTCTTCATGATTACTGCCAACTATCGCTATCCGGAACTGCAGCCGTGGATTGAAGACATCATGAGCAAGGCCACCGACTATTTCAAGAACGACAGTTACGTGAAGGATTATTACGAGAAAGCCAAGCAGAACGAGGCTATCATGAACGGAATGGCAGAGCCGCAGGGCGTTCCACAGCAGCCTGTCAGTGCGCCATTGCCTCAGGCTCCAACGCCCAACCAGATGGCAACGCCGGCCGATTCTGTGAAGCAGTGATGTGTGAAAAGTGAACAAATCAGAAGATATTCAGCATTGAAAACACGTATATCCAATGGAATCATTGTCAATGAAGGCCGCTCGTTTAATGGTTCGCTGATCATTTCCGACGACCGCATTGCCGACATTATAGAAAAAGAAGGAACATCCCATGAGCATTTCGACCGAGAGGTGGATGCCACGGGATGTTTTGTTTTACCCGGAATCATCGACAGCCATGTGCATTTCCGTGAGCCGGGATTAACGCAGAAGGCTGACATCGAGAGTGAAAGCCGGGCTGCGGCCTATGGGGGTGTCACGTCTTTCTTTGACATGCCCAACACAATTCCCCAGACAACCACGCTCGAAGCGCTGGACGAGAAATTCAGATTGGGCAGAGACCATAGCCATGTGAACTATAGTTTCTTCTTCGGGGCAACGAATGACAACGTGAGCCTGTTTCCCCATTTGGATGTTCATCGCATTCCCGGCATCAAACTGTTCATGGGAAGCAGCACCGGCAACATGCTCGTTGACAAGCAGGATGCTCTTGAAAGTGTCTTTCGCATGGCTTCACCACTGCCGGTGATGGCGCATTGCGAGGACACGGGCATCATCAATGCGAACATGAAGGCTGCCAAAGAGAAGTATGGCAGCGATCCAGATGTATGCCATCATCCTGAAATAAGGAGCGAGGAGGCTTGTCTGCAGTCAACGCGGAGTGCCGTCAGCATGGCTGAGCGGTTTGGCTGCCGCCTGCACGTGGCGCATATCTCCACGGCCAAGGAACTGGAACTGTTCGGTAAGAGCGACGGGATAACGGCAGAAGCCACCGTGAGCCATCTCTTTTTCTGCGATGAAGACTATTCACGTCTTGGAACGCTCATCAAATGCAATCCTGCCATCAAGACCAAGGAAGACCGTCGGGTACTGCGCCTTGCCCTGAGCGATGGAAGAATTACGACGATAGGAACCGACCACGCGCCCCATCAGTTATCTGACAAGCAGGGAGGGGCAGCCAAGGCCGTGTCGGGCATGCCCATGTTGCAGTTCAGTCTGGTGGCCATGCTGGAACTTGTTGATGAGGGCGTGCTCACCATAGAGCGTTTGGTGGAATTGATGTGCCATCATCCGTCGCGCCTGTTCGATGTATACGGCAGGGGCTACTTGCGTCAGGGCTGCAAGGCCGATGTGGTTGTCGTGAAGCCGCACTCACCTTGGACTGTCGATGAAGACTGTATTCAGAGCAAGTGCAAATGGAGTCCGATGGCTGGGCATACGTTCCAATGGCAGGTGCTGCATACTTTCTGTAACGGGCACCATATATATAATAAAGGTGTATTTGACGAAAACTATCGAGGAGAAGAGTTGCGTTTTAGGATATGATAGCAAGAATACTGATATCGTTGATTGTCCTGATAGCATTGCCTGACTTGTATCTGCATTGGCACTATCTGAACAAGAGGAAAGGATATACATCTCTATGGCGAGTCATTTATTGGATGCCGGCAGTGCTCATGCTTGCCTATACCTTCGTGCTGGCATCGGTGAGAGGCTTTGCACCGGAAAAGACGGAGTGGCTCTTTCTCTATCTGTTGCTGCTGGGCATCCTCGTTGTCCCCAAGGTGGTCTTTGCGCTTTGTTCGTTCATCGGCCTTCTTTTCTGCAGACTGTTGCGCAAACGCCAGAACTGGGGAAATCTGATAGGTCTTGTGCTGGCCCTGTTCTCCGTAATCATTGTGCTGTACGGCAGTTTCATCGGCAGCCGGCGGCTGGTGGTGCGCCAGGAGGAGTTCTGTTCTAAAATGCTGCCGCCTGCTTTCGACGGTTACAAGATTGTGCATTTCAGCGATGCTCATGTGGGCTCGTATCTGGGTAACACCCGTTTCATGGAAAAGGTGGTGAATGCGATTAACGAACAACAGGCAGATGCCGTGATATTCACTGGCGACCTGCAGAATATGATACCATCCGAACTCGACTGCATGCAGTCTGTCCTTTCGTCTGTCAGTGCGAAAGACGGTGTTTGGTCGGTGCTGGGTAATCACGACTATTCTTTTTATACCAAGGCAGATTTCGCTACAGAGGCACTCAACGAGAGTCTTCTGCGCAGCAAAGAGCGTTCAATGGGGTGGAAACTGTTGCTCAACGAGCATCAGACCATCCGCAGAGGGGGCGATACCCTTGTGATTGCCGGTATGGAAGATTCCGGGAAATCGCCATTCCCGCAGAAGGGCGACATAGAAAAAACCGTCAGTGGAATTCCGAAGGGGTCTTTTGTCATCATGTTGCAGCACGATCCTACCGCATGGAAGAGAGAAATCCTGCCGCATTCCGACGCGCAGTTGACGCTGAGCGGACATACGCATGGCGGTCAGTTGAAACTCTTCGGGTGGTCGCCTGCCTCGGTGGCATACGATGAATGGGGCGGTATGTACCATGAAGGTCATCGTGCGCTGAACGTGTCAACGGGCATAGGCGGATTTGTTCCCTTCCGTTTCGGGGTGCCTCCCGAAATCGTCGTCATCACGTTGCGTGCAGAAAAATAGATACGAAAAAATGGCAATAGTCCAACTATTACCATTTTTTTCTTCCCCTGCTGAATGCAGAAGGATGTCTGTCTCCGGGGACATTTCCCCTTATTTCGCGTATTTGCTTGCCAGTCCTTCAATGTATTTGCATATGATGCCGATGCCTTTCAGGTTTTCTCCGCCCTGCGGAATGATGATGTCGGCATATTTCTTGGTAGGCTCAATGAATTGTTCGTGCATGGGCTTGAGCACTTCCAGATAGCGGTTAAGCACCATGTCTACAGTGCGGCCGCGTTCCACCACGTCGCGAAGGATGTTGCGGATGAGCCTTTCATCACTGTCGGTATCCACGAAGATCTTCAAGTCCATCATGTTGCGCAACTTTCTGTCTACGAGCGTCATGATTCCTTCGATGATAATGACGGGTTTGGGTTCCACATGAACCGTTTCTGGCAGTCGGTTGCTCAGTACATACGAATAGGTGGGCTGCTCGATGGATTCACCACGTTTGAGCATGGCAATCTGCTTGTGCAGTAATTTCCAGTCGAAAGCGTCTGGATGGTCGAAATTGATGAGTTTTCGCTCCTCTGGTGTCATGTCAGAAGTGTCGTTGTAATAAGAGTCAAGCGGAACCACGGCCACGCAGTGGGGCGGCAGTGCTTCAACGATTTTCTTCACTACGGTAGTTTTTCCCGAGCCGGTACCACCGGCAATTCCTATAATAGTCATAATATGTGTGTATTTTCTATATTGTTTCTTCTTTGGATTTGTCCTTGTTCTGGGTGCATGCCTCGCAGTAAACACTTTCTGGAAAGAACCTGGCAAACATGGGCGCATACTTTTCTGCTTTCTTTTCCAGTTTCATCGGATAGGCTCGGGATGAACTGGGCATGCGATAGAGCAGCATCGTGCGGCCGTTGAAGACAAACGGCTCGCTGCTTCCCACTGCCGGCTGTTTCATTTGGAAATGTTGGGTGAACACATCCGTGGCTTTTTGTCCGGTTGTCACCACGCACGTGCAGTGCGGTATCTTTTTGAGCAGCGCATCCAAATCGGTTTCTTCAACAATTTCAAGGTCTTTGTCGGATGCCGTGTTCTTAGTGCGTATCACAGCGCATGCCGTGTCGTACAGACCGATACCTGTTTCGCTGAGAAACGGGATGATGGCATCGCTGCGGAATCTTTTTTCATCCTTGTCCACGAAATAATCCTTGTCGTTAAAGAAGACGATTCCCACAATCCTCCACATGTCGTTGGTGAAGTTGGGATAAAAGAAATCCATGCACCAGCGTTTCTTGGCCGGAGGAAAACTGCCGAGCATTAGCAGTTTCGTGTTTTCCGGGAGGAACGGCTGCAGCGGATGTTTCTCTGTTTCGCTCATGTCTGGATGTATCCTGCCGTTATTTCTGCTCTTTCACGAGATAGACCACTACTGGGAGGTGGTCGCTGTATCCGTCAAGCCAAACGCCGCCGGCATGTGTTCTCTTGGGACTTCCTTTATATTTCCCCTCTGTCTGCAGCAGATAGTCGCGAATGAAAATCTGCTTGTTCAGATATGTCAGTTTGCTGTAGTCTTTCTTTCCTTTCCGGTCGAGCAGGTTGGGAGTCATTACAATCTGGTCGAACAGGTTCCATGCACTATTATAGGTAAGCGTTCCTTTTCCTTGCTTCACCAGAACATTATACCATGGATTATACATTTCTCCGTCATTGGTCTTGTTGATTTCCGACTTGCACTTCAGTCCTTCCGTCAGACTCTTGTCGGAAGGATCGTCGTTGAGGTCGCCCATCACAAACACTTTCATGTCGGGATTCTCTTTCAGCAAGGCATCTTTGATGGCACGAACTTGTCTGCCTGCCGATTCGCGATAGAACGATGTGCTGAAACGGCTGGGCCAGTGACATACAATTGCGGTGACGGGTTCGTCGGCCAGCGTACCGGTAACGGTAAGAAAACCACGTGTAAAGAAGGCACTGTCTTGCTCAAGTTCTTGCACGTAGGGGTGTAGGGTGACGGAATTCACTGTGAAAAGGGCCGGATTATAGAGCAGTGCACAATCCACACCGCGGCGGTCGGGACCTTCTATGTGTGCGAACTGCATGTTGCGGGCGCGCAGCGGCTCCTGCGAAACGAGATCCTGTAGTGCTTTGGCATTCTCAACCTCAGAGAGTCCGATGATGGCGCAGCCCAATCCCGGCAGTTTGTCTGTTCCCATGTCTGCGAGTGCGCGGGCCATGTTCTGCAGTTTGTGGGTATATTTGAGCGCATTCCATCTGTAACTGCCTGTGGGGAGGAACTCGTAGTCGTTTTTCCCTTCGTCATGACAGGTGTCGAATAAGTTCTCTTGATTATAGAAGCCTACGGCATACACAGAAAATTTCTTCTGTGCGTTGGCGCTTAAGGCAATGATAAACGAAAGCGCCAAGATGAGCAAGTTCTGTCTTTTCATGATTTGGTAAGTTTTATGTCGCAAAGTTACAAAATTAATCGGAATTATCCATCTAATTATTGAAGAAATCTAAAAAAACATTTTGTATTTTAAACAAATATACCTATATTTGCAGAAAAATAGAATCAAAACTACTATTATGCAGAAAAAGTTAAAATTAGTTGTGATCTCTCTCTGCTATGCTTCGTTGGCAATTGCCCAAACGGAACAGACGGAGGGACAGAAAACCAGTTCGTCCGTCGAACAGGCTTTCACCTTCACTGAGGCGCAATTGGGCGAGGATGACGATATGTCGCAGAATGTGACGATTATCAACTCGAACAATAACATTTATGCGGGTGAAGTGGGATTCCTATTCTCGCCTGTGCGTTTTCGGTACCGTGCATTTAATCAGAAATACAACGACGTGTTTATCAATGGTGCACCGGCCAATGACATGGAGACGGGACAGTTCCGCTATTCCATGGTGGGCGGTTTGAACCAGCAGACACGTAACGTGGAATTTGCATTGCCGTTTGAAAGCAATAACTTTTCCATGCCCGGCATGGCTGGTAGTAACAACTACAACTTCCGACCGGCGCAGATGGCAGCAGGCCACCGCATCACGTTGAGTGCAGCCAACCGTAACTACACCATGCGCGGAATGTATACGTACAACACCGGACTGAACGAGAAAGGTTGGGCCTACAGTGCAAACATCACCTACAGATGGGCCGACCGCGGCTATGTGGAAGGCACGTTCTATAATGCGCTGAGTTATTTCCTCGGGGTGCAGAAACTCATCAACGACCAGCATTCCATCTCGCTCGTTACTTGGGGAAATCCCACGGAGCGCGCTTCGCAAGGTGCCTCTACGGATGAAATGTACTGGATTGCCAATGACCGTTACTACAATCCCTATTGGGGATGGCAGGGCGGAAAGAAGCGCAACTCGCGCGTGGTGAACGATTTCGCTCCCACCGTGCTTGCCACATGGGACTGGAACATCGACCATGATACAAAACTGGTGACCAGTGTGCTTGGTAAGTATTCCATGTATAAGAGCACCAAGTTGAACTACAACAACAGCGATAACCCGCAGCCGGATTACTGGAAACTGATGCCAAGTAATTATTTCGACGTGTGGGATGAGACGGATACCTACAACCGCACTGAGCAATGTCTGGAGAACTGGATCACTGCCCGCGACTATCTCAGCGTGAAGGCTAACCGCCAGATAGATTTCGACCGTCTGATTTATTCCAACCGCCAGGTGTCTTTGCAGGGAGGTGATGCCATGTATTATATCCAGGCAAAGCATAACGATGTGCTGAATATCAACGTTTCTTCTACGTTGAACACGCAGTTGAGCAAGAATACCACTTATAATCTGGGCGTGAACTTCGGCACCAACAACGGCCGCCACTACCAGACGATGGAAGACATGCTGGGTGCCACACAGTTCCATAACATCAACACGTATGCGCTTGGCACTTATGACGAGGCAGACGACCGCGTGCAGTATGACGTGAATCATCCCAATGCACTGATTTGCGAAGGCGATAAGTTTGGTTATGACTACAGCATTCTTGTGAACAAGGCAACGGCTTGGACAAGTATCTATACAAATGTTGGCGGTTGGCATTTGATGGCAGCCGGCAAAGTGGCAGGCACTTCGATGCAGCGCGACGGTAAAATGCGCAACGGTATGGCTGTAGACAACTCCTATGGCAAGAGCGGAACGGCGAAATTCCTCGATGGCGGCGTGAAGGGAAATGCCACATGGAATGCCGGAGGCGGACAAATATTCTCCTTTGGAGCAGGATATGAGTGGAAGGCACCTACTGCATCCACAGCCTTTGCTTCGCCCGAAATCAACAACGACTTCGTTGCCAACTTGAAAAATGAGCGTATTATCAGTGCCGACTTTGGCTATGCATACCAGAACTCATGGGTGAAGATGAACATCAACGCCTATTACAGTCTGATAGACAATGTCACAGAGTGGCAGAATTTCTATTACGACGATATTAATTCCTTCTCTTATGTGTCTCTGACCGGACAGCAGAAAGAGCATTATGGTATCGAGGCCGGTGCGCGTTTCAAGGTTACATCAGCCTTCGACGTGGTGTTGCTGGGTACTTACAGTGATGCCAAGAACAAAAAGAATGCAAATGTGAGATACATGAACTCCACCAAGGGCGTTTATGTGGATGATATCTGCTTCAACAAGAATCATCGCGAGAATGGCACTCCGCTCACTGCTGCCAGTTTAGGACTCAGTTACCACAGTCGCGGTTGGTATATCGACTTGAACTGCAACTGGTATGACCGCATTTATTTGTCAAGTGCTCCTTGTTTCTATTATCAGCAGTCGCTCGACAACAGACATGCCGTATATAAAGATGTATATGACAACGAAGGAAACTTCCTTCCCGGTGTGCTCGAACAGTCGAAAGGCCATGGAGGTATCATGGTCGATGGTTCCATCGGCAGAAGTATCCGCCTGAAGAAAGGCTCACTCTCTATTAATTTGATGGTTGCCAATATCCTGAATAACCAGAACATCACCACTTGGGGATTCGAACAGGGACGCTCTGACTATACCAGCAGCGGTAATGTGCGTGCCTATAAGTTCACCAAGAACCCCAAAGTGTTCTATGCACTAGGCACCAACGGAATGTTGAACCTTGCCTATAGGTTTTAAGTAATTATAAATCATAATTCATAAACAGACATGAAGAATCTGAAATATATCATTACAGGATTGCTTTTCGGCGTGCTTACCGGTTGTATGGACGGTGGGTACGATGAAACATGGACGTCGGATGCGCCCTATGGCAACAACAGCATTACTGAGTCGAACCTGCTCACCATTGCACAATTGAAGAGTGTGTATAGCAATGTGCTGAAGACCGACTATCGTGATGGCGTTAGTTATCAGCAGGTCACTGAGAATACTCAAATAAAAGGATATGTGACAGCCAACGATATCACGGGAAACATATACAATGAAGTATGGATTCAGGATGCTACCGGTGCCATCTGCGTGGCCGTGCAGCAAGGAGGAATTTGCGGATACCTGCCCGTGGGTGCCGAAATCATTGTGGAACTCAAGGGCTTGTATGTGGGTAACTACCGCAAGCAGGTGGAAATCGGCGTGCCATATACCAACAACCGCAACCAGACATACGTGAGCCGTATGAGCCGCATGGAGTGGATGTCGCATTTCAAGATTACTGGCAATAAGAAAGTGATAGAACCCGAGGTGTTTGCCGAGGGCAATACCGCCACCAGTTGGAATCTTGACAACGATGCCGGTAAACTGGGAACGCTGAAGAACGTATCGTTCAAAAACGGCTCCTATTATGATTCAGAAGCGGGAAGGGCAGTATCGCTCTCCTTCAACAGCAGTTCTGTCTATGCCGATCCGGAGGCTGGCTATTCCACTTCGTGGTACTTCAACGAACAGAAAACCACCGTGATGCTTTACACCAGTCCCTATTGCGACTTTGCAAACAAACTGCTGCCTCACGGCAAACTGAACATCACGGGCATTCTGAAACGCTACGACAGTAGTTGGGAGATCATTATCCGCAGCCTGGACGATGTTGAAATCGTGAATTGATTCCATTCCAGACAGAAGAATTGACTTGAAAAAGCATAAACGAGAAAAATCAAATAATAATATAGACATGAAAAAGTTATTTTATTCAATGTTTGCGTTTGCCATGGCGGCAATGACATTAACAAGTTGTGAGGATGTACCCATGCCATACGACATGCCGGTGATTAATCCTGATGGCGGTGAAGATGTTTCTGGTAAAGGTACCGAGAGCGATCCTTATGATGTGGCATCAGCCATTGCCAAGGCAAGTCAGGAGAAAGTGTTCGTGAAGGGTTATATCGTGGGTTATGTCAGTGGTCAGGTATTTTCAGAGGGTGCAACCTTCTCTACATCGGGCGAAGTGTCGGCAACTAATTTGCTGCTGGCTGCTTCAGCCAATGAGACAGATGCATCGAAGTGTATGCCGGTGCAGTTGCCATCGGGAACTGTGCGCACGGGTCTGAACCTGAAAGACAATCCCGGAAACCTGAAGAAGGAAGTACTGCTCTATGGTGATATCGCCACCTATTTCGGCGTTCCTGGCTTCAAGAACACCAGTTATGCGAAGATCGATGGCAAGGATGTGGGCAACAAGCCCGGTGGCGGTGACACACCAACGCCCAGCACAGGTGTCTATAGCATGGACTTCAAGTCGAAAGGTCAGGGCGAATGGACTATCTCGGACAAGACAAAACCGTCAGAGATTGCAAGTATCTGGAAATATGATAACAGGTATGGTATGGTGGCCACTGCTTATGCCAGTTCAGTCAATTATGACAGTGAGTCGATGCTGGTTTCTCCTAAGTTCAATCTCACAGGTGTGTCAAAGGCTACGCTGAAGATTCGTCATGCCATCAACTTCTTCCTTGACATAGACACCGCCAAGAAGCAGGCATTGGTATTGGCATCCACCGATGGCACGAACTGGACAGAACTCACCCTGTCTAATTGGCCGACCAGTTTGGGCTGGACATTCTTTGATGCAACAGCCGACATGACCTCTTTTGCTGGCAAGAGCAATGTGCAGATTGCCTTGAAGTATATCAGTACGGCTACCAAGGCCGGCACTTGGGAGATTGAGAGCGTCAGCGTTGAATAAGCGTGGAAAGTTGCTGATTACAGTATCCCGTTGTGAAGAAGAGCACGTAAATGCTACCGTCACAGCGGTATAAATCAAAAAAAAGCAAAAATATTTGGTGGGCTGCAAAATTCTTTGTAATTTTGCAGCCCATAATGTGAATAACAGAATTATAAACAATATTATTTAAACAAGAAAATGAAAAAAGGTATTCATCCCGAAAACTATCGCCCCGTCGTGTTTCGTGACATGTCCAACGGCGATATGTTCCTGTCACGTTCTACATGCAAGACAACAGAGACAGTAGAATTTGAAGGCGAAACTTACCCAGTGGTAAAAGTAGAAATCTCAAGCACATCTCACCCGTTCTACACGGGCAAGAGCAAACTCGTGGATACAGCAGGTCGCGTTGACCGCTTCATGAGCCGTTATGCCAAGAGCACCGCTAAGAAGTAATATATACCTTATTATATATACAGCACATAAGTGAAGTGTGTCATCGTGTAGTTGCATATGCACGCTGGCACACTTTCTTTTTCCTTCACAGCAAAACAATCACTAACACCCACGATTCTTATGAAAATCTACAAGCCTGTTTTCCTTTTGTTGTCGGCTCTTTGCCTTGTGGCATGCGGTGGAGATGACGACGAGAATGAACAAACAAGTGCCGGCACCAACCTGAACCGCAACAGCACGTCGGCCTATTCATTGGCTGGGCGCATGGAGTTTCCCCATCTGGCCAGTGGAAACAGCGTGGTGTTGATTCACAAAACAAACGACCGGGTGGATCCCGACGGCGTGAACTATGCTGTGGAGTGGGATATCGACAAGAAATCTCAGCGGTGGACATGCTATCAGATGACAAAAAGTAATGGCGTGTCCAAGGTGTCACGCTATAACGGTTCCCCGCTATATCCCTTAGACCCCGATCTTCCCACCGGTTATTATCTCGACCGCCCAAATTCTGATTACTCGGTGTCTGACTATTACCGCGGTTCCGACTTCGACCATGGTCATATATGCCCCAGTGCCGACCGCCTTTATTCAAAAGATGCCAACTATCAGACGTTCTTCCTTACCAATATGCAGCCGCAATACAGCAAGTTCAACGGCAGCGATGACAACTACAAGGGGCTGAGCCTGTGGCTGGCCATGGAGAATCAGGTGAGAGACTGGGTGCCAACGAACAATACCGACACCATGTACGTGTGTAAAGGTGGCACTATCGGTGATGTCAATCTCAATGGAACCAAGAGCAGTGGCGTGCTGATGCGCATTCAGCAGAAACTCATTGTGCCTAAATATTTCTTCGCAGCCATCCTTTACAAGAACAGCAGCGGCTACCGAGCACTTGCCTTCTGGTTTGAACATACCAACAACGACGTTCCTTCGGGAGCCCGCCTGTCTGACTATGTGATATCCATTGACGAACTGGAAGAGAGAACAGGCATCGATTTCTTCTGCAACCTGCCCGATGACATAGAGAAAAAGGTTGAGGACAGTGTCGCACTGAAAGTCTGGGGTACCATGCGCTATTGATTTGCCATGAATTATCGGCAAATCAATTAAAAATAATTAAAACAGCGGAAATGCTTTCCGCTGTCATTCTTTTTCATTATCTTTGTAGCGATTACGAACAAATCTTACAAACAGAAAATGAAAACAGTTTATGAATTCTCTGTCAAAGACAGAAAAGGAAAGGATGTCTCATTGAAGGAGTACGCCAACGAAGTATTGCTCATCGTAAACACGGCCACTAAGTGCGGATTCACTCCGCAATATGATGAACTGGAGAAACTCTACGAGAAATACCATAGCCAAGGTTTTGAGATTCTCGACTTCCCTTGCAACCAGTTTGGACAGCAGGCTCCGGGCACCGATGAGAGCATCCACGAATTCTGCAAACTCAACTTCGGCACCGAATTCCCACGTTTTAAGAAGGTAAAAGTGAATGGCGACGATGCCGATCCGCTTTTCAAGTTCCTCGAAGAGCAGAAAGGGTTTGCTGGATGGGACATGGAGCACCCCATCGCCCATATCCTCGACGACATGCTCTCAAAAGCCGATCCTAACTACAAGGAAAGTGCCGACATCAAATGGAACTTCACCAAATTCCTCATCAATAAGAAAGGTATGGTGGTTGCCCGATTCGAGCCGACTGAAAAGATGGAGCACATCGAAAAGCAGATTGAAGAACTTTTAAAATAACATGGAACACATTAAATTATTAATCATTGGCAGCGGACCGGCTGGTTACACTGCTGCCATTTATGGCGGCCGCGCCAACCTGCATCCTGTGCTGTATTGCGGACTGCAGATGGGCGGCCAACTTACTCAGACCACCGAAGTGGAGAATTTCCCGGGCTATCCCCAAGGTGTGGATGCCAATCAGATGATGATGGAAATCCGCGAGCAGGCCGAGCGATTCGGCACAGAAATGCGCGACGGTATCATCACAAAGGTGGATTTTAGCAAAAAACCTTATGTATTGACAGTAGACGATGGTACTGAAATCTCGGCCGACACCGTGATTATTGCAACGGGTGCCAGTGCCAAGTATCTGGGATTGGAAGACGAAGAGAAATATCGCGGACAGGGCGTTAGCGCCTGTGCCACATGCGACGGCTTCTTCTATCGCAAGAAGGTGTGCGCCGTGGTGGGTGGTGGCGACACAGCCTGCGAAGACGCTCTCTATCTTTCGGGACTTTGCAAGCAGGTATATCTCATCGTGCGCAAGCCATTCCTCCGTGCTTCCCAGGTGATGCAGGATCGCGTGAAGGCGGCAGAAAACATCGAAATCCTCTTCGAGCACAACGCAACAGGTCTCTATGGCGAGAACGGAGTGGAAGGGGTTCATCTGGTGAAGCGCAAGGGCGAGCCCGACGAGAGCCACTATGACATCCCCATCGACGGTTTCTTCCTCGCCATCGGACACAAGCCCAACAGCGATGTGTTCAAGGACTGGGTGGATACAGACGAGATTGGCTATATCAAGACCATCGGACAGACACAGGCAACCAAAGTGCCAGGCGTGTTTGCTGCTGGCGACGTCTGCGATCCTGTCTATCGGCAGGCCATCGTAGCAGCCGGAAGCGGATGCAAGGCAGCCCTCGAGGCCGAGCGCTATCTGCAGACGCTCTGATTTGTTTCTTACAGAATTGATTCGTATTCATGTCACCAACGCTCTGAACGATTCCGTTTCAAAGGAATCTTGCGTGGTGACATGAATATTTTTATTTGGCGACGCCTCCAGATCAAAGGCATAGCCATATCTGTTACAGGAGCATTGCCCTTTTCGAAAAAACACAGAGTTTTCATTCGATGAGTTGTTTTTTTTAGTGGGGCAATGACTTTATCTTCAGTGTCTGCACCATGTATATGGCAACCCACAAAACAGGTATGTTCACCGAAATCAACGACGATTTCTTCTACTATCTCACCCCGCTCGACACGCTGGTGTGCATCCTTGGAGCCATTACCGTGGTGGGGATATTCCATTTTCTCCTGCCCCATGAGCCGCAGAAAGTGCAGGCCTGCGTCCAGCAAGTGTCCACAGACGTTACGCGCATCTACCTCATCCACTGGTTCTTCGTCTGCTATCTGGTGGGCGGACTGCTTGACGGTGTGCTCGGTCTGACCATCAGCGAACCCGTCTTGCTGCTCATCGCCCTGGCCATTCTCATTGTCTCTGCGTGGCTGGCTCGCCGCAAGCCGTTCTCACTCATCAAGATATAGCAACGGGAAGACCTTTCTCCCTTCAAAGTAAGTAACTTCTGGCTTGGCCGTGTGGATATCTGTCACCGGACAGATCAGCACGTCCTTATCAACAAGCACGTTATCTTTGTGATAGACTCCCGTGAGTGCTATCCCACGAGTCATCACAATAATTCCTTTTCTCTATTTCGTTTGCTATATCTTTATAACGTTTTCGTTTCTTGTTCTATTACCTGATAGTCAGATTGTAAAAGTTTCCTGCCACTAATGTCTTTAGAATCAAGTACAGTCCCCATGATTCTTGCTCCCGCAGCCTTTGGCTGCTTGGAGGAGAAAAAGAAAAAGCAGGAGGCTATTCCTGCTTCTATTTGTCATTGTAGTGGCCTTCCAACTGAAATATCAGAACAGTTACGACATCATCGTAAATGTCATAAACAACTCTGTCATGGCCAGATAAATGTCTTGAAAACGTAATACTCCTGCCGCCCTTTAGAGGCTCTGGATGTCCTGTTCCTGTCTTAGGGTGTTCTTCAAGTTCAGGAAGAAGGTCATATAGTTTCTTGAATGAGTTTGGGTTGGACTTCTTCCATTTCTTCAGAATTCTGGCGGCTTCCTTAGTGTAGTCTATTCTATACTTCATAGGCTATCCATCCACTTCTGAGCATCCGAAGCACTTTCAAAATGCAAGGTCTTGCCCTCCTTCATCTCCTTCTCAGCCTTGGATGATAATGCAATAAGACTTTTACTGTTTGCTTTCTCATCATCCAGAGCATCTTCTGATGCAAGAAGAGAACGAAACTTTCTCTTGTTCGCTTTTGACTGTGCCTGATACAATGCCCAAAGAGCATCCACAGGGGATATTTTCTGTACATTTATTGCTGCCATAATTCCTATACTTTTTGCAAAGATACTCCTTTTATCACAAACTTCCAAATGATTTGACAGTTTTAACCAAAAAGAGGATAGTCCTGCTTTTTATAAATTACTGCTTGCATCTGCCTCAGATAATCTTTGTGTTGCAGTTCTTGCATACTTTTTAAAGAAAGCGTCTTTTTGCAGTTTTTTTCTGGTAGGTCTTTTTTAATATATCGCCTGAGAATTGCAACTTCTTCTATATATTCTTTTTTCATCGTCTGCTGTTATTTTGGATATAAATGGGGGTTATTCCAAAAGCGGCAGAAAAATACTTAGCATAGTCTTTTTGGGAATCAGTACGTGAACGAGAGGGACTCTGTGTTCATTCAATACGCTGCCCGTCTTCTCCCCAAATGAACACGGAACCTGTTAATTACTTCTCTTTATTTTACAATCCTTCCCAATAACGTATCTTTATACCAATACCTTGTCAATGAAATGGGTTCATATTCGGGCAAACTCTCGAGGTACTCCAATTCAAACACCAGCCTCGGCTCTTCGTCCTTCGAATTAGGATGTATTTCTGCCTTGTTTCCAATTCGGGCAACCCGAATCAGATAGAGGTCACGAACTCCTTTTTCTTTAATGTAGGGCATGAAGTAATACAGTTTGTTGATGGCAACGGTTGAAGGGAACGTCTTTGTTTTGCCAGTATAATAAATCTTAGTAGGCTCTTCTTTCAGGAAATATTCTTCGTTGTCCTTCTTTACTAGCCCGATCAGCAAGTGCTTTGCGGGGTCGAGCGTGTATTGCTTCTTGGGGCGATTAACCACCAAAGTCCTTTTTTCCTCATCAGCAAACAACCCCAAATCAAGCATTGGTTTCGCATCCCTATTTGTAAAGATAGGACGTGATGAAACGGGGGCTTCATCATAGATAAACTGATAGAGGCTTCTCCCTATCTGCTCCACGATGCCACAAACGAGTGCATTACCCATCAGGAAGGCCCGCCTGCCATCAGACACCTCGGGGTGAAGCGTATGATTGTCAGGGAACATATTCATACGTTCCAATTCAATAGGCAGCAGCCGACGGTAGCGACCAGACTTCGTCTTCACTACATGCTTAAAACGCGATGGAGCTGTGCCTCCTTCGCCCGTGATAATAGTACGTGAAGGCTGGTCGAGATAGTCAGGGAAGGCCATACCGCCCTCAGAGAAGGTATATTTGAATCCCTCTTTCGAAATTCGTTCTATTTTCTTCGCACCCTTTTCATATTCCCACTTAGGCAACTCTTCCTCAGAAATAAAGAAATCTTCAGGAACGAGATTTTCATCTACAAGATTACCGCCCAATGTCTGGCGTGGCCCATCATAGACGGCATCTGCATCAACGGAATATACATGGCGGTCAATCATCATTCCGGCATTGCCAAATGGACTAACTTTCTTCCCTTTATTGAAGGAGTCGGAAACTTCCTTAATAGAGCCTTCGATGTTGAAATCAGAAACAGTTCCCGACTTAGGTCTGAATTCAAAAGCCTTGGCCATCACGCCATCGAACTCAACCCAGTCTTCCATCCGTTCTATCTTCTTAGCAACGACGGAACCTTTCAGATATCCCACAATGTATGTTCTTCGTCGTCGTTGAGGCATACCATAGTCGGCAGCATTGATGATTCTCCACTCTACAATATAGCCGAGATCAGCAAGCGACGCAAGAATGATTGCAAAGTCGCGCCCTCTTTGAGTTGCAGGCGAATTGAGCAGACGGTCCACATTCTCAAAGAAAATGTATTGTGGCCGCTTGTCTCCTTTCTCGTTGAGAATACGATATATCTGCCACCATAGCACACCTTTCTTACCTTCAATACCGCCCGACTTGCTCAGCGTAGCAGCCACCGAATAGTCTTGACAAGGAAAACCGCCAACCAGCAAGTCGTGATCGGGGATATCTTCGGTCGCAACAAGATTGATGTCTTTATTGCTGTGTCCTTTTCTTCCAAATCGGGCTTGATAAACAAGCGACGCATCCTGGTGTTGTGTTGACGGCTCCCACTGGTTGTTCCAAATAGTTTCGTAGGCATCCGACGCACCTTCAAGTCCGATGCGGAAACCGCCGACACCAGCGAAAAGTTCAACAACTCGTATGTTGTGTTTATTATTCATTTTCTTCAATTATCTTCTTTACGTATTCACTATTAAACCAATAGCAGTATTTTTTAGCAAAGCCACCATTGGGATTGTAGGTGAAGTCAGCGGCAATCCTGCCTTTGGGTCGAACGTGGAAATTTCTATGATTTTTGATTTTCCAAAAATATAATGGGTCAATATGATTCTCCAACACACACTCGCGGATATTGTTCCAATAATCCTCTGCTATATCGATGTCCTCATGCGGCATAGTCCAAAAAAACACCTTCTGCAAAACGTATCTTTTTTCTTCTTTGCCATTTATAAAGATATTCCTGTTCGGGTCTCTACGATAAACGACAAAAAGAAATCGGCTTGTAAACAATTCATACAATCGAGAGTCATACCAGTTTTCGTTGTCGTAGACTTCCTCATAATCAATATTCTCAAACGACATGCTTTCTTTAATACTGCCATTTTCTTCTATGCGTACCGTCTTCATAGTCAGGCCAGCCTTCAGGAATTCTTCAGAACGGTTAACGTTGCTTACTTCGGGAGAAACTATTGCGTTTGCAATGTCGAAATACTTAGACTTTGAGTTAGAGTCCTCTTTGGAAAGCGCGGCCGAGATTTCCTTGTAGTCTTTTCCGATGAACGGGGCAAACCTAGAAAGAATGATATCTTCAAAGGAATGTTCTTTGAGTTCGCTTGTATTCACGACTTCCTCGGCTTGAAAGTCGAAATTGACAACTGCTCGTTCTCCAGAGTCTTTGATGTATTGGAGAACTGTTCGCATGTAGGCAGTTTTCAATGAGAACGCTCTTCGTGGTGCACCAATCGTGGAAAAGGGCTGAGTTCTTAATGAATCGCCCTTTTGTCCTTTTCTGCAAGCACCAAGATACTCGGTATCCCCCTCTGAAAGAAGGTGGGCTTCTCCACGCTTTATCTTGTCAATGATAACTTCATAATCGTGCTTTATCATCAATAAATCCTTTTCGGGAATTTTCCACAAAGCGACAAAAAGGAAATATCGGTCATATTGTTCTAATTTCCCATCATAAAGATAGAACAATAAAAGCATCAGCCGACATTTGCAATAGAATAGCGACATTTCAAAAGGCTGATTCACCACCTCATTATAATCAATCATATCAACAACAAGCCGTTCCTTAATCTGAAGCGACAAATCTTTTAATTTCTTTAGTCCTGTTGTCTTCAGTTCGACTCCTGCTTCTTCAAAGTCTGGTGTCGGGTCACTATTGGCCTTGTAGTGATAATACAACTCTTCAACCATCTGTCCGAGTGTACCCTTTCCAGACATGTTATAGCCTTGAACAGCCTCGTCGCCAACAATTTCACGAAGCGTGTGGTCTATCAAAGGAATTGCATATTCAAAAATAGACTTAGGGGAAGTTCTATCGTATTCTAAATTTTTCACCCTGCAAAAATAGCAATAAGAAATGAGAATGCAAAACTCTGGAAAGATATTTTTTTATATAATCCAATCTTTAGTCTCTTGTGGGGCGTAAAAAGAAACCTAATTGTAACTCAGAAACCAGATTATGATTCTATGTAGTCAAAAGTCTAAGGGTATAGTCTCTCTCAGGCACCCGTTTAAAAGGTTCCGCGTCAATTTGGGTGGTGATTCCAGTCCCATTTCATGCTACTATATACCATCTTAGCCCTAAGAACTACGAATGAACACTGTCCCCTGCACTGAGCGATTCCTGTGCATGAAATTGTCATGAAAAATATGAGTGGAAGGCTCTCATACGGGCGATGCTTAGCAGAGACGGTCTGATGGGGGAGAAATACGAGCGTTTTGAAGCATGTTTTGCAAATTATTGGTTGATAGGTAATTACGGAGAAAATGGGTTTTTCTTGAACGAGGAAATCAGATGTTTGCTGAAAAAAACATAGGTTTTGGGTTGTAAAAACATAGGTTTTGAGGTGCGAAACCATAGTTTTTGAGGGGTGAAACCATAGTTTTTGAAGAGTAAAAGCATAGGTTTTGCGCGGCGAAATGTGCGTGGTGGTAATGAATTTTTACGTTTTTGCGTTTTCAATGCCTGTTTTGCCCAAAATCAATTCCTATTTTGAAGGAAAACGGAAGCATGGTTTTGTTGAGATTTTTTATCTTTTGCCGAACTTTTGTTAGCATAGGTCTTGACATATGGAATCTGTGTTTTTGTTGATACAAAAAAGGCAGCCATGATGATGGGCTGCCCATTTATGATAATGATGTGATTTTAATACCATTGCACTGAATTGGCATAGCCAGAGCGCTTATCGTATTTCAAGGCATCGGTCAGCGTTGATGCGTTGCACCTGAAGGTGAAGTTGTAGGATGTGTATGGGGCAATCACCACCGAGCACGACATGTTGAAACAGTGCAGGTCGCGCGAAAGTGATGCGGTGGTCATTGACAATTTCTTCTGGTCGAAGTCGTATCCGCTGCTGAAGTTGATATTCCATCCGTCGCTCAGTCGGATGTTTCCGCTGATGTTCAGGTTCTGCGAGAACTTGTATGGATAGCGCATGCGCTTGGTGTTGAACTTTCCGCTTGTGTTTTCGTGCATGCTAATGCCGTAGCCAAAGGTGATTGACCATGGCATGGAGAAACTCATATATCCGTCGGCATCGGTCTCTGCCTTGCCGGCATTCTCTTTCTTGGCGGCATATTTTCCGCGCTCCAAGTCGTCGTCGATATTGGTTTCCACATCGAATTGGTCATCATCTTCGTCATCGTCTTTCGTCTTTTTCGATGTGTCTTCTTTGTCATCGCCTCCGCCAAACCACTTCTTTATCTTCTCGGGATTGAGCGTGAACGAAATGTTCTGAGAGGTTCCCTGGAAACGTCCGAACCGTCCGTAGCCGTATTCGGTGTGGTTACCCACATAGGGCTTGCCGTTTTCGTCCAGTTCGTAGGCGTAGGTGGCAAACACGGCGTTCATGTTGAAGGTGTAGTTCTTCCACCATTTCAGACGGATGCGCATGCTCAGGTCGCTCAGCGGCTTTTCTTTGGCTGCCATGTTATATGACATGGACATGCCCAATTCGTCAATCAGGCTTATCTTCTTGAATCCCGTGCTGTCTTTGTCTGACTTGACTTTCATCTCCAGGTTGTTACCGATGTCGAGCGAAATGCTACCGGATTTGCCTCGTTTGGGCGATCCGAACATACCATATTGATAAGGTTCGTATTCCACGAGCGACACATTGCCTTCGGCATCGGTCTTCTGGTATGTCTTGTAATACCCGTATCGCTTCGTTCCGAAATCGGGCGTGTAGTTGAATGAAAGCGAAGGAGTGAGCACGTGGCGGATGGTTTGCACCTTGTCGCCAAAGATTTTCCTGATGGGAGTCCAGAATCCGTAGAGTTTGGTGTTCATTGAAACGCTTGCATTCCAGTTGTAAAGATTATAGAAACCGTAGAGGGTGTCGGTGACTTCCTTTTGATGCACTTCGTCCCATGATTTTTCTATCTTGTTGCTATACATGCGGTCGGTGATGTTGAACGACGGAGTGATGTTGATATAGTTGAGCATCACGAATGAGGCGTTGATGGGTATCTGGTGCTGCATGCCGTTTTTCCAGTCTTTCACCAGATTGGAATGCAGCAGCATGCTCTCTTTTGTATTGATGGAGTTAGACAGACGTCCGGTATAACTCAGGTTAATCTTCTCATACCATCGTTCTTTGCCAGCCATGTGCTTGCGTTTGAACGGGTAGAAGCGCGAGATTCTGATGTTTAAGTCGGGCAGGGTGATGGCTACCGAGGTGTCGCGCATGTTCTGATCCAGGTTCATTGTTGCGTCAACCGACATGCCTATGCTGGAAAAAGTGGTTCCCCAGTTTACAGAAGAGGTTCGGGTGCTCTGTGTGATTGCCTGCGGGTTGTAGAGACTGGTCAGGTTGTTGCGCTCAAAACTCGACGTGGCGAAGTTGACGCTGGCTCTCAGTGAGTTGAAAGGGTTGGCCTTGGCATCCTGACTGTGGCTCCATTGAATCTTGAAACTCTCTTGCTCGGTAAAGTCGGGCATGCCTTTGTCGCCGTTTTTCGTGTCCTGATAACTGAAGAATACGCTTCCCGAATACTTGTATCGCTTGCGGTAGTTGCTGGCTGCGCTCAGTCCCCATGAGCCTTTGGTGTAAATCTCGCCCAGGAGTTTCAAGTCCCATTTGTCGCTCATGGCGAAATAGTAGCCACCATCTCGCAAATAGAATCCGCGTGCGCTCTCATCGCCATAGGTGGGCATGATGAAACCGCTGGAATAACTCTTCGTGAACGGGAAGAACCCATAGGGAATGGCCAGGGGCAGCGGCACGTCGCACACAACAAGGTATGCCGGGCCGAAGATGACATCCTTTCCCGGGCGCACTTTGGCTCTGGAAAGAGAGATATAGAAGTCGGGATGGTCGGCATCGCATGTGGTATAGGTTCCTTTTGCCAGATAGAGCACACCGCTGGAGTCGCGTTTTGCCAGTTTGCTGGTGAGGTATCCCTCTTCCTGCTGGGTGATAACCTGGTTGATGAATCCCTTTTTGGTCTTGAAATTAAACGACATGGTGTCGTTTTCATATTTGTCTGTGCCCATCGTGAATACGGGCTTCCCTTTGATTTCGGTATTTGTGGAGTCGGTAAAGGAACCTGTTGCATGCACAAGATTACTGTCAAGGTTCATGTAAATCTTGTCGCTCTGGAGGTTCATGATTTGATAATCCACCTTGCTGCTGCCAAAAAGATGGACGGTTTTGGTGGTGGCATCGTAGACGAGAGAGTCTTCTGCGGAGTATTGCACAGGAGCGTCGATGCCGTTTTTCTTCTTGCGGTTCAGGCTGTCGAGCCGTATGGAGTCGTCAATCACCTTGTTGTGGTGATAGATGGCCAGTTCCAGCGAGTCCATCTTTGTGGTGTCTGGTTCCTTGTTCTCGGTGCTGTCGGCAGTGATGACGGTTGTCTTTGCTTGGTTTTTCCGTCCTCTCGGCACTTTTTTGATGACCGTATCGGCAGCCGCTTTCACGTTGTTGCTGTCGTTCACATCCTGCTGTCCGGATATCATGGTGTAGGTATACGGCGTGCCGGCCATCATGAAAATGAAGGCAGACAACAGCAGAAATATGATAGAATTCTTTCTCATCTTTTTATTCCAAGGTGCAAAAGTACGAAAAAGAAATGATATACCGCTTTCATTAACTGATAATTAACTTATTTAATTGATAATTATCAAAACGAAAACGTGCATTGGCAATGCCTGAAAAGGGCATTATCCAAACATCTGATGCCATTTGCGGAAACGCTGCACGCCTTCCTGCCCGAACTTGGAGAGGCTTTTCTCAGCCTGTTCGGCTGTCTTTTCCTGATCAAGACGTGTCTTTGAAAAGAACTTGTCGGCATAGCAGATGAGTTGTTCTTCGAGCGTCTCTGGCAGGAACGACTGGACTGGCAGCGGCAGATGCTGGGTGGTGATGTCGTGAACCGACAGTCCTGCTCCCGTATGTCGCTCACAAACGCGGGCATGGCGCGGGAATCCCTCACTGCGCAGCAACTCTGCGCCGATGCGGCCGTGACAGATATACGGCTCGCTGCCATGGCATTCTATGCCGGGAGCATCGCATCTGAAGATGCCGATGTCGTGAAGCATGGCTGCTTCTTCTACGAATTGCCGGTCGAGGGCCAGTTCGGGATGGGTTTCGCAGATGTGCAATGCCTTGTCGGCCACGGCGCGGCTGTGCTTGAGCAATATCTGTTTCAGGGCATTGTCTTCTGGATAGTATTTGTCGATGATGTGCCGATAGTCCATGATGGTGGGTAATGATAAAAAACCGGGAGCCTACTGCTTGCCTGGCATTGGTGTAAGAACAGCATGGTGCCGTCTTGACCAGAACAGCAGTAAACTCCCGATTCTCAATTTTTTTCAGTATTCTGAAATGTTATTCAATTATTCTGCATGATCGCGCTCAATCCATGCAAGGGTCTGGCCTTTCTGAACCTTGGCACCCTGCTTGGCTGCGATTTCTACCAACTTACCGCCAAGGGCAGCGGGTATTTCGGTGATTTCGCCCCATGGAGTCTGGATGTAGCAGAATGTCTGACCTTCCTTATAAGTCTGTCCGATAAACGGTTCCACGCATGGTGCGCACTCGCCGTCGCCGTTGAACTCATAGTAGATCTGGCCCTTTACCGGTGCTACCAGTGCGTCGGCCTTGGCATGCTTGAACTCAGCAATCTTCTCTGGCGAGAGGCTGGCACCCAGTTTGGCATCCTTCATCTTCTGCAAGTCAGCCAGGAAGTTCTTCTTTGCCTGACCGCTCTTGTAGTTGCGATACTGCTCGGGATGCATAGCCAGTTCGTAGAGTTCCTCGTCGTCTTGTCCGTATTCCCATCCGTTCTCGTCCATTTCCTTGCGGAAGTCGTCGAGGGCATTGGGAATCAGTGTGTGAGGATCGGCATCTGTGAATTCGCGACCTTGCTTTGCAGCCAGTTCCACGAGTTCCTGATCGATGGTTCCTGGTATCTTTCCGCTCTTGCCGAGAATCATTCCCCACATAGCATCGTCCATCATCACGAAGCGGCCTTTGCCTTGGGCAATGGTAAGGAGGTTCATCAGGGCGATGTTCTTCACATACTGGCTGAACGGAGTTACCAATGGAGGATAACCAACGCGTGGCCATACATAGGCAACTTCATCGAACAGTTTCACCAAGAGGTCGTCAGTGGTCAGTTCGGGCTCACCTTTTGCTTTCAAGGTCTTGTTAATGATAGAGTGAATACCTGCCAGGTCGGCCATCATAGAGCCCATCATACCGCCAGGGAGACCGCAGCCGAGAAGCAGAGAACTCATCAACTTGTTGCCTGGATTGATGAAATAGCCCAGCCAGTCGTCGATAAACTCCTGTGTGAGAGCACGTGCACGCATGTAAGCGTTCATGTTGATCTCCTTCACTTCGAATCCCTCGTGCTTCAGCATGCTCTGTACGGAGATGATATCCGGATGTACCTTACCCCAAGACAGTGGCTCGATGGCTGTGTCGATTACGTCGGCACCGTTGTTACATACCTCCAGGATGGAAGCCATTGACAAACCGGGTCCGGAATGTCCGTGGTATTGGATGATGATATCCGGGTGCTTGGTCTTGATAGCCTTGGTCAGTGCCCCCAGCAGTGCGGGCTGTCCGATCCCTGCCATATCCTTCAGACAGATTTCTTCTGCGCCGGCGGCAATTACTTGCTCAGCAATATTGCTGTAATATTCAACGGTGTGAACAGGCGAAGTGGTGATACACAGTGTAGCCTGTGGTGTCATGCCAGCTGCCTTTGCCCACTTGATTGACGGGATGATGTTGCGCACGTCGTTCAAACCGCAGAAGATACGAGGAATGTCAACACCTTGAGCGTGCTTAACTTTGTACTGCAGTTCGCGAACATCATCAGGAACGGGATACATGCGGAGTGCGTTCAGGCCTCGGTCGAGCATGTGGGTCTTAATGCCAACCTCATTGAACGGTTTGCAGAAAGCGCGCACAGCAGCATTCGGGTTTTCTCCGGCAAGAAGGTTTACCTGCTCGAAGGCTCCTCCGTTGGTCTCAACGCGGTCGAAAACGCCCATGTCGATGATTGCCGGAGCAATGCGTTCCAACTGGTCTTTGCGGGGCTGGAACTTTCCTGAACTCTGCCACATGTCACGATAGACGAGGCTAAACTGGATTTTCTTTTTCATGATAGTTTAAATCGTTAAAATAGTTGATACGTATATGCTTTTAGATACTTTGTCTTTGCGTACTTGTATATTATTTGCAAATATAGATATTTTTTCTTAATGTCGCATCAAAAAACCAATTTTTTAACTATCTTTGCATCATAATTTTGAAAATAATGAAACATTTCGTACTATTTATAGCGACTATTGCATCATTGGTGTGTATCGGTTGCAGTTCTGGAAAGAAAGAGGCTGCAGAGACAAAAACGGTGGGGACGAGCACCTCTATTGAGGGCGATTCCACTCTTTACGGTCTTGCCTGTGACGGCTGCACAGACTCGGTGCTGGTGTTTTTGCCCGGGAAAGGTGGCGATCCGGTGACTTATGACATTATCAACGCCACGATGAAGCGCCGCGTTATCGGAAAACCGAAGGTGGGCGACTGGGTTGCGGTGATACTAAATGGAGAGAATCCCCGCAAGGCCGACATGGTGATAGACCTGGATGAATTGAAAGGAACATGGGTGGAATTGGTGAAACCGACCAGACGTGAGCAGGTGGCTGCCCTGGATCTGGATGAGGAAGCAAAGCATATTCAGGATTCCATAGTGGAGTCGTTGATGAAGCCTGTGGAGATCGGGTTTTCGCTAAAGCGTCATTATACCGCCCAGCCTTTCGGACGACGTTTCCGAAATACTACATCCGATACGGAGAGTCCGGTCATCTTCCCTTCGCCGAAGTTCTATACGGAGTGGCATGTGGTTAACGGAAAACTGGTGTTATCCATCAGTGAGCGTGTGAGACTGGAACACAGCGACAGCACCAAGATGATGGTGGTGGGGCATGACACCGTTGACTTCATCTTGATGACTAAGGATTCGCTCCGTCTGAAGTTCAAAGACGGGGAGCGGGGCTATTATAGGAAAAACCAATGATTAAACTGAACCGTGACGGGCAAATCGCTCTTCGGCCAGGCGCTCATACTTTGTTCCAGGTATTCCGTAGTTGGCAAAGGGATAAATGCTGATGCCTCCACGCGGCGTGAACAAACCTGTCACCTCAATATATTTAGGCTCCATCAGTTTGATGAGGTCTTTCATAATGATGTTCACGCAGTCTTCGTGGAAGTCTCCGTGGTTACGGAAACTGAACAGATATAGTTTCAAACTCTTGCTTTCCACCATTTTCTCTGCCGGAATATACATGATTTTGATTTCGGCAAAGTCGGGCTGGCCGGTGATGGGGCACAATGAGGTGAACTCCGGACAGTTGAACTGCACCCAATAGTCGTTCATTGGATGCTTGTTTTGGAATGTCTCTAAAACAGAGGGGTCATAGTCCATCGAATATGTCGTGTGAGCACCAAGTGCCTGCAGACCTTCGTCTTTTCTTGTATCTTTCATCTTTTATGCTTTCTTGTTTTTTGCATGGCGGGTTTGATATCCCCTCCAAATGGATTCTTTATATGACTTTGTAGACAAGCCAGCCTACATAAGCAACATACAATGCCGTGAGAACGGCACCTTCCCAACGTGCTACCGTGTATTTGGTAAAGCAGAACAGCCAAAGCAGTACCACACTGCCCAGCATGGCAGCAAGGTCTAACGTGGTGATTCCCTGAATGTCCATAGGAAGAACAATGCCTGTTATACCCAGTATCATCAGTATGTTGAACACATTGGAACCGATGACATTGCCAATGGCAATGGCAGAGCGCCCTTTGCGGGCGGCAACAACGCTGGTGGCCAACTCGGGAAGTGAGGTGCCCATAGCGACGATGGTAAGGCCGATTACCGCATCGCTTACACCCAAAGCACGTGCAACCGATGTAGAACCGTCGACAAACAGATGACTGCCTCCTACAAGGCAAACCAGTCCCAGAAGCATCAATCCGGCGGCCTTCCAGGGACTCATGTCTTCAATCTTTACTTTCTCCATGTTGGGATCGCCACCTTTCAGTCCCATCCTCACTGTATAGGCAATGAAGAAAATGAATCCGGCAAACAGCAGGATAGAGTCAAATCGCGACACTTCTCCGTCGATGCAGAATGCAAGCAATGCCACAGAGGCGATCATTGAAAACGGGATGTCTTTTTTTACTGTGCTCTTGCTGATGGCCATAGGTGCCACCAACGACGAGATTCCCACAATCATCAGTGTGTTGAAGAGGTTGGAACCGACGATGTTTCCAACGGCGATATCCGACGTTCCCTTGATGGCCGACATCAAGGATACGAAAAACTCAGGCATGGATGTGCCCATTGCCACAACGGTAAGTCCAATAACAATCTGTGGAATATTCATTCGCTGAGCCAGAGCGGTGGCTCCATCTGTCAAACGGTCGGCACCCCATAGCACCAACACGGCTCCTATGATGATAAACAATATACTCATATCGACGGCAAAGTTACGAAATAATCGGCATTTTATGCATAAAAAGGACAAATTCTTTTGGCTTACACATGATTTTGCGTAATTTTGCACGCATTATGAGCGTGATTATTACTGTTTTTGTGTATTTCCTAGCACTGATGGTGTTCAGCAGACTGACAGCAAGGCGGTCGGATAACGAGACGTTTTATCGGGCCAATCGCCGCAGTCCGTGGTATATGGTAGCCTTCGGCATGGTGGGTGCCAGCATCTCTGGAGTGACGTTTGTCAGTGTGCCCGGCATGGTGCTTCGTCAGGATATGACATACGTGCAGACTTGTCTTGGCTTTATTCTTGGCTATTTCCTGGTGGCGTTTGTGCTGCTTCCCGTTTACTACAAATGGAATCTCACCACGATTTATAGTTACTTGCAGCATCGGCTGGGGCGCAGCGCCTATAAAACAGGTGCATGGTTCTTCCTTTTGTCGAAGATGACGGGTGCTGCCGTGCGCTTTTATGTGGTCTGTTTAATTGTGTCGAAGGTGCTCACGGCAAACGGCTGGAGCCATAACGGGACACAGCCAGACAGCGGCTCACACGTCATATTCCTGATTACGGTGGTTGCCATGACGGCTCTGATTTGGCTTTATACCCGCCGTGGAGGCATCAAAACGCTGGTTTGGACAGACACGTTCCAGACTCTCTGCATGTTCACCGCCCTTTTCCTGATTATCATGCAGGTGATGGGCATGCTGGATCTGTCGGTAGGAGAGGCCGTTTCAGCCATTGCCGGCAACGAGCACAGCAGGATGTTTGTGTTTGACGACTGGTTTTCGCGCCAGAATTTCTGGAAACAGTTTCTGAGCGGTATCTTCATTGTGGTTGTGATGACGGGACTTGATCAGGATATGATGCAGAAAAACCTTACCTGCAAGTCGTTGCGCGAGGCACAGAAAGACATGTGTACCTATGGATTTGCCTTTGTTCCGGCTAATCTGCTGTTCATGTCGCTGGGCGTATTGCTGGTTCTGCTGGCACAGAAACAGGCCATTCCGCTGCCGCAGAATGGTGATGAACTGCTGCCGATGTTTGCTGCCACCGGCCGTTTGGGGCTTGCGGTCATCGTGTTTTTTACCATTGGCATCGTGGCAGCCTCTTTCTCGAGTGCTGATTCGGCTCTTACGGCCATGACCACCAGTTATTGCGTGGACATCAAACAACAGCCCGAGGATGAGCAACTACGCAAACGGGTTCATATTGGAATGGCTGTCGTGTTCATGCTGATTATCCTGTTGGTATATGCCGTGAACTCTACCAGTGTGATAGATGCCATCTACATCCTTTGTTCATATACCTACGGTCCGTTGCTCGGCTTGTTTGCCTTCGCACTGCTTACCAAACGGATGCCTTCTGACCGTTACGTGCCCTTCATAGCGATAGCCTCGCCTGTTGTGTGCTATCTGCTGAATATTCTGGCCATACAACTGGCAGACTATCATTTCGGCTATGAGTTGCTGATGCTCAATGGTGCTCTCACTTTTGCGGGGTTATGGATTACGGGAAAAAGTGCCTCTGCGGGCAAGGATGCTATTGGATGAGTTGCTGCAGGGATTCTTCTTCGCCAACCACCCAGATGATATCTCCCTTTTCAAAGCGATAGGAAGGTTTGGGTTGTGACAGGTTTTCCTTGCCTTCTTCTATTCCCACCACCATGCAATTATAGTGGTCGCGGATGCCGCTCTCTTGCAATGTCTTGCCAACAAACGGACTGCTGGCAGAAAGAATCATGCTTCGCAGTTTCATCTCGCGTTTTTCCAGTTCCATGTCTTCTCCAAACACTTCGGATTCAACGGCATGGCGGAAATTGGTAAGTTGTTCGTCGCTGCCGATAACCTGCAGTTTGTCGCCGGGGAATATCAGTGATGAGCCGTCAGGAATGTTCAGTCTTCTGTTGGCACGCAGAATACTGCTTACGTGCACCCCATATCGGTTGCCAAGATTCAGTTCTTTGAGCGACTTGCCCATCCATAGCGAGTTGGCGGGAACCTCGAAATCGGCAATGTGGATATTACGGTCGAGCAGTTTCCCCTCATAGAGCGGGCGCTTGTGTCCATGAACCTGAGCCTCGATATCGCGCGATCTCAAGTTCAATATGAATAGCCGCTCCAGCCGGATGCTGCGGTGTTTGGTCCATCTAGACACGATGATGAGCAGCAGGGCGATGAAACCGATGGTGATCATCAGCGCATTGGAGAATCGTGTGAGGTGGTTACAGATGTAGAAAATGAAGGCCATGGCAATGACCATCCTCACCAGAATGGTGAAAAGCAGCGGAATGCGGTTCACATTGCTCTCTTTCCATAATGCCTTGAATTCTTCGCTGTGGTTCTTCTTCATCACCATGGCCCTCAGGAAGGGTGCAATGAGCAGGATGGTGAGCACCCCCGTGATGGCATTGGCATACCATTGGTATTTCTCTCCCGGGAAGACTCTCTGCATGATGGGCAGTACGAATGTGAACATCAAAGCAACAGAAGCAGAAGAAAGAATGCCGTAAATCAGCGTGTTGCGACCTATCTGTATGAGTAGTTTCTTCCATTTGCTCTTTTCTGTAGTGTTCGGATGGCTCATGGCGAGATGGTTCAGCGAGCGCACCCACTTTTGGGGGATTCTGTTTTCTACGTAATTATAGCATGGGGTGGCCAGTTTAATCATATAAGGTGTAAGGAATGTAGTGATTACACTCACGGCCACAACTACAGGATAGAGGAAATCGCCAATCACATGGAGTGATAATCCCAATGAGGCAATAATGAAAGAGAACTCACCAATCTGTGCCATGGAGAAGCCGCACTTCATCGCCGACTTCAGGGTTTCGCCGCCAAGCATGAATGCAATGGTTCCGAACAAACCCTGTCCCAGCAGAATGGTCAGCACCAGCACCAAGATGGGGAAGGCATAATCCACCAGTATCTTCGGGTCGACAAGCATGCCAACAGACACGAAGAAGATGGCACCGAACAGGTTTTTCACAGGTTCCACCAGTTTGATAATCTTCTCTGCCTCGATGGTTTCCGCCAAAATACTTCCCATGACAAATGCTCCGAAAGCAGAACTGAAGCCTACTCGCGTTGACAATACTGACATGGCACAGCAAAGACCCAGTGAAACGATGAGCAGCACCTCGTTGTTCATCAGTTTGCGCATTTTCCTGAGAAACAGCGGGATGGCAAAAATGCCTACCACAAACCACAATATCAGGAAGAAACCGATCTTCACCACCGAACCAATCATCTGTCCGCCATCGGGATTATTGCCGCTGGCAATGGCGGATAGCATCACCATCATCACAATGGCAAGAATGTCTTCCAGAATCAGAACGCTCATCACCAGTCCGGCAAACTGCTGCTGGCGCAGTCCCATGTCATCGAAAGCCTTATAAATAATAGTGGTGGAACTCATGGCCAGCATTCCTCCCAGGAAGATACAGTCCATTTTGCTCCATCCGAACAGTTGTCCCACGATGATGCCCAGCATCATCATACAGAAAATAATGGTCACTGTGGAAATGATGGGTGAGGCCCCCATCTTGAGAATCTTCTTGAATGAGAAGTCGAGTCCTAATGAGAACAAAAGGAACATCACGCCGATGTCGGCCCATGTGTGGATGTCCTGATGGTCGACTACCGATGCCAAATAGGGCATATGAGGACTCACGAGGAATCCTGCAACTACATAGCCCAATACCAGCGGCTGCTTCAGACGCTTGAAGATGAGTGTGACGATGCCCGCTACCATCAGGATCAGGGCGAGGTCTTTTATGAGTGCTGGTAATTCTCCCATCTGGTTTTATTGGTTATAGAGAGTGGGCAACGGCCCACTCTCCACATTGGATCAGTCGTTATATCCTGCTGTCAGTTCACAGATTCTCACGATGGTCTGCATGGCTTTTTCCATTACCTGAATGCTAATGAACTCATACGGACCGTGAAAATTCACGCCGCCGGCAAAAATGTTGGGGCAGGGAAGACCCTTGAACGATAACTGCGCACCGTCGGTTCCGCCGCGGATGGGTTTCACGCGTGGAGATACATCACAGGCCTGCATGGCTTTCAGTACGATGTCGATGACGTGCATGTTGGGGTCTATCTTCTCTTTCATGTTATAATATTGGTCTTTCACCTCGCATGAAATCACCTCTTTGCCATATTTTTCCTGCATCTTTTCCACACAAGTCTTAACGAAATGCTTGCGGTCTTCAAACTTCTCACGGTCGTGGTCGCGGATGATATAACTCAGTTTCGCGCTTTCCGTACATGTGTCCATGCCAGTGAGGTGATAGAATCCCTCGTAGCCTTCGGTTTCTTCAGGGGTTTCGTTGCCTGGCAGCATGGTGGCAAACTCGGCAGCCAGCCTGCTGGCATTGATCATTTTGCCTTTGGCATAGCCCGGATGCACGCTCACGCCCTTGATAAACACCTTGGCACTGGCAGCGTTGAAGTTTTCGAACTCCAGTTCTCCCAAGTCGCCGCCATCCATGGTGTAGGCCCACTGACAGCCGAATTTCTCTACATTGAAGTGATGGGCACCCATTCCGATTTCCTCATCGGGGTTGAATCCCATGCGGATATCACCATGAGGAATCTCCTTATGGTCGCGCAGATAGCACATGGCCTGCACAATCTCTGCGATACCCGACTTGTCGTCGGCTCCCAACAATGTGGTGCCATCGGTGACAATGAGGTCTTCGCCTTTGTGATCCAGCAGTTCTGGGAATTTGGCGGGGCTGCTCACGATGCCTGGTGACAGTTCTATGTCGCCGCCGTCATAGTTCTCCACAATGCGCGGTTTCACGTTCTCGCCAGAGCAGTCTGGGCTTGTATCGTAGTGAGAGATGAACCCGATGGTGGGCACTTCTTTCTTGATATTCGACTTCAGTGTGGCATATACGTATCCCATTTCGTCCATCTCCACATCGTCAAACCCTTCGTGTTCCAACTCTTCTTTCAGGTATTTGGCAAAGATGAGTTGTTTCGGTGTGCTGGGTACGGTAGTGCTTTCCTCGCTCGACTGTGTGTCGAACTTCACGTAATTCAAAAATCTTTCTGTAATATTCATGATAGTGTAGTTGATAGTTTCGTGTTGCAAAGATATAACAATTAATCGAACCGTGCAAGCATCTGCCCCTCTTTTTTGGTGCTTACATGTTCTGCAAATGTGCTGTTTATCTCACATTCACCACGAAAGAATCCACTTGTCACTCAAATCTTTGTCATTCTTCATAAGAAGAAACCACGAAAAGACTCGTTACTTTTCTTTAATATCCTTGACTGTGCGACTGATAACAATGCTCTTTGATTTCAGTTTTGGATATAGACGCCAGTAGAAAATTTTCAAGATGGCAGCAGTAGAGGCTCTGTCTACATAGTGCAGCAGTTGGGCTTCCAAATGATAGTGGCCGTCCTTGTCAGTAAGCACAATGTTGTCAAGTCTGTAAGAACTGTCATTACCCCATGTCTTGCCGATGAGTAGCGTATACTTCCCGAAGTCAACATCGGGCAGTTTCTTGGTTCCCATGTAGGCGTTCTGAAACTCCTTCTGGCTGTTGATCATCAGGCATTTTTCGTCATTATACTCTCCTTTTTCAAAGAAAGTCTTATGCTCATTCCCTTTGTCGTCCCAATAAGGGTTGTGCAGTTCTTCATTGAAAAATGCTGCCAGAGGGTTGGAAATATAGATGTCGGGCTTGTCCCATCCTTCATAAACCACGCCGCCAAGTACCTCTGGGTCGTTGTCAATGAGTCTGTAGTCAATGACGGTTTCATCGTCATCATCGCTGCTGCAACTGCTCAGTCCGGCCATTGCCAGTATCAATGCGCTTGTCCAAAATAGAATATTCGTTTTCATATGGTTATCTGTTGTTACTTAATTGCTTTTTGAAATAATAGGCATAGCCGTCAGCGGAAGCACAAGCGTCGAATAGTAAATAGCCGTTTTTGATGCTGTAAGTGTATTCGACACCCGACTTATGAAAACCGTCTTTTACATCAATGATTATGATAGGAACATCCTCTTCAACCCATTGATAGGTGTAGAACCGATACCTTGTGGTAGAAGTCGTGTATTGATATGTGCCGTCTTTCAGAAAGTATAGTTCTTGATTTGTATCGGTCTTGACTGTAATCTTGCTTTTCGATTCGTTGATAGCGATTGTTATTTCACCGGGATCATATTCTCGTGTGCCGCCCCACCCATAACTTGCTTTCATTAAATGCCATGTTCCGTTAAGTGATGTGGGGTTATCTTCAAAGATGATATCCTTGTAGTCGAAATCCTTTTCATCATTACTGCAACTGTTCATGGTTACTGCGAACAGCAGCAGGATGCCTATAGATAAAACACAAGTCCTTTTCATATTTGTCACGTCGTTACATTTATTACTACAGATAAAATGCAGGGATAGGTGGAATCTTGCATGGTAAAAGGTGAGATTAACATACTTTTAACAAAAAGAGTCATTCCTCCCGCTCATAGTCGCCCCATTCCTCTAGGTATAGCGTGTTGCCTTTTATACTGGCACTGATCGTTTTTCCTGTTGGCACAAGGGTGGGGTCGAAGGTTAAGTCTCTGGCACTCTTGGCAAATCCGTCCTCAACCGTAAAGCCGGTATTATATTTATAAATGGTCACTTCTGCCTTTGTTCCGTTATAGTCAATGGTATAGGCAAAGGACTCGTTGTGTTGGCCGTTAAGCATTCTGTAGCCGGTGTTGTCTGAACGGAATACCCATATCACCGTCCTATGTTTGTCGTTGGCTATATATCCTTTCCATCGGCCAACGATAGGACTATTGTTGTCTTTTGTGGGTGTGCCGTATTTCTTCCCCATGTTCACCGTTAATGACTGATAACTGTCGCTTGCCTGTTTAAACCAGGGATAGTTTACCAAACTTCTGCCACCCACGAGCGTCTGCATACCATCATATGAACGGCCCAGGTATTCTATGACATCACCTGCTTCGAAGTAGCATTTGTAAAAATAACCATGATAGCCATATTCGTTGCCACCATGATAATCGGTCAGTTCATAGCGGAAAGGATCGAGGGCGATGTCTTTCTTCCCGTCTTTGTATTCCTTGATGGTGCGCAGGTAGCCAGTACCGTCTTCGCTCAGATTCATCACCTCGGTTATGGTGAAAGGAAGGTTTGCATAGAGTGATACTGTGGCTTTCTGATGGTCATAGTCTACAAGATGCTGCCAGTCGTTCTGCCAAATGCCGACAAGATAATTAGGTGCATTCAGCGCATCTTTGACAACTTCTACGTTCATAACAAGGATGCAACGGATGTCTTTTGCGTCGCTTTTCAGTTGCTCGTATGTGATATCGCGCCTCTCTCCCTTTTCATCATAGATGTTGAAATACGAATTGGAGAGCATATTTCTGAAATCATAGAGGTGCTCCCCCTTATAATCGAAATTGAAAACAATCGTTAATGCGGAGGCACCCCAACTCTCGGCAATTTCCTGAATGGAAAATGGAAGATTCTCCACATTGATACGACTGACGGGAACTCTTTCTTCCAAGTAATATGCTTGTTCAAACCGCTCTGTGATATCCAATATCTGCAGTTTGATGCCATTTCTGTTGAAGCGGCGGATTATGGTACTGGCATCCCTTTTAGATGCATTTCTTGTATAAACAAGACCTGTCTCTCCCCATAAATTGTCTTCCACAGTGTCATCCTCACTGCTGGAACAACTCATGGCGAAGCCGCCCATGCCACATAAAATGAGCATCATAGTCCATAAAACGCTTAACTTCTTCATACATTAATTATATGTTTGGAGTTCTGACGAGCACTCTGTGGTGAGTGATGCCGTTTCATCTGTTCATTGCAAAGATAATCTTTTTTATCTATAATGTGTAAAAAAGCACAGAAATACTGCATGGCTGGAATGTGTGTTTATGATTTGTTAACATTGAGGGCATGCCTTGTTCGTTTTTTTTACAAATATATTCCCTTCGGTCGAAAGGTGGATGAAGCATGGAAAGGGGAGAAAAAGCAGCGAGAAATGATGCTTTTCGGGTAAGAGTTACGTACTTTCTTCTTGTTTTTTCGGTAGTTTCCACTCGCACGGCAGGGGTGGTCTCTTTTCTTGTTTCTGCGATAACGGCTATTCTGAAAAAAGATAAAAAACTGTGCATTTGTATATTTTATGCGGTTTTTTCTTGCACAAATGACCAAAATTGAGTAATTTCGCAGCCATGTGTAACATGCACAAATGCTAATGGGTAAAAGGATTTAAACAAAACTATAAATGTAATGAGCAAGCAGAAAAGGTTTATTCTACAAGAGAACGAGATTCCAACGCAGTGGTATAACATACAGGCTGACATGGTGAACAAGCCCATGCCACCGCTGAATCCGGGTACACACGAGCCGCTGAAGGCTGAAGATTTGTTCCCTATCTTTGCAGAGGAATGTGCAAAGCAGGAACTTGACATGGAGCATGCATGGATTGATATTCCTGAAGAAGTGCTTGAGAAGTATAAATTCTACCGTTCCACGCCACTGGTGCGTGCTTATGAACTGGAAAAAGCACTCGACACACCAGCACATATCTATTTCAAGAACGAGAGCGTGAACCCGTTAGGGTCTCACAAAGTGAACTCTGCTCTGCCGCAATGCTACTATTGCAAGAAGCAGGGAGTGACAAATGTGACCACGGAGACGGGTGCTGGACAGTGGGGAGCCGCTCTTTCGTATGCAGCAAAGGTGTTCGGACTGGAGGCTGCCGTCTATCAAGTGAAGATTTCTTTGCATCAGAAGCCTTACCGCAGCATCATGATGCGCACGTTTGGAGCCACTGTCGAGGGCAGTCCATCCATGTCTACCCGTGCCGGAAAGGACCTGATAACGAAAGATCCCACACATCCCGGTTCGCTGGGTACGGCTATTTCGGAGGCAATAGAACTGGCGATTACCACTCCAAACTGCAAATACACGCTGGGTTCGGTGCTCAGCCATGTGTCGTTGCATCAGACGGTCATCGGTTTGGAGGCTGAGAAGCAGATGGAAATGGCAGGCGAATATCCCGATACTGTGATTGCCTGCTTCGGCGGAGGCAGTAATTTCGGCGGATTGGCATTCCCTTTCATGCGCCATAACTTAAAAGACGGCAAGAAAACGGAGTTTATTGCGGCAGAACCTAACAGTTGTCCGAAACTGACACGTGGAAAATTTGAGTACGATTTCGGTGATGAGGCCGGTTATACACCGCTTTTGCCTATGTATACATTAGGTCATGACTTCAAACCTGCCAATATTCATGCGGGCGGACTACGCTATCACGGTGCAGGAACTATCGTGAGCCAGTTGATTAAGGACGGATTGATGCACGGTGTGGACATTCCTCAACTGGAATCGTTTGATGCCGGTGTCCTTTTTGCACGCACTGAGGGCATCATACCTGCTCCTGAGAGTTGCCATGCCATTGCTGCCACCATCCGTGAGGCAAAGAAATGCAAGGAAAGTGGTGAGCAGAAGGTCATTTTGTTTAATCTCTCGGGTCATGGCCTGATAGATATGACTTCCTACGACAGTTTCATAAACGGCGATTTGCGCAACTATGAACTGAGCGATGAGGAGATTGCACGCAACCTGGAGAATGTTCCCAAGGTGCTGTAAGGCATTTATTGGTCGGTTTCGGGGCTGATGATGTCGCGCAGAATCTCTACGGCTTCTTTCACCGAGCCCACCATTTTGATGACCATCGACCGTTTGCCGTTGTTATCTTTAAGGTTACAGCGGCGCGGTTCGCAAATCAGATAGTTGAGCACACTGTCGAAAGTGCTGCTCTGATAATAGGGACTGTTGGCATTGCTCACGAAATAGAGCATCAACTGTCCCTTTTTGAGTGTTATTTTCTCACATCCCAACTGTTTGCCCAGCCTTCGCAGAGGTACCACTTGCAGCAGTTCAAGTCCTTCAATGGGTATTTCTCCGAAGCGGTCGCGCAGGTTTCGCTTGTATTTCTCCAGGTCGTCATCGTTTTTGATGTTGTCGAGTTCGCGGTAAAGCAGCATGCGTTCGCTGCTGCTCGGCACGTAGAGTTCGGGGAAATACATCTCAAGGTCGCTCTCGACGGAGCAATCGTCAACAAACTGCGTGGAGTCGATGAGTTGTTGAGTGTCTTTTGTGGCTTTTCCGTTGCTGTCTTCTTCGCTGGCAAAGAGGTTGGCAAACTCGTCGTTCTTCAGTTCTGTGACGGCCTGTGACAGAATCTTCTGATAGGTTTCATAGCCCAAGTCTTCCATGAATCCGCTTTGTTCGGCACCGAGCAGGTTTCCTGCACCGCGAATATCAAGGTCTTGCATGGAGAGATTGAATCCGCTGCCCAGTTCCGAGAATGTTTCCAGTGCCTCCAGGCGCCTTCTTGCTTCTTGCGTGATGTTTGCCATGGGCGGTGCCAGCAGATAGCAGAACGACTTTTTGTTAGACCTTCCCACTCGTCCGCGCATCTGATGCAGGTCGCTGAGACCGAAATGGTGGGCATCGTTGATGATGATGGTATTGGCATTGGGTATGTCTATTCCGTTCTCCACGATGGTGGTGGAGAGAAGCACGTCATAGTCGTAGTTAATGAAGCCCATGACAATTTTTTCAAGTTCTTCGGGTTTCATCTGCCCGTGGCCAATTGCGACACGCACTCCAGGTACGTTTTTCTCAATCACTTTTGCGATTTCCGGCAGATTGGATATGCGGTCGTTCACGAAAAACACCTGCCCGTTGCGGCTCATCTCGAAGTTGATGGCTTCGCCGATAAGTTCTCCGTTGAATGTGTGTATCTCTGTGTGAATAGGATAGCGGTTTGGCGGTGGTGTTTGTATGATACTCATGTCGCGTGCGCCCATCAGTGAGAACTGTAATGTGCGCGGAATGGGCGTTGCGCTCATGGTGAGCGTGTCCACATTCACCTTCATCTTACGCAGTTTCTCTTTTACTGCAACGCCAAACTTCTGTTCTTCATCGATGATAAGCAGTCCGAGGTCGTGAAATTTCACCGACTTGCCAATCAGTTTGTGGGTTCCTATGATGATATCAATCTTTCCCGATTCCAGACTGGCGAGTATTTCCTTCGTTTTCTTTGCGCTTCTGGCTCGCGAAAGGTAGTCTACGTTCACAGGAAGGTCTTTCAGTCGCGATGTGAAAGTCTGGTAATGTTGGTAGGCCAGCACAGTGGTAGGCACGAGGACCGCCACTTGCTTGGAGTCGCAGGCGGCCTTGAAGGCGGCACGGATGGCTACTTCTGTTTTCCCGAATCCTACGTCTCCGCATACCAGACGGTCCATCGGACGCGTGCTTTCCATGTCTGCCTTCACCTCATTGGTGGCTTTCAGTTGATCGGGAGTATCTTCATAGAGGAAACTGGCTTCCAGTTCGTGCTGCATGAACGAGTCTGCACTGAAGGCATATCCTTTCTCATGGCGCCGGGCAGCATACAATTTAATAAGGTCGCGCGCGATGTCTTTAATCCTTTTCTTGGTCCGCTCCTTCATTCGTTCCCATGCACCGGTGCCGATTGTAGACAGTCGTGGCGGGGTCTCGCTGTCTTTGCGCTTGTATTTGCTTATTTTATAAAGCGAATGTATGCTTACGTCCACTTTGTCATTGTTGGCATAGATGATGCGAATCACTTCTTGATAAGCATCTTGAGATGGATGTGGGTTATGGGGAGAGGGCGGAATGGGTACGCGTACCAGTCCGGCAAAACGCCCGATGCCCAGGTCGACATGTACAATGTAGTCTCCGGGCTCCATTTCCTGCAGTTCTTTCAGCGTCAAAGCCACTTTTCCAGTGCGTGCGGCATCGCTTTTCAGGTTGTATTTATGGAACCGGTCGAAAATCTGATGGTCGGTGAAGATACATAGTTTCAGCGCGTTGTTGACGAATCCCTCATGAATGGTGTGGTCAACAGGGGTGAAATCAATGCTTCCGACGGTTGTTTGCTCGTCTGTTATGTCCGTGTGTTGATGGCTGGTGATTTCTTCGAAGATGTCTTTTAGGCGTTCTTGCTGTTTCTGACTGTCGGCCAGAATATACAGGTGATAGCCTTTCAGCAGATAATCCTGTAGGGTTGCTGCCAGCAGTTCAAAGTTCTTATGGAACAATGGCTGTGGCGTTATGTCGCAACGGATAGTGGCATCAGGCGTGAAACTTGGCCTGCTTCCGAATTCCACTTGGCGGAAACAGCCCGCATCCTCAAAGTATTGATGGTGGCTAAGCAGCATGTTTTCTGCTTTCATATCCTGCAGAATCTGCTGTCGCTCCATTTCGGGAATGCCCTCTAGCCGCTCTGTGATGGCCTGCGATGAGAATCCGTCGTTATAGGTGCGCTCAATGATGTCGCGCACAAACAGGAAGTCTTTAGCCACAAGGATGGCATCGGCAGGCAGAAACCTCATGAAAGAAGTCTTGTTATTGCCGGCATCGGCCAGTTCTGGAACGATTTCAGCCATGGGTCGCTTGTCTTTCGACAATTGGGTATCCACCTCGAATGTGCGAATGGAGTCGATTTCGTTACCGAAGAAATCGATACGGAATGGATATTCACTGCTGAAAGAGTAGACATCAAGGATGCTGCCGCGAACAGCAAACTGCCCCGGCTCATAGACGTAATCAACTTCTTTGAACCCCAGACCTGCCAAAGTCTTCTCCAAATCGCTTACATCCATTTCGTCACCTGTTTTCAAAACAATGCTTTGCTCCGCCAGTTTCTGTTTAGAGACAACCAGTTCGGATAGCGATTCCGGATATGTGACGATGAACAAAGGGCGAACAGCCGTTTCTTCCTGACCAGTCTGACTCGACAGTCTGGCCAGCACTTCTGTTCTTAGAATCTCGTTGGCTGCATCGCGCTGTCCGTATTTCACTTGTCTGCGATAAGAAGACGGGAAATAGAGCACCTGCTCATTGCCGAGCATCTGAGTGAGGTCGTGGTAGAAATAGCCGGCTTCGTCTGCGTCAGAAAGGATAAACAGTATGGTTTTTGCATGAGACTGCTCATTGTCCCATACGCGTCGCGTAACAGAAGCAAACAGAACGGCAGGAGCCGAGGCCGACAGACCTTGAAGGAAAATGTGCTTGAGCGAAACATTCTCCAATGCTTTTGCCAATGCCGCAGACTGCGGCGAGTGACCATATAAATTGATTAAATCTTGTACTTTCATCTTAAAGCTCGACAAAAATACAATTTTTCTCTGACATAATCACCAAAGAATCTTTTTTTTTGTTATCTTTGCACACAACAAAAAGATAATATCTATGAATACAAGCGACTGTATCGTCATCATTCCTACTTATAATGAGAAAGAGAATATAGAGAGAATCATCCGAGCCGTGTTCGGCTTGGAGAAGTGTTTCCATATCTTGGTGATTGACGATGGCTCGCCCGACGGCACAGCATCCATTGTGAAGCGCTTGATGGCCGATGAATTCAGCGACCGTCTGTTTATTTTGGAGCGCAGTGGGAAACTGGGGCTTGGCACGGCATACATCGCCGGCTTCAGATGGGCATTAGAACACGAGTATGATTATGTCTTTGAAATGGACGCTGATTTCAGTCACGATCCCAACGATCTGCCACGTCTCTATGCCGCATGTCATGATGAAGGCTACGATTTGGCCATTGGTTCGCGCTATATATCAGGTGTAAACGTGGTGAATTGGCCCATTGGCCGTGTCTTGATGAGTTATTTCGCATCGAAATATGTTCGTTTTGTCACAGGATTTAAGGTTCACGACACCACGGCGGGCTTCAAATGCTACAAGCGTCGCGTGCTGAAGACCATTGAACTTGACAAGATTCGGTTCAAGGGATATGCTTTCCAGATAGAAATGAAGTATACCGCCTATAAGATTGGTTTTAAGATAAAAGAGGTGCCTGTTGTCTTTGTGAACCGACGCGAGGGCGTTTCCAAGATGAGCGGCGGCATCTTCGGCGAGGCTTTCTTTGGTGTCATGCGCCTGCGTTGGGACGGTTTCTTCAGGAAATACCCGAAGATGGCGGATTAGCAACAGCATTGTTGGGAGGGAAGCAAGATGAAATATGTTTATCGGTTGTATCAACTCTGCATCGCAGCACCCATTATCATTGTGCTGACAATCCTCACCTCGGTGACGGTTGCCGTAGGAACGTGGATTGGTTTCGGGCACTGGGCTGGCTATTATCCTGGCAAATGGTGGGCATGGCTTATCCTGAAAGTGCTGCTCATACCCGTCAAAGTGACTGGGCGAGAGCATCTTAAGCCCGGGCAATCATATGTGTTTGTGAGCAATCACCAAGGTTCTTTCGACATTTTCCTCATCTATGGACATTTGTGCCGCAACTTCAAGTGGATGATGAAACAGTCGTTGCGCAAGATTCCCTTTGTGGGTTTTGCCTGTGAGAAGTCGCACCAGATATTCGTAGATAAGCGTGGAGCCAGTAAGGTGAAGAAGACTTATGATGATGCGCGCCGCATTTTGAGTGGCGGCATCAGTGTAACAGTCTTCCCAGAAGGTGCGCGCACGTTTACTGGTCACATGGGGGCTTTCCGCCGAGGTGCGTTTATGCTTGCTGATGAACTGCAACTGCCAGTGGCACCGCTCACCATTAATGGTTCATTTGATATTCTGCCTCGCATGAAAGGATTGTCGTTCATTACATGGCATCCGTTATCGCTCACCATTCATGAGCCCATTCCTCCACAAGGGCAGGGGGTAGAGAATATCAAACGCACCATGGACCAGAGTTATGAAGTCATCATGTCGGGCCTGGTTCCTGAATATCGGGGATTCGTAGAGAACCCCGACCAGTAGTCTATTCCACGATTTCAGCGTCCTCTATGTTGTCTTCCATGCTCGTCGTGGTGGTTTCTTCGAGCCGTTGTTGTGCCTTTTCGTAATCCTTTTTGGCTTTATAAATCTTGATGCTGTTGATGCATTCCACAACACCATACAGTATCAGGCACCAGCCCAATATGCGGAATGGCATGGCCATGCTCTCAAGCGGATTCACGAGCATATATATTCCGGCCAACAGGATGATTGTCGGGAACAGCCAATATATAAAAGGTACGCGCGAGATTTTCAAAATGCCAGACAGGTTGAAATATTGGTTGATGGCTCCTAATATCAAGATGGCAGCCAGAACATACATCACGCCGTTGATGAATGTAGACGGCATCATCGAAAGAATGGCTCCAAGAATCATACTTCCGAGACCCACCAAGGGAAATGTGGGCTTGATGGAGCGCAGGATGTCTCTCTTGTCTTCCGGGGCATCAGCACCGTCGCGCATCTCTGCGATGGTGGCCAACTGCTCGGCAGTGCGCTCTGCTTTTCGCTTTTCAACATAATACATGATGACCGAGATGAGGCCAGACACGAAAAACAAGGCACCAATGGCTATCGTGAGCCATTGAAGCATTTCAGTGCGATACATCACCAGCAGATAGCCCACCACACATGCGCACACGGCGCGTACGATTGAACTTTGTAATATTCTCATTTTGCTTCTCCTTTTTTATGTGATTCTTTTGCAAAGATACACTTTTTCTTCGTCATTTGCGTATGTCGTGGATTTTTTTATGTTGTTTTTTTGCGTTGAGTTGCTCATTCCATGTGAATTTGTGTGGATGGATTGCTATTTTCCAAATAGAAATATGTATTTTTGCAGGCAAAAAAGAAGGATATGCAAACGATACTGTTATTGGTCAGGCACGGTGAAACCGTGGATAACGTCAACCAGATTATGCAGGGGCAGACACAGGGGCAATTGACAGAGGCAGGGATTGCGCAAGCAGAAAAACTTGCTTCGGAACTGGCAGAAGAGAAAATCGATGCCTTTGTGAGCAGCGATTTGAAGCGTAGTGTGGACACCTGTCAGATACTGGCGGCTGCACATCAGCAATCTGTTATGCAGACACCACTGCTTCGTGAGCGCGACTGGGGCGGTTTTACTGGCAGGTATATTCCCGATTTAAAAGACGCGACATGGCCCGATGACATTGAGACACAGGAGGCACTGCTGTTGCGAGCACAGAAGTTTCTTGATTTCATTCGCGGGGATTTCCAAGGGAAAAAGGTTGTTGCCGTTGGTCATGGTATTATCAACAAGGCTATACAAGCAGTGTACTTCGGCAAGACCATGCGGGAGATACCCAGAATGACCAATGCCGAAGTACGTTACTTAACCTTATAACAATCTTTTTCCTTAAATCAACTAATACCTGACAATCTATTTATTAACCCTAATTCGAGAGATTCTTTTTTTATTATCTGCGGCCGCCGAAATGACCTCCACTGCTATGGCCGCTACTGCCACTGTGGCTGCTATGGCTGCTTGCTCCACGCGTTGCACCGCCAAATGAACCGCTGCGCGAGGGTGAACTGCTGAATGACGAGTTGCTGCTACGTGAAGAAGAACTGCCAAACGAACCGCTGCGCGAGGATGAACTGGCACTTCTGCTGGGTGAGAAAGTGCGGTTGGGAGTTGACACATTGCTGCGAGAAGAACTGCCACGGCTGTAGTTGGAAGCACTCCTGTTCTCGCTGCCACTGAAGTTTCCGCGACTGCCTACAGTGGTTCGTGTGCTGCTCTCACGCTGGTTGAAACTGCCGCTGCTGCGAGAAAAACCAGATACTCCGTTGCTGCGAGAAACGCTTGAAACGCCGCTGCTATGGGTGCCATTATATGTACCACTCTTACGTGTGCTGCCATATGATTCACCGTTACGAGAGCCTCCGAAAGAACTACTTCCGCGGTTTCCGCCGAAACTGCCAGATCTGTGGTTTGCATTCTCGTTGTTGCTGCGGCCCACCCTGCCACGGCTGTTGTTGTAGTTTCCACTTCTGTTGCTTCCGAAATGGCCTTCATGGCTACGCTCTAATCCCCTGCTTCCTTGGTTGCGAACGAAATTTCCACTATGATTACGGAAGTCTCCGCGGTCGAATCCATTGCGCATACCGAAGCCTCTCAGGTTGTGGGCGTTGCGGTGAACAGCACCGAAAGTGCGTCCGTGATACCAACTATGACCGCCGTTCATTCTCCAACTGTGGCCTCCACGATAGGTTACATAGAAGTGAGGACGTCCGAAATAGAAATAACTGCGGTGAGGATAGCGGGCGTAGATTCCGAAGTGCCAGAAACCAGCATCCCAGTAGAGGGGACGATAGAAGTAGGCAGCATCCATAAAAGCACGATATTGCCAGTCGAGCAGGATGTAACTGAAATCGAGGTTGCGTCTTGTCCAGTATGTGCTGTACAGGTCGTCAACAGTCTCTACACTCATCAGATAGTCGAGATTGATTTCATATGCTGCCTCATACTGATCCTCTGTGAGGTTCAGTTCGTATGCCATCTTGTCCGTGAGGAACAATGCTTGGTCACGTGCCTGTTCATAACTCATGGCGTTTGCTGATACTGTCATGGTGAACAATGCGGTCAGGACAATCATTAACTTCTTCATAATCGTATGCTTTTTAAGATTAATACTCTGTTTTATCAGTTTTCTTTGTTTTACGTTGCAAAGAAACAAAGATTTTCTTACCTTTGCAAAGGATTTTCCCTATAGTGTAAGGGGATTTTCCCTATTGTTTAATAATGATGCTTGAAAGAGCCTGCAGTGGCAACTGCTTTCAGTTCATACAGATAAGAAATGTATAGAATAATAATTGTTTCTCTATTGCAGTTGGCGGCGACGATGTTTGTTGCGCCAGTCTTTGCGCAAGATGGTGACAATGGCCGTCTTGCCAAGGGTTTGCAGTATGGACTGGAAATGCAGGCCTCTCTTTCTGAAGGGAAAACTCCGTTATGGATGAATGCAAACAAATATGGGCTTAGTTCTCTGGAAGAGTCGAATGGCTATATGCGGGCAATGGTTTGCCGGTCGCTCAAAGAGGATTCCATGCGCAGATGGGGCATCGGATATGGTGCCGACGTGGTTCTTCCGGTACATTACACCAGCAATTTCATCATCCAGCAGGCTTATGCCGACATGCGATGGCAGAAGGTTTTGTTATCCATTGGCAGCAAGGAGCGGCCTATGGAACTAAAAGACGGAGAACTCTCCACGGGTTCGCAGACTTTTGGCATCAATGCGCGTCCAGTTCCTCAGGTGCGTTTTGAAATCCCCGACTATCTTACTCTGCCGGGAATGCGTCATTGGGTTCATGTGAAAGGTCATGTCGCTTTTGGCAAAATGACCGATGAAAACTGGCAACATGACTTTACTCAGAGAAAGACGAGATATGCAGACGGTACGCTTTATAACAGTAAAGCGGGCTATCTGATGATAGGAAAGAAAGATGGACGGCTGAGATTGGAAGTGGGACTGGAGATGGCAGCACTGTTCGGAGGCACGGCGCATGGCGTTTTGACTTCCGATGGGACTGTGCAGACGATACAATGTGGTAACAGTATCAAGGATTTTATCCATGCGTTGGTGCCCGGCGGCAATTCAGAAGGGCAGACGGTCTACCTCAATGTGGCTGGCAATCATCTTGGAAGTTGGGTGGGGAGGCTCAGTTATCATTCTGACGACTATATGGTGTCTGCCTATTTTGATAAGTATTTCGAGGATCATAGTGCCATGTTCATGCTTGATTACGACGGCTACGGGCAGGGAAACAATTGGGATAAGCGAGAAGACAACCGTTTCGTGCTATACGATATGAAGGATATCATGCTGGGAGGAGAACTGGTAATGAAGCACGCTCGGTGGCTGAATAAAGTCGTTGTGGAATATATTTATACGAAATATCAGAGCGGTCCCATCTATCATGACCATACGAAAACCATACCAGATCATCTTGGTGGCAATGACAATTATTACAACCACTATGTCTACCCGGGATGGCAGCACTGGGGGCAAGTGATGGGCAATCCGCTTTATCGTTCTCCCATCTACAACACCAACGGGGAAATCATGATTGAGAACAATAGGTTTACAGCATGGCACCTGGGCTTCTCGGGGAATCCTGCCCGTCGGTTGCATTATCGTGTGCTGGCTACTGTGCAAAACGGATTTGGCACATACATCAAACCTTATAACAGAAAACATCATAATCTGAGCGTTCTTATGCAAGCAGAATACGGCTTTGCCGGCAAATGGAGAGACTGGAGTATAGAATGCGGGTGCGGGTTTGACAATGGGAGCATTCTCGGACATAACAAAGGAATACAGTTGAAGGTTAAGAAGACAGGATTATTGGGAAGATGAAAATAAAGTTTTTTATAGCGGCCGTCGCGTTGCTCATGTGTCTTGTGTCATGCGACTTGGAGGTTTCCGACAACGGGAACCTGGACGGTTTCTGGCATCTGGAAAGGGTTGACACGCTGAAAACCGGCAGAATGACTGACCTTTCCGACCAGTTCCTGTTCTGGTCAGTGCAGATGGATCTCATGGAATTATCGAAGCGTGACCACGATACGGCTTTCGTGTTGTTCCGGTTTGAGAAGAAAGACGGTGTTCTTCGCGTCTACAATCCCATGCTTTTCGATGGAACTGACTCGGAAATACCTGTTGACGACCTGTCGGTGCTGATGCCTTATGGTATCAATTCATTCGACGAGACACTTCGTGTCGTTACTTTGAGCAGTGGCAGAATGGTATTGGAAACAGACAGACTGCGTCTTTCGTTCACGAAAATGTAAAAACAGTGCCTTTTCTTGTTTATTCAAAAAGCGATGGTTTCTCCCCTTTGCTGCTTATTTTTTTGTTCAAGAGCAAGTGGAAAAGGGTATAAACCAGGATGTCTGCCACAACCGTAAACGTTATACCGATATATGAATGCAGTATGTAATTGATGAGGCAGAACAGCAATGCCAGTAGAAGAATCACGCAAAGCGCCTGGTGCTGAGAACACCCCGCACGCAGCAGTTTATGATGAATGTGGTTCTTGTCGGGAGTAATGGGTGAGCGGCGATTTCTGATACGCAGGAAGGCCACGCGGAAAACATCAAACACGGGAACGGCAATCAGCGTGAAGGCAATCAGTAGTCCATTGCCCGGATAGTGGGGCAAATGCGGATTCTCCATGGAAATCTTCAAGCAAAGAAAAGCCAACAGGAATCCAATGGTAAGCGATCCCGTGTCTCCCATGAATATTTTCCTGTTTTTTGAGGCATCACCTTGTATGTTGAAATAGAGGTAGGGAAGCAGCACGCCGATGATAGCCGCAATCACGGTGGAATAGGCTGTCAGTCCCCAGATACTGAAAGCATAGAAGAACCCCGCCATAGCAATCATGGTTAGCCCTCCTGCCAGACCGTCTATACCGTCTATCAGATTAATGGCATTCGAGATAAAGGCCACGATGACAACTGTCAGTGGCATGCCTATATAATAAGGTATATCATAAATGCCGCAGAAACCATGCAGATTGTTGATGTATAGACCAGAGAGAGGCAGTGCGCAGGCAGCAATGAGTTGGACGGTGAGTTTAGTCAAGGGTCCAAGGCCTATAATGTCGTCGATGAGGCCGGTGGCGTAGATGGCGGCGGCACCTATGAAAAAGAACAATGTCCATAGGCTGATGGATATTTCAGAAGTCCCGTTCAGTTGATAGATGATGAACGAAACGATGCAACCAACGAACACACTGGGCAGAAACACCACGCCTCCAAGCCTCGGAATGGCATTCTTGTGCACTTTCCGTGCATTGGGAATATCGTATAGTCCTTTCTCCTTGCAGTAGTCAAGCACTTTGGGGATGGTGAATAGCCCGAAAAGACAACTGGTGATGCCTGCTATGAGTGTATATAGAAATAGTTGATTTGTTCCGTTCATGTCGTTTCTATTCTGTTAGATAGTTGGCGGTAAACAGCCATGTGCTTGTCAACCACATTCGTTATCGAGAATTCTTTCTCGGCTTTCTCCCTTCCCCGCAGTCCCATCAGTATGCGCAGGCTGCGAGTCTTTATCAGTATGCGCAGTTTCTCTGCCAGAGCGTCGCTGTCTTTTACGGGTACCAGAAAGCCGTTTCTGCCGTCGTCCACCGTGTCTTTACAACCGATGGAGTCGGTTGTGACAATGGGGCGCCCGATGGCATTGGCTTCGATGAGTGAACGGGGAACGCCTTCACGGTAGTAACTGGGCAGTGTGACGATGTGCGACTGCATGAGCAAATCCCTTACGTCGCTCCGATAGTCGAGCCATTTGATATATTTTCCGTCGCAAAGTCGTTGCAGTTCCCTTTTCCTGATGGCCAGCGGGTTGTCAGACAGTCCGCCGCAGAGCAGGAATGTGACATGATCCTGCATTTCGGCACGTAGTTTTTCGGCAGCCTTAACGAGCACGAGGATGCCCTTTTCTTTTACCATCCGCGCCGTGAAGATAATCTGAATATGCTTGTCGTCGGGTTCCGGCGTGTAGTGGAATTCTTTTAGGTCCACGCCAGAGCCTTTGATGAACACACAAGCATCTTCCGAAATGATGTGATAATGCAGAAACAGGTCCATGTCTTCATGGTTTTGGAAGATCACGGATACGTTGTCGCGATGGTTGGAAAATCTCATGACGCGCAAAACCATACGAGCCATGAACGACGGTTCTTCTCCAGAAAACAATACACCCAGTCCGCTGACGGCATTCACCACGGCAGGAACTCCTGCCAGCCGAGCTGCCAGTCCGCCCCAGAGAATATTCTTGATGCCCACATGGTGCACAATATCGGGCTGTTCGCTCTTGTATAGGCGATAGAGGAAGCGCAGCGTGCGCATTTCTTCCCATAGGTTGAGGCCCGTCGGGTTAACGGGCAGGTCTATCATGGGCAGTCCCAGTGCCTCTACATCTGCGCGCCGCCCCGTGTCCTTGCATACTATGCACACGTCAAAGCCCTCTTGCTGTGCTTTCACAGCAATCTCTTTGCGATGGGACAAGAAAAAACGGTCTTCGTTGACAATGATGTAGAGTTTCGCCATGCGGTGCTTTTTAGTATGTTTGCTTTTCTTTTATAACGCGAAGAAGTGTTATAAATTGTATCAGCCATAAATATTCTTATACCATTTTTGGAACACATACAGGTTCCACAATTTATTCTTGTGGTTCTCCTTTCCTGTAAGATGTTCATGGAGAATGGATTGAATGAAGTCATGGTTGAATAGCCCTTGCCGCTCAATTACCTCTTTGCTGGTGAGCCGGAGCAGGTCGTCGCGTAGTTCATTTCTTAGCCAATGGTCAACGGGCATATCAAATCCCTTCTTGGCGAACCGTGTCGTAGCCTTGGGCAGTATATCTCTGAAAGTCTCCTTCAGGATGTATTTCTTGTTGCGTCCGTGAAGTTTGAGGTTGTCGGGCAGCGCCAGAGCAAGTTCCAGTATGCGGCGGTCTATGAACGGAGCGCGGTTTTCCAGCGAGTTATACATGCAGGCACGGTCCACTTTGGGGAACATGCATCCCTCAAGTACACTCTCCACGTCGAGCAATTGCTGTTTTTGCAGAAAGGAGAATCCATCGCCGATGGCATCGAAACGCTGCTGGTAAAGCGTCTTGATGTCCTGATAGGCATCGGCGGCAAGCAATTGGCGGCGCTGCCCGTCACTGAACCCCAGGCAAAGCATGTCGTAATATAGGTCGAAACCGCTGTGGCTGGCTGATCCGATCACTCTTTTCACCTTCCTGAGCCAGTTCACCGTGTGGCTGTTGACGGGGCATGCCGCCACCATTCTCTCAAACACGGCGCGCAATGCGTGAGGTACCATTCTGTATCGTTTGGCATAATAGGCAGCCAGGTATTTCTCATAGCCGGCAAACAATTCATCTGCGCAGTCGCCCGTAAGCACTACTTTCACGTCGCGACGGGCCAGTTTCGCTACGTAACAGGAGGGTATGGCAGAAGAGTCGCCGAAGGGCTCGTCGTAATAATCAAGCAGACTGTCGAGTGTCTCTGTCATATCTTCAAACCGCAAGATGTGTTTCGTGTGCCTTGCTCCTATATGGTTTGCCAATAGTTCTGCGCGGTCGCTCTCGTCGCATTCGCTTTCGTTGAACCCGATGGAGAATGTCCTGACGGGTTCTCCGGTCTGTCGGCTCATCAGAGAGCACACAATGCTCGAGTCGATGCCGCCGCTGAGGAAGGCTCCTGTAGGTACATCTGCCACCATGCGCATTCTCACCGATTCGGTGAGCAGTCTCTTCAGCCGTTCCTTCGCCTCGCTGTCGGTGATGTCAAGTGGCTTCACGGCCTGTTTTACGTCATAATACCGGTGTGTCGTCACAGTGCCGCCCGGTGCGATGGTCATCCATGTGCCAGGCATCAACTTGCGTACAGGTTCATAAATAGAGTAGGGGGCGGGGATATAGTCGAGTGTAAGGAAAAGGTTCAGCGCCGTCTTGTCGATGGGAAACTTCTGTTCTTTGGGAGCGAATGCCTTGAGTTCAGAAGCGAACCGGAATGCATCGGCATCCTGAATATAATAGAATGGCTTCTCGCCGAAACGGTCGCGTGCCACGTGCACCTCTCCGTTTCTGAGGTCATAGATGGCCAGGGCGAACATTCCTTCCATTCTTTCCAGGCACGCGCGCATGCCGTGTTGCCGGTAATATTGTGCCACCACCTCGGTGTCGCTTTCGGTATTGAATACGATGCCCTGTCGTTCCAGTTCCTCGCGCATTTCTTTGAAATTATAAATTTCGCCGTTATACACGATCACAACGTTACCATTGTCAACGGCCATTGGCTGGTGTCCCGTCTTCACATCGATGACCGACAGCCTGCGATGTGCCAAAGCCACATGCTTATCGGTGAACACGCCACTGTCGTCTGGACCTCGCCGCGTCATTCTGTCAGCCATTTGCTTCACCTTGGTTTCATCAGAGTTCCCCTGATATTGTATGATTCCTGCTATTGCACACATGTTTTCAACGAATCCTGTTTCTATCATAAACGCAGATTTCGCGATTTTATTTGAATCCTGTGGCAACTTTATGACATCGATGTTTCAATAGCGGAAATTGCTTCATTGAAACTGATGCAAGACATATTCTACTGCAGAACGAAACTTGTTTAACGAGAGTTCGATATGAGAAGAATGTAATGAATCTGCTTTTCCCGATGATTTCAGTGTTCACTGACGATTACTTTGGCAGCAGGTTGTGTGTGATGGAACCAGTGGAACAGAGTGGTTTTTGTGCATGAAATTGTCATGGAAAATCTGAATTTTAGGCTCTCATACGGGCGATGCTACGCAAGGATGGTCATGGGGCGCGAGATACGCAAGTTTTGAGGGACTTTTTGCAATCGGCTGATTGATAAGTAATTACACTGAAAACGAATTTGTCTTGAACAAAGAAATCAGATGTTTGCTGAGAAAAACATAGGTTTCGGGTTGCAAAAGCATAGGTTTTGAGGTGCGAAACCATAGTTTTGGGGCAGTGAAACCATAGTTTTTGAAGGGTAAAAGCATAGGTTTTGCACGTCGAAAAGTGCTTCGCGGTAATGAATCTTTACGTTTTCACGTTTTCAACGCCCGTTTTGTCAAAAACCGATTTCTATTTCGAAGGAAAACGGCAACATGGTTTTGTCACGTTTTTTCGAAACGACATCATGCTGTTTGATGGTGGGAAAAATAGAATTCAGCCATCGCTTCTGTATCATCAAATACCATATAGCACATGGTTAGAGGTGAACACGCCACTGAGGTTTGGGACCTCGTTGCGTCATCCTGTCAGCCATTTTCTTCACCTTGGTTTCATCGGAGTTTCCCTGTTATTGTATGATTTCTGCTATTGCCCACAAGTGGCATCTATTTGTTTTTTTATCTGGTTGTATATTTGCAGATAGTTGTCGGTCATGGTCTGTATTGAGAACTGGCAGATGAACTTGTCGTCTGGGCGAGAAATGCTGTCGGCGTGCTGAATGATTTCGGCCAAAGCGCGGCTGTCAGACGGAGGGAACAGTTGGGCTGGACCCAACAATTCCTCGAAGGCAGGAATGCGTGAGGCTATGACGGGAATACCACATGCGGAGGCCTCGATTACAGTAAGGCCGAACCCTTCCGACGTGGATGTGGACACATAGATATCGGAAGCCTTCAGAATGGAGCCAATGTCTTTTCTCGTGCCCGTCATCTGTATACGGTCAGAGAGTTGCAATCTGCTGATTTCTTCCTGTAAACTGCCTTTCAGTTCGCCATCTCCTACGATAATTCCTTTGTACTGCTGGGGCAGGAAACAGAACGCACGAATGAATGTGCTGAAATCTTTTTCGGGGCTTAAGCGCCCGATACTGCACACGACAATATCGTCCTTGTGCAAGGATAAATCCGTCCGGGGGATGGGGTTGGCATGAGCCAGCGTCTTGGTGTCTATACCGTTGCGAACCACTACATACCTGTTGCCAGGCGTATCACCTGTCCATGACAGCAGCGAATGCTGCACCGTGAGTGACACTGAGACCACTCTGTGATAGCAGCGGTAGATCTGTCGGTCGAAGAATCTGAACCAATTAAATTTGCGGCGAATGCTATTGGTGGCGTGTTCGGTGGTTATCCAGCCGACACTTCTTGGGCAAAACTTACTGACAACCAGACTCCATGCCTGCGGAATGGAGTGGTTGGTGTGCACGATGTCATAGTGTTGGCTGCGGATGAGTGTGATGTATTTCAGTGCTTTCCATGGTGAAAAGCGATGGCGCATGTTCAGGTTCACGAACTTAACACCACCTTGGCGCAGCAGTTCGGCATAGTGGTAGTCGTCCTGTCGATGGGACAATATGGTCACATCATGCCCCTTGGTTGCCATAGCCATGGCAAGTTGGGTGATGAGTTTCTGCACACCACCGTTTGTATCACCGAATTCTTGTATGTAGAGTATCTTCATATCAGAGTCGATTAAGAAGTATTCTCAGTCTAAGCCAGCAGTTGTTAGAGCGCGCGCCCATAGTGAACCGACTGTCGGTGAGCAACTTGGCTTTCAGACGGAGATGGTGGCGATATTGGGCAATGGTGTTCACGATGTCTCTGTTCTCTGTGGTCATGTCTGCGCCATATAATCTCAGTAGTTCTGCTGCCATCCTTTCGCGTGGGTGAGGGTAGCGGTTGCTCTTCATTTGTTTTATGCGGCGCTTCCATATTTCGCTCTTTGTACGCTTGTCGCCAATCTGGTTGTTCTCGTGCTGCCGGTAGAGAATATGGGGCTGTTCGTCGTAGACCACTTGGCCGATGGATAGTGCTACCACGTAGATCCAAAAGTCGTGGGCAAATAGAAACTCCGGCGGGCGACGGCTGAGCATGGCTTGCATTTGCCTGTTGAATACCATCGTGCAGCCCGCTGTGAAGCATTTCAGCAATCCCCGGCATAGGTCGACGTTGCGGTTGCCTTGGTAGACGGGCTGCTGGGGCTGTCCGTTTTCGAACCGGAAGAGGTTCGAACCATAGAGCAGACAGCCGTTGCCCAAGGTCGATAGTTGGCTTGTGGCCGCCTTGAGTTTGTCGCTGAGCCAGATGTCGTCTTGGTCGCTGAGAGCGTAGAAATCGGCCTCGGGAGCGTGGTAGATGAGTTGCATGAAACTCTCTGCCCACCCGATGTTCTCGCCTTTTGTCCATTCCAGCAGTCCGCGCTGCATGTAATCGTCGAGGATGGCATGGGTGCCATCGGTCGAACCGTCGTCTCTTACGCGCAGGCGAACACTGACTCCCTCCTGATTGATGATAGAATCAATCTGCTCGGCGAGGTATCGTTCGCCGTTGAAGGTCGACATGAGGACTTGTACCGTAGGGTTCATCGTTGCTATATGATGATTATTATATGTTAAAACGCAGAATCGTGCATTTTATTTTGTGGTTCCGAGAGGTTTTTTACTTGCGCAAGAGCGTAGTTATTAGCATCGGTTTTTACAGAAGTTATGCTATTGAGCACTGAAATTATAGTTCTTTCGAGAAACAATGTCAGAACCTATGGCTTTGGCTCTGTGGCCAGGATTTCCTGCGTGTCTGGTTTTGGACGGGTGGATGTTGGGCGTAGCGTAAGCGAAATACGGTTTTGTGTCATCAGGAAGAGGAAGAATAACAGTTGGATGAAGAACACCAGGCTTAGCATGATGTTCTCCTGATAGAACTGCATGATGAGTATATATATAAAATAGGTGTAAAGACAGCGTCCCATAGCACTGCCGTTGCGGAACATCCGATACACCCATCCCGACACGGTGCCATAGATAAAGGCGAAGAATGCCACGCCCTTGTAGCCAAAGTCTTGATAGAAAGGCTGGAAAATGGTGTATACATTGGTGGGCAGAGGCACCCAGACAAACTCCTGCAACTTGGAATTGATCTCGAAATGTCCCATCCCAAATTTGTTCAAAAGCACGTAGACAACCTCGAAAGTGTGGGATCCGAATTGGGTGGAAAGGTCACGCATGACGCGCTCGAAGGCTACCGGCGGCGACAAGACATAGATTGCGAAGAAGTCGATGAACGTCATGTCCATTTCCTCGGTGTCGGATTGGTCGGTTCGGGCCAGATTCATGAAGAAGAAGAACACAACAATCACCACACCCACAATGGCGATAGTGCGAATCTTGATGTATCCTTTTTCGAAGAGTACAAACATGGTGGAGAGGCACATCAGCAGTATTCCGCCCTTCTCCATAATGGCAAAACATGAGAGAATGTTAGCAAAAAACACGGTGATGAGTTGCCAGCGGGGAATGCGTGGATATAGCCACAGAGCCACGAGAAGCAAAGTCTGGTTGATGACGAGCGAATAGTTTAGGATTCCGTAACTGGTATCTCCATAGACGGCAAACATGCGTATGTTATAAAGAAGGTTCTCCATGTCAAACATCATCACAAATTTCATTATTTGGAATAGATAGAGCGGTGTGATGACAATTGAGACAGCATAAAGAATATTAAATACAAACAAATTTGCCTCAACAGGACGAGAGCCGGCAGAACGTACTGGCGCATTGGGGTGGGGCAGGGTAATGAACGTGATAATCGAAGATGCAACGAATATGGGCAGCCACAATGCCAGGCAAGTATAGAATCGGCTGCCGAGCGGATAAAGCACATCTTTCTGGAACTGGAACAGGAACAACAGACCCACCCATACGGCAATAGTAATCATCCAGGGCGAGAAACTGTCGGCAAACCTGAAATGCATGCTCCCGGGCATGGCCTCTTTGCCCATAATCCACCACTTGGTAATCACCACAGCAATCACCAAAAATGCAAGCAGATAGCCCATGACGCTGGGACTTGTCGGTGAAAGGGGAACCGTGGCACGCTGCAGGAGTGAGAAAAAAAGGGGCTCTTGACGATAGAGAGCCTTGTCGCGATAATACTGTATGGAGGCTTTGCTAAACACGTCGTAGGCTTTCTGCTTCTCGTCCTCCAGATACTCTGCTTTGGCCAACTCACTTTTTGAACTGATGTCTTGGTGGGTGTCGGCAAACGTTTCGTAGGCTTCGCGCGCCTTTTCGTAGTGCTCCTTGCTTTCAGCACGTTGGGCGTAGGAGTGCTCCATTTCGTTCTGGGCAATGGCTTTCTTCTGTCTGGCAATCTCTTCATGAAGTTTAACCCTCACCGAGTCGGCCATCTGAGCCGCAACAACGGGGTCTTGGTCTGTCACCTGTATGGTCAGTGTGGAGTATTTCTGTGACAGGTTGTACTGGATGTTATCGAGAATCAACTCCTCCACCTCCTTTTTCCCCTCCCACCACGGCCGTCTGTGGTGCTCGCGGAGATAGTCGGCATAACTCATACTGTAGGCAGGAACTGTTACCTGGGCCATCTTCTCGGCAAACGACGTGGTGCTCAGAATCTGGCAATAGGTGTTCATGTCTTCGATGCTGCTGATGGTATTGGTCTTGTAGTTCATCCAACTCGCAATATCCTGCAGGCCCACTTTCATGTCGTAAGTCACATACTCGTTGGCAACTTTCACCTGTGCGGCATATTCCTTAGGCAGGGAACATACCACAATCAAGGCTGCCGCTACGGCCAATAAGCATGCTGTGAGATACGACTTGAAATGGTTCATGGCTGATTGCGCGTAAATATGGTGTTGCGGTTGCGGTAGGTAAGCACGCACAGATGAATCGCTATTCCTATGAGAATGAACACTGCCATGATGAACACTTTAGGCGTATTACTGTGCTTGACAGGCACCGTTGCCGACTGAACAACGGTGAAGGCAGGAGTGCGTTCCTGAACCTTTGCCCTGGCCAGTTGTAGTTGCTCGGTCACCTGGGTGTAGATGTTGTATTTCAGTTGCATCTCATTTTCCAAGTCTTCCAATTTTCCGCGGAACGATTGTAGTTGCAGTTCCTGGTTGGTATCTGCATACGAACTGTATAGGCGGCGTGCTTTGGCATACTGTTCCTTGGCTTCGTCAAACAGTTTCTCCATGTATGCCATGTCGTTGCGTGCCTTATTGGTGCGGTAGTTGGTAATGAACATCTGCAAGCGGGTCTTTACGGAGTCGGCAATGCTGGCAGAAATGAGCGGATCTTGGTCGGTAATCTCAATTGATATAACGCTTGTCTTCTTGTCAACGTTACAATTGATGTTGCCGGAGATGCTTTGTGCCACCTCAAATTGGTCTCGTGTCAGCCTGAAAGGGTCGATATCCTTACCCTTGGTGTCGTTTCCTTTGTCCTGGAGGCTTCTGATGACTTTGATAATCCACAGTTTCGGATATGACCACCATGCCACTTTCTGCTTGTCTTTCATGTAATCGTAGTAGTTCGTGCTGATTTTTCCGTCGGCAGATACCACGTGGATAGGGAACAGACTCACGAGGAAGTCGGTTGACTTCATCAGGTCTGGATAGATTTCGGGGAAAATAGCGTCGCTACCACCACCGAATTGCATGTCCATTCCTATCATTGATGCAAGTGAAGAAATACTCGATGTGAGATTGGTACCGCTTGCCGTTTCGGGAGCAAGTACCACTCTGGCCTTGTAGATTCTTGGAATGCTGAATGCAACAACGATGCCAATCACGGCCGAACAGATGCACGTTATCAACAGTTGCTTCCATGCAGAACGTACAACAGTAAGTAACTGAAGGCAGTTGATTTCCGTTTTGTTTCCTTTCTTCATATTTTGTCCTTTCTTCTTTTCTTGATAATGTTTACCTTATAGCGAATCTTATAGTGCAGATATTTCAGTAATGAACCGTAGCCGATGGCACGGAGCGTCTGATAGTGTAGAATATTCGATTGAAGGATGCTTCGCAGGTGGGTCAGCCTATAGGTGATGTTGAGCATATTCTTGTCAGCCGCTCCCACGGCATTGTCTTGATGCTGGCGGTAGCAGACATAGCAGCCGTCAATGCGCGTCACTATACCTCTGGCCTTGAACACCGACAGCGTGAGCCATTCGTCGTGCATTTGTGCCTGATGATAGGGACGCACCATGGATTTCTTGGCTGCTTGGTTGAATGCCATTGCGCAACCGGGAATGAACGCAGTGGCTCCGCATTCGTTGAAATTAGTGATAAATTCCGGGTAAATGCCTGCTTGGCTGAAGAATGAAGGGGAAATGGTATGCAGTTCTTCGTCTACTACTGTTGCATCAGAGTAGACAATCACCGACAATTCAGTATGTTCGGCTTCTGTCTTCTGCATCTTTTGTAGAAAAAACTGCATCTTTTCGGGATGCCACACGTCGTCCTGATCGCAAAAAAAGTAGTAGTCGCTTTCCACGTGCTCCATCAAACTGAAGAAATTATCTTTGGCTCCATGCTTGCTGTCATATTCCAGAATGATGATATTATCGTGTTTTGCTGCATATTGATATAAGATTTCCAGCGTGTTGTCAGTGGAGCCGTCATCGTGAACATAAAGCACCCAGTCATGGAATGTCTGTGCCAGCAGCGAGTCAATCTGCTCCTTCAGATACCTGCTTCCATTGTATGTGGCAAGCAGTATGGCTGTTTTCTTATTGTTCTTATTGCTTCTCACTTCAGCCATATTCCCTTTGCTTTATTGTTGATGATTTTGTTGAACTGAACAATGTTCATGATGATTCCCGGGGTGTTGACTATCGACATGGCTATCAATATGCCTACGGCCGAATGGAAATGAGCAGTCGTGAGGAACACCAGTGGGATAAACAGGATGGCAGATGCGGTTGTCATGATAAGTTGAATGTGTAGTGCGCCGATTCCGTTGAGGAAATTGGAATAGGACAGACTGCTGATGAGAATCATCATGTAGATTCCCATGCACACAGTTGTGCTCATCGTGATGGTCACTTCGTCGTGCACCCAGATGTGATAGACAAATTGTGATGCGCAGATCATGACGATAATGGCCGCTGCTACGACCATCAGCACTTTCTCCATCTGTTTTTTCGACTCACGAATCCATTTAAAGTCTTTTCGGGTATATGCGTCGGTGGTGGCACTCCAATATGGGGTGTTGATGATGATGAACAGTGTCAGTACGATGCTGAAATAACGGTGAGTTATCTGGTAAGGATTAACTTCCTCGGGCGAAATGAGTTTTGAAATCAGAATATTGGATGTCGTGAATAGTAAAACACCGCAAATTTGCAGCACGAAGAATTTTATGCCCAGCGTAAACAGACCTTTTGCCACTTTGATGTCGAAGTAACGGAAAGACGGTTGCAGTTGCGGGTATCTTTTCCAGAATGTGTATGGATAGGCCAGCAGGTAGACAACCAAGGGTGAAGCCGTATTCACAATGGCGATTAGCATCAGTGAGTGACTTCCTGATTTGTAGATGAGAAAAGTGAAAAACAACGCAAGTGTTTGCCCGATGGTAGTGAGCAAGTTGCTCACTGCAGGAAGTTGGAGCCCTAAATAGAAATTGCCGATGAACTTGAAAATAAAAGTCATGCAAACAAACAAGACACTGGCTGCAAGAATATTACTTAAATCGGGAATATACGCTTTGTTGATGTTCAGAAAAGAATAGATGTCTGACAGTTGAATAAGGGCAATAAGCAATAATGAAACGGGAATGATAATCAAAACTAACATGAAAAATGCCGAGGAAACAGTTTCGCGTGCTCTCTTCGTGTTGTTGTCTACCATGTGGATAGCCAGTTGGTTTCTTAATCCATTGCCTAACCCGATGTCCAAAGAGTCAATCCATACCAGAATGGAACTGATGGTGAGCCACACGCCGTTCTTATACTGTCCAAGGGTGAATAGAGTCAGCGGAACCATCAGATAAATAATCAAGGCCGACCAACCTTTTATCAGAAACGAAGCGAGAATGTTCTTCCTGACAAGGGCAGTGCGCTGGTCGCTACTTTTGATTTTATCGTAGAGTCGGCTGAACATATAACATGGAATGTGTCACTTCAATATATTTGCCAAGGTTGCTATCATCGTGGCGATGCTTGCCACGCTTGTTCCGATGGTCAGTATTTCGGCTAATGTCTTGCCGTCGCGTATCGGCTTACTCGGAACAACGATCTCGCAGCCGGGCTGGGGCTTCACTCCGCGGCCCACCTTTGCCACTTTTCCGTTCATATAGATGATGATGGCATGTGATTTCCTGGCGCGGTTGCCATAGCCTCCGGCTTGGTTCACATAGTATTTTGTGTTCTTTCCTTGCTCAAAACCGACGGTGTTGGGATACATCACGTCACCGGAGATCTTCACCGTGTTGGTGAATTGAGGAACAATGATGCGGTCGCCTTCACGAAGCACTACGTCTTCGTCGCCTCCTGGGTGCGACAGAGCCTTGTCTAATTCTATTCCTACGCTATAAGTATCGCCGATATCCAGTTTCCTCAGGTCGAGTGTGTCCTTGCCGCCACTCTGGCTGTTCAGCAGTTTCAACAGCGATTCAGCACGCATTCGCTCTTCTTGTGTACGCCTGCGTTCCAGTCTTGCACCTTTAATATATGCTCGGTCGTTCACTCCACCTGCTGCTGCAATGATGTCGCTGAGTCTTTGGTTCTTCTTTGCCAGCGTATAAGTGCCACCAAACATCACTTCTCCTTCCACCGTTACGTTTTGCTGCTTGTAATAACCTGGGCTTTTGCGAACATATACCTCATCGAATGGCTCGAGTTTGAATCCCTCTTCACCGTCAATGACAAACCCGTCTTTCAGGGCAAATGTATAGGTGCGTGCGATAATGGTATCGGTGGTAAAGGCTTTCGGATCGCTTAGCCTGCGCGCCACATCCACTTTCACTGTTGAGGCGGTCTCTTTCAGTCCGCCTGCCTGCAGGATGAAATCTTCAAGTGTTTCATGGTCTGCGTATTTATATATGCCAGGATAATTCACTTCGCCATGGATGGTGATGGTCTGTTCCTGCATCATTTCTTTCTTGGTTGGTACAAAAAGCACATCGTTTGGCTTCAGCGGGATGTCTGGGGTGGTGCCTTTCACGATGCCGTCTATGTCAACGGGAACCACTTCGAGTGTCCTGTCGGCTTTCATTCTGTGCATGACGGCATGGGCGGTGAATGCTTCTTCGCGAACCCCCTCTGCGTGTTCAATCAAAGATTTCACGCTGCTGATATCGCCTCCCACCTGATACATGCCCGGGCGGAATACGGCTCCTTTGATTTCCGCCATGTTTGAGAAGCGGGGAAGGATAGAATCCACGCTGACGGAGTCCTCGTCGGACACGTGGAATGATGACATGTCGAACTCGTCGACATTGTAGACAGAATATTCGCGGCCTGTTTTCCGCACCACTCTTACCGATTTCGTATAGGCATCACCGGTGAAACCTCCTGCGTATTTCAATAGCGTTCCCACGCTCTCGTTCTTGCGCATCTCATAAAACATGGGGCGTTTCACCTTTCCAGTCAGGTTAACCAGGCAGTCGTAGGCTCCCACCACGATCATGTCGTTGTCAGCAAGTCTCACGTTTCCTGTCTGTTTCCCGTTGAGGATATAGTCGTATACATCGACGGTTGAAATCAGTTTGTTGTTGCGATACACCTTTATATTTCTCAGTGTACCGATGTCGCTGATGCCGCCTGCCATGTAAAGTGCATTGAAAACCGTGGCAAACGCAGAGAGTGTATATGTTCCCGGAACCCTCACTTCGCCCATCACGTTCACCATGATAGTGCGTGTCTGACCTACCGTGAGCCTGATTTGGCTGCTGCTATAACGAGAACCAAGGGTGGAACGTAAGTGGGCGTTGGCTTGCGATACGGTCATGCCTGCCACCTGAACAGGTCCGTAGCCTTCGATGGTGACGGTTCCGTCGGGCGAAACGGTGCTTTCTATGGTTTTTTGCGATGCTCCATAGATGTCAATAAATCCCGCGTCGCCGGCTCCAAGCCGATAGTTTTGCGGAGTGGCAATGTTCATGGGCGGCTCGAAAGTGAGTTCTTTGTTGTTGAAGATGTCGCGTCCGAACACTTTTCGCTTGTTCTTCTGATGCTCTGCCATCAGTTGTTCGAACAGTGCGGTAGAATCGGGCATGATGCTGTTCAGGTCTTGCTGCATCAACATGAACTCCTGATTGGTTTCGTCATATACAGGATTCTGGGTGCTTTGCATATCCAAATCCTTTATCTTGTAAGACGAAACCTTGCTGTTGTTATTGTTTTGTTTGGCATTGTTCTTCCGTGTGCGGTCGTCAGCGGAGCCGTTGCTGCTGTCGCTGCTGTTGGATAAGGCGCCAAGTCCCTGTTCTTTTTGCATGCGTTCCACCTTCTTTCTCACGCGCATCAACTGCTGTCTGTCAACGCCCTTTTGCATGAGTTTGATGACTATTTGCTGGGTGGATGTCCCGGCCTCGCGCTCTTTCATGGCGAACTGTATAATCTGGTCGTCGGTCATTGACGACTGGGCGTTCACAGATGTTGTGAACAAGGTGAGCAAAAAGATAAATATAATAGACTTCTTCATAAATCAGAACTTTTTTCCTGTAATCAAATTGGCTGCTGTCTTGAACAGTATTTTCGTGTCAAGCCATAGCGAGCGTGTCTCCAGATAGTGCAAATCCATGGACAGACGCTTGAGCATCTTCTCCATGGTGTCGGTATAGCCGTTGTAGAGAGTGGCTTCTGACGTGAGACCCGGTTTCATCATGTAGATGAATTTATATCTTGCGTCGCATTCCATGATCTTTTCAATGAAGTAACGACGCTCCGGACGCGGCCCTACGAGCGACATATCGCCCCGCAACACATTCCATAGTTGGGGCAGTTCGTCCAAATGGTGGCTTCTCAGAAACACCTCTAACGGGGTGGAGTTCGTATGGTCGCATTTCGCCACCAGTTGCGGAACGCTGTCTTCTATCATAGTGGTCATCGTGCGAAACTTATAGATTGTAAATGGCACACCGCCATAGCCGATACGCTCCTGACTGAAAAAGACAGGACCATTGCGCTGCATTTTCATGAGCAGAGCAATGCCCAGGATGAGCGGTGAGAGTATGACAAGCCCTGAAAGCGAACAAACGATGTCGGACGCTCTCTTTGCCCATCGCTGCCAGGCTCCCATCCCGTCTTTTATGGTGATATCGTTATTGTTTTGTACGATTATTCCTTTTTTCTTCATTATTACTATATTATATTAACACCATTTTTATAAAAATGTTGCAGATGATGGCATTTTTTTTTCATAAAACATGGTATATTGAAAGAAAAGGTGTATCTTTGCAGCGCAAAAGTATGATGAATACCTGGGGTTGACTGGATTTGACAGCGGGTTGAAATGGTACGTAAGCACGCGGAGCGTCGGCTGTTTGCTCCTAAATATCAGCGGTCAAACAATTAATTGGCGAAAACAACTACGCTCTCGCTGCTTAATCGAAGCACAGTAGATTATTGGCTTAATTCTGTCACCAGGTGATAGAACG
>ODAI014689729.1_pt1 | contig 65379 bp, 44 predicted proteins | sample 1539321 | NCBI WGS metagenome assembly ODAI01 (sample SAMN02144231, study PRJEB22623) | gut metagenome | biome: sheep rumen | host: Ovis aries | place: New Zealand
AGTCGCTGAAAGGACGCGAAATCACACCCGAATGGCGAGCGAATTTATCGGCAGCTCACAAGGGCAAAACTCATTCAGCTTTACACAATTTGCATGTCGGAATGGCGTCTCGCGGATATTCGCCGTTCAAAAATTTATTGTACGAAATCGAAAATCGCCAACTCACATATAAAGAATTAGCGAAATTTCTGAATTTGGACAATTCGACAGTCTCCCGAAAAATGCAAGGCAAAGTCCACTTCACTGAGAAAGACCGATCTCGACTCGAAAAATTTTTTGGCAAGAGCGCGGATTATCTGCTGAACATTCGCTCGAACATGCCTTGAGCGCGTATCATCCCGAATTGCCGCACGGTGCAGGCTTGATTTTGATTTCTTTGCTTTTTAAATCTGTAAAACAATCATTTGTTTATTAAAACGTTGCAAAGGTAAGTATTTTTTTGATACGACGTTCATTTTTTTAGGATTTTTTTTTGCCCTTTTTGTAACTTTTTTGCAACGTACTGAAAATGAATGACTTACAAACTGCTAACGAAAGTTAAATATTTTTCATTTGTAAATTTGTGTGTCCAAAAGACATTTTTACGCAGAATTATTGTACCTTTGCAATAGATTCTAAGCCTATCGATGAAGATAGTGCCACCTATTTATATATATAAGTAAGAATGATTGACACCTCTGCTTTCCAAGGCAAGACGGCTGCGTACTATACGCTGGGCTGCAAACTGAACTTTTCTGAGACATCCACTTTTGGCCGGATGCTTCAGCAAATGGGTGTGCGTACTGCGGGAAAAGACGAACAGGCCGATATCTGTATCATCAACACATGCTCGGTGACCGAGGTGGCCGACCATAAGTGCCGGCAGGCTATTCATCGAATGGTAAGGAAACATCCCGGTGCCTTTGTGGTAGTCACAGGCTGTTATGCGCAGTTGGAGGGCGAAAAGATTGGCGCTATCGAAGGAGTTGACTTGGTGCTGGGCAGTAATGAGAAAGCACGTCTTATTCAGTACCTGAACGATGCTTTCATTGGTGGCGATACTCGAAAGGTCCATGTTGTTGAGCGCACCAAGGACATCACGTCGTTTGCTCCATCGTGTTCTCGCGGAAACCGTACACGCTTTTTTCTGAAGGTGCAAGACGGCTGTAACTATTTCTGCACTTATTGCACCATACCTTTTGCCCGCGGCTTTTCGCGCAATGCCTCCATCGAGTCTTTGGTGGCCCAGGCGCAAGAAGCGGTTGCCGAAGGAGGCAAGGAGATTGTGCTGACTGGAGTGAATATAGGCGATTTCGGCGCGACTACCCATGAGCGTTTCATCGATCTGGTAAAGGCGCTCGACCAGGTGGAAGGTGTGAAGCGCTATCGCATCAGCAGTCTGGAGCCCGATTTGCTATCCGATGAGCTGATTGCATATTGTGCCCAAAGCCGGTCGTTCATGCCTCATTTCCATATTCCTTTGCAGAGTGGGAGCGACGAGGTACTTCGGTTGATGCACCGTCGTTATGACAAGGCATTGTTTGCCCACAAGATTGGACTCATCAAGCAATACATGCCCGATGCCTTTATAGGGGTCGACGTGATGGTGGGCACACGGGGTGAAACTCCAGAGTGCTTTGAGGAGTGTTATGAGTTCCTTAGCAGTTTGGATGTCACCCAGCTGCATGTGTTCCCTTATTCCGAGCGGCCGGGAACAGCAGCATTGAAGATTCCTTACGTGGTGAGTGATGCCGATAAGAAACAGCGTTCGAAGCGTCTGCTGGAATTGAGTGATCGGAAGACCCATGCATTCTACGAACGGCATATCGGGCAGCAGGCTGAGGTGTTGTTTGAGAAGGCTCCCAGAGGCAAGGCCATGCACGGGTTCACCCGTAACTACATTCGTGTGGAACTGCCTGCAGCTGTGGCCCGTGAGGAGTATGACAATCAGTTGATGATGGTCAGTTTAAAAGGCTTTAATCACGATGGTTCGGCTCTGTTGGCCGAGCTTTTACCTTAGCAGTTTGTACTCTCAGAAACTCCCATAACCTTATACCTTATTATATAACAATGGAAAAACTCGCAATTGTCATCTTAAACTGGAACGGAAAGCAAATGCTCCAGACCTATCTTCCGAAAGTACTAGCTTGTTCACGCGATGAGGCTGTCGTCTATGTCGCCGACAATGCCTCTACTGATGATTCGCTGGCCATGCTCAACGAGAAGTTTCCCGAGGTTCGCCAGATAGTTCTCGATAAGAATTGGGGGTTTGCCGACGGTTATAACAAGGCATTGGCAAGGGTCGATGCCGAGTATTATGTGTTGCTCAATTCCGATGTAGAGGTGACGCCAGGCTGGTTGACACCGTTGGTCAGCTTCATGGATGCTCATCCCGAGGGGGGCGCTTGTCAGCCGAAATTGTTGTCTGTAGCCGATAAGAGTAAGTTTGAGTATGCCGGCGCATGCGGTGGTTTCCTCGACCGATACGGCTATCCTTACTGCCGGGGCCGGGTGTTCGATACGGTGGAACAAGACAATGGCCAGTACGACGATATACACGAGGTGCTTTGGACAACTGGGGCCTGTATGATGGTCCGTTCGAAAGACTACTGGGCCGTCAACGGTCTCGACGGCCGTTTCTTTGCCCACAATGAGGAAATCGACATGTGTTGGCGCATGCGCATGATGGGCCGGCAGCTGTTTTGCATCCCCCAAAGCAAGGTTTATCATGTTGGTGGTGGAACACTTCCCAAGGGCAATCCCATGAAGACCTATCTCAATTTCCGCAATAATCTTACCATGCTGTATAAAAACCTGCCGGAGAAAGAGTTGCGCTATGTGATGCGAGTGCGCTGGTTCCTAGACTATGTGGCTGCCTGGCAGACACTCATCCTGAACCGTAATGTGGGTGATTTCAAGGCCATCTACAGGGCACGGCACGATTTCATGAAGTGGCGCACAGAGTTTCGTCCCGAGCGTAAGGAACACCAGATCGACCGGGTAGAACCACGTGTGCCCCGTACGCTACGTACAAGTTTCTGTCTGGTGTGGCAGTATTATGCCCGTGGCAGGAAAAAATACACGGATTTGCCTCAATGAAGCTGATGCCTCAAGCGTGTAAAACAGATGGCAGCTGTAAGGTCTTACAGATCATGGAGTAAGAACTTACAGCTGCAACTATATTTTTAGGAAACTATTCTGAAACAATAGAAAGCTACTCTGCGATGCTAGAAAGCTACTCTGCGATGACAGAAAGCTACTCTGCGATGCTAGAGGGCTGTTCTGTTGTTGCAGAGGGTTGCTCCGCAGCAATTATCTATTTCTTTCTGACAATCAGCGGCTGTTCCAACTCACGTTTCCAGTTGCGCAGATACTCGTACCAGGCATCAGCACTATGGAAACCGAACGATTCGTTGTCGCTGCCAAAGACGATGGCGTAGGAGAGTCGGTCGCCCGGAACACTAATCACATATCCATAGTTGTCTTTGTTGGCAGGAAGCTCAGAGAGGACATTGGCCTGTGGAATACAGATGCCCAGACCTACCGTCTCGCGCTTATGACCGGTAGAGTCTTTCTCAGATACGGGCCAGTCGGTACCCCAGCAGCCGCGCAGGCCTTTCTTGTCGCTGAACTCCGTCGAGTTTTTCACGTTGATAATGCCTGTGGCGAACTGATAGTCAGCAGCAGCGTGTGAGAAACGGACATCCACGGTGCAGTCGCGATGACCGGCATATAATATATAATAGGTGGTCATGGTAATGGGTTGCTGGCCAGCCTGTGGCGTCCATCCCTCGTCTTTCACCTCAACGATGGTGCGCAGCGGACCACGGCTGACGATGCGTTGCGAGCGGTGGTCGACATCGGCAATCATGGTGGGTTTGCTGCCGTCCCATCCGCGCAGGGTTCCCAAACCGAAGGTTTCGCCCACCCATAGGATGTCATCGCCGAAACCGCTGGCTTTCTGCTTGGCATCGGGGTAGAACTGGGTCTGTTTCAGTTCAAATCCTTTGTTGTATTTGCCGTAGATGTCGACAGTCTGCCGGTGATCGAAATAGATGCGGTAGGCCACCATGTCACTCTCGAAGGCTGCTCCGTGGTGGTGAATCATCCAATAGGGATTCACGCCACGGTCGACTTTCAGTTCCGAGATGTAAAGGTCTTGCTTGTTGCTCTCTTTGATTTTCTTGTTGGTGAGCATCATCTCCACATAGACTTGCGAGTCGTATGTACGGGGAGCACCTTCCGTGAAGAGCGTAACGTGGAAGGTCTGTTTCTCACGTTTGCCGATATGGGTCAGGAAACACAGTTCGTCGTAGCGTCCGTCGCCGTTGATGTCGTCCAGCTGACAAGGTATCTCTTTCCCGTCGAGAGTGACCAATGCCGAGCGTGTTTCGCCGTTGAGTTGGTAAACGACAGGAGCATTCTGCCGAGGGGCTTTCGATGGGTTGCTGACAGTCAGTTCGAATGATGTCTGAGCCGAGGCTGAAAAGGCGGTCAAGATGCACAAAAAAGTGCCGATGAGTTTGTTTGTCATAGAAATATACGTAGTTTTGTTTGTTCCGAAGTCGCTACAAAGATAATGCAAAGCTAAAAAAACTAACAAATTTTTGTTGTTTATTGGCTGAAATTAAAAAAAATTAGCTTAAAATTTGGAATTTAAAATATTTTTTAGTACTTTTGCGGTGATATATGAATAAATCTAAATTTTCAGGTACTCACGCTCTGCTTTTCGTGATGCTTCTCTTGTTGTGTGGATGCGAATGGAAGTTGCGCTCCACCGAAGAGGACGATGGCCGTAGCCCGATTGAGGTCCAACGCTACGACCGTCTGCAGAGTTTGTATTTGCAAACGGGAGATTTTTCAGCATTGCAGCAGATGAATACGAGTTATCCCATGGAGACGCGCACGCTGATAGAGAATGTGTTGCAGATTGGTCCTGTGGATGATCCGGAAATCAACAATAAGTTTTTGCGTTTTTATCAAGATACCACCTTGCAGGCTGTTATCACCGATGTGGCGGCAACCTATGCAAAAATGGACGATGTGAACAAAGACCTCGACATGGCTTTCCTGCGTTTGGAGAAAGCAGTTCCTGGCTTCCCTGTTCCTACGGTCTATGCGCAGATTGGAGCTTTCGCCCAGAGCATAGTCATTGGTAATCAGTCGATTGGCATATCGCTCGACAAATATCTGGGAGCTGCATACCCGCTTTACCAGCGCTACGGCTACACAGCGCAGCAATTGCAGATGATGGAGCGTGAGTATATTGTGCCCGACTGTATTACGTTCTATCTGTTGAGCTTGTATCCGCTTCACGATTTTGAGACACGCCCGCAGATGGACCGTGACCTGCACATGGGGAAGGTGATGTGGGTGGCCAACAAAGTGCTGTCGCGACAGGTGTTCAAATCCGAATATGTGAAGCGAATCGACCGCTACATGCGCCGTCATCCCTCGTTCGGGTTGGAGCAACTGCTGAAGATGGATGATTACAAAGGTGTGTAGTTTCGGCCTTATTCTGCTATTACTCAGACGTGTGGCTCATGCCATTGACAGATGTTTAGCTCAAGCTTTGGCTGATGTGTAGTTCAAGTTTTGGCTGATGTGTATTCATGTCTTATTTTGGTGTGTAGCTCATGCCTTGTTTGATGTGGTGGCTTAGCAGGTATTGGTCCAACAAGTTGGCAAATTCATGGTTTTTCAGTCCCCACTTCGGGGCAATGAGTAGCTCGGCTGGTGACTGAGATACGAAACGGTCTACAACCAAGTCTTTTCTTAATTTCTGTATATAATTGGCTATCAGACGGATATATTCGTCGACGCTATAGACGTGAAATGGCTTTTCTGCATATTCCTCGGCCAGTCTGGTGCCTCGGATAATCTGCATCTGGTGTATCTTCAGAATGTCGATATCGAGTGCAGAGATGAGTGGAGCCTGTCGCAGACTCTCATTGGCATCCTCGCCGGGCAATCCCAAAATGATGTGCGCTCCAGTCAGAATGCCCCGTTCGTGCGTTCTGCTGATGGCTTGACGGGAGCATTCGAAGGTATGGCCGCGGTTGATGCGGCGCAGGGTGTCGTCGTTGGCCGACTCAACCCCGTATTCCACCAACAAGAACGTCCGTTTGTTTAGCTCTTCCAGATAGTCGAGCAGCTCATCCGAGATGCAGTCGGGTCGGGTGCCGATGACGATGCCCACCACATTGTCTACCGCCAATGCCTCATTGTGCATTTTCTGCAGCGTTTCTATCGAGGCATACGTGTTTGTATATGCTTGGAAATAAGCCAGATACTTCATCTCTGGATATTTGCGGGCAAAGAAAGCCTTTCCCTCTTCCAACTGGGCGGTGATGCTGGCCTTGCGGTTGCAATAGGAAGGGTTGAATGTGCGATTGTCGCAATACGTACAACCACCGTAGGCAATGCGGCCGTCGCGGTTGGGACACGAGAAACCCGCATCGATGGATATCTTTTGTACTTTGAACGGGAATCTTTCCCTCATCCACGTACTGAAATCATAGTATGGTCTTACCACAGTCTGTATCTTTATTCTGTGTGCAAATGTACAAAAAAAACGGCAATGCCACGACATTTGCATCACGTTTTGTGCAATTGCCCTCATGTCGGGCCGCCATCTTTCAGCCTCGGGACATGAACTATTCGAACCAGTTTCATTCGTCAGACTCGTTATTGTCTAAGAAACGCTCCGTATGAATGCCTGAGACACATTGTTTTTCTGCCCGAAACGCTGAGTTTTTATACCTGAAACGTTGAGTTTTAATGCCTGAAACAAAAAACATTGTTATTTTCGTTAATGTTCCAAAAAGCTTTTGTCAAATGATTTATTTTGTATATCTTTGCACAGCAAACGATAAACAAGACAATACTTATGAAAAAAACAATGATTCTTTGTGTGGCTTTCCTCGTGAGTGTGCTGCATTTGCAGGCAGCAACTGAACTGACGTTGCAAGACGTCACGGGTGGTAAGTTTCGCACCGAGACCCTCAGCGCCGTGACACCTTTGGCCGATGGCGAGAGCTATGCGCAAATCAGTAGCGATGGCAGCAAAATCGTTCAATATTCTTATAAGACAGGACAGCAGACTGGTGTTCTCTTCGACCTGAACAACACGCAGGGCGAGCGCATCGGCCGCTTCGACGGTTACGTGCTGAGTCCCGATGGCAAGCGTATGCTCATTCAGACCCAAACCGAGCGAGTTTATCGTCGTTCGTTCAAGGCTGTTTACTATATCTACAACATTGCCACACGCAAACTCGAGCGGCTGTCGGACTACGGACCGCAGCAAACTCCGATTTGGTCGCCCGACGGAACGCAGATAGCTTTTGTACGCGACAACAATATTTTCTTGGTGAAGCTGCTCTACGGCAATGCCGAGAGCCAGGTGACGCAGGACGGTAAGTTCAACGAGGTCATCAACGGCATTCCCGACTGGGTGTATGAGGAGGAGTTCGGCTACAATTCGGCCATGACCTTCAATGCCGACGGTACGATGATCTGCTGGGTCCGCTTCGACGAGAGCAAGGTAAAGACCTACTCGTTGCAGATGTTCCGAGGCATGCGCCCGGCCATTGAGGCGAACGCCACCTATCCTGGTGCCTATTCGTATAAATACCCGAAGGCAGGCGAGACCAACAGCACGGTGGCCGCTTTCAGCTACGACATCAAGAGTCATCAGACACGCCGGCTGGAAGTGCCCCTCGACGCCGACGGCTACATGCCCCGCATCAAGACCACCGGCGATGCCTCTAAGATTCTGATTTACACCATGAACCGTCATCAGGATGAGTTGAACATCTATGCTGTCAATCCCCGCTCGACGGTCAGCCAGTTGCTTATCAAGGAGAGCGTGTCGAAGTATATACAGGAGAGCGTTCTCAGCAATACCATCATCACCGACAATCACATCCTGCTGCCCAGCGACCGCGACGGCTACATGCAGCTCTATCTCTATGGCGCCAACGGTCAGTTGCAGAAGCGTCTCACCAACGGCGCGTTCGACGTGACGGCTGTCTATGGCTTCGACGAGGCCACGCAGACCGCTTACTATCAGGCTGCAGCCAAAAATGCCATGAACCGCGAGGTGTATGCCGCCAATGCGAAAGGAAAGGTGACCTGCCTGACGCAGAAAGACGGTTGGAACAGCGCCATCTTCAGCAAGTCGTTCAAGTATTTCGTTCATACGTGGAGCGACGCGAACACTCCGCAGGTGTTTGCCCTTTGCGACAATAGCGGCCGCACCCTGAAGACCCTCGTCGACAACAAGAATGTGCGCGAGCTGCTGGCTGCCAGTCAGTTGCCGCAGAAAGAGATGTTCACCTTCACCACTGGCGAGGGCGTGAAGCTGAACGGATGGATGGTGAAACCCTCCAACTTCGATGCCAGCAAGAAATATCCCGTCATCATGTTCCAATACAGTGGCCCCGGCAGTCAGCAGGTAGTTAACTCATGGAGCATCGGCTCGATGGGGCAGGGCGGCCTGTTCGACCAGTATCTCACCCAGCAGGGATTCATCGTAGCCTGCGTCGACGGACGTGGCACGGGCGGCCGGGGTGCCGACTTCGAGAAGTGCATCTATCTTCACATGGGCGACCTGGAGTCGAAAGACCAGGTGGAGACCGCTCTTTATCTGGGGTCGCTGCCTTATGTCGACAAAGATAACATCGGCATTTGGGGCTGGAGCTTCGGCGGATTCAACACGCTCATGTCGATGAGTGAGGGACGGCCTGTGTTCAAGGCTGGCGTGGCTGTGGCGCCGCCCACCGACTGGCGCTTCTACGACACCGTCTATACCGAGCGCTATATGCGCACGCCGCAGGAGAATGCCGACGGTTATGACACCAACCCCACCGTACGGGCGAAGAATCTGCATGGTGCACTGCTCATCTGCCACGGACTGGCCGACGACAATGTGCATCCGCAGAACACCTTCGAGTATACCGAGGCTCTCGTTCAGGCCGACAAAGACTTCAAGATGAACATTTATACCAACCGCAACCACAGCATCTACGGCGGTAACACGCGTATGCATCTCTTGCGGCAGATTGTGAACTTCTTCGAGAAAGAACTGAAATAGCAGAGCATTCCTCCAGCGGCACAGAGGGCGTTCCTACGCTGCTGGAGTAGCCCTCTGCATTTCTGGAGCAGCCCTCCAGCCGGCCAGAAAGCTGCTTTGTTTTGGCGTATGCTTTCTCGATGATGGTGAGATGAACGATAGCGAAACAAGAAACTTTGAACAATAGAATATGAGGAATTTTTTAGTAGGCGCAGCCATGTTGCTGCTGCCCGTATGCGCCCAAGCGGCCGATGTGAAAGTGAAAGTGACGAACACGGAGAATGTGCAGCGTCAGGAACTCGTTGAGGTGGACGCGAAGACTGTTCGCCAGAAAATGGGTCTTGCCCAAGACGAGACCTTCGTGGTGAAGAATGCATTGAACCAAGAAGCTGCCTATCAGCTGACGCACGACGGTAAGATACTCATCGAGGCTGCTGTGCGGCCCTGTGGTACGGCTGAGTTTACCTTCACCAAGGGCACTCCGCAGGAGCCCAAGGTATTTGTCGTGGGAAAGATGTACCCCGAGCGTGTCGACGACATTGCCTGGGAGAACGACCGTACGGCCTACCGTATCTACGGTCCTGCCCTGCAGCGGAGTGGCGAGCGGGCTTTCGGCGTGGATGTGTGGGTGAAGAATACGCCCGACCTTGAGGTCGATAAGCGCTATGTCACAGAGCTGAGCAACCACGAGCGAATCCAGAAACTGAAGAAACAAGGCAAGAATGCCGAGGCCCTAAAGGTGGAACAGGAGACCACCTATCACTACGACCATGGTTACGGACTGGACTGCTATAAGGTTGGTCCCACGCTGGGTGGCGGCGCTCCGGCATTGCTCGACGACAACGGCGAACTCATTCTTCCTTATTGCTACAAGGACTACAAAATTCTCGATAACGGCCCGTTGCGCTTCACCGTGCAGGTGAGCTACAATCCAACGACCATCAACGGACAACCCAATGTCGTGGAGCATCGCATCATCAGCCTCGACAAAGGTTCAAACTTCAATAAGTGCACCGTTTGGTACGACGGCCTGACCAAGAAGACCCACATGGCAGCAGGCGTGGTGCTCCATGCCGAGGATTTGCAGACCGTTGAGCTGAAGCGCGACTACGTGGCCTATGCCGACCCCACCGACAATCCCGCCAAGCAGAACTTCCAGATCTACGTGGCAGCCCTCTTCCCCAACGGAGTGTGCACCACCAAGCGCATCATGAACAAAGAGGTGCAGAACGGCAATGCCGGACATGCCGTGGGCGTGAAGTGCCTCCAGCCCGGTGAGAAATACACCTACTATTTCGGCTCAGCCTGGAGCAAAAACGATGTGCGTACCTTTCGCGAGTGGAATCTCCGCATCGACGAGTATCTCGACGCACTCTACCGCCCGTTGCGCGTCACCATTGAATAACCTGTATTTTTTAACTTATAAAATCTAATCAGTAAAAATGAAAAAATTACTTTTAGGCGACGAAGCGATTGCTCAGGGAGCCATCGATGCCGGTTTGAGCGGTGTCTATGCCTATCCCGGTACTCCTTCAACCGAAATCACGGAGTATATCCAGGAGTCGCCACTTGCCAAGGAGCGTGGAATCCATTCACGCTGGTCAACCAACGAGAAGACAGCCATGGAGGCTGCGCTCGGTATGTCGTATATGGGCAAGCGTGCCCTCGTCTGCATGAAGCACGTCGGACTGAATGTCTGTGCCGACCCGTTTGTCAACTCTGCCATGACCGGTACCAATGGCGGTATCATCGTGCTCGTGGCCGACGACCCCTCAATGCACTCGTCGCAGGACGAGCAGGATAGCCGTTTCTATGGTAAGTTTGCCATGATTCCCACCTTCGAGCCCAGCTCACAGCAGGAGGCTTACGATATGGTAGCCGAGGCTTACGAGCTGTCAGAGCGCATGCAGCTGCCCGTGCTGATGCGTGTCACCACCCGTATGGCCCACTCGCGTGCCGTGGTGGAAATCAAAGACGAGCCCCGCCAGCAGAACGAACTGAACTACAACTCAGTGGCTGCCAACTGGGTGCTGCTGCCTGCCAATGCCCGCCGCCGCAACGACGAGGTGACAGCCCAGCAGCCCGTGCTCGAGCAAATGGCCGTTGAGAGCAAATATAATCAGTATGTCGATGGTCCCGACCACTCTCTGGGTATTGTGGCCAGCGGCATTGCCTACAACTATCTCATGGAGTGCTATCCCAATGGTTGCGCTTATCCCGTGCTGAAGGTCAGCCAGTATCCTTTGCCCAAGAAGCTGGTGTGCCAGCTGGCTGAGGCTTGCGATGAACTGCTCATCATCGAGGAAGGCCAGCCGTTCATCGAGGATATGGTGCGCGGCGTCATCCCGTTCGGTAAGAACGTCAAAGGCCGTCTTTCGGGCGAGCTGCCCCGTACCGGCGAGCTGAATCCTGACCTGGTGAAGCGTGCCCTCGGTCTGCCCGTTGAGGTGAACTACGAGAAGTGCGAAGATGTGGCTCCCCGTCCTCCCATGCTTTGTCAGGGCTGTGGCCACCGCGATGTCTACACCGCCCTCAACGAGGTGCTGCGTGAGTACGACAACCCGCGTGTCTTCGGCGATATCGGCTGTTATACACTCGGTTTCCTGCCTCCTTACAAGGCCATCCACTCTTGTGTCGACATGGGTGCCAGCATCACCATGGCGAAGGGTGCTGCCGATGCAGGCCAGTGGCCGTCGGTAGCTATCATCGGCGACTCAACCTTCACACATTCTGGAATGACGGGTCTGCTCGATGCCATCAACGAGAATGCCGACATTACCGTCATCATCAGCGACAACCTCACCACGGCCATGACCGGTGGTCAGGACTCTGCCGGCACCAATAAGTTCGAGGCCATCTGCCGCGGCTTGGGTATGACCGACGAGCATCTGAAGGTGGTGGTGCCCCTGCCCAAGAATATGCCAGAGATTACGCAGATCCTGCGTGACGAAATCAACTATCATGGCACGAGTGTGATTATTCCGCGCCGCGAGTGTATGCAGACCCTGCAGCGCCATTTGAAACAAAAGAAAGCAAAGGAGAACAAGGCATGAAAACAGATATTATCTTGTGTGGAGTAGGAGGACAGGGCATCCTGTCGATCGCTACCATCATTGGTGAGGCTGCGCTGAAAGAGAACCTCTACATCAAGCAGGCCGAGGTACACGGAATGTCGCAGCGCGGCGGCGATGTGCAGTCGAACCTGCGCATCTCGTCCGACCCCATCCGCAGCGACCTTATTGCCCTGGGCGGTGCAGACGTGATTATCTCGATGGAGCCCATGGAGGCCCTGCGCTATCTGCCCTATCTGAACAAGAACGGATGGATTATCACATCGAGTGCTCCTTACGTCAACATTCCCAACTATCCCGATATGGAGGTGGTGCTGAACGACTTGAAGAAGGTCGACAACGTGATTATCCTCGACATCGAGAAAGCCGCCAAGGACAATGGCGTGCCCCGTTCGGCCAACGTCATTCTGCTGGGTGCCGCTCAGAAGGCACTGGGCATTGAGTACGAGAAACTGGAGGATGCCATCCGCCGCGTGTTCGGCCGCAAAGGCGATGCCGTGGTTGATGCCAACATCAAAGCACTGGCCATTGGCCGCGAGGCGCAGAAGTAATTCACGAAGACCCTCCCCTCTGAAGGCGGAGGGTCTCCTCAATTCTCAAAAGTTATGAACACACCTATTAAGAAAGAAATAGTCGACTCGCTCATTCGCAAGTTCGACATTCAGGACTTTGCCAAAGCCACTATCCGCGAGGTGAAGCGCGTGGCGCAGTTTGCCGAGGAGGAGAGCGGCGTTGAGTTCATCAAGATGGAAATGGGCATTCCCGGACTGCCCGCTGCCAAGGCCGGTGTGGAGGCACAGATCAAAGCCCTGCAAGACGGCATTGCCAACAGCTATCCCGACATTCAAGGCCTGCCCGAGTTGAAGAAACAGGCCTCTCGTTTCGTGAAGGCATTCATCGGTGTTGATATCAATCCGGAAGGTTGTGTGCCTGTGGTGGGCAGCATGCAGGGAACGTTTGCATCGTTCCTCACCTGTTCGCAGACCGACCCGAAGCGCGACACCGTGCTCTTCATCGACCCCGGCTTCCCCGTGCAGAAGATGCAGTTGCAGGTGATGGGCGTGAAATACAAGACCTTCGACGTCTATGAGTTTCGTGGCGAGAAGCTCGGTCCGAAGCTCGAGAGCTATCTGAAGGAAGGTAACATCTGTGCCATCGTCTACTCCAATCCCAACAATCCCTCGTGGATCTGCTTCAATGAGGAAGAACTGAAGACTATCGGTACGCTGGCCAACCAGTATGATGTGGTGATCATGGAAGACCTGGCCTACTTCGCCATGGACTTCCGCAAGGATCTCAGCACACCGTTCCAGCCGCCTTATCAAGCTACTGTGGCCCGCTACACCGATAATTACATGCTTCTCATCAGCGGCTCGAAAGCCTTCAGTTATGCCGGTGAGCGCATTGGTGTGGTATGCATTAGCGACAAGCTGTTCCACCGCCATTATCCCGCACTGGCCGACCGCTACGAGGGGCTGCCATTCGGACTGGTGTTCTCCACCCGCATGCTCTATGCCCTTTCGTCGGGTACCAGCCACAGCGCCCAGTATGCCATGGCTGCCATGCTCCGTGCGGCCTGCGACGGCGAGTTTGATTTCCGCAACGAGATTAAGGTCTATGGCGAGCGTGCTCACAAGCTGAAGGAGATTTTCCAGCGCCATCACTTCTATGTGGTTTATGACCGCGACCTCGACGAGCCCATTGCCGACGGTTTCTATTTCACCATTGGCTATCCCGGCATGACCAGCGGTCAGCTGGCTCACGAACTGATGTACTATGGGGTGAGCGCCATCTGTCTGGTCACCACCGGCAGCCATCAGGAAGGCTTGCGCGTATGTACCTCATTCATTGAGGACCATCAGTACGACCAACTGGAAGAGCGCATGGCTCTGTTCGAGCAGAACAATCCCGTGGCATAAGCAATCCTGTAGCACTGGCTAAGGAAGCTATGATACATAAAGAAGGTGGCAGGAAGAAAGCAAAGTGCTTTTCCTGTCACCTATCTTATTTCCCTGAAAACGCAGAGGGCAACTCCACAAACGCGGAAAGCAACTCCACAAACGCGGAAAGCAACTCCACAAACGCGGAAAGCAACTCCACAAACGCGGAAAGCAACTCCACAAACGTGGAAAGCAACTCCTCAAACGCAGAGGGCAACTCCACAAACGCAGAGGACTATCCTATCAGCATGCTCTCAGCCTTTTGCAGGTCTTCGGGCGTGTCGATGCCAACGGTCTCGATGTCGGTGAGACCTACTTTGATTTTATAGCCATTTTGCAACCAACGCAACTGCTCTAGGCTTTCTGCCAGCTCAAGCGGCGACTGTGGCAGGCGGGGGATCTCGGCAAGTACCTCAGAGCGGTAGGCATACAGGCCGATGTGCTTTAGGTAGTTGAAGTGATTGAGCCATTCGCTGCGCTCCGCGCCACGACAATAGGGGATGACCGAGCGGCTGAAGTAGAGGGCATAGCCATTGTTGTCGGTGACAATCTTTGGCGAGTTGGGGTTCTCCACGGCCTCCATGCTTTTGAAGGGCATGCCCAGCGTGGCAATCTGAGTGGCCGCATCGTCGAAACAACGGCAGACGGTCTCAATTTGTGAGGGCTGGATGAAAGGCTCATCGCCCTGAACATTCACTATCACGTCGAAGTGACGACCTATCTTTTGGTAAGCCTCCTCGATGCGGTCGGTGCCGCTCTTATGCTGGTCGGATGTCATGACCACGTTGCCGCCAAAAGCCTCTACGGCCTGGAAGATGCGCTCGTCGTCGGTGGCGACATAGACATCGCTGATGACGGTGCTCACTTGCTCGTACACCCGCTGGATGACAGGCTTGCCGCCAAGCATAGCCAATGGTTTGCCCGGAAAACGCGTCGAGGCGTAGCGGGCTGGTATAATTCCTATAAAATTCATACGTTTTATCATGTTTTGTGCAAAAGTAATAAAAATTTTGTAAACAGATTTTGGACTCTAGCTTTTTTTTCTTATTTTTGTCACTCGAAACAAACAAGAAGGTAAAAGTGAAGACAAGAATACTATCCGTTTTTATGCTTTTTCTGCCGTTGTGCGGCTCTGCCCAGAAGATTTCCATGGGCTCGTGCACCACACGCGACGGCGGTGAATACAAAGGTGAAATGGTTGCCGGCAAGCCTCATGGCAAGGGTAACACAGTGTTTAAGAATGGTGATACTTACGAGGGCGAGTATGCCAAGGGTAAGCGTCAGGGCTATGGTGTCTATACTTTCTCCGATGGTGAAAAGTATGAGGGCCAGTGGTTCCAGGACCAGCAGCACGGTCAGGGAACGTTCTATTTCATGAACAACAACAAATATGTGGGTTTGTGGTTCCGCGACTATCAGCAGGGCCACGGCATCATGTATTACTATAATGGTGACAAGTACGAGGGCAACTGGTATCAGGACCATCGCAACGGCAAGGGCAAATACACCTATGCCGGCGGTGCCTACTACGACGGCGAATGGAAGTTCGACGAGAAGTGGGGCAAAGGCATCTTCGACTGGAACGACGGTACGACCTACAACGGCATGTGGGCCCACAACCAGCGCAACGGCAAGGGTACCAACAAATATGCCGATGGCGACGTGTATACAGGCGACTGGAAAGACGACATTCAGCACGGCAAGGGCATCTATAAGTTCCAGAACGGTGATGTCTACGAAGGAGACTACGTACAGGGCGAGCGCACCGGCGAGGGCATCTTCCGCTATGCTAACGGCGATAAGTACACAGGTCATTTCAGCGAAGGCGACAAGTCGGGACAGGGCACGCTCGTGTGGAAGAACGGCGACGTGTATACCGGCCAATGGAAGAACGATAAGCAGAACGGCCGCGGCAAGCTGACGAAGAAGAACGGCGACGTGTTCGACGGCATCTTCAATAATGGCAAGGTGCATGGCGAGGTGATTATCCACTTCAAAGACGGCATGAAGTTCAAGGGCACATTCCGCGACGGAAAGCGCAACGGACCAGCCATTGAGGAAGACAAGGACGGCACTCGCTTCGAAGGAACGTATGTAGACGATCGCCGCGAGGGCAAGTTCGTGATTAAAGACAAGAACGGCCGCTTGAAGGAGAGTGGTGTCTATGAGCGCGGACGCAAAATCATAGAGTAACAAATCAAAAAGATAGTCATATAATAAAGGTATTAAGTTTTAATCATTAAGAATTATGGTAGTAGACACACTCGACAATCTGAGCAAGTATGAGGCTCTGAACCCCCTGTTCAAAGAGGTGCTGGCATTTCTTCAGAACAACGACCTGAATAAAATGGAGGAAGGAAAATATCCCATCTGTGGCGACGACCTCTTTCTGAATCTGACGACCGCCAAGGGCAAGGCTCCCGACGCAGCCGTCTTGGAGACCCACAACCAGATGATAGACATTCAGATACCGCTGAGCACGGCCGAGACCTATGGCTACACGCCACGTCAGGACCTGCCGGAGGCTGAGTATAATGCAGAGAAAGATATCACAAAGATACCCGACTTGATTGCACAGGACTATATCACGTGCAGCCCTGGCATGTTTGCTATCTTCTTTCCGCAAGATGGCCATGCTCCCTGCATCTCTATGGAGCCCGCCATCAAGAAGGCCATATTTAAAGTGAAAGCATAAGTTAAGATTATTATGGTGAATAAGAAATCAAGCGACAAGACTGCCGCCGCCAAGACAACCTCGAAGAAGGCAGCCGTCAAGCATATCGGGCTGGTGAAAAACGACTCCTGGCTTGAGCCTTTCGAGCCTGCCATCCAAGGACGCCACGACCACGCGGTATGGAAAATCAACCAGCTCACGCAGAATGGCAAAAAGAGCCTCACCGACTTCGCGTCGGGCCACTTCTACTACGGACTGCACAAACTCAGCCGCGGATGGGTGTTTCGCGAGTGGGCTCCTAATGCCACCGAGATTTATCTTGTGGGCGACTTCAATAATTGGCAGGAGAGCGAGCGCTATAAGTGCAAGCGCATCGAGGGCACCGGCAACTGGGAGTTGCGACTCTCTGAGAAAGCCCTGAAACACGGCGACCTCTACAAGATGCATGTCCACTGGAACGGTGGCGAGGGCGAGCGCATTCCCGCCTGGTGCCGTCGCGTGGTGCAGGATGAGGAAACCAAGATCTTCTCGGCTCAGGTGTGGAATCCTGCTACACCTTACGTGTGGAAGAAGAAAACCTTCAAGGCCAAGACCAATCCGCTGCTCATCTACGAGTGCCACATAGGCATGGGCCAGGACGCTGAGAAGGTGGGCACCTATACTGAGTTCCGCGAGAATGTGTTGCCACGCATTAAGGAAGACGGCTACAACTGCATTCAGATCATGGCCATCCAGGAGCACCCCTACTATGGCTCCTTCGGCTACCATGTATCGTCGTTCTTCGCACCCAGCAGCCGCTTCGGCACACCCGAAGAGTTGAAGGCCCTCATTGATGAGGCTCATTGCCTTGGCATCGCCGTCATCATGGATATCGTGCACTCGCATGCTGTGAAGAACGAGATTGAAGGCCTCGGCAATCTGGCTGGCGACCCCAACCAGTACTTCTATCCCGGTGAACGCCATGAGCATCCCGCATGGGATTCGCTCTGCTTCGACTACGGCAAGGACGAAGTGATTCACTTCCTGCTTTCTAACTGCCGCTACTGGCTGGGCGAGTTCCATTTCGATGGATTCCGCTTCGATGGCGTCACGTCGATGCTCTACTATAGTCACGGACTCGGCGAGGCCTTCACTGGCTACGGCGACTATTTCAACGGTGGCGAGGACGACAATGCCATCTGCTATCTCACCTTGGCTAACAAACTCATCCATGAGGAGAATCCCCATGCGATCACCATCGCCGAGGAGGTGTCTGGCATGCCAGGTCTGGCTGCCAAGTTCGAGGATGGTGGCTTCGGCTTCGACTACCGCATGGCCATGAATATTCCCGACTACTGGATCAAGACCATCAAGGAACTGAAGGACGAGGACTGGAAGCCCAGCAGCATTTTCTGGGAAGTAAAGAACCGCCGTCCCGACGAGAAGACCATCAGCTATTGCGAGAGCCACGACCAGGCACTCGTGGGCGACAAGACCATCATCTTCCGGTTGATTGACGCCGATATGTACTGGCATTTCAAGAAAGGTGATGAGAATGAGGTGGCCCATCGCGGCATTGCCCTCCACAAGATGATTCGCCTAGTGACGCTGGCAGCCATCAATGGCGGCTACCTCAACTTCATGGGCAATGAGTTTGGTCATCCTGAGTGGATTGATTTCCCGCGCGAAGGCAACGGCTGGAGCTACAAGTATGCCCGCCGCCAGTGGAACCTGGTCGACAACAAGGACCTCTGCTATCATTGGCTGGGCGACTTCGACCGTGAGATGCTGCGCGTGGTGAAGAGTCAGAAGAACTTCAACCACACTCCCGTAGAGGAGATTTGGCATAACGATGGCGACCAGATACTGGCCTTTAAGCGTGGCGACCTCATCTTTGTCTTCAACTTCAGTCCTTCCCATTCGTACACCGACTACGGATTTCTGGTGCCAACGGGCAGTTACGACGTGGTGCTCAATACCGACTCGAAGGCCTTTGGCGGCAATGGTCTGGCAGACGACACAATGACCCACTTCACCAACTACGACCCGCTCTACGTGAACGACCATAAGGAGTGGCTGAAACTCTATGTTCCCGCACGCTCGGCTGTGGTGTTGAAAAAGAACTGATTCATTAGTTTTCTGATAGTCCATTGATACTTCTGGATTTACCCAAGATATGGAAACGATTGCTATGCCTGACGGTGATTTGCTTCATCGTCGGCATGGTGTTCGTGCCCGATGAACTGGAGTATTACTGTCGCAAGGCTGAGCGAGCCATCAAGAAAGGCAACTACGATGCGGCCCTCGCCATTGGCAAGAATGCCCTTCAGACCAACGAGAAACTGACGTCGTTGCGCGCCTTCGCCCTCTACAAGAAGGGACTCTTGGGTGAACAGTTGTTCAAGTATCCGCTTGCTGGCGGCTCCCATGCGCTTTCCCGTCTGCCAGCTGATGACCGTGACCGCATCTTGTGCGCTGACCTGATGGACAAAGAGCTCGACCATTTTGCCCGTCATCTGCTAGAACTCTATCCCGGCGAGACCTCAGCTCTGCCTCGTCATTATCGTGAGGCGCTGGTGCTATTGTCCCATCAGCGTTCCAACCCCATCATTATTTATCGCAATAACGTGCTGGAAGCCGATTATGCCGACTATCAGCGCATGGAGAAAGAGGCTCCGATGCCCGAGACACGAAAAAATGTGCTTCGAAATAGTTATCGAAGCACATATTGGTATTATTACGATTACGAGTAGCGTCTAAGTGAGAAGGGAAAATATAAGGAAATAGGAGTTTTGGAGGATTTGGGGAATTCTGAGTATTCAGAGAATTCTGATTTGGACAATAGTCTGCGCGCTTGTGGCCGTTGCAAAGGTAATCATACCTCTCAGTTCTCATCTCTCAGTTCTCACTTCTCATCTCACAGTTCTCCACTCTCACCTTGTGACTTTCCTTTTACTTTGTATAGAAGTCAACGATATCGCGGATGGCCTTCTCGCAAACGTGGCAGAAGGTGGGATTCTCGTTGGTGCGCATGCGGCAGTCGTTCTCGGGGCGGTAGACGCCTTTCAGACTGTAGCCTGCTCCTTCAAACAATCCCACACCATCTATCTTTCCCACCATGTCTTTCCACTTTGCGCCAAAGTTCACCTGTGTGGTGATGTTGGGCTCCCAAGGTTCCACGTCGGCAGGATACATGGGGATGGCCTCCTGCTCGTAGGCGTATTCGTCAGCCAGTCCGGCAAAGCTGTGCCCGAACTCATGCACGACCACTGGCTTGAACATGCGGTGGTGGGCCATCGACAGGTTGTAGGAGTTTAAGATGCCTCCGCCTCCATATTTCTCTGTGTTCACCAGCACGATGATATGCTCGTAGGGAATACCTGCCAGCCAGTCGTGAAGTGCCTTTAGGTTGAGCGTGGTCAGATAGCGGTCGCTATAGAATGTGTTGAAGTGTGAGCCGAGTGCCGTCTGCCTCCATTCTCCCTTCCCCGGCTCGCTGGTGCCGCTGTCTTTCGAGGGCGACATCACCGCCACGATGTTGAACCTGTTGCGCATGCTCTTAAACGGCTCATGGGCGAAGAGCGCCTCCATGGCCGTTTTGGCATCATCGACGAAGGTCTGCATCTCTTGCTCCTGGTAGCCCTCAGCCACATAGGCAATATGTATGCAACGCGTGGTGTCGGCTGCCTGTTGCAGGGTGAGGTAAGGGGTGCGGTTGCGCTCGCCGATATGGTGTATCAGAATGTCTGTCGGAACCACCGTATGTGTGAGCGTGGCCATAATCTTGCGGCGGTTGTTGCGCAGGTCGATGGTGATGTCGACGGTGTCTTTCGGCATGGGTACCAGGAACACATTCTCGAAGCTTTTCTTCTCAGTCTTAGCCTCGTCGTACGACAGCCATTCCTGGAAAAGGGTGGAGAACGAGTTGCGGTAGATGGCCAGTCCTGTGCGATGGTCGCGCACGGTGATTTGCCCGTTTCCCTCCACCGGCAGTTCTGCCAGCCGTTTACGCTTACCGTACCATCGCGGACTGACGTTGAGCTTGTCTACATAGATGTCCTGTCTGGCGGCATTGCCCGAGAACGTGTAGTCGAGTCTGAGTGTCTGGTCGGTGAAATAGTCGTCAAATGCTTGTGCGCCTGCCGTGAGGCTGGTCAAGGCGAGTACGATGGTGAAGATGCTTTTCTTCATCATAGTTAAGATGCTTGTTTTCATCATGGTTATTTCGTTGTTATGGTTTTTAGTTCTTGATAGAGTTCTGCCACGTAGGGCCGCTGCCAGTCGTTGGGCTTTAAGCGTTTTCTGCCCAGTTGCAGCAGGTCGATGTCCATGCGCACGATTCTCTGCCTGCGCAGTTCAGGTGAATCACCACATTGCGCTTCAATCTGTTTTAGCCGTTGGCGCGTCTTCTCGTAGTCGAGTGGGGTAGATGCTTTGGCCATGCAGTTGATGAAAGGCGCTGAGCAGATTCCTATTGGTTCAGTCTCCATCTCATGGGTGAACACGATGCCGGGGAACGCCTCACGCAGCAAGCCACGTGCGCGATTCATTTGCACCATTGCCTGCTCGTTGCTACCCAGGCATAAAACGATGTTGGCCATATCTTTGTTTGTATTTTGTTTCCGTTTCCGTTTCTCATTTGCAGAGTTCCCAGAAGGCTACGGCAGCGGCAGCAGCCACATTGAGCGAGTCTACCCCATGGCTCATGGGAATGCGCACCACATAGTCGGCGTCGCCAATGTGCTCCTGGGGTAGTCCGTCGCCTTCCGTGCCCATGATGATAGCCAGCCTGGGCTCGTTTTTCAGCCTTTCGTCATCCAACGCTATACTCTTGTCGGTGAGTGCCATTGCCATAGTCTTGAACCCCAGTGAGCGCAATGAACCAGCCGGTTGGTCGAGCCATGTCCATGGCATGAGGAACACTGAGCCCATCGATACCCTGATAGCCCTTCGGTTGAGGGGGTCGCACGAGTTACGTGTCAACAGCACTCCGTCGACGCCCAGTGCGGCGGAAGCTCTGAAGATTGCCCCGATGTTGGTCGTGTCAACCACTCCGTCGATGACCACCACGCGCCTGGCGCCCTGGCATACCTCCTCCACACTCAATGCTGGTTTTCGTCTCATCGCACACAGCACACCGCGCGTCAGTGTGTAGCCGGTCAACTGTGCCAGCAGTTCGCGGCTGCCAGTATAGACGGGAATGTCGCCACAACGGCTGATAATTCCAGCCGCGTCGCCCTCAATATGTCTCTGCTCGCAAAGCAAAGCCAGCGGCTCGTAGCCGGCATGGAGCGCCACGTCGATTACTTTAGGGCTCTCGGCAATCAGAATGCCCTTTTCGGGTTCCAGCCGGTTGCGCAATTGTGCCTCGGTGAGCGTACTGAACAATTCCACACCCGACTCTGTCAGCGAACTGATTTCAATGCGATTCATAGTCATTTGTTTTTGCAAAGGTATGAAAAATCCTGAGAACGAGAGCAAGAAAGTGCCGCTTTCTTTTCTCATAGGTGAAAAACAAGAGGAAAACTAGAAGGTGGTAGTTAGGAGTTTGGGAGTTTAGGAGTTTAGGAGTTTGGACAATACCAAAGGTGATCATACCTCTCATCTCTCATCTCTCAGCTCGGATGGTTCTCAATCTTCAATCTTCAGTCTTGAATCTTCAATTCTTAATCTTCAATTCTTAATCTTCAATTCTCAATCCTCAATCCTCAATTCTCAATCTAAAAAAGCTCCGTTTTTTCTTTCTTAATTCGCTTGTTTTTTATATCTTTGCGCCAAGTCTGTTGACGAAACCAACCCAAACAACCCATAACACATGTAACCAACCATACTTTAATCTAGATCTATAGTTGACGAAACCAACCCAAACAACCCATAACACTTGAAAGATTTTAATTATTATGCCCCGACGGAAGTGGTGTTCGGGAGCGAGTCGGAAGAGAAAGTGGCCATGCTCGTGAGGAAGTATGGCGGTAGTAGAGTGCTTGTTCATTATGGCGGCCAGAGTGCTATCCGCTCTGGTCTGCTCGATAAGATATGCGGTCTGTTGGCCGATGATGGCCTGTTTGTCGAGCAGCTGGGTGGAGTGGTGCCCAACCCGCGCTTGTCGAAGGTGAACGAAGGTATCGCTCTTTGTCGTCGCCAGGGTATCGACTTTATTCTTGCGGTGGGAGGCGGAAGTGTCATCGACTCAGCCAAGGCCATTGCCTACGGCACGGTCTACGAGGGTGATGTGTGGGACTTCTATGTGGGTAAGGCTCAGGCTGTCAGCTGTCTGCCCGTTGCCTCGGTGCTTACCATCCCTGCTGCCGGAAGCGAGATGAGTGAGGCTAGTGTTATCACGAACGAGGATGGCGACGTGAAGCTGGGTTATTCGAACGATATCTCGCGGCCTAAGTTTGCCATTATGAATCCCGAACGCACCTTCACTCTGCCGCCTTACCAGACGGCTGCTGGCGTGACCGACATGATGATGCACACCATGGAGCGCTATTTCTCGTACGACGATGATATGACGCTCACCGACCCTGAGGGCACTGCCCTGCGTGGCATTGAAGCCATGGAAATGTTTTATCGCTCGATAGGTATGCCTGTGAATATCCATGAGCTGATAGGCCGCGAGATTACCGACGATGAGATACGCGAGATGGTGCGCAAGTGCAGCCGCGACTATACTGCCACCACGGGCAGCTTTAAGGTGCTTGACGCAGCCGACATGGAGGCCATCTACCGTCTTGCAAGGTAAATGGGCGGGAGTGAAAGTGAGAACGTTTTTCCATTCACGAAACTAGATAAAGCTATCATCATGAGAATAACAATGTTGCTAGGGTTGCTGCTTTGTACCATCAAGATGTCAGCCCAGCCAGAAGTGAAGGTGTTCTACAATCAGATAGGCTATCTGCCTGGCGAAGAAAAAGTTATAGTTATAGAGGGTGTGAGATCCAATGCCACGTTGCAGGTGACCGATGCCGTAGGCAAGGTGGTGCTCTGTCCGGTGGTAAGCAGGGTGGCTGTCTCTCCCTGGTCGGGCAAGGAGCGCGCCGTGATCGATGTCTCTGCCCTCCGGACACCAGGCACTTACACTCTTCGAGCTCAGCAGGTGAAGACCGACTTCTGCGTGCGCCCCCATGCCTATCATGAACTGTCGGTGGCTGCACTCAAGCTCTTCTACCTGATGCGTAGCGGTACGCCCATCGTGGCTGACTATGCCGGTGTGTACGCCCGCCGGGGAGGCCATCCCGACCAACTGGTGGTGATACATCCCTCGGCAGCGTCGGAAGGTCGCCCGGCAGGCAGTTTCATCAAGTCGCCGCTGGGTTGGTATGATGCAGGCGACTACAATAAATATATCGTCAACTCCGCCTTCTCGATAGGGCTCATGCTTCATGCCTACGAGCAGAATAAAGACTATTTCGCGCGGTTGGACACACATATCCCAGAAAGCCGTAACGCTACGCCCGACTTGTTGGACGAGATGATGTTCAACCTGCGCTGGATGCTCACCATGCAAGACCCCTCTGACGGAGGTGTATATCATAAGCTCACAACTCCCGATTTTGAGGCATTTGTCAGTCCAGCCGACTGTCATCAGCTCCGCTATGTGGTGGCCAAGAGTGTCACTGCCACGCTCGACTTTGCGGCCGTTATGGCCCTTGCGGCACGATTGATGCGTGGTAACGCCGACTATCCTCTGTTCTCGTCGCAGGCAGAGCAGGCAGCCCGTCGTGCTTACCAGTGGGCGCTGGCTCATCCAGATGCGTACTATCAGCAGGATGAGATGAACAAGACCTACCAGCCGGCCGTCAACACGGGTACATATGGAGACAACTATGCCGGCGATGAGCGGTTCTGGGCGGCTACCGAACTGTATTTGCTGACTGCCGACAAGCGCTATCTCGCCGATGCGCGCACCATGATGCCCGACCGCTTCACGGTGCCCACTTGGGGCAATGTGGCAGGACTGGCTGTTTATGCGTGGTTGGCGTCTTCTGAGAGTGACCTGCAGCAGGTGCTGTTGGCTCAGTTGCGGGAGTATGCAGAGACAGCCGTGGCTCAGGTGCCCACATCGTGTTTCCAGTCGCCTTTTGGCAATCAGGCAGGCGATTTTGGCTGGGGCTGTCTTGCCGAGAACTGTTGTGGGGGAGCTCTGGCGCTGCTCTATGCCGACCGTTATGTGGAGGAGGGGCGCTATCGCCGTTATGCTCTTCAGAATGCCGACTATCTGCTTGGGCGCAATGCCACGGGCTATTGTTATGTGACGGGGTTCGGTGTACGCAGTCCGCAGCATCCCCACCATCGTCTGTCGGCCTCCGATGGCGTGGAAGCCCCGATGCCGGGTATGCTGGTGGGAGGTCCAAATCCCGATCAGCAAGACAAAGGCATGGGAGGGCTGGTCTATCCGAACCGGTTCCCTGATGAGTCGTATGTAGACCATCAGAGTTCCTATGCCTCAAATGAGATAGCCATCAACTGGAATGCCTCGCTCGTGGCATTGATGGGGTGGATAGACGCGCTTTTATAATTCATAATTTATAATTCAAATGCATAATGCATGATGGATAATGGTTTTGCCGGCTTAAGATTGAGAATTGAAGATTGAGAATTGAAAAAACGTTAATTAGCGATAATGTAGATTAAACGATGGGTGTATGAGTGACGTCATAGTATTGTCATCCATCAATATCACGCAATACAAAGACTCATGCACCCACATAAATCAATTATCATTGTTTTCCTGCTGCTGACGGCCCTCAGCTCTGCCATCGCACAAACCGACGTGCTCACGGGCAGAGTAGTGGACAAAGAGAGCCGCGAGGCCTTGGAGAAAGCCACTCTTCAGCTCTACAAGACGCAGACGAACCGGAACGGTCGTGCTGACACTACCTTCGTGGCAGGCACGCTTGCCGACGGGCAGGGACGCTTCTCGTTCAGCGGTGTGGCGGCAGGAAGCTATGTGCTGAGAGCGTCGTTTCTAGGATATGAGCGGCTGACGAAAAGCTTTGTGAAAACCAGCGGGCGTACACTGGTGCTGGGCGACTTGCAGCTGAAGGCTCAGACGGTGCAGATCAGCGAGGCCGTGGTGACAGCCAACATTCCTAAGATGGTTATCAAAGACGATACGGTGGTTTACAATGCCGATGCCTTCAGGGTGCCCGAGGGGTCGGTCATTGAGTCGCTGGTCGAGATGTTGCCAGGAGCGAAGGTCGACGACAGCGGCTCGGTGACTATCAACGGCAAGAGCGTGAAGAAATTCAAGATGGACGGCCGCGACTTCATGACGGGCAACAACGATGCCGTGATGAAAAACCTGCCCTCGTATGTGGTGGACAAGGTGAAAGCCTACGACGAGAAGAGCGACCTGTCCCGCATGACGGGCGTCGACGATGGCAATGACGATTTCGTGCTCGAGTTTGTCACCAAGCGCAGCATGCGCAACGGACTGCAGATGAATCCCGATGTGGGCATCGGGACGAAGGGACGCTACGGAGTGCGACTGACGGCAATGAAGCCTTTCGGTGCCACTCGATATACGTTCATGGGAAATGCTAACAACGTGAACGACCGCAACTTCTCTGGGCGCGGCGGACGAGGACGAGGCAATAACGACGGGCAGCGCCACTCGAAGACGGCAGCTTTGGACGTGAGCTACGAGAACGACAAAGACTTGAAGGTGAACGGACGTGTGACATGGTCGCACAGCGATGCCGACAACTGGAACCGTACTGGCGCAGAGAACTTCGTCAATATGCGAGGCGGCGCCTTCACCAATAGCGTCAACCAAAGCTATTCGCGCAACAACAATTGGACCGCCAACATGAACTTGCAATGGAACATCGACCAGCGCACTACTCTCTCGCTCCGACCCAACCTCAGCTTTACCACCAACGACAGCCGCAGCCAGGCCACCTCGGCCAGTTTCAACGCCAATCCCTTCGACTATGTGGACGACCCGCTGAGCACCGAGGGAATGAACGAGATGGACAATCAGGGACTCATCGTGAACGCACGACAGAACAAAGCCGGCAGCTACGGCAGTAACAAGAACCTGAGCACTCAGTTGCAACTCTACCACCGCATGGGCAGCAAAGGGCGCAATGTGGCTTTCACTTCGAATGTCAGCTATCGCGACGGTACCAATCGCAACGCGAGTCTCTCAGCTGTTCACCTCTACCTGACACCCGACCAGACGGGCAACGACTCTACCTATCAGACCAACCGCTACACGTTGTCGCCATCGGATCATTTCAGTTGGTCAGCGGGAGTCGCCTACACCGAACCTCTTTATATCTTTAAGCGGAAAGAAACACCGAATACCCAACAGCAGGGATGGGGTCCCTTCGGCCGCGGGCAAGGTGGCTTCGGCGGGATGCAACGACGCATGATGGGACAGGAGGGCATCTACCTGCAACTCAACTACCGCTACCAGTATAGCCATCAGAAAAGCGACCCCTCTACCTACGACTTCCCAGCTTACACGGATGAGGCCTTCAATGACGTGTTGCAGCAGTATCGCGACTGGACACGCTTGTTCGGTTATCTCGACAACCCCTACGAGAGTTACCTCAGCGATGCCCTCAGCCGCTACTCCGAGCGCACGGAGCATGGCCACAACATGGATGTTCAACTCAGACTTAACCGTCAGAAATACAATCTTAATGTGGGCGTTTCGGTGCAGCCACAACGCTCGCACTTCGTACAGCAATACCTGGGCATTCCCATCGATACCGTGCGCACAGTGACCAATGTGTCGCCCACCATGGACCTCAGCTGCCGATTCAACCCGCAGTCCAACTTGCGCGTGTCGGTGAGGGGCTCGAGCTCGCAACCCTCCATCACTCAGTTGCTCGACATTTACGACGACACCAATCCGCTCTCCATCACCATGGGTAACCCGGGGCTGAAACCGTCGTTCACCACCAACATGAACATCAACTACATGCTCCAGCGACGCATGCAGCTCATCACCGACAGCACAGGACTGGTAGTGCCCAAGGCCAGCCGCCACTGGAGCTTCAACACCAATGCTAGCCTGCGCCGCACCAGCAACTCAATAGGCAATGTAGTGACCTACAACGAGCATACCGGCGGGCGCATAAGCCGCCCCGAGAATATCAATGGTAACTGGGGAGCCAACCTGGGCATGATGTTCAACCTCGCCCTCGACACCCTCAACCGCTGGGATATTAGCGGTTCGATGCAGGGTGGCTACGACCATCATGTGGGATATGTCAACCTCAACCGTACGGCGGTGCCCGACCGCAATGTCACCCACACCTACAACCTCTCGCCCAATGTCTCGCTGAGTTTCCGCAACAGCTGGCTCAATCTCTCGCTCAACGGCAGCACCACCTATGCACATACCGAAAACCGCCTGCAGGCCTCGAACAACCTCACCACGTGGAACTTCTCGTATGGTGCCAACACCCGCATCACCTTCCCCTGGGGCACCGACCTCTCTACCGACATACACATGTACAGCAAACGGGGATATAGCGATAAGACACTCAATACCAATGAGTTGATATGGAACGCACAACTCTCGCACAGCTTCCTCAGGGGAAAGAAGCTCACAGTCATGCTACAATGGTACGACATCCTGCACGAGCAGACCAACTTCTCGCGGCAAGTGAACGCCAATGGCTGGACCGACCGTGAGGTGAACTCGCTGACCACCTATGCCATGTTGCACGTCAGCTATCGCATGAACTTCTTCGGCGGCGGTCGGCGTGGCGGCGGCGAGTGGGGCGGACGAGGCGAGTGGGGCAGGCCTGAAGGTTTCGGACAAGGTCGCCAGGGTGGCTTCGGAGGCCAGCGTGGTAACGGCCCACGAGGCGGTTTTGGAGGCCGCAGAAGATAAGACGTGTGCTTTTTTCGTCGCAACCGTTTGTGATGTGTGTGATTTTTTGTATATTTGCAAAATAAAACGCATTTATCATGGCAACAGTAGACGACAAAAAGATTATTTTCTCGATGGTCGGAGTGAGCAAGACCATTCAGCAGAACCAGAAACAAGTGCTCAAGAACATCTACCTGAGTTTCTTTTATGGAGCCAAAATCGGCATCATTGGCCTCAATGGTGCTGGTAAGTCGACGCTCATGAAAATCATTGCCGGCCTCGATCAGCAGTATCAGGGCAACGTAGTGTGGAGCCCCGGCTATACCGTGGGTTATCTGCCGCAGGACCCGCCCCTGAACGAGCAGAAGACGGTGAAAGAGAATGTCATGGAAGGCGTGCAGCACGTCTACGATGCCCTGGCTGAATACGACGAGATTAATGTGAAGTTTGGCTTGCCTGAATACTATGAGGACGCCGACAAGATGGAAAAGCTTATGAACCGGCAGGCTGAGCTGCAGGACATTATCGATGCCACCGACGCTTGGAATATGGACTCGAAGCTGGAGCGCGCCATGGCCGCCCTGAACTGTCCGCCGGGCGACTGGAGCGTGGAGAACCTCTCGGGTGGTGAGCGCCGCCGTGTGGCTTTGTGCCGTCTGCTGTTGCAGAAACCCGATGTGCTGTTGCTCGACGAGCCTACCAACCACCTTGACGCAGAGTCGATAGACTGGTTGGAGCAGCATCTGCAGCAATACGAGGGCACGGTGATTGCCGTCACCCACGACCGCTATTTCCTCGACGATGTGGCTGAGTGGATTTTGGAACTTGACCGGGGCGAGGGCATTCCCTGGAAGGGCAACTACTCATCGTGGCTGGAACAGAAAAGCCAGCGACTGGCTTTGGAGGAGAAGGTGGCTTCGAAGCGCAGAAAGACTTTGGAGCGCGAGCTCGAGTGGGTGCGCATGGCGCCCAAGGCCCGTCATGCCAAGGGTAAGGCCCGTCTGAACTCTTATGAGACTATGCTCAACGAGGAGCAGAAGCAGAAGGAGGAAAAACTCGAAATCTTCATCCCCAACGGTCCGCGACTGGGCAATAAGGTCATCGAGGCCATTCATGTGGCGAAGGCCTTCGGCGAGAAGACCCTCTTCAGCGACCTCAACTTCATGCTGCCGCCGAATGGCATTGTAGGCGTTATCGGGCCTAATGGCGCTGGTAAGACCACGCTCTTCCGTTTGATCATGGGATTGGAGCAGGTAGATGCTGGATCATTCGAGGTAGGCGAGACCGTCAAACTGAGTTATGTGGACCAGCAGCACAAGGATATCGACCCCAATAAGAGTGTCTACCAGGTGGTCAGCCAGGGCAACGAGACCATCCGCATGGGCGGCCGCGACGTCAATGTGAGAGCCTACCTCTCGCGGTTCAACTTCAGCGGTGCCGATCAGGAGAAGAAATGTGCTGTGCTGTCAGGTGGTGAGCGCAACCGTCTGCAACTGGCTGTGGCCCTGAAGCAGGAGGGTAATGTGCTATTGCTCGATGAGCCTACTAACGACATCGACGTGAACACGCTGCGTGCTTTGGAGGAAGGCTTGGAGTCGTTTGCCGGCTGTGCCGTCGTTATCAGCCACGACCGTTGGTTCCTCGACCGTATCTGCACCCATATCCTGGCCTTCGAGGGCGACGGACAGGTATTCTTCTTCGAGGGCAGTTACACCGAGTATGAGGTGAACAAAGCCCAGCGCCTGGGACTTGAGGAACCCAAGCGTATCCGCTACCGTAAACTCATGGAGGAGTGATATCGCAAGTTCATAGTGGAGTGATACCGTATACTCATAGTAGAGTGATTGAAGGCGGATTGTTTTTTGAAGTCAAACGATTAAAATTATTTCAATATGGAGTGGTATAATATAGCTTTTATTGTAGTTCTCATCATTGTGGGTATTGTGGTCTATCGCCGCAAGTCTGAATAAGTGTTCCAACCCTTTTTATCCAAACATGACAATGAAGAACAGAATGACAACCATGGTGCTGGCTCTTGTGTTTTCCGCATTCACCTATGCCCAGTCACCACTACCGAAAGTTTACGACGAGAGCGTCAACCCGCTGGAGCAGATTGACCAGGCATTGGCTAAGGCCCGGGCGCAACAGAAGCATGTCATTGTGCAGCTGGGCGGTAACTGGTGCCCATGGTGCCTGTTGTTGGCCGATTACATCACCCGCGACTCAGTGGTCAGTAAGGCGATAGCCGACAACTATGTCTACATTCATGTGAACTACCATCCCCGGAAGTCGAAGGCTGCCGAACAGCTGCAGATGACCCGCGCGCTGCTCAAGCGGTTGGGCAATCCTGTGCGCTTCGGGTTCCCCGTGCTGGTGGTGCTCGACGAGGAAGGGCATGTGTTGCACACGCAGGATTCAGGCATGCTCGAAGAGGGCAAGGGCTATCATCAGGGCCGCGTGCTCCAGTTCTTGCGCAACTGGACGCATGAGGCGGTAAAGAAAGCAAAAGATGAACTGTAGGTTGTTGCTCGTCGTTGCCTGCTGCATGTCGTTGGCTTGTCAGACCCTGGCCAAACCCTCGTTCACCAAATATGTAGAACCGCGCATCGGTACGGCTCATTGCCGTTATTTTCATTTTGCACCGGGAGCATTGCCTTTCGGGATGGCGAAGCCAGGACCATCGACCAACGGCCATTTGGGCAATAAAGACGGATGGCAGGCCACGGGCTATGACTATCGCGACCGCTCAATAGAGGGATTCCCCTGTGTTCATGAGTTCCAGGTGGGCGGCATCACGCTCATGCCCACGACTGGAAAGCTGGTCACCGAGCCCGGAATGCCCACCGACACCCTGGAGCGCAGAGGCTACCGCTCGCGTTTCAGTCATGACGACGAGACGGCTACTGCAGGGTATTACTCTGTGACGCTGGAGGACTACTCTATCCGCGCAGAGCTTACCTCTACACCCCGTGTGGCTTATCAGCGCTTCACCTTTCCTGCCGCAGACGAGAGCCATATCCTTTTCAGCATTGGTACGCGCATGGGTGAGAGCGGAGCGGTGAAAGACGCCTTTGTCCGCCTGAACGACGATGGCACCATCGAAGGCTATGTCGTTACCTTGCCCGAATATGTGAAACACTACCAGCCGGGTGCTGAAGTTCCTATTTATTTCTCAGCCGAAACCGACAAGCAACCAACAACTTATGGTGTCTTCAACGGCCATCTGCAGAAGCCCCTGCAACGCGAAGGTCGTGGTGTGGGTGTTGGTCTCTACCTGACCTTTCCTACCCGTTTGCGCGAGCATACCCGTGAGCGCGAGCAGGTGACCGTGAAGATAGGCATCAGCTACACCTCCATTGCCAATGCTCGTCTCAACCGCGAGACTGAGGCTGCAGGTAAGAGCTTCGACCGTGTGCGCCGCGAGGCTGAGCGTTGCTGGAATGAGCATTTGGGTCGTTTGGCAGTCGAAGGTAAGAGCGAGGCCGACAAAGTGAAATTCTATACAGGTCTGTATCATGCGTTGCTGGGTAGGGGCATCTGCAGCGATGTCAATGGCGACTATCCTCGTCATGATGGAAGCGTAGGACGTGTGGCACAGAAGGACGGCCGTCCTGCTCACAATATGTATAATACCGATGCCATGTGGGGTGGTCAGTGGAACCTCACGCAGTTGTGGCTCCTGGCTTATCCCGAACATGTGAGCGATTTCATCTCCTCCCATCTGCAAGTCTATCAGGATGCCGGCTGGCTGGGCGACGGTTTGGCCAACTCGCGCTTTGTGAGTGGAGTGGGAACAAACCAGCTCTCGCTCCTGATAGCAGCTGCCTATGCCTGTGGCATCCGCGATTTCGATGTGCCGTTGGCCTACGAGGCTTGTCGGAAAAATGAGTTGGAAGGAGCCAACCGTCCACAGGGAGCAGGCAAGAGCGATACGGACCAGTTTGTGACCTACGGCTATGTGCCACATGTTATGGCGGACGAAGGTCCCGACGAGACCTTCTATTTCTCTGCCTCCCACACACTAGAGTATGCTTTTCAGGCATGGGCTACGGCACAAATGGCGCAGCAACTTCACCATGAGGCAGATGCCAAGCTGCTGCTAAATCTTGCCAAAGGGTGGGAGCGCATCTACGACCCGTCAACAAACTTCGTGCGTCCGCGGCTGAGAGACGGCCAATTCATCTCTCATTTCGACCCCATGCAGGTGTGGCGCGGTTTTCAGGAGGGTAACGCCTGGCAGTACACGTTCTATGTGCCCCATGATGTGCCTACACTCGTCAGTAAGGTGGGAGCCGATGTGTTCAATGCCCGCCTCGACAGCATCTTCACGCTCTCGCGGCCTCAGCTTTTCAGTGGTGGCCAGAACATCGACGCTTTTGCCGGACTGCGCACTCTCTACAATCAGGGCAACCAACCTTGTCTGCACATCTCCTGGCTCTTCAACGAGGCCGGTCGACCGTCGCTCACGCAGAAGTGGGTCCGCGCCATTCTCAATGAGTTTTATGGAACCGACGGCATTCATGGTTACGGCTACGGTCAGGATGAAGACCAAGGACAGCTGGGCGCTTGGTATGTCATCTCATCTATTGGACTCTTCGATGTGACAGGACTGACCGCCGCCCAACCCTCGTTCGGACTGGGCAGTCCGCTCTTCGACCGCGTTACCATCCGCCTGAACAAGCGTTATTATCCTGGTTCAAAGCTCGTCATCCGTACCAAAGACAGTGGCGAGGGCAACGACTATGTCAGCCAGTTCAAGTTCAATGGAACGACATTGCATACTCCCCGCATCGCCTTCCGTCAATTGGTGAAAGGCGGAACCCTCGAGTTCGCTATGAGTCCGACGCCCTGCGACAGCTATTGAATAAGACGACCGTCTTACCACCCTTCGGGCAGCACAATATTCGCTTCATCGTGGGCAGAGACAAAGAGAGGGGCTATCTCTTCGTCGGTAAAGCCTGCGATGCCACAGCCTATTCTTGTCACCAGGAATGTCAGTTCCCGATGCTGGCGGGCAAAGTCGATGAACTCGTCAACATAGGGTTTGATGGTTTCTACGCCACCTTGCATGGTGGGGATGGCGTAGCTGTTGCCTTGCAACCCCACACCTTGTCCCATGATGGCGCCAAACTTACGGTAGGCCACATAGGCAGCACCGCCGCCGTGCATGCCGCGTAGGTTACTGCCAAACACAAAAATCTCTCCTGGAGCCAGTTCGTTGATGAATGCCGGCGTTGTTCTCTTCTTTTCCATATCTCTGTCTTCTTGAGTTTCTACGTTGATACTGTGGGTGAGAATGTCCCCCATCGTGGCAGTTGGCAGGACCATTCTCTCGCTGACGGGCATGGCTTCTCCATAGACCACGCTCTCCACGTCCATCACCTCAGGCATGTCGAAATCCATGTCGAAGTTCTTCCTGAAATAAGGTATGATGTATTCCTCTTTCAACTTGTTCAGGCGTTGTGATACTGCTGCAGGCGTGATGCCCAGTTGTGCCGCCACCTCTTTTGCCTTAAATCCGTTAATCAGCAGCATGGTCAAGATGGTTCTCGACTTACGGTCCAATGGCATCGTGTCGCATATCTCCAGCATCATCTTGTTGAAGTTCAGCCGCAGGTTCTGGCTGGTATCAAACGACCTCAGGTATTCCTCGAAGGATAGCGACCCATATTCGCGTTGATACCATTTCAGCGCATCGAGTACGATGAAGCGGAATCCGTTGATCATCCATGTGCGCAGCGACACACTTGGGGCACGGTCTTCCAGCGGCTTCCAGTCGTGTTCCATCAGGTAGATGGCATACTGGTGAGCCAACGACATGAAGTCGAGGTTCTGCTTACGGCTGAGCTCATATTTCTTGTCGAGCATATAGTAGGCGGCATGACAGTACTCATAGAAATACTGTCGGAAGATGTGGCTGTCGCCTCTGCGGAATCCCGCAATGATGTCTTTGTCGCTGAGCATGAATACTGTTTTTTGGGTTTCTGATGACAAAAATACAATTTTTTTTCGATTCCCCCTTAATTTTTCTTTCCGATTCTCTTTTAAGATAATAAAGAGAGTGATAGTAAGTGTGCAAGGTTCCAAGTTCAAGGTTCCAAGTTCAAGGTTCCAAGTTCAAGGTTCAAGAGGCAAGACTATTGTCCAAACTCCCAAACTCCTAAATTCCCAAACTCCTAAAGACCATTGTCTACACTCCTTCACTCCTACACTCCTAAAAAATAAATATTCACCATTTTTAAAAAGTAAAGTCATGAAAAAAGTATTCAATCTTATCATTGTCGACGAAAGCGGTTCAATGTCAGTCATCCGCAAGCAAGCCTTCTCAGGCATGAACGAAACCCTGTCTACGGTCAGGAGCATGCAACAGAATTTCCCCGATACGGAACAGCATGTCACCCTTGTCACTTTCGATAGCGACCACATGAAGTGGCACTACGATGATGCGCTGGCCCGCGACACGCACGACCTTTCGTGGAAAGCCTACAATCCCTGTGCTGCCACTCCCCTCTACGATGCCATTGGCAAGACCGTCTCGAAGCTCAACGCCCAGGTAGGTCCCAACGACCATGTGCTGGTCACTATCATTACTGATGGGGCAGAGAACTGTTCTACTGAGTGGAACCTGCAGATGGTGCGCAACCTCATTGAGAAACTCAAGCAGCAGAAGTGGACCTTCACCCTCATAGGGACTGACAATCTCGATGTCGAGGGCATGGCACACTCTATGTGCATCGACGAGCACATGGACTTTACCGAGGACGCTGTGAGCACCAAGGCCATGTTTGTTCGTGAGCGAAAGGCACGTGTACGTTACAATTGCTCTGTGCAAAATGGTGAGGCCGTACCCTTGGGAAGCTTCTTTAAGGATGAGGAGTAGACTCCTGAATCACAAAAGTATCCGCCTGCTGCATCTTATTGGATGTAACAGGCGGATGTTCTGTTGGTCAGCACATAATGCCTAAAGTCGGTCAGAACCTGATACTGCCGTCGTAGTTGAAGATGGGTTGCTGGGTGGGCACCTCCTGGTCGTAGAACATCACGGCACTATCGTTCAGCTTGGGATGCTGCAACTTGAGCAGACGGATGATTTCGGCTCCAGCCCAAATGACTGGGCCGTAGCCGTGGGCAGCCATGACATGAACAGGGCGGTAGGCATAGAAGGAGGAGTCGAAGCCCATACCCGTTCCTACACACACATTCTCCACTTGTCCGCGCTCATTGACGGCGGCTGCAGTGGCGTGCCAGCCTTGCAGGGCTACGGGGCCGAAGGCCTTGGCATCGAGCCACCCTTGGTTGATGGCATGGGCCAGACAATAGGTGTAGATGGCTGTGGCCGAGGTCTCGAGATAGGTGTCGGCACGGTCGAGCAACTGATGCCAGGCCCCATCGTGATGCTGCAGAGAAGCCAGAGCGGTGGCATGAGTTCTGAGCAGGTTCATGATGTTGGTGCGCTGTGGGTGGTTGTCAGGCAATACGTCGAGCACCTCGCAGAGCGTGAGAATGGCCCATCCGTTGGCGCGGCCCCAGTGGAAGGCGGGGTGGGGCTGCATGTCTTCCACCCATCCGTGGCGGAAGAGTCCTTTTTCGGGCACAAACATACGGCTGGCAAACTGCATCACCTGACGGGCAGCCTCGTCGTAGTAGCGTTGCTCGCCGGTGTATTTCCCCATGTATGCCAGCGCGGGAATGCCCATGAACATATCGTCGAGCCAGACGGTGTTCTTCTGTGGGCGCAGGCGGGCAAACGTACCGTCGGCAAGTCGGTATTCCTTGTTCATGATGTAGTCGGCATAGTTCTTGATGAGGGCATCGACAGGCAGCGTGGCATCTTTCAGACGGGCCTTGATCATCGATGCGCACACGGCTCCGGCATCGTCGAGGGCGTGTGGGTCGATGACGCGGCGCACATTACCGTCTATTTTCTTGCCTTTCTGGTATATCTTCTGGAACCATGGCGCAATGTCGGCTAGCAGACGGTGACGGGTATACACATAGTCGCGGTACGTGGGGTCGCCAGTGGCCTCGTAGGCGGCCAGCACGCCCGAATAGGTGACGCCCCACTCATAACTGGTGAGCCGGAAACCGCCTTGTTTCAGTTGTGAGTACTCGTCGATGTCTTTCAGTCTGTCGACGGTCTTGCCCGTTTTACTGTTGATGACGACGGCAGGTGTCTCTGCGGTAATGTAGTTGAGCACCCGGTCGATAGTCTGCTTCACCTCGTCGGCCTTGGGAATGCCATAGGGCAGCCGGTAGGCAGGTTTCATAAGGTGCAACGGTGTGTTATTGTCGTTCACTTGCTGGGCATGTATACCAGTAACCGCAGCAAGTAGTAGGCAGATAGCTGTTTGGCGCATGTGATGTCTCATAGCTTGATGTTTTTTTATTGGCTTTACTTCTTAGCAACTTCAAAGAGTCGTGTTATTTCAAGAATGGGTTGACGGTTTTGTCTGGCCCCAGATAGAATCCTGTCTGTGTGGGCTGGTTGTAGGCTGTGTTCTGTGCCGCAACGCTCAGCCGGTAGGGTATGTCTTCCTGCAGACAGTTCATGCGGTAGTCGGTGACGATGGGGCTCACATAAAGGCGCAGCTCGCTGCTCTCACGGTTGCGGGTGAGCACTTCCTCGCGCCAGTCGCCAATGATGTCGGCACACAGGTTGGGATTCGATTTTGAGCCGTTGTTGAACTGTGCCCCATGGAACCGCTGTACCATTTTCATGCGGCCTGTGGTCCAGTCGTATTTGCTCACTGTCCCGTTGTCGAGCATCTCGCGCAGCAGGTCGCCATCCCACCAGATGCCGAAGTTGGTAGGGATGCGCGCTCCACGAATGCGCAGGGCATTGTCATCGCCGTCGTCTATGCTCGTGTCTACCAGCTTCTTCGGTGTCACCAGATTGCCTTTGATGTCGCGTATGCCTCCGCTCTCACTGCTCCACATCTCCAGTCCGGGGTTGGTAGGGTCGATGTCGGCAGCCATGCAGCGGCCCACATCCTCGTTGCTCTTGATTTGGAAGATGACCTCACCGGTGCGGGCATCGCGAAAGTCACTGCCGTCGCGGCGGTTCTCGTGGCAGTCCCATACTTGCAGCCGGTCGCTAGTGGGGTCGAAGACGGTCAGATGCATGGCGTCGCCGTGGCCGAAGCCGGTGTTGTAGAGTCCTGTTCCATCGTTGTCGACTGCCATTGAGCCATAGGTGATCTCGTCGCAGCCGTCACCGTCTACATCAGCCACGCGCAGGTTGTGGTTGCCCTGTCCGGCATAGCTGGCCCATTGTGGGTTGTTGGTGTCGAATGTCCAGCGGTTGTTCAGCTGCCGTCCGTCCCAGTCCCAGGCGGCAATCACCGTACGGGTATAGTAGCCGCGGCAGAAGATGCCACTGGCATGAACACCGTCGAGATAGGCCACGGCGGCCAGATAGCGCTCCGAACGGTTGGCGTGGTCGTCGCCCCAGTCGCCCGTGTTGCCCCGCTCTGGCACATAGTCGGCCGTCGCCATGGCAGCCCCTGTCAGTCCGTTGAAAACGGTCAGGTATTCCGGTCCGTCCATGATGCGACCTGTCTTGTTGTCGCTATTCATCTCTGCGCTCAGGAACTGGCGCCTCATGTTGTGTATCTCTGTTTTTGTCAGCCCCTCAGGCAGGTTCTTCTCTTTCTCCATCCACTCGCGCTGGCGTTCGCGCTGCCGCTGCCGTTGCTGTTCCAGTTTCTGCTTGTAAGCCTCCGGATCGGCCTTGATGGCGGCGATGCCATAGCGCCAGTCGGCCGTGGAGTTGCCAATCACCTTGCCTTGTCCGTCGACGGTCCCGTCGGCCGTCTTCACCATCATTTCTGCACGACCGTCGCCATCGAAGTCGTATACCATAAACTGTGTGTAATGAGCACCTGTGCGGATGTTGTTTCCCAGGTCGATGCGCCACAGTTGTGTACCATCCAGCCGGTAGCAGTCGATATAGGCGTTTCCAGTAAATCCGGCAAACATATTGTCTTTGGCATTCGAGGGGTCCCACTTCAAGAATATCTCATACTGTCCGTCACCATCCACATCACCGATGCTGGCGTCGTTGGCATGATAGGTGTAGCGCTGCCCGTCGGGCGAAATACCGTCGGCAGGCTTATTGATGGCAATGGGCAGATAGCCGTCGGGCGAGCTGGCCTGCAGCGTGTAGATGCCGTTTTTACCACCCCCGCGAATCTCGTAGGTGACATCAGTGCTGAGAGGTTGCTCGTCGGTGAAGAAAGTACCGCCTTTCGTCAGTGGCTTCTTGTTCAGCTTCTGTCCGTTACGGTATATGTCGAACGGCTCGCCCACTTTGTCTGTCGACAAGGTGCGCCAGCTGACAATGACCTGGTTGCCGTTGCGAATGGCGATGACACCACGGTTCAATGCCTCACGTTTCAGTTTGCTCATGTCGTAGCGGGGTTGGCCCCATACACAAACAGTAGCCAATAAACAGATTGTCAAAAGGATACTCTTCTTCATAAGTGGTTTGTTTTTTGTGTTTTAACTTTCTGCAAATATAACGATTTTGTTTCAAAACAGTATTGTGTTTTTCGCTTTTGTTTTTCAGAAACTCACAAAAAGACAAAAATGAAAGTATTATTCGCATTTTCTATAGTTCGCTGAACTCCTAAAAGCGAGCTAATTCGAGGCTCGAATACGGGTTGAACTCATACCGTCGTTCGGATTCTGGTCGTCAGATTTTCGGTCATACTGAGGGTCATATTCTGGGTCATGCTAAGGGTCGATTGAAGGTCAGATTGGGGGGCATTTTCCAATTAGGCATTAAATACACTCCAATTAGGCATTAATTACGTTGCAATTAGGCATTAATTGCATGCCAATTAGGCATTAATTAGAGCTTAATTAATCGACTAATTGCAACCTAATTAGGCATTAATTGGAAAAGCGATATGTCATCAAGCGTTTACAATATAAGAAATCTTGCGCCTAAAATACTTTCAACTCAAAGCGGTCATAGGCAAAGGGAGGATATTAAGTCCAGAATTCTATTTTCTCGGTGGCTTTCATCTCTCCCTGGCAGCGGGGACAGGTGTGATGGTCCCAAAGGGTGATGCGGTCGCTTCCGCAATGCAGGCACAGACGGCCGACGCCGCTACTGAAAGAGGGTGCGACATCGCCAATGATGCCACCGACAACAAGGTGCTGAATGCTCTTGCAGTCGGGACAACTGACGGAGACGATCTCTTGTCTGAAGAGTCCACGGCCTTCATAATCGTCGGCTTCGTAGCCACATTGGGTGCAGCGGTAGGTTTTCTTCCACGACATAACTGGCTGGTGATGAGTTGAGGAATTCTGCTCTTACTGAAAGATTCTTTTGTTCTCCAGTCTCTTTGCCCTGGCCTCTGAGGCAGGCGAGAGATGGCCCTTGAGATACGACTCGATGATGAGACCAGCGATGGGTGCAGCCATGTCGGCGCCGAAGCCACCATGCTCGATGTAGACGGCAATGGCTATTTTCGGGTCGTTCATAGGGGCAAAGCCAATGAAGGCAGAGTGGTCGGCACCGCTGTTCTCGGCAGTACCTGTCTTACCGCAGATGGGGTAGGTGGTCTTGAGGCTGGTGCAGGTGCCTTTCTCCACTGCCTGTCGCATACCCTCGATGACAGGCGTATAGGCATCGGCAAACACCATGGTGCTGCGCTTGCGCAGGAACCGTTGGGGCAATGGACGCTCGGCAGTAGGCTGGTGGATATGGGGGGTGTAGAAGAATCCACGGTTGGCAATGGTGACAGCCAGGTTGCACAGTTGCATGGGAGTGGCGGTGATGTCGCCTTGGCCCATGCCTGTCCAGATGATGGTACGGGCATTCCATCCGTCTTTATAGCGCCGGCTCAGGTAATTGGTATTCGCCACGATGCCGCCCAGCTCGCCGGGAATGTCGATGTTGAGCGGACCGCCCAGTCCCATGCTTCGCATATAGGAAGCCCATGTGTTGATGGCCTCTTCTTTGTTCTCGAAGACAAAGTCGTCGTTGAGCATGGTCATGAAAGTAGACAGAAACCATGTGTTGCACGAGAAAGCCAGTGCGTTGACCAGCGAGAGTGGCGAAGCATGCTGATGGCAGCCTACATGGATGTTGCCGTCGGTGAACCCGTTTTTACACTCGATAGTAGTCTCGGGCGTGATAATACCCTCGGAAAGCAGCGTCAGGGCTTGGGCCGTCTTGAAGGTGGAGCCGGGAGGGTAAGCTGTGGCGATGGCTAGGTTGACATTGCTGCCCGCGGGTGAGTTGGTGGCCAGGCAGATAATCTCGCCTGTAGACGGTTTGATGGCTACGATGCTTCCTTGTTTGCCTTTCAGCAGCCGCTGACCTAATTGTTGCAATGCCGGACGAACGGTCAGAGGACCGTCGTCCGGCAGGTTCTGCGCCATTGCGTGAATGCCTGCCAAGAGGCAGACACACACAAGGCCGATGATTCTTCGTTGCATGAACTGTTGTCGATTTTTTTGAGTTCTTGAGTTCTGTTACTTTTGCGTTTTGTTGGGTTCAATACATCAACTACTCACCAGACTGCTAGAACCATTGTTGCAGTGCATCTAAGACGGTTCCAATGACGTCACCGTCGGATGTGTTGTCGTTTTTGATGTCACGAGCAGCCTGCTCAGCCCTGTCGAGCGCATGGATGATATCGTCTTTGTTCACCGTAAAGATATGGTTCAGCAGTCCAATGCTGGTGACATGCTCACGTCCGTCGAACTCCATTCTTCCCACCGAGCAGATGAAGTAGTTGTCGACGGTCAGCAGTTCGTTGAGCGCACTTTCAGCAGCCATTCCCATCATGTATTTGCTGCCCAATTGTATGACCGACTCGATGATGCCGTTGCTCGAGCCCATCTTTTCGCTCATGGCAGCGTTGAACTCTTGCTTGATAGCTGCCTGATGAGCCTGCCGGTCGGGACAGGTGAAGACGAGTACGCCACCCAGCAGCACCAGAATGAGCAGGGCCACCAGACTGCGCATGCCACATCCGCTGCGTTGTTTCTCTTTTTTGTCCTTCTTATTCATCTCCTTGGCCTTGAGCGGGGCTTCGGCACTTCCGTCGTTGCCATTGGGATTATATTTAGGTGGCTCACGGCGGACAATACTGCTATCGATAACGGATCTCAGTTCTGCCACCTGCCAGGCAGGTGTCCAGTTCTCCATCGTGTCGCACCACACCAGTGTCTCAGGGCGGATGCCCTTGTTGTACAACTCGCTGACCTCAAAGGGGCCAACCTGAGCGCCATTCTCAATGTAGTAATACTTCATTTCCTTTCTCTTGTTAAGTGAATAAATAAGTGTGCAAATTTATTGCTTTTACAACCGTTTGACGTAAAAAACGCGCAGAAGTTGCAGTCTTTATTGTTTTTTAACGAAAAGAAAGGAGCTTCATCACTTACTGAAAGAATAGGGCGCTGCCGATGGCTTTGTACCGCGCGATGTGTTGGGCTGACCTTGCATCAGGAAATGGATGGTTCCTCCCTTGATGAGTTCCTCGTGAGTGAGGTAGTTGCGGTTGCATGCTTTGCCGTTGAGCTTCATTTCGGCAATGTATGGCTGCTCAGCGTTTTCGGCTGTGATGGTGAGGACATTGCCTTTTGGCATGTGCAGCGTCATGCGCTGGAAGTAGGGCGAGCCGATGGCATATTGTCCGGACCCTGGACAAACGGGATAGAATCCCATGGCAGAGAAGACATACCATGCCGAGGTCTGTCCGTTGTCTTCGTCGCCGCAATAGCCGTCGGGAGCTGCGGTGTAGAAGCGGTTCATCACCTCGCGAATACGCTGTTGCGTCTTCCAGGGCTGCAAGGCCCAGTCGTAGAGATAAATCATGTGCTGGATGGGCTGGTTGCCATGGGCATAGTTGCCCATATTCATGATTTGCATCTCGCGAATCTCGTGAATGACGCCGCCATAGTAGCTCTCGTCGAACAAAGGTGGCACGTTGAAGACGGAGTCGAGCATTTGGATAAATACATTGCGTCCACCCATCAGCCGAATCAGTCCTTCGGGGTCGTGGAACACCGACCAAGTGTAGTGCCATGCGTTGCCCTCGGTGAAAGCATCGCCCCACTTGAGCGGGCTGAATGGCGACTGGAAAGAACCGTCGTCGTTGCGGCCGCGCATGAGTTTTGTCTCATTGTCGAACACATGGCGGTAGTTGAGCGCATGTTCGCGGAAGGGCTTCAGCTCGTGCTCGCTCTTACCCAGTTTCTTTCCCAGCTGATAGATACACCAATCGTCGTAGGCATACTCCAGGGTGCGTGCCACGCTCTCGTTGATGCCCACATTGTAGGGTAGATATCCCAGTCGGTTGTAGTGCTCGAAGCCCAGTCGGCCGGTCGACGACACCTGTGGATGCACATGATTGGCACCATTGACGACAGCCTGCCACAGTGTCTCTATGTCGTAGCGGGTCAGGCCGATGGCATTGTTTTTCAGATAAGCATCAGCCACCACCGAGGCCGAGTTATTGCCCACCATGCACCCACGATGGCCTGGGCTTGCCCACTCGGGCAGGAACCCGCTTTCTTTGTAGCAGTTCACCAGTCCCTCTTGCATCTTCTCGTTCATCTCGGGATAGAGCAGGTTGAGCAAAGGGAACAGACAGCGGAAGGTGTCCCAAAAGCCGGTGTCGGTGAAATAATAGCCCGGGCAGACTTCTCCGGTGTGCGGACTGTAGTGAATGGGATTCCCTTCGGCATTGATTTCGTAGAACGAACGGGGGAAGAGCACCGAGCGGTAGAGGCAACTGTAGAACGTGCGCAGGTGGTCGGTGTCGGGGTCTTCCACCTCAATGCGTCCCAACACCTCGTTCCATCGGTTGCGAGCTTGTTGGCAGATGTGGTCGAAATCGAAGCCACCACCCAGTTCGAGCAGGTTCTGACGTGCCTGCTGCTCGCTAATGAACGATGAGGCGATGCGCATGTGTACCTGTTCATTTCGACGGGTGCTGAAGGAAATCACTACTCCATGACGCCCGTCGGCCACTTGCTGAGTGATGGTGAAGTCGTGGTCGAGCTCGATGACGAAATAGTTGCGGAAATTCTGTGGAACGCCCCCGCTGTTCTTTACGGTATAACCGGTGATACACCTTTTCTCTCTGTCGGCGACCACGTTTGCCTGACCGTCGAAGGCATCAACGATGATGTTAGCCTGCCTGGTCTCAGGGAAGGTGAGGCGCATCATGGCAGCCCTCTCGGTGGGTGTAATCTCAGCCGTTACATCCCAGTCGGCCAGATAGACCTTATAATAATAAGGTGTGGCAGTCTCAGCCTTGTGTGAGAACCACGACGCACGCTCGTTCTCGTCGAACTTGGGAGTGCCGGTGGTGGCCATGATGGCAAACTGGCCGTAATCGTTTATCCATGGGGAGGGCTGATGGGTTTGCTTGATGCCGCGTATCTTATCGGCGGTATAGACATACTGCCAGCCGTCGCCCATGGCACCCGTCTGTGGCGTCCAGAAATTCATGCCCCACGGCAATGCCACGGCAGGGTAGGTGTTGCCCGTAGAGAGCGAGTATTTCGATAGTGTTCCGACGAGTGTGCTGACATAGTCAACCGGCTCTTTGGCACTGACGCTAAACAGGTTGGCTGCTAACACAATACAGCAAAGAAATCGTTTCATTGACTCAAGTTTTTTTATTGGGTGATACCATTTGTTTTCTGCATGAGCACCTGCATCCAGAAACCGCCGATGACAGAGCGGGCCTTGAATCCCACCATGCGTCCCGTCTTGGTGTCGTACCAGTCGCTTGTGGGCACCCGGCTCTCGGTCTCGTTCATGTAATGATATATAGGCTCCACAAAGCGCAGGAATGTTTTCTTGTCGTTGGCCATCGAGGCGGTCCACATAATCCAGTCGTTCTTGGTGTAGTCCTTTCGAACATCGAGAGGCAGTCCGTAGCGGTTTTGATGCTTCAAGTAGTATTTGATTTCGCGTTCCATCACCTCGTTGCTGAAGACATTTGTCTGCCAAAGCTTGTCCCACACCATATTGTATTTCTGACTCCAGGTGTTCTGTCGGTCGAAAGCCAGGCGGTAGTGGTCGTCTTCACGGGCATCCTTCTCCCATTGGCGTGCCATCTGCCGTGCGCGGCTCAGATACTTGTCGGCCACCTGATGGAGTCCTTTCATGCGTGCCATCTCTGCATAGCCGGCAATGCCTATGATGGCTTTTACTGCCAGGTTGGCATTGTGTGCCCAGTGGCCGGCAAAGTCGTCGGTGCAGAGCTGGTTGGCAGGGTCTTGTCCGTTGTCGGAGAGATAATCGGCCCATGTGGTGATGATGTCCCAGTACTTGTCGACATACCCCGTGTTTCCGTCAATCTTACAAAGCTGGGCAGCCAGCGTAAGCATGTTGCCTGCCTCCTCGAGTGGCATGTCACCACCATAGACCTGACCGTTGGCAATAGGGTAGGTGCCCAAGTCGTGGGCGGCGAATGGCTTGGTCCAGCGTCCTGACAGCGAATAGTCGAAAATGGAGGTCATCATGGCTTTCTGCAACTCCGGATTATAGACGAGAAACAGCGGTGCCTCGGGGTAGGTGAGGTCAACCGTGTTGACGCATCCGTTGGAATTGTTTTCTTTCGAGAAAAAGAGTAAGTTGCCCATGTCATCCTGGAATAGTTTGTGCGCAGCGATGACATGGCGGTAGGAAGCTGACAGAATCTCGGCATAATGACTGTTGCCAGCCCGCATGCCGTCGTCGTAGATTTGCTGGTCGAATGCCCGGCAGCGCTGCATGATGCTGGCATACTGAGCGTTCATGCGGTTGAACAGTTGGAAGATGCTCACCGTGCCGCCATGTGCCCAGTAGCCTTGATAGCGCTTGTACATGTACTCAATGTCTTGCTGTTCATCGTAGCCAATCATCATGAAACTGGCAGCCTGTCTGACCCTCCCTAGTTGATGGACATAGCACAACAGGGGCATCTGTGATGGTTTGCGGCAGTCGATGACGTGTTGGCTGGTCTGGGTGTGTCCTGTCTTCATGAAATCATTCCTTGAGGTGATGGCGTTGCCAATGCTGACTTCGCCATGGCCGGCCGGCATGTAGAGCCAGCCCCAGTCTATGCAAATGCCGTCGCCCTTCTTCGCTAGGATGGGCTGTTCGATGGTACCGGTCTGAGCGTATGTCATTCCCTCTCTTTTCACTAGTTGGGTGCGTGTAGGCTGACTGGCTTTGTTGACCGCTATTTCGGGTGTGGCACTGACCATGAACTGCACGTCGTGTTCACCACCGTCGGCAGAGCGCACCTGATAGGAGATGTAGTTAATGGGGGATGAGAGCAAGTCGTAATCGTCGATGAGCATAGGAGCCGTGAATACCACGTCGAGCTCCACCGGACCGCACACAAATGTATAATAGGTGTTGGTGGCGAGCACACTGACAGCTTTCTGCTGCGCCGTCTTCATGGCAGAGTTTCCCGGGTTGATATCCTTGAATAAGCCGAAGTCGGTATATGCACCGCCGGTGGTGTTGTGGCAGTGGGCAGCGATGACGTTCTTCCCCTCGTGCAGCAATGCCTTCAGCTTGGTGTCGAGGTGCAGGCGCACACCCTCTCTCCATGTCTCGCCCGTGTCGGCCACTTTCGTGCCGTTGAGATAGAGTTCGAAGACATCGTCGTGAGAGTAAACCAGATAAAGGTCTGCTTGCAGGTCGGCTGCCGACAGTTCCACATCACGCCGTACATACAAGTCGCTGTGTTCCTCACTCCAGTGTGTGCGCACATCGCTCAGTCCGTTGCTTCCCCAGGCAGCTTTCCCCCGCTGCCAATTCGCGGCATTGAACCCCGGCTGGGCCCAGTCGTTGCCCGCTTGCTTGTCGCGGGTGTAGGCACCCTCCCAGGCGGCTTCGTCGGCCATGGGTACGACCGACTCCAAGATGCTGCGGTCGGTTCCCATCCATCGGTATGTCACACCGTCGACTCGGAGCAGTCCCTCCAACGGCTTCTCGTCGTTCGTCCAATGGCGGGTCGTGCCGTCGGTCAGATGGTCGTAAGGCGACCAGATGCTGAAATACGGGTCGCTGACAATGAGTGGCACCGACGGTACTCTGAGCTGTGTTGTCTTATAAGGTTTAAACAATTCGGGTGTCTGCGCCATCGATGCCACGCTGATAATGGTCAGCAGTCCCACAGTCAATAGTTTCTTCATGTTGATTCTCTGTTTTTATTTCATTACCTTGACGACCTTTCCGTCCGTAGTCCTCACAATGTTGATGCCCTTTTGCCACTGGCCGATGCGCATGCCCCCCAGGTTGTAGATGGCCGTGCCGGTGTTGCTTCCCACACGTTCGCAGATGTTTCTCACATCGCTGGCAGAGGATGATTTGAGGGCCGACAATGCCATGATTGAGGCATAGGCATCGTTGTTGGAGGTAAACGTCACCGACTGCAGCTGTCGGTTGTCGGTGGGAATGGAGAAGTCGAACAAGCAGTAATGATTGTCGCTGCTATAGGTGTTGTTGGCACGTTGGATGTTGCCCAGTGCCGTCACCGCCTCGTCGCCCTGCAGGGCTTCCTGCCTTACCGACCAGTCGCGAATGGTGTAAAGTCCGGCATCGGTGGTTGTTCCGTCGGCATAGTTGAGGGTGATGCGCACCTCGGCATTCCCGTTACCACTTGTTGCCAGCACAAACAGCTCGCTGGTTTCCACAGGGACATCAAACACGATGGTGCCCTGTTGCCCGTTGTTGCGCAGCGACAGAGCGTTCTGCCCGTTGTAGGGTGCCAGCTCAAACGTAGCCTGTTCGTGGGCAGAGGTGATCGAGCGGTTCTTGGGCAGTCCGCCACTGCTTCTCAGGCTCTCGGCATAGAAAGCACGGTCGGCGCCGTCGACGGTGACCGTGGTGTAGTTGTTGGCAGGCAGCTGCTCGGCCACGATGTCGGCATTCCATCCCGACGCCACGCCGATGGGCTCCGTCTCAACCGTCCTTGGCGGCAGCAGATGGCGGTCGAGGAAGAGCAGACGCCGTTGTATCCATTCCTTCATGTGGTCGACGGCATCGTCGTAGCTCTTGGCATAGTAGGGCATGGGCCAGATATAGTCGCGGGTGAAAACGCCCCATGCCTGCTCGTTGCGGTCGGCGGCGCCACCGCTCTTGATGAGTGTGGCCAGCGAGTCGACGGTATGCATGATGCGCTCTGTGCTGTAGTTGGCGTTGCGGTATTGCTGCCACCTCTCTTTCAGTTCATCGACAAAGCGCTCGTCTTGCAGCATGCGGTACCAATAGAACGGTACGGGACAGTCGTCGCCCTGGAATTTCATGTTCAGTTCGTATTGCCATTGGTCGGTCTTCTCGCCGTCGTAGTAGTTGGCGTTTCCCCAGGCAATGTTATAGTCCCACAGTGTGGCCTTCCACCTCGGGTCGGTGCCCTCCTTTTCGCAGCGTTTCTCGCCGTGTTTGTAAAGATGCGTGCTCAGCCGGTAGCCGTCGATGTTCATCGATACCTCAGTAGAGAGCATATAGTCGATGAACGACTGCACGTCGATTCTCTTGCGGTAGCCGCCCTCAGCACTGTTCCAGTCGTCCGCCATGAACGAGGCCTCCATCTTGTCCACCTCCTGGTGCAACGCCTCGCGGGCGCCCTCGGGCAGACTGGCAAACTCCTCGTCGTCGGGGTCGCCGTATTCATATTTAATCTGGTAGTTCCACGCCACCTTGCTGCCGTCCATCGCCTGCCAGGGATGATAGCCCGACACAAAATGCGGGTCGTAGCCGTGGTCGACGCTCACATGGTAGTCGCCCGTCAGGTCGCCGTCTGTCTCGCCAGGGTCGTCCAGGTCCAGACGGTACTTACCCTTCGACACTCGTTCGCAGAGCACATACACGCCGTAGTAGGTGCCGTCGAGCATCACCTCGCACATGCGTCCCCGCGGCACCCATTCGAACCACGGGCGTCCGAGCTCAAACGAGAGCACATCGCGCATCATCGTCTCGTCGCACCAGGGGGCAATGAATCCCCATTTATTGTCCTTGGGCATGCCCAGCAGAGCCACTTTCTTTTTCTTGCCCTCCACGTCGTTGGTCTCTAGCGTGCGGAAGGCATACGGCTTCTTGTCGGCCGATGTGAACGACGTGTTGCCTCGGTATTTCAGCGCTATCCATCCCTCGTAGTCGATGTGCTGCCCCGGCCACGCCGTAGTGTCGGCATGGTTGGTGTTCCCCTCACCATTGTCGATGATGGTCATTTTGGCCAGTACATAACTGTCGCGCAGGATGGTCTTCCCGCCCACGTTGATGAGGACGATGGGCAGATTGGTGCTCTCCACCTTCACATTCGGGTTGCGCAGCAGACTGCGATAGTTGTCGCTTTGTTGGGCGCCGACATGCTGTGTGCAGCACAGCAGCATCAGCATCAAGGTGGCCGTGGCCGCCATTAGTTTTCTGTGTTTAGTCATTGTCATGATAGTTGATACGCTGCAAAGTTACACGTTTTTTTCTGATATGAAATATTATTTCATGTTTTTCCTGCCATTGTATTGTTCCCCCTTGCCCGTTTCCTCCGCACCGCGCACGACTATCCGCCGTTGGACCGTTACATTTCCGTTATACAAAAGCCACGTGGTGCCATCTTGTAAGGCGCTGACAGTCATGTGGTTGATGTCGTGAATGGAAAAACACAGGTAATACATTTCCCGTTTTCCATCCGTTGTCATCCTATTTTATTTATCTTTGCAGCTGTATTCATCAAAGTATTCTTTCGAAATGAACCTGAAAACCCTGTTTATCACCTGTCAGCTGGCTGCGATGGCTACTCTAGCCGCCGCCCAGCAAGTGCAACCCCCTTTGTCGTATGCCGAGCGCATCGCCCTGCCTGCCGACAACACGCAGACGGCCCGCCGGCCAGCCCCTGCCGAGCGCCTGTTCCGCTCCGATGCTGTTGAGCGGAAAATCAAGGAAGTGAAGCGCCTGTTAAGAGAGGCCCCGTATCTGGCATGGATGTTTGAGAATTGTTTCCCCAACACCCTCGACACCACGGTGCACTATAGCGATGCCGAGGGCGACGATGATACCTTTGTATATACAGGCGACATACATGCCATGTGGCTGCGCGACTCGGCTGCACAAGTGTGGCCTTACGTGCGTTTTGCCAAGAGCGACGAGAGAATACGCAAAATGGTGCGCGGAACCATCCTGCGTCAGCTGAAATGCATCTGCATCGACCCGTACGCCAATGCGTTCAATATGGGGCCTACTGGCGGAGAGTGGGCGAGCGATTATACCGACATGAAGCCCGAGCTGCATGAGCGGAAATACGAGATCGACTCGTTGTGCTACCCCATCCGTCTGGCCTATTACTACTGGCAGGTGACGGGCGATGAAAGCATCTTCGGCGAGTTGTGGCAGCAGGCGGTGAAGAAAATCCTGCAGACCTTCCGTGAGCAACAGCGCAAGCAGAACCGCGGTCCGTATCATTTTGAACGTTCCACGCCTCGCCAGTACGACACCATGAGCCACAACGGATATGGTAATCCCGTGAAGCCCGTAGGACTGATAGCCTCGGCTTTCCGTCCCTCCGACGATGCAACAGTCTTTCAGTTCCTCGTGCCGTCGAATTTCTTTGCCGTGAGTTCGTTGCGCAAGGCAGCCGATATCCTGACGCGCGTAAACGGCTGCTCCAGTTTGGCAGAGGACTGCTCTGCGCTCGCAGAGGAGGTAGACAGGGCCCTGAAGGAATATGCTGTGTACGACCATCCGAAGTATGGCAAGATTTATGCCTTCGAGGTCGACGGATTCGGCAATCATCTGCTCATGGACGACTCGAATGTGCCCAGTCTGTTGGCCATGCCTTATCTGGGTGATGTGAGTGTCCAGGATCCTATTTATCAGAACACACGCCGTTTCGTATGGAGTGACGACAATCCTTATTACTATCGCGGGCGTGCGGGCGAAGGCATTGGCGGACCGCATGTAGGCTACGATATGGTGTGGCCTATGTCCATCATGATGAAGGCCTTTACCAGCACCAACGACGCCGAGATAGCCGCCTGTCTGCAAATGCTGGTCGACACCGACAACGGTACGGGCTTCATTCACGAGTCGTTCAACAAAGACGACGCCTCCAACTACACCCGTTCGTGGTTTGCCTGGCAGAACTCGCTGTTCGGTGAGCTTATATTAAAACTGATAGACGACGGAAAAACAGATTTACTGAAGAAGATACAGAAAAGATGACTCAGATGATAAGAAAAAGCCTCGTAGCTTGTTTGCTGCTGGCAATGCCGTGTGCCGCCTCGGCAGGAGTGGAAATTGGCAAGACCTACCGCATCGTGCCCGATGCCAATGCAGAGAAATCGTTGTTCGTGAAAGATGCCTCACTCGATGAAAAAGCGGCTGTGGTGGTGTGGACAGAGACCAACGTGCCGGCACAACAATGGACCGCCGAGGATGCCGGCGACGGCAATGTTGCCTGGCGGAATGTGTATACTGGAATGTATCTCGATGCCAGCAATATTTCCATCAGCCAGCGCTCGGAGCCTGGTGCATGGACCCTGGAGCTGGTGGATGAGAGCACCAATGCCTACCTGCTGAAGCAGAATAAGTATCTGCGTGTCATCAGCACAACCGACGGCCGCCAGCCGACGGTCGGCAGTAATGCCCAGACATGGCATTTGGTTGAGGTGGAGCCTTGCCAGACATTTAATAGCGATGCCCGTCAGCGCATGCTGAACGGCTTTTTGCGCCAATACATGATAGATAAAGGTAGCGGATATCGCACCTTCCTGAATGGAGGATGGGGCGAGGCCGAAACCATGGAGGCTCTTCTCGACTGTTATGAGGCCACGGGCGACCGCACCTTTCTGAATGTCTTCGAGTCGTGTTACAGTTACATGCGATACCACGTGGGCACGACATGGAACAGCGGCACGGTGATAGGCGGCTACAACTGGTATGGCTACGACTTCAACGACGACGTGATGTGGCTCATTATAGCCGCCGCCCGCGCCTATCATCTGACTGGAAAGCAGACCTATCTGAACGATGCCAAGCGTAACTTCGACCTGATATGGGAACGCGCCTACCTGGGATATGTCGGTTTGCTGAGATGGGCAGAGCAGTCGGGCGACCGCAATGGCGCGAACTCATGCATCAATGGTCCTGCAGAGGTGGCAGCCTGCTATATTGCCGCCGGAACAGGCGATGACAGCTATTACGAGAAAGCCCGTGAGTTGTATGGCAATCAGCGCAAACATCTCTTTGTTCCCTCCACCGGACAGGTGTACGATAGTGTGGTGTTCGACCCTTCTACCGGCAACGTAACGAGTCGTAACACGTGGGCATCGACCTATAATCAGGGCACAATGCTAGGAGCCGCGGTGCTGTTGTACCGTCATTTCGGCGACGAGCAGTACCGTCAGGATGCCGACCGCATCATTGCCTATGCGAAACAAAACCTTTGTAATGGGCATGGGGTTGTGCATGTGTGTCAGAATGCCGATGGCGACTTCCAGGGCTTCAAGGGAATTCTCATGCGCTATGCCGGACTTTATGCCCGTGAGTTCTCCGATGCCGACAGTCGTCAATGGCTCATCAAGAATGCTTTCCATGCCTACAACAATATGAATTCCAAGTCGTTCGGCCATTCTGCCTGGCTCACCAAGGCCAGCGAGGATGGGATGTACGGCGAAGTGAACTATACAGCTTCTGGCTCTGCGTTTGGCGCATCCACGGCGCTGACAGCCGCTTGTAGCGTCTCTTTGGAGGACACATTCGACGGAACCACCACATGGAAACAGACACTTCAGGGGACTGATGCCAGTCGTGAGGGCGATCAAGTGATGACGTTCCATTGCCAGGTTGAGCGTGCCGGGCATTACAGAGTCAATGTGTATTACCGCTCTGACGAGAAACGAAATGTCTATCTGACCGTCAACCAGGCCGATGCAACCCTGACCGTATTTCCTGCGGCCAAGGAGAAGACCAGTCAGATGGTCTTGTTTGTCACGCTGACCGAAGGAGACAACACCTTGCGCTTTAACTGCGATCCGGCCCTTCCGCCCATCGAGAAGATAGAGGTAATCTTCTTGGCGTCGGTTCCCGATGTGCTGGAGGCAGAGCACGCCGTCGCCTCCGGACAGGCCACAATTGCCAACGACGACGATGCGTCGGGTGGGCAGTATGTGAATTACATAGGTAGTGGAACGGATAATCTGCTGACGTTCAAGTACGATGCTACCGACGCTGGGAAATATGGCCTGGACATCACTTATTTCTGTGCGCAGAACCGTCAGATGTATGTCAGGGTGAACAACGGAACAAAGACGACCGAGGTGTATCCGTCGACAGGCTCGTGGGAGGCTGCTTCGGCACAAGTACGAACTGTCACCGTGACCCTGAAGGCTGGTACCAACACCATCGTGCTAGGCAACGACATGAGCTGGGCTCCCTACATCGACAAGATAGAGCTGAAACCACAGGGCGGCTCTACTGCCGTGTCGTCGCTGACGGCTGCCACCATGCCCGAGTCAGGTTGGTACTTGCTCAACGGCATCCGCACGGAGCGTCCTACTGCCAACGGCATCTATATACATGGTCATAAGAAATACATGGTTAGGAAATGAACATACGAAAATACATACTGGTGGCTGCCGTGTTGTGTGCAGCCGCTTGCGCAGAGGCCCAGAAGAGCCATAGTGGCAATCCCATCTTTCCCGGATGGTATGCCGATCCCGAGGCGATTGTGCTGAATGGCCGCTGTTGGGTGTTCCCAACCTATTCAGCCCCTTACGACGAGCAGTTGTTTTTCGATGCGTTCTCATCGAAAGACTTGGTGACGTGGAAGAAGCATCCCCGAGTGCTGACCAGCGAGCAGGTGAGCTGGGCACGCCGTGCCATGTGGGCACCTGCTGTTGTGAAGAAAGGGCGGATGTATTATCTCTTCTTCTCAGCCAACGATGTGCACGAGGGCGAAGTGGGCGGCATCGGTGTCGCTGTGAGCAAGAAGCCGCAGGGACCTTACAAAGATGCATTGGGCAAACCCCTCATCCAGCATATTGTCAATGGCGCACAGCCCATCGACCAATATGTCTTCCGCGATGACGACGGTCAGTATTACATGTACTATGGAGGCTGGGGACATTGCAATGTGGTGCGTCTGGCCGACGATTTGCTCAGCGTGGTTCCCTTCCCCGATGGTACTATGTATAAAGAGGTGACTCCCGAGCACTATGTGGAAGGTCCGTTTATGTTGAAGCGCGATGGAAAATACTATTTCATGTGGAGCGAAGGAGGGTGGGGGCTGCCCAACTATTGCGTGAGCTATGCCATCAGCGACTCGCCACTGGGCCCGTTCCGCCGTATTGGAAAAATACTGGAGCAGGATGCGGCAGTAGCCACCGGTGCCGGTCATCATTCGGTCATCAAAGGGAAAGGCGATGACTGGTACATCGTCTACCATCGTCGTCCGTTGGGTGAGACAGCCGCCAACTCGAGGGTAACATGCATCGACAAGCTGGAGTTCGATGCCAATGGCTTGATCCGTCCGGTAAGAATCACGAAAGAGGGGGTCCGGCCTGCGAAACTGAAGTAAAAACAGTCAGAAGAAATATCTCTACTGGTATAAACGTAAACATTCATAAAAGTATATAAATCTATGAAAATCAAATTATTAACCTGTATTTCCATTTTGTTGTGTCTGTCGTCGAAAACAATGGCGTGGGACGTCAGCTATCAGCTCATGCTCAAGCAGCCGGGCAATGCCGCCGTCGTCCATCAGCTGTCGAAAGACGGCAACCAGTTGAAGGCAGCCGCATCGTTGCCCGTGGAGATAACCCAGCAAGTGGAGCGTAAAGGCGAAGTCAGCCTGCTGACGCTGACGCTGACAGCCCGTGAGCGTGTGTACTTCAATTTGGGTGTCAGCATGCAGACCGGAATGCCCACCGACGATTGCGATTTCTACCTGCCGGGATTCTGGTATCATAAGAACCTACGCTCGCCAAAGGAGGCGCCCTCGTTCCATACCTCGCGCAGCTGGAATTTCCGCGAAGACCGTCTGGCAGCCCCGCTGACGGCTGTCTACAATGGTCAGTCGGGCACTTCGTGTCTGGTGATGCGCCAGTTGGATGCCTCTGCTGATGCGCTGACCACCCATCAGGAAGGTGAGGTCATACTGGGTGGCCCCACCTCCATCGGCTATCTGGGTTTCGACAATGAGCAGGGCAGTGCGGCGCTCACATTCGGCTATCCCTACATGGAAACGCCCAAGCGCTACATTCGCAAACTCACATTGGCTCCTTCCATGACGGCCTTTGCCCGTTTGGAGAAAGGTGAGCGCAAGACGCTGACATGGTTGGTGCGCGAAGGAAAGTCGGCTGATTATGGTCAGTTTGTGGCTGACACATGGCGGTGGGCATTCGACCAGCTTCATCCGCAACCCTTGCAGCCATTGTATTCTCCCGAACAGGTGAAAGCCCAACTGGCCAACTATTTCCGGCAGGCTTATGTCGACCGTTATGCGCTGAAATACCATTCTGGGCTCTCCATCCGGTGCGACGACTGTCTGCCCGTCGACCATGTTCAACTGGGTTTCTGTGGCCGTGTGTTGCTCAATGCCTTCAATTCGCTGGAATATGGTGAGCAGACCGGCGAGCAGCGCTTGGTAGAGACCGGACAAGCCATCTTCGACAGTTGGCTGCAACATGGATTCACCGCCAAAGGGTGGCTGAAAGACGAGATGCGCATAGCCAATGGTATTCCCGCCGACGCTGATGTGGTTCACAGCATTCGCGAACAGTCGGAGGCTGTCTATGCCGTGCTCCACTATCTGGCCTACGAAAAGCGGCACGGCCGCCAGCACCGCCAGTGGGAACAGCGGGTGAGGACCTTGCTGAATAACATGCTGGAGTTGCAGAAGGCCGACGGTCATTTCCCCCGCAAATTCCGCGACGACCATAGCGATGTCGATGCCTCGGGCGGTTCGACGCCCAGCGCTACCTCTACTTTGGTGATGGGTTACAAGTATTTCGGCGACAAACGCTACCTCAAGTCTGCCCGGCTGACTGTTGATTACCTCGAGCAGAACATCATCTCGAAGAGCGACTACTTCTCGTCGACGCTCGATGCCAACTGCGAGGACAAAGAAGCAGCCATCAGCGCCGTGACCGCTACCTACTATCTGGCCATGGTGACCGGCAAGAAAGAGCGCCAGCACTACATTCAGCTTTGTCAGCAGGCTGCCTATTTCGCCCTTTCGTGGTATTACCTCTGGGATGTGCCCTTTGCACAGGGCCAGATGCTGGGCGACCTGGGCTTCAAGAGCCGCGGCTGGAGCAATGTGTCGGTGGAGAACAACCACATCGATGTCTTCGTGTTCGAACTGGCTCACATTGTCAGCTGGCTGGCTGACGAGACGGGCGAGCAGCGCTTCCAACAGATGCACGACATCATCAGCTCGTCGCTCTGCCAGTTGCTTCCCACCCCCGACCGTCTTTGTGGCATCGCGGTGCCCGGCTACAATCCCGAGGTCGTGCAGCACACCTGCTGGGACTATGGCCGTAACGGCAAGGGATTCTACAACGACATTTTCGCACCCGGCTGGGTGGTGGCTTCGCTGTGGGAACTGTATTCGCCCGGCAGAACTACTGGTTTCCTGAAATAGTATCATGATGAAACGATGATAGAGACTCGTGCCGCCATCTGGCACGGGTCTTTTTTTGTGATCTTGGAATCGTAGAGGACAGCTTTTGGAATCGTAGAGGGTTATTATAGAAATGTAGAAGGTTACTCTGGAAACGCAGAGAGCTACTCTGGAAACGCAGAAGGCTGCTCTGGAATCGAGGAAGGTTACTTTAGCTAAAGAACAGATGTAGAATCAGCCGTCAGAACACTCTTATAAAAGCTCTCAGAGCGTTCCCCATAGCTGCCCGAACCAATATTTCCATTATACACACGACGGTCTCAGCAGGATGTTAACTCGCTGATAATCAGATGCCATGTGTTTTAACAGATGATATACACGTTATACAAACCCTATTTTATATCGTGCGTGAGGCGGTTTTGTGTAATTTTGCAGCAGAAAATCGTAAAATAGCTAAAAACTAACTGAGATGATGAAAAAAGAATTATTGAAACGCTGCTGCGGCAGTCTGACGGGAGGAGCGCTGCTACTCGCCGCAACGCTGCTGACGGCGGCTCCTCTGCCGGTGCGGGCGGCTGCTGCCGTGGAGCAGACGGCAAAGACAACGCAAGTGACGGGTATGGTGACCGACCCGGAGAAACAGCCCTTGATTGGTGTTACCGTGACCCTGGTGGGAACCGAGACGCGGGCCATCACCGACGCTGAAGGTATGTTCCGCATCAGCGTGCCCACGACGGGCAAGCCGGTGCTCGAGTTCAACTACATCGGTTTTAAGAAAAAGCAAGTCAACGTCAGCGGTGCCAAGCTGCTGAACGTGATGATGGAAGAAGACGTCAACGAGTTCAACGAGATTGTGGTGACCGGTTACAGCAGCCAGAAGAAGGCCTCGATCATCGGCTCGATAGAGACTATCAACCCCGGTGAGCTGAAGTTCGGTACCACGCGTACCTTATCGAACAACCTGGCTGGTAAGCTGAGCGGTGTGATTGGCATTCAGCGCTCGGGAGAGCCCGGCTACGACGACTCGAACTTCTGGATTCGTGGTATCTCGACCTTCTCGGGAAGCAACAAGCCGCTAATTCTGATTGACGGTGTGGAGCGCGACCTCGATAATGTCGACGTGGCTGAGATTGAGTCGTTCTCGGTGCTGAAAGACGCTTCCGCCTCTGCCATGTATGGTGTGCGCGGTGCCAACGGTGTGATAGTCATCACTACCAAGCGCGGTAAGATAGGCGCACCGCAGATACGCTTCCATGTGGAGCACTCCATCAACGAGCCCACACAGCTGCCCGAGTTCCTGAATGCGCCCGACTATATGACGCTGCTCAACGAGCTGGCTGCCCAGGACGGCACGGCACTGCCCTTCACCCAACAGCAGATAGACCGCACCCGTTCGGGCTACGACCCCGACCTCTATCCGAACGTGAACTGGGTGGACGAAATCACCAAGGACTATGCCTACACCACCCGTGGCAACCTCGACGTGAGCGGTGGTAGCGACTTCCTGCGCTACTCGATTGTGGCCTCTTACTTCAAGGAGGGCGGCATCCTGGAGCAGGACAAGAGCCTGCTGGTGGACAATGCCACGAACAACCAGCAGTTCAACCTGCGTACCAACATCGACATGGATGTGACGAAGACAACACTGTTGCGCGTGAACATCGGCGGTTATCTGAACCGATTCAAGAAACAGCGCTGTAACACCGACGATGCCTTCGGCCAGGCCTTCCGCACGCTGCCCTTCGTGCATCCTGCCCGCTACAGCGACGGTGCCATTCCGAAGATATCGAACCGTGCCAACCCCTGGCAGACCGTGACTCAGCAGGGTTACGACTTCACCACTTCGTCGAAGATTCAGACGCTGTTCAGCGTGGAGCAAGACCTGAAGATGATTCTGAAGGGACTGAAGGCCAAGGCCCTGTTCAGCTTCGACCGCTGGAACCGCAGCCGCCGCAGTCGTACGGCCAATCCCGGAACAGTATTCCCGGCTACGGGTCGTGACGAGGAAGGCAACCTCATTTACAGCCAGTTTGAGACCGGCGACGAGTCGATGGGCTCGGAGCAGGGCACTGAGTATGGTAACACCCGTGTGTATTTCGAGACCGACCTGATGTACAACAACCGTTTCGGCAAGCTCGATGTCGACGCTCTGTTGCTCTACAATCAGCAAGCCTACGACGACGGCAGCATTCAGGACTACCGCAAGCAGGGTATGGCCGGCCGTCTGTCGCTGACCTACGACAACCGTTACGTGGCTGAGTTCAACTTCGGTTACAACGGCTCTGAGAACTTCGCCAAGGGCAAGCGCTTCGGTTTCTTCCCCTCGTTCGCCATTGGATGGCTGATGAGCGAGGAGCCTTGGATGGAGTCGGTGAAGGGCACATTCAATAAGATTAAGTTCCGCGCCAGCATTGGTCAGGCCGGTGACGACAACATCGGTGGCCGCCGCTTTGCCTACCTGGGCACCCTGTATACGGGTCAGGAAGGCTACACATGGGGCACCACCGGTCAGCGCAGCTACAGTGGTATCACCGAGGGTGACATCGGCGTTGACAATCTGACATGGGAAACCGTGACGAAGAAGAACCTCGGTTTTGAACTGGGACTGTGGAACATGCTCGACCTGAACTTCGACATCTTCCGCGAGGATCGTAAGAACATCTTCATGCAGCGCACCATCGTGCCCACACAGAGCGGTTTCGTTCAGGCACCGTGGGCCAACTTCGGTAAGGTGCACAACCAGGGTGTTGAGGTGACGCTCAACCTGCACAAGCAATGGAACAAAGACTGGTTTACCTCTGCCTACGGCAACTTCACCTACGCCAAGAACCGCGTCGACGAGAAAGACGAGCCCGAAGTGCTGAAGGGCACTCACCGCTCGGCCACCGGGCGCTCGATGAACGAGCTGTGGGGACTCACCGCCGAGCGTCTGTTCGGCTATGAGGACTTCAATGCCGACGGTACTCTGAAAGACGGCATACCCTCGCAGAACGGAGTGGGCGCCGTGACGCTCCATCCGGGTGACATCAAGTATGTCGACGTGAATGGCGACGGTGTGATCACCGAGGAAGATGAGGGCTACATCGGCGGAACTGAGGACCCGCGCATCGTCTATGGCTTCGGTGGCGTGGTGAGCTACAAGAATGTCGACTTGAACTTCTTCTTCCAGGGCTCTGCCGACATGTACCGTGTCATTGGCCGTCAGCCCTACTTCCTGCCGGGCGGCGGTACCACCACCGAGGGTAATGCCTATGCCACGAATATCGACGACCGCTGGACCGAGCAGAACCAAGATCCCTACGCCTTCTGGCCGCGCCTCTCTTACGGTCCGAACGTGAACAACTATCGTGCCTCCACTTGGTGGAAGAAAGACATGAGCTTCCTCCGCTGTAAGACCATCGAGGTGGGTTACACCCTGCCGAAGAGCTGGCTGGAGAACTTCTATGTGAAGAGCTGCCGCGTGTTTGTCAGCGGAAACAACCTCTTCTGCCTCTCATCGTTCAAGATGTGGGACCCCGAGCTGGGAACCAACGACGGACTGAAGTATCCGATGAACCGCTCGATCATGTTTGGCTTAGACATTAACTTTTAGTTCATAGTTCAATATTCATAGTTAACAGTATGAAAACGAGATATATCAATGCAATATGCGCCCTGTGCGTAGTGTTCGGCGGGCTTTTCGCCTCGTGCTCCGACTATCTTGACAAGGAGCCCGACACCGAGCTCACCACCGAAATGGTGTTTGAGAACCGTGACAAGGTCTACTCGTGGCTCAGCTACGTGTACAACATCATCCACAACCCCGACAAGTGGGCTCTCACGGCCGACGGCTACGAGGTATTTGCCGACGACATCACTCCCTCGGCACGCTGGCAGCAGTGGGACTGGGGCGGTGTGATTCCGAAGATTCTGGGTCAGTGGACCATCAACTCCACATGGGGCGGTAACCTGTGGCACATGATGCCCCGTTACATCCGCCACGGCTACATCTTCAACAACATGGTGAAGGCCATGCCCGACCACGATCTGCCCCAGAGCGAGATCGACAACATGAAGAACGAGATCAAGTTCCTCTGTGCCTACGGCTGGTGGCAGATGGCCGAGAACTACGGTGGCATTCCCTTCAAGCCCGACTATATTGCCCCCACCGACTTCACGCTCTCTGAGCTGATGGTCGGACAGTCGAAGTTCGACGATGTGGTCGACTACTGCGACAAGCAGATGCTCGAGGCTGCCATGGCCCTGCCTGCCGTCTACGACGACCCCTCGAAGTACGGTCGTGTGAACCGTATCATGGCGCTCACCGTCCGCTCGCGCATGCTGCTCTTCGCCGCCAGTCCGCTGGTGAACGGCAACCCTTGGTACACCGACTACGTGAACGACCAGGGCGAGCAGATCTTCAACTCCACCTACGACCACAACAAGTGGGTGAAGGCTGTTGAGGCCTGCAAACTCTGCATCGACGAGGCCGAGAAAGCCGGCTATGCCCTCTACACCGAGATGGGTCCCAACGGCAAGCCCGACCCCTTCCTCTCTACCTACAATGTGCACATCAAGCGCTGGAGCGAGGGTAACCACGAGATTACCTTCCCCGTGACCAAGGGCAACAGCTACCGCGACACCTTCCTCCGCACGGCCTCTGTGCGCGAGTATGGCGGCGGTAACGGACTGGGTGTCTACCAGGGATTGGTCGATGCCTTCTTCACCCGCAACGGTCTGCCCATCACCGACCCCAACTCTGGTTATGTGGAGGAAGGCTTCTCGACGGTGGTCGACAACCGCTCTGACGAGACTACTTGGGAGTATGGTACCGGCAATCCCGGCGAGGTGACTGCCCGTGGCACCTATAACATGTATTGTAACCGCGAGCCCCGTTTCTACAATGCCGTCTCGTTCCACGGCTCATGGCTGGCTGTCGGCAAGCGCAAGTACAACTTCTTCATGAACGGCCGCGACAACGTGCAGACCTCGTCGCCCCACGATGCCCCGCAGAACGGCTACCTGGTGCGCAAGGGCTTGAACGTGCTCGACAACTACCTCACCGGTGCCATCACCGACCGCCAGGGCTTCACCTACCGTCTGGCCTTCACCTACCTCGACTATGCCGAGGCCTTGAACGAGGCTTACGACGATGGCGCATCGCGCCTGAAAGCCCTCGAGTATCTGAACCGCATCCGCGAGCGTGCCGGTGTGCGTAAGTACACCTTCGACAATGTCGACGCTACCGACGAGGAGTACATTCAGATTCAGAACAACCAGACCGACGTGCGCCGCGTCATTCGCGCTGAGCGCCGTGTGGAGCTGTGCTGCGAGAACAACCGCTGGTTTGACATCCGCCGCTGGAAAGACGCCGAGAACCTGCCCGAGATGTGCGGCGACGACTACGGCATGAACTTCCAGGGCCGCAACCAGGCCGAGTTCTTCAAGCGCACCGTCTATCAGACCCGCGTGTGGAAGCGCCAGTACTACTGGATGCCTATCTACATCGACGAGTACGAGAAGAATCCTAACCTGCGCGAGGCTCCCTTCTGGGTCATCGAGTCGGAGGATTGAGGCCAGTCGGAGAATTGATGAAGAAAGAGTAACAAGAAAAAAGTGAAGCAAACATGAAAAAGTCAGTATATCTTTTCAGCCTTCTCTGCACGATGCTCTGCATGGCATCCTGCAACGAGGACCCTACCTATTTCGAACTGCCCACCTATCCCGACGAGATGCACATCCGCAGCTCGGTCGAGGAGATCATCCTCAATAAGGGCAATGCCGACCAGACGGCTGTCACACTGACCTGGGACAAGGCCACCAGTCCCATCTCGCCCTCCGACGAGGTGACCTACAAGGTGTGTCTCTATCCCACGAGCCAGAAAGACCTCAAGTCGGAGTATATCTCTACCGGCACCACCCAGCAGCTGCAGCTCACCCACGACCAACTGAACTCGATGGTGGCCCGCTGGGCCATTCCCGGCGAGGCCGTCAAGGTGACCGCCCAGGTGCTGAGCATCGTCAACAACGAGCAGAAATATGTGCGCCCGGAGCTCTCGACCGTTGAGTTCATCGTCACCGGCTACGAGAAATATCCTCCTTATCTTTATATGGTGGTGACCGACCAGACTGGCATGAAGTCCACCCAGCGACTGGAGCAGCGCCAGCTGGGCACGGGCATCTACGAGGTGAGTCTCAACATGGTGCCCTGCACCTTCCACTTCCAGACCTCCGACGCCGAGTATCCGCTCTACGGCCAGGCTGCCGACGGTAAGCTCGACTACGTCACCGGCGGTGCCTTCACCGAGTTCACCAACACCGACTCGGGCACTCGTACCGTCATCGTCGACACCAACTCGGAGTATAACGACTGCCGTGTGCTCGACATCGTGCAGCTGCCCACACCGGGTCAGATCTGGATTTGCGGCAACGGATGCTCAGTAGGCTGGAACACCAACACCACAGCCGGCCGCATGGAGATGGTAGGTACGGCCCGCGAGCCTTACTACTATGCCTGGACGGGCGACTTCAATGCCGGCGGCGAGCTGAAAATCGGCCTTGGCGGAGGATGGGGCGACCAGTTCTTCTTCGCACCAACCGACAATGCCGACCCCCTGACCGACCATCGTCTCTTCATGTACCGCTTCCAGGATGCTGGCGGCGACGTGAAGTGGGTGCCCTCGGTGAGCGGCCGCTACACCTTCAAACTCTGTCTGCTGGCCAACGACATGTGGACCAGCTTCGAGCCTGCCAACTAAGAATCATGATGGGTGTTAATAGTTGAATGAAGATATGACAAGCAATCAGATAAGTCGAAAACTAACAGGGTGGGCGAGGGCCTGTGTGCCTTTCGGGCTCCTTGCCCTGCTCCCTCTCATGGCCTGCGCTGCCGACGAGGTGAAGACCTACAACAACCCCGTCATCAACTACAGCCTGCCCGACCCGACGGTCATCCATGCCAGCGATGGCTACTTCTATTTGTATGCCACCGAGGACACCCACAATGTGCCCATCTACCGGTCGAAGGACCTCGTCAAATGGCGCTATGCCGGTACGGCCTTCACCGACCAGACACGCCCCATGGACTTTGTGCCCAACGGAGGCATCTGGGCGCCCGACATCAACTACATCGGCGGACAGTACGTGCTTTACTACTCGAAGTCGGAGTGGGGCAAGACCTGGGAGTGCGGCATTGGCGTGGCCGTCAGCGACCGCCCCAACGGCGGATTCCACGATGCTCATAAGCTGTTCATCAGCAGCGAGGTGGACATCGAGAACTGCATCGACCCCTTCTTCATCCAAGACGATGGCAGGAACTACCTCTTCTGGGGCTCGTTCCACGACATCTATGGTGTTGAGCTGACCGACGACGGACTGGCCGTCAAGGAAGGCTGCACACCGCAGAAGATAGCCGGCGGACTGATAGAGGCGACGATGATTCACAAGCGCAACGGATTCTACTATCTCATCGGCTCGGCAGGCACGTGCTGCGAGGGTGCCAAGAGCACCTACCGGCTGGTGATGGCCCGTTCGCGCAACCTCTTCGGACCCTATGTCGACCGCGAGGGGCGCAGCGCCGTAGGCGACAACTTCTCGCCCCTGCTCAACAAGAGTCCCGAGGTCTACGGTCCCGGCCACTGCTCGGAGTTCGTAGAAGACGAGAAAGGGCAGACATGGGTGCTCTATCATGGTTTCCAGGCCAATGATGTAGACGCCGGGCGTGTCACCTATCTCGACCGCATCGAGTGGGGTAGCGACGGCTGGCCCCGCATCCAGAGCATGCGCCCCTCGACAGAGGCTGAGGCACCCGTCTTCGGCACGACGGCCATTGAGGATGTCGAGGCCGACAACCGCTGTCTCATCCAGCCGCTCGACGGCTCTGCCATGTATCGCATCGACAGTCCCGACGAGCACCTGTTCTCGTGGCAGCTCTACAACCTGAACGGCGGACTGCTCGACGAGGGCGCTGCCCGCCATACGGCCATTGTCGACACCTCGTTCATCCAGCGCGGGATGTATATCATCAAGGTGGCTGGCAAGTTCGGAACCCACTGCGAGAAACTCCTGAAAATGTAAACTCCTTTTCATATTTAAATGGGAGAGTGTACACTTCTCTCATCTCACTCTTGATGGGGTCGGCCGTGCGGTCGGCTCCATTTTCTTGCCGTGCGGTCGGCTCGATTAACTTGCCATGCGGTCGGCTCGATTAACGTGCCATGCAGGCGGTTTCATTAACTTGCCTGACGTTCGGTGTCGTTTCTTATAGGTAGAAAAGTCAAAGATCGCTTTCTGACATTTACTTATCTCTAAATTTGCTTCTAAAACCACTACAAAGATACTGAAATAATTCGAGTTGTGCAACTATTTTGTCGTAAAAAATGACACCTGTCGCAAAAAGTTTTTTGAAATCATTACAAGTGATATGGCGTGCATCAGCCTATCCGGCAAATCGTCTGGCCGCCCATAATGGTATCCTAGCCGCCCAGTTCCTTATATTTTCTCGGTACTTTTTACCGTAGCTTATAAGAGGGGAAATCATGGGCATTATGAAGACCTTAAAAACTCATAGAAAATGCAACTGGCTGAAAAGCAATCGTTTAGCACAAAATACTTAAAACCTTAAAACCTTAAAACCTTATCGTTTAGCCTATAAAAAAACAGAAAATGAGTTTCTATATATTATATATTAATATATTACAATATATTAATATATAAACATAATTTTAAAACCTATTCGTTAAGGTTTTAAGGTTTTAAGGTTTAAGGTTCTCCTGTAGGCAAGGCTAACGACCTGTCTTTCCCTGTATAGTGTTGACTCCTTTTGAGCCTTGATTTGTTGTTGTTTTGTTAATTACTGTTTATTGTACTGATTCTGTTGACTTGTCTCTTTGATCAGGCTGACTGCTTTCCTGCTTTTGTTGTCCCTTTTCCCGGGTTTGTGGACTCAGAATGTCTCTGACTTGACGGTGAACGATTTGTTCACCGTCTGATCATCATCAACCAATGGTCAGACAGAAATGCCTCCGGTGGCTTAACCGGCTCAAAACTGAGCCCGTCGCTTTCCCCGCGCGCACAACGATGCCGTCTGGAAAACTCTGAACACCCTCTGAGTTTCCCGAGGGCTGCTCGGCGCATTTAGAGTTGAGAGCTGAGAAGACCCTACCCAGCCTCCCCTATAGGGGAGGAGCGGTTACCCCTGAAGCTGGAGAAAAAATCTGTGAAAATCCGTGGCATCTGTGTGACAATCTGTGTAATCTGTGG
>ODAI014743097.1_pt1 | contig 65352 bp, 58 predicted proteins | sample 1539321 | NCBI WGS metagenome assembly ODAI01 (sample SAMN02144231, study PRJEB22623) | gut metagenome | biome: sheep rumen | host: Ovis aries | place: New Zealand
CAGCTCCCGGAGGGTGCCAAGCTTGAAAATATCCGCATCGCCAAGGACAAGCAGACGGACAAGTGGACGATCTCCGCTGACCTCGGACCGAAGGGCAAGACGGAGAAGAAGCCGCTGTCCTATGATGACGGCTATTCGTTCTTCACGGCCAAGACGGCTACCCGAGAGCAGCTGGCAGGCAAGTACCTGGCTAATGACATCAAGTCACTGATGGCTCCCAAACAGGAGAAGGCCGTGAGCATGAAGGTTTAATTCACTGCTGGCTGCCGGACATGGCTCTGGCAGCCAGCTATATCATTATCAACATATCAGAAATTATTATGGCAAAGAGAACTTATGAGGAGCTGGTGCAGCTCAGACAGGATGGTAGGATTGGCTGGAAGCAGTTCGTGCTGGAAGGTGATGATGCAGAGGACTACAAGCAGTGGTGTGAGGATCATGGCATGGAGCCGACTGATGACAATGCAGAGCTGTATGTGGAGATGACCGATGAACGGATGTTCGAGAACCAGGAAGAGCTGTAGTCATGTATAAGAAGAAAAATAACGGCTCTGGTGGTGGGCAGTCGATGGCTGACAAGGCTATCGAGAAGTTCACGGAGATGATGATCGACCGCATGGAGCGTATGAAGGCCGGGGACTGGAAGAAGGGCTGGATTGACGGTTCGGCTGTCTATGGCATGCCGCAGAACATCACAGGGCGTAACTACTCTGGTTCCAACTCCTTCTTCCTTCAGATGGACTCGGCGATGCACGGCTACAGGACTCCCGTGTATATGACGTTTCTCCAGATACAGAAGGAGAATGCCCGCATCAACAAGGGTGCCGAGGCGATGCCTGTCATCTACTGGGACGTGTCCATCAAGGATGCTAACGGCAGGCGTGTTGACCGTGATGACTACCGCCATATGTCCAGGGAGGAGCAGGACAGGTGTACCGTCACTCCCTTCATGAAGGCCTACCATGTCTTCAACATGGATCAGACGAATCTGGAGGAGGTCAACAAGGAGAAGTATGACAAAGTGGTGGACAAGTTCAAGGCGCCGGGGATGCGTGATGCCAGCGGCATGTATGTCAACAAGGCACTTGACCGTCTGTTCGAGAAACAGGAGTGGGTATGTCCCATCCAGTATGACAAGGTGTCGTCCGGTGCCTACTACAGCCCGTCGCGTGACATCATCGTCGTGCCGAAGAAGGAACAGTTCAACATCGGCAAGGACAAGGACGAGATCTACAAGGACGGTATGGAATACTATTCCTCGGCCCTGCATGAGATGGCTCACTCGACGGGAACGGAGAAACGCCTGAACCGTGTCAAGGGTGACAAGTTCGGTGATCCGAAGTATGCCAAGGAGGAACTGGTGGCTGAACTGACCGCTGCCAACACCGGCTACTCGCTGGGCTTCGACAAGCGCATCCTCGACAATAATGCCGCCTATCTGGACGGCTGGATATCGGTGCTGAAGGAGAATCCCAAGTTCATCGTGTCCGTTATGGCGGATGTAAACAAAGCCTCGAACATGATTCTTGAATCCGTTGATAAACAGAGGATTGCACTCGGAGAGAAGCCGATACTCCAAAAAGGTGATACGAAGGATGTCCTCGATGATATTGCCTTCGACAACGGGGCTATCATCAAGACCAAGAACGGTGACTATGCCGTCCGTGCTTCCTATCATGGGACTGAGCTGGGCATGAAGCCCATCGACCGTGAGACGGGTGCCAGATACTTCACGCTGCCGGACGGCAAGGAGAAGCAGAACCTGCTGGCTCAGACTCTCTCCAGCCGTTTCACGGAGGATGTCAAGAACCTAGGACAGCGTCAGCATCAGAGTGTGAGGATGGCAATGTGAGGATATGGCTATGGTGGATTTCAAGACTCTGAAGGATAAGGTGGGCATCGACGACGTGGCCTATTCGCTGGGCTACCGTGTCAACCGCAAGGCAGGTGTCGGGAAGTATCTGGAGATGGTTCTGCTGGATGACAGGAGGCAGCATGTCGATACGATCGTCATTAGGCATCCTAAGGATAAGCCCAACCAGTCATACTTCCGTCATAACGGTCGTGGTGGCGGTGATGTCATAAGCTTCATCATTGAGAACCTCGGTTCCTTCAATGATCCGGGGCAGACCCAGTGGGACAAGGCCGGGCATGTGATGTCACGATTTGCCGATGAGCCCGTGGAAGAGACTGCCGACGGCAAGTATCTGGAGAAAATGGGGTACAGGCAGGAACCCTTTGATCCGTCCCGCTATGACGTGCAGCCGCTGACCGAGCACCTGAAGAACGGCATGAACTACATGCTTCCAAGGGGATTCTCCGAGGACACCGTCAGGACGTTCGCCCCGTTCATCGTCAGGCTGAAGGATAACCAGTCCGAGAACTTCAAGGACTATAACCTGGCATTCCCGTACAGGGTGGCTGGCCATGAGGAGGTGGTAGGCTATGAGATCAGGGGCTATAACAAGTTCAAGAGCAAGGCTACCGGCAGCAACTCCACGACGGCTGCATGGATCGTGGATATGGCTGCTCATGAGAACCCGATGGCCGTCCAGAACGTCTATTTCGCCGAGAGTGCCTATGACATCATGGCTTTCTGGCAGGCTAACAGGATGAAGCTGGACAGGGAGACTTCTGTATTCGTGTCCATCGGCGGTACGTTCTCCGACCTTCAGATAAGCACTATCATGAAGCACTATGAACGGGCCAATGCCGTGGACTGCTTTGACAATGACCTGCCTGGCCGCGTCTACAGCCTCAGGATGGCCAGTGTCCTTGGTGACAGGCATCTGAACATCGTCAGGACGGATGACTTTGTCATGGTGACCGCCGACGGGAAGGAACTGAAGATGTCACATGAGGGAACCTCGTTGGCTGAGTTGTCCCGGCATTTCAAGGTGCCGAAGCGCCTGAGCCAGTGGAAGCCTCCGATGGCCTTCAAGGACTGGAACGACGTGATCATGGACAAGCCGTATGTCCAGAAGGAGGAGGTGAACAAGTTCCAGCGCAACAAGGCTCTGGAGCAGCGTAGGACAAAGGGCTTGAAATTGTAGGTCATGGAGATAAAGCCTGATTACAGACAATTCGTAGCGGAGGACAGGGAACTGCTGGCCATGCTGGCATTCCTGTCGGGGGCAGTACCTGTGGTATACGGCAGGTGTGAACAGCTGGTTGCCTATACGTCTCTGGGACTGCTGGTATTCGTGCTGCTGGTCTGCCTGACCCGCTATGTCATGCTGGTGTCCCATCAGTGGATTATCGGCGATGAGACGCTTTGCACCGTCAAGGGGGTGCTGGCCCGGCATACGGACTATATCGAGCTGTACAGGATCGTGGACTACAAGGAGAGCCAGACGTTGCTTCAGCGCCTCATGGGCATCAAGACCGTCACGGTGTTCTCTACCGACAGGTCTGACTGTATGGTGGACATAAGGGGCGTTCCGGTGGATGAGGATGTCATCGGGCATCTGAGGGATAAGGTTGAGAAATGTAAAACAGATAAGAGAATTTATGAGATTACGAACAATTAGTATCGCTATGCTGCTGGCCGTCACTGGAAGGGTGTGCGCCCAGCAGGTTGACCCGGCCCTGACTGCTGCCGTCGTCGCTCAGACCGCAGTTCTGAACGATATCTACAACACGAGGGACAATACACAGAAGAAGATCATCGCTGCCGAGGCTGCCGTCACGGTGGCCATGGAACGTATGCATCAGGTGGAGAACAAGATACTCGACTATCTCTCCAATGCGCAGGGTGCCATGCAGAATATCTATCAGATCAAGCGTGCTGCAGAGCTGGTGACGGTGGAGATCCCGCAGAACATGACGCTGGTGAAGAACTCGCTGCCCGGACACCTGAAGGGTACGGCCATCGCGCTCCTCGTATCGGACGAGGTGACGGATGCCGCCACGCAGATGGCCAGCCTCTATCCGTTCATGCAGCAGCTGGTGACCAGCGGCTCATACAATGTGACCGGCTCGAATGGTGAGCCGGAGAAGCATAAGGTGAACCTGCTGGACTCTGCCGAACGCTACTATGTGGCCAATGAGGTGGTGACGAAGCTGGAGAACATCAATACCGACCTATGGCTGCTGGCATGGGAGATACGGACGATGTCATGGCATGACCTGTGGTTCGGTCTTGACCCTGAAGGATGGGCTACCGTGATGTCCGGCAAGGCTGTGGCCGAGAGCCTGATATATCAATGGGAGAATCTTTAAATGATAGGAATTGTACCGGATAATGAAAAATAGTACTGAATATAGAATCCTTGGTAAATGCCCTGTATGTGGTGAAGGCGATATCATAAGAGTGGAACATGGCTATTGCTGTGATGCAAAGAGGCATGGGAATGGCCGGAGATGCGGATTCATCATCCATAATAGGCATCATGGCATTGAGTTCGATGACAGTCTGGTCAGGAAGCTGATAACCGACGGCTCGACGGAGGAGATGACCATGTGGAACGTCAACGGCCAGCCTTTTCAGGCCCGATTTGTCATCGTGAACGGGAAAGTGGATGTGGAGATCAAGTCCCACTACCTTCAGGGCAGGTGTCCTGTGTGCGGCGGGCGTATCGTGAAGACCGGCAAGGGCTATGCCTGTGAGAACAGCATCCCGCAGGATCCGCTATGCGGCTTCCATGTGCCGGGCATCCTGGCCAACCGCAAGATTACGGACTCAGAGATGGAGGACTTCCTTGCAGGCAATGCACAGGTGCTGGACGGCTTCTCCAACAATGAAGGTAAGATATTCTCGTCTGTCCTGACACTGGCAGAGGACGGGAAGGTGGTGCTGGACTCCAGGATTGCCGTCTGTCCCGTATGCGGTGGCGATATCCTTGTCAGCCCGCAGGCTTTCAACTGCTCCAACTACAGTAACCCGCAAGTGAAGTGCAAGTTCATGGCATGGCGGAACATCGCCGGGCATGTGATCACGAAGCAGGAGATGGTGGAGATATGTGAGGAGGGACAGACGCATGAACCGCTGGAACTGTACAAGAACAACGGGGCTATCTTCTACAAGCGTCTTGGCCTCAGTACGGACAAGAAGAGTATCATTAAAATTTAGTGTATATGAACAAATCGGATTTGATACAGGTGGCTGCAGCAAAGACGGGTCTTTCGCAGCAGCAGGCAAGGGAATGCCTCGATGCTTTTCTGGGTGCCATTGGTAAGGAAATGAAGGATGGCGGTGAGGTGGTCATCACTGACTTCGGCAGGTTCTTCACGAAGAAGATGCCGCAACGGACGGTGACGCTTCCTGATGGCAGGTCTTCGGTCGTACTGGAGCGTGAGAACGTGAAGTTCAAGGCTTTCCAGAATATTAAGCTGTATAATGTCAAGTACTAGTCCTATGAGAAATGTTTACTTGGCTGTCCTGGCTGTCATACTGATGGCTTCTTGTGACAGCAGGGAAAGGGTGCTCAGTCTGGCAGAGTCGGATGTCAGGAACCATACCGAGTGTCAGGGAGAACCTGAGATTCTAGGCATCTCTGAGCCAGACTCTGCCTTTGGAACTGGATTCCTTTCCCAAAAAGAGAAAGAGAGTATGATGGCCGTCATGCAGAAGGTGACGGAGACCATCATGAAGCGGACGAACAACATGACGGAGTTCAACCCAGATGACAAGTATGTCATCGACCTGGCAGAGCGTCAGATGAAGGCCATGGCTGAGATACGCTCGACAATCTACGACTCTGACAAGAAAGGGGAGTGGTCTGGCTGGAAGGTACGTGTGGACTATCAGGCCAGGAACCGCAGTGGCATGGAATACAAGTCGGAGCGTTGGCTCTTCATTGACAAGGACGGCAAGGAGGTCGTGAGGGCTTTTGATATTCCCTTGCCTTAATCTTTGGCAACTGATAGATGTGTCATAAGCATGTTTTGATTTTTTAGTTGGTTCCCGGCAGTCTCAGTCGGGAACTTTGCTTTTTATGGATTAACGCCGAGAATGGTGGCGTAGGAGGGCTTCTTACGATGGATGGCTGTTTGGGTGAAGCCGGCATCGTCGAGAAGACTCTTCAGCTCTTCAGGTGTGTAGGCCGTCATGCCTTCCACGACCTTCGTCCACATGGAATCGGGATCGGACACCTCTACCATGATGGCAAACTGGGCACCATGCTTCATGACCCTACGGACTTCTTTGAGGCATTTGGGCAGTTCCGGCCAGAAATAGACGGTCTCGACAGCTGTCACGAGGTCGAACCTGGCATCCTCGTAGGGCAGCTGGCTGGCTGTGCCTTGACATACGAACGCCTGTTTGTCGAGCAGTTCCTTGTTCACTTCTTTTGCCTTGGCTACGCTCTCTTCTGAGATGTCGATGCCATAGGCTTTTGCATTGCTGCTACGTTTGAGCAGGCGCTGGAGTGTTGCGCCTCCGCCGCATCCGATATCGAGCATAGTCATGCCTTCATGGAAGGTGACGTGGCTCAGTCCCCAGTTCGTTAGCGGGGCATGGCCGAAGTTCATGAAGCGTAGCATCATCCTGCCCATCCGTCCTTCCGGGTGGGCGCACTGAGTAAAGAATCGTTTTAACAAGCTCATAATCCTGAAATTTAATGGTTGAATATCCGGCTGCAAAGGTACGGCTATTGCCTGAAACGGGCAATACCGAAAAGTAAGGCTTTTCTTGATGGGTCTATGGAATGTGACATTCAAACAGATTAGTCAGAAATAGGTATTCCCCCCCGAAAGCCGTGTTCCCCTCAGGCCGTCATCATGGATGAATGGCGTAAGGGTAACACCGCTTTCGCCTTCTGGCAGGGACTCCAGAAGGAAGGGAGAGCGGTTGTGACATTGCCTTCAGGCTACGCATGGGTCGCCATGCTGCCTTTCCGCACAGACGGCATACCTCGGCATACCGCCACTGCTCTTTTGGCAGGATGGCCTGACCTGTGCGAAGCCCGGAGTCAGAGTCACCGTTTCTTATTGTATCTTTTCCCGTATGCTCTTGTGCCTCGCTGGCTTCCCGGCTTGGCATAATCACCTTTGACAGAGATGATGGTGGAAGTAAGAATATCATTTATGACGGTGTCAATGATGCCTTTGAGCTGTTGCTTAAGCTCCTCCATGAAGAGGGCGGGATTATAGTGACCATCCTCAATCTCTCTGAGCTTCTTCTCCCAGAGGCCTGTCAGCTCCGGGCTCTTCAGCAGGTCTGTCCTGATTGTGTCTATCAGCGACACACCCATGTCCGTCGGAATAAGCTCCTTCTTGTTCCGGCGTACATAACCGCGCTTGATGATGGTCTCTATGATCCCAGCCCTTGATGACGGCCTGCCGATGCCGTTCTGCTTCAGGGCTGCACGCAGCTCTTCATCTTCCACGAACTTACCTGCCGTTTCCATGGCTCTCAGGAGCGTGGCTTCCGTATAGGGCTTGGGTGCCGTCGTCCATTTCTCCTGTAGAGAGGGATGATGCTGTCCTCGCTCTCCACGGGTGAAATGGGGGAGGACGGTGTCCTTGGCATCCTTCTCCGCTTCATCGGCTGCCATTCCACGATAGACTGCCTGCCATCCTGCATCCGTGATTTCCTTGCCCGTAACCTTGAAGCCGACGCTCCCGCTATGCCCGGTAATGACGGTTGACAGGAAGGCGCAGTCCTCGCAGAAGGCGCTGATGAAGCGACGGGCGATGAGGTCGAAGACACGGCCTTCCTTGTCAGTCAGGCCGTGAGGCTCCCTGCCTGTGGGGATGATGGCATGGTGGTCTGTGACCTTCGAGGTGTCGAAGACCCTGGTGCTTTTCCTCAGCGGCTTGTGAATGAGGCTGACGAACGTTCCGTACTGCCCCGATAAACTTTTCAGTATGTCGGGGCATCTGGGATAGATGTCGTCACTGAGGTAGCGGGTATCGACACGGGGGTAGGTGGTGACCTTCTTCTCATAGAGGCTCTGCACGATGGAGAGCGTCGTTTCCGCTGAATAGCCGAAGCGACGGTTACATTCCACCTGCAGAGTGGTCAGGTCGTACTGCTGGGGAATGGATTCCTTACCGCCTTTCGTTTCCGTGGAGTCGATAAAGAATTCCTTTCCCATGATGTCATCCAGGGCTTGCTGGCCTCTGGCCTTGTCGGTATAGTTTCCCTTTGTGCTTGTGAACGTGACTCCTTTGTACTCCGTGGTGAGCTGCCAGTAGGGTTCTGCCTTGAAGGTGTCGATCTCTTTCTTCCTGCTGACAAGCAGGGCAAGGGTAGGGGTCTGCACTCTCCCGATGGACAGGACGCTGCCGTTGCCACCGTAGCGGAGGGTGTAGAGTCTTGTGGCGTTCATGCCAAGGAGCCAGTCGCCTGATGCCCTGGCGATGCCTGCATAGTAGAGGTTGTCGTACTGCTTCTGGTCTCTCAGGTGCCTGAAGCCGTCACGGATGGACTCTTCTGTTAGGGAGGATATCCAGAGCCGCTTGACGGGACAGCGGACTTCGGCCAGCTGCATGACCCATCGTTGGATGAGCTCTCCTTCCTGTCCTGCATCGCCGCAGTTGACGATGGTGTCTGCCTTGGAGAAGAGCTTCTTGATGATGCCGAACTGTTTCTTGATGCCTGCCTCAGGGATGAGCTTGATGCCGAAGCGATGGGGAATCATCGGCAGCTGTTGTAGCGTCCATTTCTTCCAGTCGCTGTTGTATTCCTCGGGATCTTTCAGGCAGCACAGATGACCGTATGTCCATGTCACCTGATAGCCGTTACCCTCGTAGTAGCCTTCCTTGCGGCTGCTGGCTCCCAGTACCTTGGCAATGTCTCCTGCCACGCTGGGTTTCTCTGCGATACATACTGTCATACTGCTTTGCTTTTGCTTGTTCTGGCTCTTCCTTGTGCCTGGGCAATCTCTGTGGCCTTGACCTTGTCAATGATGATTCTTTTCCCGAACTTGATGATGGCGGGGTCATACTCGCCTGTACTCCTGTAGTTATAGGCTGTCTTGATACTACAGTGAAGGACTTCGGCCAAACCGGTCATTCCGAAGGTGAACCGTTCTGGATCCTGAAGGATCCTCTCGGTTATGTCATTGTTGATGCCTGAATACTTCAGCGGGATGGGGGTGGGTTTTGTCCTTACTTCTTCTGATATGATCTTTCTGAAGAAGGGCAGGAGGTCACCTAGGGTAAGCTCTTGTAACGGACGGTTTTCGATGTCCATAGCCTGATTATCCATATGTATCTGCTTTGTGGAACCTGATGCCAGGATCCTGTTGAACTTAGATTTCTGGTGCATAACGGATTCAGGGTAAAGGACAAATTGAAGGCTTCCGCTATAGCCGTGCAAAGTTACAATAATGGAGTTGGTATTACAAATAAATCCAGTAAAAATATGTAATTATAAGTAAAACAGGACATTCTGAAGAATAGATGTCCTGTTTTGAATGGATGTTGTCCGTATGGTGAAAGTCATTGCTTACATAGACAGTATGTCCCTCCATCTGTCTGATTGCATCCAAGGTGTTGGGGCATTTCCTGAACAGTATATCATTGATGAATCTATGTTAATTCGATATAGTCCTTCCTGAGTCCTTTGTATCATGTAATCATCAATGTTTGATAGCTTGTTAGACAAGCTCATTAAGTTCTTTTTGATTTTGGCTAACTTGGGATTCCTGATTGTATAATCAAGGATGTCAGGGGTTTGGTCGATTTCTCCCCCGAAATAGTGATAAATCTTCTTGTATTTGGTGAAAAGCTTATCCATCTTTTTTTGATGGAGTGGTAGCTGTTTAGCCAAAGTCGGTGCATTGAGGTTCATGCCGCCAGTGATGGACTCAACGAGAATTAGTGCATATAAGGCTTTTTCCGATCTTGATACTTTTAACTCTTCATTAATCTCAGGGAATCTTATCTTCTGTTGCATGGTGTCAAGCAGGACTATGCTCATCGAGTTTTCTCTCATAAGACACAAATCCATAATCTGCTTGTAAACACCGCTATAGATAAACCTGTCGCTGCTGTTGTATATATTCCTCAGGATAGAATACTCTGAGTTCATCATTGAAGTGAATCGATACATGAACTGCTTGATATCATCCAAGACGTTCTTACCAATGACGATTCTCAGAAAATTAGCATAAATTGTGCTTTCCGAGATGGTCTCACCGATTTTCATCAGTAAAGCAGGCTGGGTATCTGTCAGACATCCAATGTGCAATTTCTTGCATAACTGCTCTTTACAGAACTGGGCAGTTGTCATGGATGAGATTTTATTCTGTATCATAGATAGCTCTGTCTCATCCAGATTAGGCGTTAGGAATGACATGACCTCGTTAAAAAGAACCGGTGGTGTTGTCCTGTAGGTCTCTGATATCTGAGGTATATATGCGAAGTTAAAACCTGCAAGCCTCATGGCATTCTCAATCTGCTGATAATTCTTCTTGATGATGTCGTTAATCGGATCGTCATAGTCTGCCTCTACATAGATGACTTGTGAATTGTCTAGCTGAAGCCCTTGCTGAGGTACCTGGATGTGAATCATATCTGCCTCATGGCCCCCTTCAAGACAGTATTCCAGAGCAATCATCAGTAATGCCTCGTCTTTGTTGCACATACCATCAGCAAGCGTGATCTTCTTGAAAAGGTCCATCAGTCCCTCTTTGCTGTCCTTATCAAGCAGACAAAGGGTATTGACTGCATCCGAGAATGTAATGTACCTTGCATCACTGAGGCATTCCTTGTTCAAACGATAGGCATCTTTTATTAATTCGAAAAGCTCCATTTCCCTGCTGTCAATGACTGAATCAGCCTTAATCAGATCAGAGACAATTCTGCTAATAGATATTCTTTCTAACTTATTCATAGACTCTTATCATATTTGGAGCAAAGTTACAATTTAAATTTCAAAACAGGTAACATTTCATGAAAAAACATGTATTTTCTTGTAATTTTATGCGAAATATTGCCAACAATAACCTTTTTTATAAGAAAATGACTAAATTTGCATCAGATTTGAAATAGCTAAAAACGATAGTAATATGGAACTGGTTAAAGGACAAAAGTATGCATTTCCGATAAAGGAAACAAAAGTTGAGAATGGTGATTTGTTTTATGTTATTAACGTAAATGGATATGATTGCTCGTTAAAAGTATTCCCATTCCAAAGGAGGACAATAAAACCCTTAAGAGTTCAATGTGTTTTCAAAGGTTATAATGGTGCAAACGAGCCTCTTTTCATGCAAGATATCGAACCGCTCTTAAAGCAACTTTATAAAATTGGAGAATCCTATGAGTTTAAAGTTAAAGGTGACTATTCTGAATCTGGTTATTATGAGGTGGTTGACAAAAATGGTTTTATTCTGAGGTTAACTGATTATGGAAAAACAAAAGTGTATGTAAATCAAGTTATTAAGGCTAAAGTAAAAAGTATCAATTTAATTAGGGTAGAGCTGTCTCTTATAACAAACAAAAAACATGTGGGTATACTGTTCATGCCGCCTGAAACGCTTTTCTCTTTAGACAGCACGAACGTAATTAATAAACGTTTCCCCATGTTCCTTCTAAAAAAACTACCTGCTTTCAAGGAGGCAAGAATCCAATATGAGAGCGGTAACGCCTTATGGGTGGTTACTGCCATAGATGCGGTTGATAAGAATCTTGCAGAATGGCTCAACTCGAAGATCAAACATAAGAGGAAACTGCTAATGATTTATCATAGCATATGTACAAATCTTCTGGAAAAATCAGATTATCTTAAAGATTGTACTGAAGAAGAAAGGATTGAATGCCAGAAAAAGGTCTCGGTGGCGATTACCCATGCGGAAGACTATCTTGTTGCACTCAACCTAATCATTGAAGGGCGCAGCCAGTGGTATATCGATGATAATCTGGAAAGACTGAAGCATTCTGGATATCTGTATCAGCCGGAAAAGAAGATGCGTGTCATGATGTCAATATTCACATTGCGTCAGGAATCGGTTCAAAGCTATATCCAGGATATTTTTGATATCATTAGGGAAGGACATGATAATGAAAGGTTCATGGAACAGTTCTCCAACGCATTTGTGGAAATGCTTGATGTCTATATCTGGAATGAAAGCAAGTCTGTCAATTTGATCTCCAGTATATATGATACTGTTTCAAAACAGAGGATCGAGGAGATGACAGAAGCTCTTGCTATTCAACTGATCCTCGTGGATAAAAAGGTGTATGGTGACAAGGCGCTGTGCAGATCTATGTTGTACCGCTTTGCATCCCTTATTACACCAATGTTTTCAAATAGCCTGTTGGAAAAGGCCTACAATGCATTATTCCAACAGCAGACACTTCCTTTGGAATATTCTTGGAATGACCTTTCCCAGATGAGGCTGCTTTGTTCGAAACTGTCTTCTTCCCCAGCTAAGGCCGATATCAATGGTATATTGTCATACCATGGCCAGAAGACTGTACTTACGCTCGATTCACAGGCTGTCAGCATTATGCCGCAGGAAAGAGGAACCCAAATGAAGAAGGCTTATCCGGATGGAATCACCCCATGGCAGAATATTCAGTTCCTGCTTAATGAGAGACTGGATGAGAAGGTTAGTCCGTCTGTCAAGTCAATAAAGACTTTTGAAGCCATGTGGAAAGAGCTGGAAAGGAGTCTTTTCGCAGAAAAACAGGTTATTTCGCGTGTAACGGTCAGCAAGAACCTGACTCCTGATGTCGGGGATGAAGTCTACATACGTATTACAGGTCAGGTTCCGGACAAGAAGTTTGATTTCTATTGTAGGATAGAAGATCCAACGTTTGTTGGCGAAGGACAGATAAACACTCATCAGATAGTTCATTATAACGTTGATGCCACAATAGATTCCTTTAGACAGAAAAATACAAAAATCCCCTATCTTCTGAAGGCAAGAGTAGAATCTATTGATGCAAATGGCAAAATAAAGTTCAATATGCTGAAAGAGATTGCGAACTTTATCAATGACACGACTAATTCGGGTGACGAGGTCCTTGCTCAGGTGTCAATGTGCAATCCGACAAACTATCTTTGTATTACTGACCTTGGATTTGCTCTTTCTATCAATAGGAAAGAAACCCTTTCTGAGCTGAATGTCGGTGACTTCGTGATAGCCCAGGTGGATAATGTCAAGGTGAATGGTAATGTCAATGCATTCTTCATGGAGAAGAGTGAAGAAACCTTTGAATGTGTTGATGGCTTTAACAGTCTCATTGAGGACTATGCTGATGGAAAACTGTATGAGGAAAAGGCTGTGGAGACGCAAGAAGAGGAGTCAATCCTCACTGAAGACTACATTGAACAGGATGTTATGGAACAGCTTGTCCATATCATAGACAGATATTCAATGACACAATCAAGTCAGGTGACAGCATATAACTATCTGGCAGTAGCAAAGATGTTGTCATTGGTTATGAGTAACCATGATATGGCGGACTATTATTCGCGCAGAATGGAGCTGCTGAAAGTCTTGCAACGCTTCGGCGAGATGGATAAGATCAAGGATGAGGAACTGGATGAACTGTTGGTTAATAACGAAGCTTTCATTTCCAATTACCCGGACATCAAGAATAAGCTTACCCAACTGAAAATCATCAATCATTTGGATAAGCCATGGAATGACGACTACTTATGGGAACTTGCTAAGAATACAGAAAACAAGGATGTCAGTGCTTTGGCAAGACTGGTTCTGACTCATAACATGATGGATGGCTTTAATGTATACGAGCAAAGACAGACTATCAGAAAGAAAATCTACCAGATGATGGATCTTAAAATGAGGATTCCTGAAACATCCTTCGTTGCCGAAGAAGACCAGTTTACGGAACTGAAGACTTCAATGATCTATCCTGCAGGCAACAATATGAGAGCAGACGAGAAACAACAAACAAAAGAACTGATGACTGTCATCTGCAGTTTCCTGAATGCTAAGGGTGGTGTATTATATATAGGTGTGAACAACCTTGGCTCTGCTATAGGTCTTGATACTGATTTTATTTTTATCAATAACGGTAAGGGCGGTTATGACCTGACGGATGTAAAGGACAAATTTGACCTAAGATTCAGGAATGCTGTCCATAATATGCTTGGTGGAATTGCAAATAATATGGTATCAAGTGAATTCCTAACTGTTAATGGTAAAACGATATATAAGGTTGTGGTGGAACCATGTCCAGAACTGGTTTTCTTGGATGGTACAGCCTATGTAAGACAGGGTACTTCGAAATGGCCAATTCAAAAATCGGAAATAGAAGCATTTAAGAAACAGAGGGCTACTCAGTTCTCTAAATGACTGACAAGGTGGTATTAACAAAATTACCTGTTATTTCTCCTGTTTACAGAACAAATATACATAAAAATGCAAATATTCTGTTCATTCTCTCACTAATATCAGATTTTTTTTGTTACTTTGCCTATAAATTTAAAACTTTAAATATGGAGCATAAAGATTTAAACCGTTTGAAAATAGTTCTCGTTGAGAAGAAAAAAACAGGGACTTGGCTTGCTGAACAATTGGGAGTGTCTTACGTCACTGTGTCGAAATGGTGCAGTAATATAACCCATCCCACACTTCCGACGTTGGATAGGATAGCTGTACTATTGGGCTGCGGAAAGAAAGATCTAATAGCAGACTAAGACAATACTAACCGTTATAAAGATGCCAGCAAATATAACAGTTCAACAATACACTCCGTCGGAGATTATAGGAATCTTCAATGACATCCTTGCTCACCAGAACAATCAGGCGAGTGGTAAAATCGTGTGCATTCGGGGGCTTTATTTGGTGGGCAATGGTACAGCATACCAAGGCTACTATTATGATACCTTGCGTGATGAGAAGTCCCCAACAGAGTTGCCGATAAGGATAAGTGATGCGCAGAGGAAAGAGCTTACTCCTGGTAACTTGGTAGAGATCCTAGGTACTCTGGGACGAAAGATAACTGCCAAAAGCGAAATCAAACTTGAATTGAACGTGTCTCGTGTTGAGGTCGTGAAAGAACAGGTAATCGATGAGAATGAGATCAAACGCATAGAATATCGCCAGCGTAAGGTCTCTGCGGGATTTAGAAACGTCGACGGTATTCTTGAATCTCTTCTATTTAATGATACACGTCCAAAGATCGCTCTCGTCATTGCAGCTTCATCCATAACCTTGAAGGATTTTGAGGATGGCATAAAGGCTGCAAGAGTAGCACTTGATTTCGTTGAGGATCGGGTAGTCTTTACACAAACCAAATTGCTATGCTCGAAATTAAAGGCACTGGACCAATTGGGCTATCATGCTATTGCTTTAGTGCGTGGTGGCGGTATAGATTCAACTACCGATGTTGACAAGCCGGAGGTCATCGAAACGGTCGTAGGGCTTAAAACACCTTTTATCTCAGGAGTTGGCCATAAGGACGAAAAGATCTTCTTACGGCAGGTAGCAGATAAATGGACAGCGACTCCGCAAGGATTAGGACAGTATTTCTCTGATATGGTTGAAACGGTGTCTGAGAAGAAAAGCAAATCTCGTGCAGCTTTGACTGAACAGATCAAAAAGCAGTTCAAGGATCAACTGGAGGCTGGACAGAAGCAAAACAAGGAATTGCAGGAGAAACTTACGAAGCTCACCAAGGCTCAGGAAGAAGCCGTTAAGAAGCATAACGAGCAAGTTCAGGCGCTCACTAAGGCACAGACTGAGGCTACAAAACAGCATAAGGAACAGGTAGAGGCCATCCAGAAGCAGCATAAAGAGCAATTGGAGAAGACGAACAAGCAAAACGAGGAGTTACAGAAGAAACTCACAGAGATAACCAAGGCTAATGAGACGGCTCAGAAGACTCATGCCCAACAGCTGGGTAAGCTTCAAGTTCAACTGAAGGCGCAGACTGAAGCAAGTGCCAAACAGTCAAAAGAGTTCAACGAGAGCCTGACCAAGATGCAGAATACTAATGGGGAACTTAACAAGTCTCTCCAAAAACTGACCGCACAGAACACTCAGGCAGCAAAGGATCTCAACGACGCGAGGGAACGGCAACGTCAACTGGAGAAACAATTGGAAGAGGCCTTGAGCAAGAATAAGGGCTGCTCGTCGGGATGTTTGGGTATGGTCGCAATGATAATTAGTATTGCCAGTGCAGCCTGCTGGATCGTGTGTTTGATTGTATAATATATAGTTATATGAAGTATTGTAATATGTTTGACGTGAAAAGATTTTTTGTATTGGCCATGTTGATTTCTGCATCACAGTTTGTTGAGGCGCAGAAAGTCTCTTTTCGTGGTACTATCGTCGATTCAGAGACGAAGGAGCCTATATATGGCGTAATTGTCTCTAGTGGCGAGCAAAAGGTATTTACAGATATTGACGGCTGCTTTAACTTCGCTGCCGAGGCCGGTCTTGATTCCTTAACCTGTTCCTTCATAGGATACAAGGCAAGAAAGATTGGTATGAGCAGTTCTCGAAACCTGGGTGTTATTGAGATGGAGATGGACATTAACGTCTTGCCGGATGCAATTATCACCGCTCAGTTAGCCATACCAAGAAAGACACCGGTTGCTGTAAGTAATATCCTCGCATCACAGATTGAGGAACGTCTGGGAAATGATGAATTTGTCGAGGCGCTGAAATATGTACCTGGTGTCCATCCTAATAGGCAGGGAGGCAGCTGGGCAGATTCAGAGATATTTGTCCGTGGCTTTGACAATACCAATGTGGCAACTATGATAAACGGCATTCCCGTTAATGACATGGAGAACGGCACGGTGTATTGGTCTAACTGGGCAAGCTTGAGTGAAGTTACGTCTGTTATGCAGGTTCAAAGAGGTATTGGTGCAACTAAACTCAGTTCCCCTTCAGTTGGTGGTACAATCAACATCATAACTAAGGGCATAGAAGCGAAAAAGGGTGGAAGTGTCTCTCAATCTTTCGGAAATGATGGCTATCAAAGAACCTCTTTCAGCCTCAGTACAGGCTTGATGGATAATGGATGGGCTATCAATGTCCTTGGCAGTTATACTCATGGGGATGGTTATGCACAAGGTACTGACTTCAAAGTTTTCAACTATTTCGCAAATATCTCAAAACTGATCAATGCCAATCATCAGTTGAGCTTCACCATCTTTGGCGCACCACAGGAACATTATTCTCGTTCTAACGCATTAACGAAGGCTGATTGGGAAATGGTACGTACAAAGTATAGTCAGGATAAGGACTGGAGAAGGTATAATCCTGATTATGGTTTCAACAGCACGGGACAACGTAAAACAGCAGATTATAATAAGTACCACATGCCATTCATGACATTAAAACACCAATGGCAGATTAATGAGAAATCAAATTTGACGACAACCGTGTATGCGGCCTTGGGTAGTGGTGGCGGCTATAATGGTAAGGCCAATGAAACGACTTATTCTGAATATGACTGGTATGGCTCCGACTACGGAAAACTGAACATGAAATTCAGAGCCGCTGATGGGACGTTTGACTATGCTAAGATCGAAGCAATCAATAAGGCCTCTGATAATGGTTCAGAGATGATTATGTCAAGAATACGGGGTAAGCAGGATTGGTATGGCTTGCTATCTACCTTTTCAAGCCAGGCTTTTGGCTGCATAGACTGGTTTGCTGGTATTGATTCCAGGTATTACAAGAATCAGCACACAAATGAAATCGTTGATCTGTTCGGCGGAGAGTATTATATAGACCCGTGCCGTAGTGAAGTCAGCATTTCAAATAATCCCATGGCTACGGATGAATGGAAGAATCAGCATCTTGGTGTTGGTGATGTCATTTATCGCGACTATGACAGCTATATTCTCCAGAATGGCATTTTTGCACAGGCTGAGTATAACAAGAATAACGTCAACACTTTCATTTCGGGTTCTATTAACCTGACTGATTTTTGGAAGTATGATAGATTCTATAATACGGGCTCCAATGCCAGATCGGACACCAAAGGCTTCTGGTGTGGCAACATCAAAGCTGGCGTCAATTACAATTTCGATGCTCGCAACAATGCGTTCTTCAATATCGGATACAATTCGAAGGCACCTCAGTTCAAATCTGGAGTATTCATGTCTCCGACCTCGTCGAATGTGACAAATGACAATGTGAAGAATGAAAAATCGTTCTCTATGGAACTTGGCTATTCTTTCCATAACAGATGGCTTGTCTTCAAGGCCAACGCATATTATACCAAATGGTTGGATAAGAGTATGACCAAGAAAGGCAAGATAACCGAACAGTATTACATCAATATGACTGGCGTTCATTCAAAGCATGTGGGATTGGAATTTGAATTGAAGGCGATGCCGGTTCAATGGCTAGAGGCCGGAGCTATGCTCTCCCTCGGCAATTGGAAATGGGACAGTGACAATGTCAAGGGATATGCATACAATCTTAGCGGACAGGCCGTGACACCTGATGGAGGAATAACCACCCCAGGCGCTCCAGACCATGCCTATGCTATGATTAACATGAAAGGTATACATATCGGTGGATCCGCTCAGACGACAGCTGCTGTTGATGTGACTTTCAAGCCCTTTACCGGTTTTCGCATCGGTGGCGGATTTACTCATTACTCCCGCAATTATGCTTACTATTCACTGTCTGGCAGCAGTCTGAAACTCGGGAAAGAGATGAATGTTGTAGAACCGTGGAAGATTCCTTCTTACGGATGTTTCGACCTCTGGTGTTCATACAAGTTCATGATAGGCTCCTTACATGCGACAGTCTCAGGTCAGGTGGGCAATGTGTTTAACAACCATTACATAGAAAAGGCATGGAATCCGACCATAGCTAGCAAGGATGTCGTGCCGGTTAATCCTGATGACGTGTATCTCTTCTATGCCATTGGAAGGACTGGCTGTGTGAAACTGAAGATTGATTTCTAATCGACAGATATGGATTTTTTTAGGTTAGTATTGCGCTTTATTCCTGAATACAAAGGACGTATCACTGCATACGTCCTGATGAATTTTATCGCTTCTGTTTTCAGCGTGTTCAGTTTTATTGCGCTCATCCCTCTTATTCAGCTTCTATTTGGCTTGTCAGATAAGACGTTCGAATATGTAGATACACAGGGTCTGTCTTCTTTCAATGAACTGCTTGATGCAGCAAAGAACAATATCATGTACTATTTGCAGGAGCAAATGGCGGTTCATGGCAAGACATGGGTGTTGTTTGCCATAGGTGGATTTGTTGTGCTCATGTCATTCCTGTTCAATATAGTATCGTATTTTGCCTATTGGGTGCGGATTCCTATCAGAACCGGAATCTCACGTTCTTTAAGACAAGATGCCTATAACAGGATCGTCAACATGCCTGTATTGGCTTTCTCCAAAGAGAATAGAGGAGATTTCGTATCCCGTATGACTAGTGATGTGGATGAGATAGACTTTGGTATCGGCACGACGCTCGACATGTTTATAAAAGATCCGATACAGATTATAGTGTATATAGCTACGATGGTTAGTATATCCTCCAATCTGACCATGTATGGCATGGCATTGTTGCTGGTCACCTGCTCACTAATACTGTATCTGGGTCGGATCATGCAACGGATAACTTTCCAGGCGCAGACAAACAGGGGCAAGATCCTTTCCATGTATGAGCAAACGATAGGTGTGCTCCCCGTTGTGAAATCTTATAGTACAGAACATGATTTCTCAGATAAATTCAGTGTGCTCAATTATGATACCCAGCGTATTTTCAACAAGCAGAACAGGTTCTATTCTCTTGCCTGGAGCTGCACGGATTTTTCCTTGGTAGCCATCATCGTCATGATACTATGTATCAGCGGAGAATTGATCCTGAAAGGCGAATCAGCTATAGGCCCTGCAACCCTAATCGCTTTCCTTGGTGTTTTCTATTCTCTCATTGCTCCGATGCGTGACCTGATGAAATGTACCTTTGGCATTCGTAAGGCTATGGCATCTCTGGAGCGTCTGAACCGAGTGCTCCGTATTGAGCAGGAATTTGATTCTGCCAGAGAAGAGCTGGTGGTTCGCCATACAGACGAGCCAATCATTGAACTCCGGGGGGTGTCATTCCGTTATGAGAATGATGATGTCCTTAAAAAGGTATCTATAAAAGTCAATGATGGTGAGAAGATTGCGATACTTGGTTCCACTGGGTCAGGAAAGTCCACCTTGGCTGGCTTGATTTCCCAGTTATATAGTCAGAACGAAGGGGTGATCCTGATAAATGGAAAGGACGTCAGTACATATAGTGTCAGTTCCGTTAGGAAAAACATCTCATATGTTGTTCAGGATCCTCTTCTTATTCAGGACTCGATATTCTATAATATCACATTAGGAAATAGAGAATATACAAAAGAAGATGTCATAAGAGCTGCCAGGAAAGCCCATATTCATGACTTCATAATGGGCCTTCCTTTACAATACGAGACAATAATAGGGGATAGGGGTACGCTGTTGTCCAGTGGACAGAAACAGTGTATAGCCCTTGCCCGGGCGTTCATTAAGGATGCTCCGATATATATTATGGATGAGGCTACCTCTGCACTGGATCCGGAGCTGGAAACACTTGTCCTTAAAGAGTTGAGTGATGGAGGAACTAAGAGCACTGCGATTATAATCACACACCGTATTAGCACATCCCTTGATGCCGACTATGTTTATGTGATAGATGATGGCAGGATCGTAGAAGAAGGAACTCCAAAGCAACTGCTTGGGGAAGATGGCCTGTACAGTAGTCTGGCAGTCATCCAGAATATTCGGCTATAGTGTTTTTTAGAAACTGATATACTGTTATGAGGATTATTCATATGTCTGACTTGCATCTCACGAAGGGCGGGACTCCGATTTGGGAGACAAATACGATGGATCATTTCAATAAGTCCATTGACATTATCCGTGGGATGAATGATATTGATGCCATTATCGTAACAGGGGATATTTCCGATGATGGATCCGAGTGGACATATCAATACGCTGACAGGACGTTCTCTTCACTTGGAGTGCCGACATACTGTTGCCCTGGCAATCATGATTCATTGAAGGTTATGCTTGATGATTATCGTCCGTCTTTTTACAGTGTGTTACCGGCTTCTTGCTTAATAAGGGGCTGGAAATTGCTGTCACTTAACACTGTTATCAAGGATGACGAGAACCCTGACCAGAATAAAGCAAGAGGTTTTCTTTCCGAAGAATCAATGATATACATGAGACAAGAGCTGGAAGAAGGACTGCCCACAATAATTGCCTTGCATCACCCGCCATTGGAACCCGGGGGCTGGCTGAATAGAAGGCTTCTTGACAATAGAGACGAATTCAATCAGGCCATCTGTCGTTATTCAAATGCGCGTCTGGTACTATATGGACATATACATTATTATACTAACGTCAAACGTAATCATACTATTTATAGTTCTTCTACTTCCATAGGTTTCGCTTTTGATAAGGAACTGCCCAAATACCATATCGCAGATGGTCATGAAGGTTTTAGCCTTATTGAAATTGAAAATGATAATATTGAAATCTCTAACGTTAAACTATCAAGCAATTAATATGAATAACAGTATTTATTTGTGCTACAAACGTTCTTTGACAAGCATAATAGCTGCTTCTTTGGTCTTTGAAAAGCTAAGGAACAGTGGCTATGCCGTTATTTATAGCAGAAAGCTCCGCAAGAATGATTTTATTCGACATATCGAGGAAGTGTTGGAACCTGCAGAGGATGCAATAGTCCTATTGGATGATCATTCTTTTATGGCATTGGACGAAGGAACAGACAGGTTCCTTGAATCCTGGTTCTGTAGGGAGCTGCTAGAGGCGAAAAAACAAAAAAAGAACATTGTCGTGATATGTCTTAACGGTTATGCTCTTCCAGAGAGATCAACTCTTCCCCAGGAGATCCATTTCCTTTTTGACTCACAGATACGTGAACTCGATACTTTCAATTTGAATGTCTCTGCGGATATTGATGCTTTCGTTGGAGAGTTACATGCAAAGCCTGTACTCAAGTATTTGCTGGAGAATAGGGTAACCTATGAGAGCTCTGCAGACTTCCTTATCTATTCCGATGCTGATTGCAACATATATGAATATGGATACCTTGTTGCTACCTTGGATGAAAATGTGGACAAACATCATCCTTTCAAATACACTGTCAACAGAAGTGGCCAGCATTGCTTCTTGGTAATCAATAATGATACTGGGCTGATACAGGAGCTGTCCTATGAGATAACTCCTGGATCTCAGAAATATATTCATATACAGTGGGAACCGTCAAGAACTCTTGAATCATTGAAGGAAGGTGATCTTAAAACTGAGACCGACAGTAATTTGTTGTATACATGGGGAAAGAGTTTCTTCTTCGGTAATCCCAAGCGGAAACCTGACTACAACATGGCTCTTTTGTGCTTCTTACGTGCTGCCGAACTTGGTAATCATAAGGCCATTGAGTTCATACTTAAGTACGATCATAGTTTAGCTTCTATATATAAGGTACCAAAGGATGTCGTTGAAAGGTGGTATGGGCAAGCTGCAGAATATGGAAGCCCTGAAGCTTGGATGAAAATGGGAGAGATGAAAGAGACGAATGGCTATTTTGAGGAAGCTATTGTGTGCTATGAGCAAGCCAGGGAATATGGACATACAGATGCTGATTCGGCCATAGAGAGATGTAGGCAGGCTGATAAAACAGTACCTCTACCTCAGCAAAAGAAATTCTTGAAGGATTTTCATACTATTATCCAGAATTTTAAAAGACAGAAGGAGATCGGACGTGTCGGTAAACATGGCAGAGATGTAGACTTTGCCTATGTTGTTGACAAATTGGAGGCTATAGAGACGCTTCTTAAAAATGATCAGAAGAAATCTGTTACTGGTTTCTTTGATAGTGACTCTCTGCAACCCAAATATTACAATAAAATATACGGTCTGCTTGGGTATTTGGCTCAAAATGATGTCTTCAGGAATCTGTCACATAAGGATATCCTTGATATTTGCGTTGACAACAAGGGTGAGAACCAGTCTGACGTAAATGAATTCATCCATCGAATGGGGGGTAATACGAATCTTAACCCAGCCAACATTTCTAAAATGGCGGACAGGATAATAACGGGTGGAATAAGAAATAAGCTTGATGACATGATAAGAGGTAAACTCAAATGATCATATGTTAGGCCTTATTGGGGCAGATTTCCACCAAAGGACATAGATAAGAGGATATACTTTGTATATCCTTTTTTTCATCCCACTGGGATAAATATGATGGATAAAATGGATGTTCGGGATATTATCCGTAGCTTTAGGAATCTATGTTTATCTTTGCACCGGAAATATGAGATAGGCGGTCGAAAAGCTCTTACCCGAACTAGCAATTCCACATAACCGAGAGCTTTAAAATTTGACTACCAATGCCAAAATATGACGATTTGGTGTAGAATCAATTTCAAGGTGGCTTGCTAGGCCTGGGTTTGAGAAAGATTCTACGCCTTATCTTGTTCCTGTATATTAAAAGAAGTATAATAACGAATATTAAAATACTGACGTATGGAACAAACTGTTTTGGATGGTGTTGGCAAGAAGATGAGGTTAGGTTACCTTAATGGCCAAGTTTCAGAAAGTGCCGTCATGGCCATGTACAGAAAGAACAAAAGAGAAGCTGATTCCTTCTCACTCTTCGGCTACAGAGCGAATGAGATCAGAAGTATGATGCTTGAGACCCACAACCCCCTGCTGAAGCGTAAACTTCAGGAATGCATAGAGTCGAAGCGTGAGATCTCCAAGAAAAGTGATGACCAGAATAAGATAAACCTGGAAAAACTGGAGAGCTTCAAGAAGGATGCCTGTGGCATCGGACTGAGGAAAGTTATCAAAAGGATGGCTAAATTGGCTAAGACGACAAAGGATCCTGAGACCATGTTGCTCCTTCTTCTTCTGGAAACAGAGTATGCAAACCTGTCTGCAAAACAGCATAGGGGTGAGATGAAGAGGGTTATTTATGAACGTAAGTCCATATTACTTTATCAGATGGCCGACTATCTCAGAGATTTGGGATGGAGGTATGGAATCAATGACGAAGCCGGAAAGAATGCTTGCTATCTTGTGTATGTGTACCTACCTAATGGCGTTCAGCTGACGTGGCACTGCAATGAATACGGAATCTACGAATGCTATCCGTTAATAGATGCGGAATGGGACGGACAGGTATGCATGACGATGGAGAAGATCCTGTCCTATGTCGGAAACAAGTACTTCCATCTGGCTCAGGCGGCATAATAAGGAAAACGAATTTTGTGTTGCTCTTCTCCCGCTAGGGCATTTAGTTCATACAATAACCGGGAGGGTTCATACAAAAGCACCTTCATTTGTACGATATGGTCAGAATATCACATTATCTTTGCACTATCAAAAATAAATAATTAAATTTAAGTAATATGCAGAATTATTCGTTCACCAATATTTTAGAGTACATACCTAAGAAGTATGTAGGCCTGAGCAGCAAGCAGATGCAGGATCGTCAGGCAGTTTACAGTTTCAAGGACGGCAATTGTCCTCAGTATGTAAAGGAGCTGGTGCTGGACAGAATCCAGAGCAAGATTGCGGGTAATCCCTCTTCATGGGTGGTCTGCTTCATTCCAGCTTCCACAAAGCAGAAGCACATCCGCAGGTATAGCGCTTTGGCATCGTACCTGAATTCTAACCTCGGTTGCGAGGTCAGGATAGACGGCATAGACGTGGCTTATGACAAGGACTCCGGCCACATGACAGGAAAGACGGGTAATCCGACAGAGAACATGAGGTTTAACCCTGAGGTTTTCAGTGGTAAGAGAGTCATCCTCGTCGATGATGTGCGTACCAGAGGCACCACGTTCACCATGACTGCAGACAAGATGTCTGCTCTGGGAGCTGTCACAGTATTCGGTGTCTTCGTGGCTCAGACCATACATCCTGATCTTCCGATTGATACAACCCCACATCCCAGAGGCGGATGGTATGATGATGCCATCAATGACATGCTGGCAGACCAGATGTATGAGGAGGAGATGGCTGCAGAGGCTATGGCTGACATGATGTATGAGGAGGAGTTGCAGGCAGAGCTGATGGCTGAATGTATGTGGGACGATGATCCTGGATTGTACATGTAATGAGTAGTATTAAACAACAATTATCAATTAAAAATAAGAATTATGAATATCGAGGAAAAAGCGAGAAAATTCGCAGAAGGAAAAGCAATCAATGCTCTCAATCAGGCGATTGAGGAAGCATATGCTGAAGGCTATCGTGACGGTTATAAGGATCGCGAGGATGAGATTCCTGTGGAATTTCAGGAGAACAAGACTGAGTTTGTAGACCTTGGACTCCACAGCGGAACGCTGTGGGCATCCACATTTGAAACTGTAGATGGGAGTAATTGTCTTTATCTTCCATTCGAGCAAGCCAAGAAGTATCAGCTGCCTAATAGGGAGCAGTATCAGGAGTTATTGGATTGTTGTAAGTGGGATGCTAGGGATAGAAATGGCAGTTTAGACCATTATGTTGTAATTGGTCCAAAGGGCACTAGCATCAAATTACAAGCAAGAGGCTATCTCGTGGCTGATAGATATGAAAACTGGCATAATGGTTATTTCTGGTTGTCCGATGACGATTCTGATGGCAATGATCAAACAGCAGCACTGTTCAACAGTTCAGGCAGAGATACTACAAGTAAGTTCATTGGCTATAAACTCCCCATACATCAGGTTAGGTAACTGCAACAAACGGGTGCAGGGCAGACATCATACTGAATTTCTGCACCCGTTGCAATGTTGCAACAACCAGATACCGAAATCTGCAAATGTTGCGGCAACGTTTCGGCTTTTAAAAGAATCCCAAAGATTCGCTGTATCTTTGCACCAGACAAATAACTCAAAACAAAATGAATATGAAAATGAACAATCTAACAAACGGGAAGACTGGTGACGGTAATGCACGGCAGAACCTCCAGTATGGAAAGAGAATTGAGCGCAGCTCTATTACTGAGGCTGTATATGGTGTTGATATGATGATGGCGTATGGTATCTTCTAATTAAAACGAGTAAATATGAAAATAAAAAGTGCAAGGTACTTCCGTGAGAGGTACATGACAGACATCAGGCACATCCAGCCTAACAGCGGATACAACCCTGATTTTATCGGATGCGTCCATGACCTTCCGAATGGTGGGTTCGTCAAAGGCTTCTTTGACATGTACCACGGTGACAAAAAGGATATTGAAGGCTTCCTCTCCGGCAATCTCAAGATTGCCGAAGATGATCAGGCCATCTATGAGTTTCTGCAGAATGCAGCAGACTGTGATTCCACCGCTTTCTATATGTTCTATAATGACAAGTACTTCCTGGCGGTCAACAACGGTAAGCCGTTTACACAGGAAGGACTACGTGCTCTGTTGAATGTCGGTCAGTCTGACAAGAAGAGTGCGTCACTGATCGGACGCTTGGGTATTGGCTTCAAACTTGTTCACAGACTTGTCGGCAAAAGCGATGGTAAGCATGAACTCTTTCATGAGAACAAAGGTCCTGTCCTTTTCAGCTGGAGTAGGAAAGAAGACCTGATAGCTCTCATGAACAAGGAAGATATCTGCCCTGTCAATGATATCGATGACAACGGTTCACTGCCTTATTTCCTTAAACTGATCCTCACTAACTTCCCTGCAGAACCGAATGAGACGGTGAAGGATCTGGAATATAACGATCGTGTTTTGTTCTCTGATGCTGAATACACTGAGATGGCCTCTCAGACGAAGGCTTGGATGGAGAAATATCTGGATGATTCCGTATTCAACAGCGGAACCCTGTTCTTCATTAAGCTTGGTGAGGGAAAGAAAGACCTATTAGACAAGGACTACAAGGAGAACCTCAAAACAGGTGTTGAGTACTCACTGAATACGTTGAAGAACCTGAAGAATATCAAGATCAATGATGTTCAGATTGACGAAGTGACCCTTAAACTGGAAAGTGGGGTCATTAGCAAGGATTCTGATGATTTCAAGCGTATCTCTCCTGAGTATGACGATAGCGATATCCATTACTCCATTGGCTATAACCTGATTGACTTTACGGCAGAGAAACCGTTCCTGCGTGTAGATGCCCTTAAGGATTCACCGACTTTCTACAAGTACTTCCCCTTGGGAGACGAGATACATCATTCTGCCTTGTTCATCCATTGTGATAGTCTCAGCAATGAGGCTAATCGCCGAAAGCTCCATGATGATTTCACGAACCGTGAACTGATTCCCATGATTGCTCATTTCGTCATCGACAGGCTGGATGCCATGAAGAATGCCGGAGACATGGAAGGGTTTATGCAGCTTTATGCCAATCTTCTGCTGAGCGAGACTCCTCATGATAATAGTGACTGGTTGAAGGAGGCTTTCTATGATATCATTAGAGACCATATAAAGACCTGTGTCCCGACTAGCACCGGCTCATTCGTGGAGAAGAGTAATGTGTTCGTCAGGAAGATCAAGTGCAATGTTCCTTTGAGTGTCGTCGACTCTTCATACCAGTGGTTCTTGTGGAGCCCGGAGGAGAACTTGAAACCTTTGATCTCTGCTGCCAAGGAAAAACTGGGTATTAAGGATTATGATATAGTCGATTTGCTGGTTGATGCCGATGTTAATGCCCTAAATGAGTGGATCAGCAATGCTGATGAAGACTCTTACAAAGCTTTCATCAATGAGTTGTCCTCACCTCTGCTTACTAATAACACCAAGGCGAAAGAGAAACTGAGAAGCCTGAAACTGTTCCGTTTCAAGGATAACAGTTTCCGTTCATACGCTGATGTGGTTTCAGCCAAGAACGTTGAGGTGTCCAGGTATTCGAACCGCACGGATTACCTGTATGATGAGGAAAAGCCCTATGTCTTCACGACAGAAAAGACCGTCGACCTGACTAGCATCCTGGAATCTCTTGGCTTTGTGGTCTCAGAGGTCAATCTGGATGAATTCCCCTGTATTAAGCAGTGCTTCACCTTGCCGAAGGATCAGCATTTGTTCAACCTGATTTCTGAAAAGGTCGAGTCTGTCCAGCTTACTCTGTCTCAGAAAAAGGATCTGATCCTTCACCTGACTACTTCAGACCAGAACAAGAAATTTGATAATATTGGGGATGAGAGCATAAAGAAACTGTTGATATGCAAGACTGAGTCAGGTGAACAGAAGCCTCTTTCTGACATGATTGGAAGAGCCTATATGACGCCTCAGTGGCTGTCAACCTACAGAATAGACGGTAGTGACTACTTCCCTGAGCTGGACAAGTATCTCATGCAGGAGAAGGAGGTGTATGCCAAGGTTATCCTTCCTTTCTGGGATGATATGGAGATATCAGAGGATGTCGAAACGGTGTATGGTGACATCAGGAGACTCTATCTGCTGGATGAAGACTCAAACAAGACCATGAAGGGAAAGGCCTTTGTCTACACGGAGGAAGGAAGCTTCGAGACTGTGGATAATGTCGTATTCAATAAGGCCATGTTGGACGCTTCGGTTCAATATGCTTCAATCAAGAACGTCATGTCGACGGTGTTTGGATGTGCCATACCTCAGAAGAGTGTGGCAGGTATCTTACAAGAGGATCCCTTCTGCTTGTCTGCAGAGTCACGCCTTTGTGACTTGACGCCTGAAAGAGAGAGTGTGACATGTGAGGATATTGCCAACTATATCAAGGCTTGCCAGTTGAGTAACGAGGCCTTCTTCAATTTCTACGTGGTGGAGAAGGATGGGAATGAGTTCTTTATCACAAGGAAGTCGGACAGCAACTATCAGGTGTATTGCACAAATAACACGGTCAAAGCCTTCATTGAGAAGAACAACTCTGACTGTATGGTGCTCCTGCCCGCAGAACTGTCTCAGTTCTCCGACGAACAAGGCATCGTAAAGGGCGAGCAGCTTTACGACAACATCCTCAATGGTGTTGATGATGTGGACGACATGCAGCTGGATTTGGTCGATGTCCTTAAATATGATGCAAGAAAGGAATTCATCAACAGACTGTCTGAGATTGTCTTTGACCTCGACAAGGTGGTGACCAAGGATGACTTTGAGTATAAGGTTATGGATATGGCTTGTACTCTGCTGGACGATAATGATTTCGATGATTTCCGTACAAAGGTCGTTATAAAGAAGGATGGTGCCTCTTTCACTCATGACCAGATACCGTCTACGCTTGCTGAGAGCGTTTCTGTCACCGGAGCGAAGAAGAACTTCGATCTAGCCATGCTCCTTCCAAATGAAAATGGCAATGGAGCCTTGCTGAATGAGATCGTAGATAAGTACTCCGCCCTGGGCATCAGCAGGCAGAAGCTGAACTCGCTGTTTGGCATATCTTCAGATGCCAATCTTGATGAGATATATGATACCATCAGTTCTAACTATCCCTACATTGAGAACGCACAGCAGCTGGCATTTGTGCTGCTGATGGATTCCAACAATGGCAAACAGCTGGATTATAAGGTGAGATGCGCCAATGATTCGATTGAGGGAGGTACTTTCGTGGTCAAGGATTTCTCCTTTATCAGCAGGGCATATACAATGGGTGACCAATATGCTGAGTTAGGACAATATGTGACCCTTCCTTATGGTGATAATACCATCATCCAGGAGCCTTATATTGATGATGAGAATACTTTTGTTATCCCCGGCATCGACACTAAGGGCGAACAGAGTAATCCTGATGAGCAGAAAGTCCTGGATCTTCTGGCGTTCCTCATGTATCTGAAGAAACAGGATGTGATGAAGTTCCAGTCTGTGGACTGGAGTGGTTTCAAGGATAGCCTTGGATTCGATCCTGACGAATCCATCTATCCTGAAGACTATGCCATCGAATCAGAGGCTTTGCCTGGTTTCGTAGAAAGGTGGGCTGCCGAGAATGCTGATAATCTGGCTTTGCTGTCCGATATGGGTGTGCAGACCGAGAACGACGTTCCAGTCAGGTTCCGTAAGTACATGGAAGGCAAACTTGATGAGTTTGACATACATTCCATCTACTCTGTTGATAATAAGAGCTATCTGGAGAACTCATTGAAGTGGATTGCTGAGAAATGTGTATTCCCTCTCAGCGAGGAGAAGTACAAGGCAGTCATGATAGCCATTGAGCAGATCAATAAGCTTCGTGGTAATGGTGGTCAGATTGTCGTGACTGACGAAATCGATCTTGATGAACTCTCAGACGAGAGCATCCAGTATGCTGAAAATGGGTATAAGGAGTGGAAGGAAGAGGTCGGATATAATATTTACCTCTACGATGGCGAGCTCCCTCATACCATTACTATTAACGAATACATCGACGAGGTGATCTATCGTTATCACAAGGATAATATCACTGATGACGATGACTCGACCATCTATGTCAACAGTAACGTTGATCTGCAAAAGGCTATGCATCAGCTGGCTGATAATAACAGGATTAACCTGACCACGGAGGATGTTTATAAGCTGTTTGACGGAAACATCGCAGACCTCCGCAGGGAGATAGAGAGACTGAGGGGGGAGAACGCTGCGCTCAGGAATAACGTTCCAGTGCCCACTGGCGGAGGTGTCACGATGAAGGGGGATAATCCTAACGACGTAGATCCTGACGAGCGGCCGGAATATAACGAGCTTGCCAGAAAGAAGGTCATGAAGAGATTGATGGGAGAGGGCTATAAGTTCACGATGGGCTATGGGGATTTCTCCATCGTGCCAGGAGTCATCGATCCGGAAGGTAACCCGTCTCCTCTGGTAGTGAAGAGCTGCAAATGGGGCAAGATATATATCAGCCCAATGGAATGGGGCGCCTTGTTGATGCCTAACTCTATGTTGTGGACATACGATGGCCAGGATACTCAGCCTCTGCCTCTAAGGGCACTGATCATGAATCAGGAGAAGCTGGTTCTCTCTATGGACACAAGGAACCTTGACGATGCTGAGAAGGTGACTAGGTTCGCACGGATCCTTCAGGGCTTCAAGCAGGTGAACTTCGAGTTTAACAGCGTACGTCCGACTACCATTGCTTCTACATACAAGCAATATGCCTTTAATGAAAGGCCGATGGACGAGAAACCGGTAGCAGACGAATACGAATGAGGTTCAGCAGAGACATGCAGTGGCAGTTCCTTGAGGAAGAACTCAAGGCAGAGGGGAAGGAGTTTGATGACAAGCTGAAGACTTCTGCAACCTATCTGATGGAGAAAGGAGAGGTATTTACTGCCCAGTACCTCTCCTTCAGCGAAAGCGGCGAGATGCGTGTGCGGTTCTCATGCAAGCGACCGGTCCCTAGGAAAGGAGAATACCTGTATTGTATGACTCTTCATAAGGAACTGCGTAATCACAAGAATTGGGGGGACAGAACATACGGGGACTTGGTGAAGGATAAGACCAATTTTACTGAGGCCATATGTAACTGGCTGATGCCTTCAGATAATCCTGGCTTTATGATCGCGGGGTTCATTGGGATAGATGTGGAGTTCGCTGAATGGGTAAGAGAAGCTCCCATGACCGTCTTGGTGATGGGGCCGAACAAACCGCCATTCGATTACGTGGCTCACCTACAGTCACTGACAAGGTGCTTGGATTCTCCGGCAGTCTCATCTGTTCTGGATACCGATTTCGTCAGCAACTCATGGAAACCGACCCTGCTGAATGACAAGAAGGATATTCCTGAATTCCTTCAGGCACAGCTGAGCTTGAATGATTCTCTCATCCTGCAAGGACCTCCGGGAACTGGTAAGACCTATCAGATCTCCAAATTATGTGCAGACCTGCTGGGTAAAGGCTATTCAGTCCTTGTAACGGCATTGACCAACAGGGCTCTTATGGAAATTGCCAAGAAGCCGTTCCTGGAACAGTTCCTCAAAGAAAGGAAAGTGTTTAAGACGAAGATAACCACTGATGAGGAAAGGGAACTGCCACGTTTACAGCTGGAAAAGATGGTCGCACCGAAGAAAGGCTGTCTGGTCTTGTCCACCTTCTTTATAACCAGTGGCGTGGCAGCGGAACTGACATCTGATTCTCCATTTGACTATGTGATTGTTGATGAGGCTAGTCAGGCTCTTCTGCCTATGATTGCTGCTGCAAAGAGGTTGGGACGTAAATCGTTGTTCGTCGGTGATGTGAAGCAGTTGCCGCCGGTGATGCAGTTGAAAGGATCGAAGATCAGGGAAAACCACTATACTTATCTGGTGGAAGGCCTGAATTCCATCACGGAGATGTCGCTTAATCCTACGTATCAGTTGACGGAATCAAGACGATTGACTGAAAGGGGCACTCGATATACGGGAATTTTCTACAACGATTCGCTGGTGTCAATGTCTGAACATAAAGGTGCAGACAGCTACGGCGTGTTCTTCCTTAACGGTCAGGGTGGCCCGACCTTGCTGAAGACGGATATGGAGCTCGATGAACTGGCTTCAGCGTCAGCTATGGATCTTGCTTTAGCTGTGGTGGCCACCATTCACCAGAATTGCAAGAGTAGGGAAGTGGCAGTACTGGCCTGTATGAAAGAGACTGTGCGAGGTCTGCAGAAAAAGCTGAATTCGAACCTGAAGAAGTCGAATATGATTGTGGATACGGTCGCTAGAGTCCAGGGACTGACGACTGACATTTGTGTCTATGTGATTCCCAATTCTCACTATAAGCGTTCACTTGATCCGCATCTTTTCAATGTGGCAACAAGTCGCGCAAGATACCAGACCATTATCATTGCAGACAAGGAAATCATGGGCTATTCAAGGATGGATAACCAAGTGAAAGAGTATTTGGATAAGCTGGATGAGGAATTTTCTTTCTATCTTCCTTACAATAATAAACTGAAATTGACGTTTAATAATAAAGTGCAGAATTTAATTGGTTGATTTATGAATATAATAGAAAAGGCCGACAAATATGCAGATGGCAAAGCGAACGAGGCGATAACAAAGGCTATTGCCCAGGCTTATCTCGATGGCTATCGGGATGGCTATAATGACAGAGAGGCAGAAATCCCTGCTGATTTCAGAGACAATAAGACTACCTATATTGATTTAGGCCTTCCTAGCAGGACACTATGGTCGGAGGACTACGAGAAAGATGGTGATAATAATCGTTTTTACCTTCCTTACGAAAGGGCTGAATATATGAAGCTTCCGACATTAGAACAATGGAATGAACTCATAAGTGAATGTAAAATTGAAACTGAATGGTATAGTAATGAGTATTCATTCATTAAGCAGGTAAAATGCGTTGGGCCGAATGGTAATATTCTTAGGTTTGATATTACAGGTATGTATAAGACTGACGATAAAATATCTACTAATGATGTCTATTTTTGGCTAGAAGATCTTGATGATTCTACATATAAGAACGCTGTTCGCTTTTATAGCCAAAATGAGAACTCCTCTTTGCATTGCTGTATAAAAGAAATAAAAAGTATGTTTTCTGGTTATCGCCTTCCAGTGAGATTGGTCAGATAGTCATGATTACCTGTTAGGATTAATTAAGGGAGCATGCTCCCTTTTTTTGTGTCTAAATGAATTCCTGAGACGATAGAGAGGGCTTGATGCCCATTTCCTCACTGGCCAGCATTTTCAGGCTTCCTGCCTTCTGGTACTTAACAACATTTACGTCGCAAAGTTATGGCGAACAGTAAATGCGACAAGTACCGACATCCTTACAGAAACACAGTTCTGCCGTAAGTCTATTATCTGCATATTCCACTGGCAGCCTTCCACAGTTTTCTGTTGAAAACGGGGTATTCCAGATGAATATGCCGAAATTCCTTGTCTTCATTTCCCCTGATGTTCGCCATCTTCATAGCGATGTAAAAGTTTATACCCTACGGCATACAGCCAATAAAAAAAACTGCCCATGAGGGTTCAAGACGTAAAAGTTTACCCCTTGGCTCCAGTCAATAAAAACATTCAAAACATCGCAGTTATGATTCGATACGCACTATACAACTACCTTCCGCAGCGATACCTAAAGCGGGCGTCGTTCGAACAGATTGACCTCGACAGACGTATTCTCGACTTCAAGAACGGAAGAAAATATGCGACAAGATGGGCGGCTCGTGAAATGGCTAGGTGTCTTTCTCTGATGGACTTGCACAATACTGTTGTCGTGTGCATCCCAGCCAGCTGCAGCCGTACCAACAACATCCGATACAAGTACTTTTCGGAGGAGCTCTCGCAGCGGCTTGGCGCAGTAAACGGATTCGGTCATATCATTGTTAGCGGCCATCGTCAGAAGGTGCATATCAGCCACCTGCATCAACTAGCAGACGGGGCAACGGAGTACTACCATATCGACGAGGATTTCTTCCGTGGCAAGCAGGTCTTGGTGGTGGATGACATCACAACGACCGGAAAGACGGCTGATGCTTTCATCGAGCGCATGGAGTCGGTAGGTGCCCATGTTCGTATTGCAATGTTTCTCGCAAAGACAAAGAACTATAAATTTATAAATCATTAAAACCCAATTAGGAATATGAATGAACTTGCAGTAAAACTTTGTGTTCGTCAGTGGGCTCCGGAAGACCGCCCAAGTAACAAACTCCAGAATCTCGGCGCAGAGGCTTTGTCTGATTCTGAATTACTGGCCATCCTCGTCGGCAGTGGAACGGCTCAGCATAATGCAGTAGAGGTCGGACAGAATATCATGAGCCGTTTTGATCATAGTCTGAGCCGTCTGGCAAAGGCTGACTTCCGCTCCATTAAGGAGATTGAGGGCGTAGGAACTTATACCGCCTGCAAGATTCTTGCCGCCATCGAACTTGGCAAACGCAGGCAGCAGGCTACGGCTTTGATGGCTCCTGACCTGAGCACCGCTACGGCCATCTATAACTACATGAACCCCAAAATGCAGGACTTGCAGGTTGAGGAAGGATATATTATTCTTATGAACCATAATTACAAATTGATTAAGGCAATCCGCATCAGCCAAGGTGGCATTACTGAGACATCAGTGGACATCCGTATCATCATGAAGGAGGCTGTCTTGAACAACGCAACTATCATGGCGTTCTGCCATAATCATCCAAGTGGCAACGTCCACCCGAGCAGGTTTGATGATGAACTGACAAAGTCGATCAAGAAAGCTTGCGACTTGATGAGAATACATTTTGCCGACCATGTTATACTTGGTGATTGTCAATATTATTCTTATAGAGAACAAGGAAGAATTTGAGGCGTAGACACCTCTTCCTTTTACGCTCTTACGGAGGCTACTAACTCCGTAAGAGCGTTTTCTTTGTTTTCATAACTGCACCATTGCACCACCTTCTGCACCATCCGTTTTTCGGGCTTCGGTGATTCTTGTTTTTACTGTTGCACCATCCTTGCACCATTTTTGCACCACTTATCTGCACCACCTAGCACCATGTTTCATTCCTTTGATGAAATATTATAGATCCTAATGGCTCATACTTCTAGCCTTTGTCTGCTTTCATTACCTCCAGCTGCTCTTGATGCAAATCTGGTGCAAATATTGCTGCTTCTTCCGAATTCCATGCTGAGAAAACATTTTTTGGCCTTTACTTTATTAATTATTGTTGCAAATTTGATGTTTTGAAATGTTATCTGAATAATATTATGTAAATTTGTAGCAGAATTGGTGCTCACTTGGGGTAATTATAAGTGCTAATGCCAATCACCCAAAGGTATGTTTGGTAAGATTAAAGAGAAATTGATTGATTTCAAGGCTTCTATTATAGATGAAATAGAAGACACAGGAGGCATGAAGGTGTTTCTCATCGCTCTTGTTTTGACTATACTTTTTATACCATTTGGTATTCTATACTATTTGATTTTGCAGCCGGTTTACAGGGCTATTCGTACGCTTATTGATGCTCCAAGGCTGGGAATGAAAAAGGCATATATGAAGCATTTCCATTTTGATGATTATTGGAAAGAACAATGTAAAATAGAGCGGGAAGAGGAGAAGACCTTGGACAGTCAGCTGCTACCAGGTAGTAAACAAAAGGAGTTTAAAGATTGGAAAGCCTGGCCAGATGCATATGTTGTTGATAAGATGGCTGTATATGCTGCTGGGGGTAAGACGCTGATATATGTCGATGAGAGGGTGACAGAGTTTGATGTCCCTGATGGAGTAGAGAATATTTACCATCGTTGTTTTGCATGCTGTGATGCAATGAAACGGATTAGTCTGCCTTCAACGGTGAAGAGAATCGGTAAAAGAGCCTTTTTTAGTTGTGTTTCACTCAAAGAGATCTGTATTCCGAAATCGGTTTCAATCATTGACGAAGAATTATTCATGAACTGTTCTTCTCTGGAACATATAGAACTCCCATCTCAAATATCAGAGATACCGGCTCGTACTTTTTGTAATTGTAGGAACCTGCGATATTTCAAGTTGCCAGAGATGGTGAGGAACATCGGTTTAGAGGCTTTTAGACGTTGTTATTCTTTGGAATATATAGAAACCAATGATAAACTGGAAATGATAGGAAATAATGCTTTTGAAGATTGTCATGCTTTGAAAGAGTTCATCATGCCTGATACTGTCAGTTCTTGTTCATTGGGCATGTTCAATGGATGTCACTCACTGGAACATATACATTTTTCCTCCTTGATAAAAGACTTCGGTGGTAGCTGCTGCCGTGATTGCTGGAGCATTTCCAGATTTAGCATGCCTGTCGATGAGAAAATGATATCTTATGCCAAGTCCCATTGGGAAGAATATGCAGATAAAATAGATATTTCAACATCGGAAAATCCAATACCGCAAACGATGTTCTGGACCTTGGGAGATGCTTTGTATTTTGGCATTCCACGCCTCACTAGCGTATGCCTGATATTTTGCTTTTCAAAAGATAAGGAATACACCATTCCTAGTTTTGTTACCAATATTAAACGTGATGCCTTTACGTCGTGCAGAAATCTTCGTACATTACGGCTTAGCCCGTATATAAAGGCCAGTGATGACCCTTGGGAATCTAAAAAGGTTTCCTATGACTTTATCTATGAGTATTGGCCACAGATAGAGAGTATTGTCTTTGATGAGACACTGAAACATTCAAAATATGCGTTTGGACTAATTGCTTGATGGGCTATGATAGATATCGTTGATTTGAAATGGCGGTGCAGCTCCTGTCCGGTATACTTCAAGAATCTTCCAGAATGGGGGTTCCGTGGAGCCATTTATATAGAGAATTCGTATCATAGAAAGTTTAACAACTATCTTAAGAGATGGGGATCATGGCTGTGGAAATTGCATTTCGATAAGTACGAATATGGCTATTCTGAACTGACTTACATTCCCAAATTGTCCAAACGAGTAAAAAAGAAACAGGTCTTATATCAATATCCCTTTCTAAAGAAAGATATATTGCGCAAGATTCCTACAGTTAAGACTACCGATTTATTGGATTATCTCGAGGATCCTGATGATGCCCGTTTCTTGAAGCCTGGCTTCCTGTTCTATAGGGAAGATAAGGGGGATGGTCTTACGATGTACCAGTATTACCCTCTGATAGAGTTGGATAACAAGGGACTCTCTTATAAGACCCAAATTGCTGAAATACTAAAGGAACATAAGGGCGATGCTGAGAAATTCAGGACTTCATCAGGGCATGAAGGTTTAGGCCATGCAGGTGTCTATAGTACTTCTAAAAACATTAAGAAGGATGAGGACTATGCAGATAATATGTTTGAGTCTTTTGACAATGAGACTCAAGCCAAATTGCTTCTATTCAAGAAACAGGTCAAAGATCTGCAGGACTTGGGCGTACCTTTGTCTTTATTGGAGAAAGTCCTTCATCACAATGAACAACTGAGCAAACTTGTTATTACGAAGAAATATGATGTCATATTGCCGGACTATAATAATATGGTCATCAAGATGGAACCTCTTGTAAAGGCAATCTTCCTTTTATTCCTAAAACATCCAGAAGGGATAATTTTTAAGCACTTACCTGATTACAGACAGGAACTGATAGATATCTATAAGGTACTACGTCCACTTGGAATGAGTAAACGCTCATTGCAAAGCATTGAGGATGTTACCAACCCTTTCCTGAATTCTATAAATGAGAAATGTGCACGAATACGTGCAGCCTTTATCAATAAATTCGACGAACATCTGGCAAAGAACTATTTTATCACGGGAGAACGTGGTGAGGCAAAGAAAATCTCCCTGCCTCGTGAGTTGGTGATCTGGGAATAAGCCAATAAAGAATATGTTCATATAATATGTATCACAAGAAACCGCAATGAAATAGTTTTTATTCATTGTTGAACAAATCCATATTTTCACAAGCCTTGTGGAGCAAAATTGCTTGGTTGCAGTGAAGGAATATCCTAACTTTGCAACCAAGTTTAATTTTAGAGTTATACATGGTTTATGATTTTAGTATGTATTATTGTTGCAGTTGTTATTGTTCATTTATTGTTCCTTCTTTATCCAGTCTATAGGGATGAAGCTTTGGATATATATTCATGGAAACCATGGACAGAAAAAGACTATGTGCTGTTTAAATCTGTAACAGGTAATAACAAGGCTGTGAAGATGCGTCTTCTGATAAACTGGCTCTCATGGCCATTCCTGTGTTTGTTCGCTATCGTTATGCCAATAGTGTTCCTTTTCAAGTTGCAAGGCATATTAAAGGAGTATGATGGGGAAATAACTTATAGCGAGGATGGTAAGACTCTTTTGAAAATCGCTAAGAACTGTAGAAGAGTTAAAGTTAAGAATGGGGTAGAGGTTATTGCAGAAGGTGCTTTTGACAGCACGCAAGTCAGACATATATATTTGCCGAATACCATTCGCATTTTGGAACCAGACGCTCTTCTCAGAGCTCATTATCTGGAGAGTATTAATCTTCCAAACTCTCTAGTCAAAATAGACAGATATGCATTTCATTTTTGTGGTGGTTTTGATAAAGGATTGAAGAAATTGGTGCTCCCCAAACATTTACACACATTAGGAAGAGGCGCTTTCTATGGATGTGACAAATTGGAGCAGTTGACCATTAGAGGCGACTTTATGTGGGAACAATCATGGATGGATTATAATCCTTTTTATAGTACCGATAGACTTTTTGTCATTAAGAACTCCAATCCCAATTTCATAGCTGAAGATGGGATGCTCTTGAGTGCAGATAGAAAAATACTATTCAGATGTGTTAATGATGACAAGGAGATTGTTGTTAAAGACGGTGTTGAAACAATAGCCCAAGGGGCATTCTGTGGAAGGAACAAAATGGAAAAGGTTATTTTGCCAGGATCATTAAGGACAATCTGCAGAGATGCATTTAAAGGCTGTCGTAACATAGACAACGTTGACATTCCGGAAGGTGTGTTGTCTATTGGTGTTGATTCATTTTGTTTCTGCTGGAATTTGAAGACAATGAAACTGCCTTTGTCACTGAAGGAAATAGGTCCTGCCGCATTTGAGCATAGCGATAAACTGCAGAACTTTATCTATCCTGAAGGTATGGAGGAAAAGTATAATAAGATGATTGAAGGTGCAAAGTCTGATTTACTATTTTAAAACAGCATAAGATATGACAGATTACGAGTACATCATTAAACAGGCAAGGAAGTTCCACTACTCAAAGTGGACTGATGAGGAGTTGAGGAAGTGTATAGACATGTTGGTGGGCTTGGACCGCCAGGAACTGGTGTCACTTTACATGAGCAGGTGGATAGCGGAAGAAAAGATCCTGAAAGAAGAAATCTTTAAGATCCTATATGCTGACAAGCTCGGAAAGCGTGAAGAGAGAATAAAAGAAATGGAGTTGAAAGAACTGATAGAGGAATTTCAAGACAAAAAAAGTGGGAATGTATCTTTAATCAGAAACGAGTTGAAGCACAGATACAAAGAAGGTCTTGATGAAGAGAAGATGATTATTGCCAATGCTTTTAAAGAGTCCAGGTCTAAAGGAGACCAACAGTGGATAGAGCTGCAATTGCGCAGAGAGTTATATGGTAATTCTAAAGATAATAAATAGGGGAAAAACTTCATGGAGATCAAATGTGCATTGAGGATGTAATAGATAGAGCTATTGTCTTACGTCAGACCATAGTAATTGAGTATTGTACCCGGAATGGGATGGTGTTTTCCTGCGAAATAACAGATATATGGTATTCTCAGTACTATGGAGGCGGCTATATTCAGGCTTTTCGTATGGATATTGAGCAGGTACGTACGTTCAAAATAAGTCGAATCCTCAAGGTGAATGGACATTTTTTCTCAAGAATCTTTTGGAATCAGATAGGTGATAGCTTTAATGTGATATGAAATGGATTTTAAGGCTCCAAAACATAATACGCCCTCTGCAACTCTGTTGAAAAACTATCAGAATAAGAAGAGTGGTAAGGTTGTAGAGTCTCGAAAGGAGATCCTGCGGCGGTTTAACGGCATGGACTGGTATTATCAAAAGCAGATTCTTGTGGCATTTGTCCAAGGCATAGCTTCTGACAGGAATTGGGCATGCCGGAAGATGTTCAGTCACTGGGATCATAGTTTCATCCCAATAGTGACTGCATTATGGGGGCAATATCACGAGAAACCTCTCTCATGGCTCATACTGAGATATTTTCCCAAAGATTTCTTGAAGTTGTATAAGGATGAACTCAGTGATGGCCGTAACTACTTCTATCTTTGCCAACGATTGGTTGACGATGATGATTTTGTCATAGATAAGGAGAGACTATATGAGTCAGACATCATAGAATTGTATACAATGAGTAAATGTAATGTGTCGGATGATGAAATAAGGGAAGTATTCTTTTCTATGATTTCAAAAATCTGCAGAGGAGAATACAGATCCTCCTATATGTATCAATGGCATACAGAAGATTGTGATTTAGGTGAAATATCGATATTAAGCAATTACAATGTAAGTAGAACTCTACTGAAAATTGAATATACTCTTGATAGGAGAATACTTGCAGATAATATAAGGATGTGGAACTCAATTGTTATGAGAGATTTCAAAGCCAGTAATGAGTATAGATTGATTAAGCAGATGAAAGAACAGGGGTATGATACCCATGATACGCACCTGGCTATGCTAAAAAAGTATTATCTGAAGCATCTTTATCGAAATGATATAAATGATGAAGAGGTTGACTTATTCCCAAGTCAAATAAATGAAAAGACAATGGATGTGGTAATGCTTCATGAAATTTTAAATGATATGCAGACGGAGAACCCAGCTGTAAATAAGTTGATGAATTCTTTTTCATTAGAATTGGTGGCGCCCTTGCCTTTTTAGGGCTGGTGGCTGCTTTCTTGGAAATTGTAATATAAACGTGATTAAATATGTAAATCTTAGATAAATAGTTTCATCTGAAGTCATGGTAAGATTATCGTTAGATTTAATAAGGAGGCAATTGACATCGTTTTTGTCTCCAAAAGCAAAACTAGGAAGGAAAGGATTTGCTATCATATATGTACTGGCAATTATGGTTTTTGTATGACCCATTTCCATATTGGAAATTCAATTTTTGTTTGAACATGAGTTCTCTTTTGGGAGGAATCGGCCTGTTTTTTGGTATTTTACCATTGACGGCTTTGGTTCTAATGGATTGTACACACCAATCATATGTGTGGGGGTATGAAGTGGGGTATGGATTCTTAATTGAAAGTATCATTGCGGATTTGATGTTTATAATTTATGTAATCCAATGTATTCGGCGTAGTTGTGATTTGGGCCAGAAGTGGACAATTATATTAATACCTCTTTTAAATCCAATAGGGTTATTATTTGGAAAAACAAAAGGATAAATGAAAAAGCGAAAGATGATGGTAATAGTATCACTTGTTTTTATTATGCTGGTGATAATTAAAGTGGTTTGGGTAATTTGGGCTACAAATGGTCATGGCTTTTTGGAAAGAGAAAAGAAAGATATTATCCGAAGAGCTAACTACCTGACATCAAAGGTTGCGACTTCACCGCAAGAACTATTAGCTGAGATGCCACGAGGTATTGGGGAGCAATTCCAAGGAGAATGGGCTTTATATACTTGTTCTATGACAGCAGCGGCATTGGCAAACATAGCTATTCTTTATCCTCAGAATAAAGATCTTTCTATCCAGTTTGTTGGGCAGATAATCGACATCGCAATGTCATCGGAGATTCGTGAGTATGACAGAGTGCGCTGGAGAGAAGATCCCATTGATGGGATTTATGGTGACCTCAGCCATATCTCTTATTATAGTCATCTCGCTTGGATGATTAGCCGTTATAAACAGATAGGAGGGGATGACAGGTATGATGGTATGTATCATTCTTTGTGTAAGGCAATGAATCGCAGGATTCGTCAGAGCAAGTGCCTTAATTGCAGAACTTATCCTGGAGAACAATTCTATATACCTGATATGCTGGTGGCGATAGTGGCTTTGGCCAATTATTCTTGCCAATATGACGGGAAGTATTCTACGACTGTGAACATGTGGATTGAAAGAGCTAAGGAAGAATGGATTGACAAGGAGACGGGGCTGTTGGCCTCGTTCTTGGACTATGAAGATGGCACAACGCAGATTCTGCAACCTGTTAAGGGTTCTTATTCTGCCTTGAATTGTTATTATCTGTCTTTAGTAGACCCGGAATTTGCCAAGGAGCAATATGACTGTTTCCTAAAAGGGTTCAAGCAATGTTTACCCATAACGGGCATCAAAGAATATCACGACGATTCTTGTTTGTTTGGTTTCGATATTGATGCAGGGCCTCTCATTTTTGGACTCAGTCCTTCAGGAATAGGTTTTGCCCTTGGTGCTGCAACAAGTCTTGACGATAAGGAATTCAGGAAGAAGCTGCTGAGGACTATTGAAATAGGAGGGTGTACCATAAGATGGTTTGATAAGAGTCACTATATGGTGTCAGATCTGGCTTTGGTGGCCGAGGCAATATTACTTGCCATGAGGACGTCGGCACCTGGGACTAGAATGCTGTACAAATAAACGAATATGAAATGAAACAACGAAACAAATGTCGAATTATCCTGGCACTAGTAACTGCCGCTCTTAGTGTTATCTATACACCTTTTCGCTATATAATCATCTGGTTAGGCGGGGTATTTATCGTGCTATATGTATTATATAAGATACGGGTAGAAAGGTACAAATACCTGTTCAAGGAAAAAGTGTTAAACCATACAGACGAGGAAGAAGACATGTTTCCTTGGGATGATGTGTATAAATGCCTAAACAGACCTTTTTTACCGCAAGGCAACAAGAAATGTCCTCATTGCGGAAGATCTTCTAACAGGCTTGTCTGGATTTATTTCACATCGCCTGATTGGAGTTGGGAAAAATTGTGTGGATGCGAAGGTTGGTTGTCCTTATGTCCGAAATGCAAGAAACAAATCGAGTTTAAATGTTTAGCAATGAACTGAGCATGATGAGCTAAAATGTACGGATATAAGAGGATCCTCATAATTTTGCATTTTAATTTTTCAAAGAGGTGATTATATGAAAAAGTTTTTGTTTAGTGTGATACTGCTGGTGATTGGTGCCATGTTCTTTGGGTCTGGTTGGAATCTTAATCATAACAAGGATAGTAGGTTTGACGACTTCCGCAAGGAGTTGTCGAGTAGAGCCTCTAGAATCGAGACGCTGGAAGACTCTGTTGAGAAATTGAATGTCAAGATAGAGTTGTATGAGCAGTTGATGGAATGGTTCCATACTAAAGATTCGGTACACTTTGAAACAGCCACTCGTCAATTATGGAATGTCAGAGAAGATAGGGCAAATACCGAATGAAGATAATACATGTAAGCAAAGATTATTCATCAAAGGAATGTGAAAAATCCCTCAACAACATCAATGGATTTGGAATAATTCGAGGACATAGGTGAAAAAGTAAGCCTTGCGAGTTGTTTTTAGATTATTTATTGTATCTTTGCAGAAGAACAAATATGTATAAGAAATTATGGTTTGGATAATTAACACGGAAAGGAGTTGTTGAGGATTACTAAGAATGCAAAGAGACGATGCATGAGATAAAACCATGCTATTGGCTTGATCTGAATAAGTAAAACATTAAAGATTTAAGATATGAAGACTATTGTTATTGTTTATGCATTTTCGTGGCTGAGTTTGCTTGTCGTGTATTTGATTAGCATGTACGAAAACCGGAAATCCAAGAAAATGAGTAAAACATTAAAGGCTTTTCTTAACAGTCAGAAGAGCAGAAGAGACAAGATATTAGACAAGTTGCTCTATGTTATTTTAATCGTATTTGCACCTCTGGTCGTTTTTGTAGTCCCATATGTCGTTGTTAAACACATAAAAACAAAGATGGAAGCGAGGATTAGGGAGAAAGAGAAAGAAAAATCAGAGCGAGAATATGAAAGACATAAAACTGAATGTATAGAGAACTACTCAAAATGGGCTAGTGGTAAGAACAATTGTTGTGGGAAAGATCATATATGTCTTGCCCAATCGCTAATGGTGCTGGTGAAACAGCAGAAGTATGACGAGTTCCTTAATCTTCTAAATAAGACATCCTTGCCTTCTGGAATGAAACTGGGCATGAAAGAATGTATTCGTCAGGGTAATGGTGATAGAAGTCGATTATGTGTAAAAAGGTTAGATGATGCTTTTACCTTTAATATTTATGAATACCTTGAATTTGAGAATTCAGCAATGGGTGCTTGGCAGGCGTATCTGGTTGATCGATTATGGCACTCCCTTCCATTATGGTGGCATGATAATTATAACAAACGTGATTATATCTATTCGAAGGAAGACATAAACAAGATAACTCATTTCGTAGATAGGGATTTTGATGCTTCTGTCTTGGAGAAATATGATTTAACACCAGAGATATATGGTGAAAACGGAAGGTACTATCTCTCCTGTTGCTATTGGACGGATTTCGGAGGCTTGAAGCGGGAATATGTTGAGATAAAATTGCTTGATGGCAAACTGGATAAGTCTTTTCTCTTTGATCAGAAAGTCATTCATTCGTATGATTGTGGCATAATGTTTTAGTATTCAGTTGCTCGATTTTATTAAATTTACATCCAAATACTTTTTTCAGCAAAAAGTATGCCAAACGCTTAAAGCGTTGAAAATCAATGAAATATGACGATTTTGAGATTTAAAAAAAATGTTGTAACTTTGCACCCGCATTTGGGAAACTCCCAAAGGTGTGTTCACTAAATCTTGTTCTAATGTTTAATCGTACAATCATGTATGCTAAACTCGCATGGGTTTATGCAAAAGGAATCTGCGGCTTCCGTCGCAAAGTTTATGACCTCAAGTTTGTCCATGATGACAACATGTGGTACATCGATATGCCTTGGCCTGGCGATCGATACAACCTCGCCATGGTTGCTGGTTCCAATCACCTGCTGACCTATCTTGATACAAAGAAAGAGAATCGCGTACGTGTGTTGGTTCGCCCGTCCAGGAAGAAACTCACGAGCATGAATGGCTACTTCGAGTGCGTGAAGCAGTATTCTGGTCTATTCGCTGGTGCTACTTACAAGGTTAACGGCCTCGAAGGCTTTACCCGTGAAATATGGATCTGTCCTGTCACTCTTACCGTATTGGGGCATTATCCCCAGAATATCTACATTAAACAGATGTCAATTAACTATTAATCGAAGTTGAATGAAGAGGAAATTCAGATGGATTGACCTGGCATTATTGCCATTCGGATTGTGTGTGTTGTTCCTGCTCTTGTTAGGTAAGCTCTTCGGGCTTACCTACAAGCAGATCTCTGTGGTCTTCAACCTGTGGGTGCAAGGCGCTGTCCTGGCATTGTCAGGCTTGGCTCCCTTTGGAATAGTTGTCTACAAGATGATAGGAGCATTTTCGATGTGGTGGCTGGCACTATCTGCTGTCTTACTGATCTATGGTATCGCATACGTGTGTGCTTTCATCAAAATGCTGCAGCATTATCATCTGCCATTCGATTCTGCTTTCGACCTCTGTGTTAACGATTTACAGAGGTTAGCCAGGAAATGGCATACAACCTATCAAATGGTGAACCTGCTCATTTTTATACTCTTTTATCTTATCCTCTTAGGATTGAATATCTTTATTAGCTATTATCTTTATTCAATTTAAAACTCATAACAGATGGAAGTATTACAAACAATATTGATGGTTATCGGGGCAATTACATTGCTCTGGGTGGTGGTGAAATTTGCTAAAGGGTGTTTATGGTTCCTGGGGAAAATGTTTGAAGCAGGTTTTCGCGAGAGATACCCTTATGACTTTATGATGCATTTCCAATGGATCATTTCTGAAATGGAAACAAGGGGATATGCTCAGGCTGGCATGATGGAGGCTGGTGGCGACTATCCGGGGCTACTGATGAAAAATGAAGGAACTGGTGTCGAAATGGAAATACGCCTCCGTGCACCATTGCTTTCAGATAAGGGATATAGCATCGTTGTTGCCAATCATAACAATCATACAGCTATTGTCATGCAAGACTCAGCATCTGATGACAACAAAAGTCTCCTACGAAAATATCTGGAATAGAAGTTGTAACCAAAGACTTCATACAACAATCCCGCCAGTTCATACAACATGGCGGGATTTCTTTTGTCAGATAGTATAGAAAGGCTAACTTTGCATCATCAAAACGTAAAACGAAATGAAAAAGATTCTGAAATGGATGATTGTTGGAACATTCCTGACAGTGATAGCTGTTGGTGGATTTGGTCTGTGGATTCTCTTCGGCAGCAAGACGAGTAATCCCAATAACTACAAGACTATTGGTGAGATCCCTGAACCGTGGGGGTATGAGCGTATCAATGGTGATGATGTGGCTTACACAAACTATTTGCGGAGGTTGCCTCTGAAAGGACGAGGTTCAAAAGTACAACTGTATATAGGTGGCGACGGCCGATTTCAGTCACTCAACTATGCCGTAATAAATATACCTCTGCTGTCGAATGCAGAGCAATGTGCAGATGTTTGCATGCGGTTGAGGGCTGAATACCTTTTTAATACAGGACAGTATGGCCGCATCCGATTCCAGAATGTGAATGGGAAGACGTTGAGCTATGGAGGTGGCGGTTCCCGCAAGTCTTTTGAGCGTTATCTGAGGAATCTCTATTGAGTAGCCAGCACCTTCTCGCTAAGTCGTGAGATGAAGACCAGACGACTGGCAGATATGCAGCCAGGTGATGTGTTTGTCTATCCTGCCCGTTATGGACAGCAATACGGCCATGCAGTCATGGTGGTTGATGTGGCCATCAACAGAAAAGGCAAGAAAGCCTTTCTTCTTGCAGAAGGGAACACGCCTGCAAGGGAAATCCATGTGATGAGGAATTTCGAGAATCCCTTCCGTTCTCCATGGTTCATGTTGGACGAAGATGCTGACAATCTGATACTCTCAGTATTTCACTATAAAGCTTCTGATCTAAAATCCTTTTAAATAAAAATTAATTTGTATCTTTGCAGCGTCAAATAGGTTGAGGTGATGAATAGTAAAGGATTAGAGAAACAAACTGTAAATACAGTAAGACATAGGGTCAAGAGGGCTCTAAAAATACTTGGCTATCCATTTACGGTTGAAGAGCTTAATGATGTGATGTGTCGTGTTCACCTTGCATATCAGGGGGCGGACTACCTTATCGATATTGATGATAGTGACTATATTCGTTTACAACTCATCGATGGTACATATGCTGAGTTTGATGATATTGAGGAGTTTTCACTTCTAAGGCGTGCAATAAACGAGGCCAACTGGAAATCCTCAGTAACGATTGTATATACACTCTTGGAGGAAGAGCAGGAAGTACTTCTTAACTACCAGGCCTTTGCCCTTGCAATCCCCCAGATACCATGCTTTGACAAGTACTTAGAGTATGAACTGGATCAGTTCTACTATGCTCAACAGAAAGTATGGTATGAATTGAAAAAATTAAGAAGAGCGGAGAAACAAATCATAGAAGAACTGTCCCTCCCACCTGATGAATACAATTATCATAGAATGAGTATTATGAAACAGAAGGATGAAACTCAGGACTTTTTCCTCGAAACATTAGAAGAAATGGGATGCCATTATCGTGTTGACGAGGAAAACAATATTATTTTGATCTCTTACAAAAACAGACATTTCCTGTCTCATGTGGATTGTGGATTGCGTGAGATATTATTATTCTGTCGCGATTGGGCATCAGTAGATTTAAACGATATCGATGAAGTCATGAACATGAAGCAAGCTGTCAATATCGTTAATAGTAAGGAGCATGTGATAAGTTACTATGAGAAGGACGATGATGATTATGAGTTAAAAGTCAGTTCCAAGACTCTGTTCTATTTCAGTTCCCAAATCAAAGACCCGAAAAACTATCTGAGAATGAAGTTTGATGACTTTATCGATGTTCAACAATCAATAGATATAGAACTTGAAGAAATGAGGAAAGAATTCCAAGATTAGTTGTTCTTCTGCCTCAAAATGAAAACTCATACAACAATCCCGCCAGTTCATACAACATGGCGGGATTTTCTTTTCCTGTTCCAAAAATATGCGTAACTTCGCATCGTCAAACCAAGGGATTTGAATTATGAAACAGTTGATTCTTACTTTGATGGTTGCGCTCATGAGCGTGATGACATCAACGCCCGCTGCAGCGAAAAACAGCAAGAACGAGTTGAAGAAGAATGTTCCGACCAACCTGATCGTCAAGCAGACGACCCAGTTCAGTGACGGTCGTACACTGGTCATCTACTACAAGAAGCAGGGCATGAACTGCGAGGTGTATTCACCATGCAGTGCCGATGATTACAGCGTGAGCGATGCTTCAAAGATCAAATCGACCAATTTCGAAGTTGTTGACAAGGTCGAGGGTAAGCTCTATAAGAAGGCTTCTGTTGGTGAGGTGGCACGTTTAATCAAGAAACTCGTGAACCAGTATCTGTAAATGGTCTATGCTGAAATCCTGTTGCTGTGTATTACCATTTTGGTATTCACAGCAACTTCAAAAGACAAAGAATGATGAGACGACGTAAGAAATGGGGATGTCTGGCTGTAATACTGTTGTTTACCATCGTGGCTGCAGTGTTCTGCCTGCATTGGGCATGGAAATACTATGGTCTGCCTGAGTTGCCAGACCGCAGGGAGTATAAGACGATAGAGGAAAGGGCCGAGAAGTCCCTTGCCTTTGCCCGTCGCCATAATATGAATGAACACTATGCGTTATTTGTGGATTATGGCATCCCTTCTGGCACTCCAAGGCTCTTCGTTTGGGATTTCCATCAGAGGAAAATCGTTGCAAGTACCTATGTCATGCACGGGCCTGGTGGTGGAAGCACAGCCGAACGTCCAGTGTTCAGTAATAAGCCAGGAAGCCAGTGCTCATCTTTGGGGCGCTTCCTTGTCACCAAAGAACATGGTAACAGGTTAAAACGAAGTTTCCGAATAAAAGGCATGGATATGGATAATCAGTCGGCTTATGCCAGAGGTTTGATGATTCATAAGTCCGGTTGGGTAGATAGTCATTGCTGGATGCGTTATATTCCACTACACCGTGCAAGTTGCCAGGGCTGTGTCACCGTCTCTTCCAGAGGAATGGATTACTTGTGGTCACTTGTCAATAATGAGAAGAAACCGATTTTATTATGGCATTTTGAAAGTAAACAGAAATAGATATGAGTGTTATTGGTGCTATTGCCTTTTTATTTGGTAAGCTTTTGCCTGTATTGGTCATAGTATGGTTGGCTAGTGTAGTTGTCGCTGTTTGTTGTCTGACAAAAGAACAATGGCATTATAAAGCCAGATGGTATCTGTGCTGGGCTTTGTTTCCATTCCCATTCTTGTTCCATCCGAATAAATTCGGATTACTGAAAAGTTGGCTGCTGTTCTTTGTTTCGCCATGTATGGTGTCGGTATATTATGCAGTTTTGTTGTTTGTATCAATAATACTGTCGATAGGGTAACCAAATATGGTGTCCCCAGCTCTATTCCTTATCATACGGCGAAAGACTTGAAGAAGATAACTGGGGTGGATTTTCCTGATGTTATTCCTGTTGACTCAACATACGAAGATGGTTATTCTCTGTCTCAGACAACCATCAAGTTCGTTTCCAGACACCCTTTGTCTGCAGAGTTCTTTGAAAGTCTGGATATAGCTTGCAAGGATGATTCCTGTTGCTGGAGTAAGGACAGTGTAGGCTATCTATATTACATATATCCCGAAAGGCCAATTGACAGAACCAGTGGAACACACATCCGGCAGGTTGAACTTGATGGTAGAAAAGTAAATGATTGGGATGGTGATTTCATAGAAGTCCGTATACCGTTAAAAGGTGATACTATCTATGTAAATGAAGGTTGGTGTATGTAAACTAAGTTAAAAATGTAATGTGTTTATTTGAAATACCATAGATAATGCGTATATTTGCAAAATAAAACATCTAGTGAATGGAATGGCTCAGAATATCTACCAGTAACGAAATGGTACGAGTCGCCACGGATGAGATAATCTATGTCCGTGCCGATGGTAACTATTCTGATCTCGTATTGACTAATGGCCAAAGGCGTAAAATGGTCTTCCAACTTCACTTTTTCGAAGCTATTTTCCAACAGTTACAGAACAACACGTTCGTAAGAGTGGGCAGAAGCCTTATTGTCAACAAGAGGTATATCTATGTAATTAACTTGACTGAGCAGCAGCTCATATTGTCTGGAGGTGCTATAAAAGAGCCTATCGTTTTTTACGGGCAGTCTAAAAATGACAACCCTCAGAACATCACTCTTGCACGTGAAGGACTGAGGCAGTTGATGGAATTACTTGAAAATGAGAAAGGGACAGACAATGGATGATATAAACATGCAGAAACCAGAAGTGCCTATCATCATTATTGAACGTGATGATCAGCCACAGTCAAAGGAGATTGTGACGAAGGTCGTTACCCCTTCCAGAAAACAGAAGTGGCTGAAGCGACTCCTGGCGATGGTGGCTGTTGGCTGCCTGATGATTGCTGTTCTTGCAGGTTATTATCTTTGGAACTATTATTATAATATAGGTGTTCCCGTCTCAGTAACACCCGAACAGAACATCGAAAAACTTCAGAAACCTGTAAAGAAAGAAGTTCCAGAGGTTGTGATGACCAGTGACAGCATTCTTGGCGTGGCAATGGATTTCTATGCTATTCACGGATTAAAGGCCTCCATAGAATTTGAGGAACCCGATACGGCTGACACATCAATATTCCTTTTTTCCCGTTGTGCTGACCATACTGCCAGCGGCGATTATTTAGGTTCATTGGTTGCAGAGGGAAAGGAAAAACAAAGCGACCGTTCACGCCTCGGCTATATGGCAATGGCCGATGGCAATATGGTTATAGGCATCAGCCGTAGTGAGAAAGTTAAAGACTATGTTCTGGAACGGGGCGGTTCATTCTTCCGCCAATTTATCCTTGTCAGTAACGGCATGATTCCGAGCCGTTTCTTCCTGCATGGTAAAGTGGAACGTCGTGCTATAGGTCGCATAGATAATCAACTATACTACATCGCTACTCGTCACAAGGAAACCCTTTGGGATTTTGCAGATGCGCTAAGAGAATACGGTTTCATAGATGCCATATATATTACTGGAGGTAATGACTATGTCTTTTATCGTGGTAAAGACGGCATACGTCATGACTTAGGCGATACTTCTGGTTATCCTCATACAAAATGGAAAGAAATTATTCCATGGTTAGTATTCAGGGCTATTGAATAATAGAAAACATTTGTTATGGACGAACAGCATAATACGATTATAAGGGAACAGGAATATTCAGATGCAACGACTCAACGTACAATCATTGATTTGATAGATGTCGAGACTGGTGAGTTTGTTGATGCTAACATGCTCGACACTATGACTGAGGCAGAGTTGAGTGGACTAAAAGAATTACAAAGTCTTGCTAAGAAGAGTGGTGAATATAAGTATGTCTGTGCCGTTTGTGGTCAGCCTCTTAGACTTGACTCCCGTCATTATGCATCAAGGAAATATAAGTCTTATTTCTTTTCACATTATTCAAATGGTGATGACTGTCCCTTAAAAACGAGTTCGGATGCTGTGGATCCTGTACGCTCTACCATTAAATGGTATAGCAGGTTCAAAGAGAGTCCCCTGCATAAGGACATGTGCCAGAAACTAATGAATATCTTGTCGATTGATGAAAGATTCAGTAATGTGGTTTCATATCCGACGATTAACATCTATGGGGAGGACGTTCACTGGCACAAGCCAGATGTGGCTTCCGACTTCTATGGAAATCAGTTGGTTTTCGAGACCTTGATGTATAATACATTCTTAAGCAATGTAATTGACAAGAATTCATTCTACCGAATGGCCAATTCTTTCTTACTGTGGGTATTTCCTCACTTCTCCATAGATAATCAGACAATGTGTGAGAAGGATGTGTATTATACTCACAGAAGGAATATCTTTGTGTTTGACAGTGAGGATTATTACAGGACAGATAATGATAAGGACAGCTCAAAGCCGCAGAAGCCTGTATTTGCCGAGAAGGGTTACTTGTATGCACAGGAAGAGTCCATAAAGAGAGGGCGTCTTATGTTGAATTGCTATTGGCAGATTCCTGTAATACAAGGGGAAGAAGTGAAAATAGAATGGCATCATAAACTTGTTGACATAGCAGAACTTACATTTGATGCAATAAGAAAGGATGCTTTCTTCCATGATAGCGACTATGATTTCAAAGAGGTTGCAGATCCTCATAAGCGTGAACTTATTGAAAATTGGGAACGTGCCAAGGAAGACAGGTGGAGCAAGATATTCAAAGGTATTCAGGAGCGTAAAGAACACTTCGAACAAACGGAGAGCAGGAAGATCGCTCGTGAAAATGAGCAGAATATGTTGACCAGAATCTTTTCTGGAGAGATAATCCCGGAACCGTTTAAATTAGGAGATATTTATGGATATAAGGCAGAAGATGTTGTGGTAATAAAACCACAATATGCCATGGCTTTTCCTTTTAGGAATGGAACTGCTATTGTCATCAATAAGAGAGGCAGACGTGGTCTTATTAATCTTAGGAACGAGCGTATTCTTGATATCAAATACAATAAACTTGGACGGCTTGATAAAGATAATCCTAATATCCTCTTTGGTACAGAAGGATCTCCAACTCCGTTTAACCTGTTTTATTCAACAGGAGAAAAGGTTGTTGACTATCTGATAAACGGAATAAAGAAGATTAATGGAAACTATGTCTTCATTAAGTATTCTAATAAGGGATTCGGCATAATGTCAGATGAGGGTAAGGTGCTGATTGAACCGATATACGGGAAGATTGCTCCTAAAGAAGATGATAGGTATATACTGACATATGCAGGTAGGACAAAGACTATAAAATCGGATATTAGCGATGTTAGGACTAATATAATAACCGAGTTGATGCCTGGTAATTTTATTGCGGAAAGACTCTTGTTCTATGGTGTCGTTGATGCCAGTGGTGATACCGTCCTTCCATTCAGATATTCAAAAATCGAAAGATTCTCGGAGAAATACATTAGCGTTGAAGAGAAAGATGGTAGCACTCTCTATAATGGATTAATGGATAATTCATTTAATATGGTTATGCCCATGAAAACTGCACAGATAACTGTGTTGCCAAATGGGGCAATCTTGCGAGAAGGTACTCTATACGACTCTAATCTAAAAGCTTTACTTGTCGGATATGATTGTATTGAGCCATGCCCAGATGGGAAATACATCCTATGTAAAAGAATTAGCTCGGGATGGTATAAATCATATAATAAATATGGTTTAGCTGATGAAACAGGCAATATTCTGTTTCCGTGTGTGGCTCTTCAGGCAGTGAAGAATAAGAATGATAATGTAGACTATATCGTAGAGTATCTTGGTAATGGTGGTTCTATCAGGTCTTGTTTCGCCATATTGGGATTATTTGATGCAAGTGGCCAATTACTTACTGGCAGAATCTATACAAAGATGGAGAAGTTGCCCAATGGGAACCTGCTTGTCACATATAATAATAAACAGGGTATAATTACCCAGACAGGAGAAGAAGTAGTACCTTGCAATTATGATAGTCTGAATCTAACTGATTCTGGCGAGGTAAAAGTGATAACGGAATCACTTGATGGCTTTTGTCAGAAATATGGCTATCTTGACAAATATGCACTTTCTGACATGGACGGCAACCTTCTGACAAATTATATCTTTGATGAGATAGACTTATTGTCCGAAGGTCTGTATGTTGCCAAGGATTATAATAGCAGATCCTTGCTTGATAGATTCGGACATATTATTAATAAGTCATCGGATGACACAGAATTTCATCCTTTGGATGGTGGTTCTATTTTGGTTATTGAAGATGGCATACGATATGGAATCATGAATCGCGAAGGATTATTGATCATACCTGTAGATTTTTCCTTTATTGAATTGTTGCCTAATGGTAATTTCCTCGTCAGACAAGAGAACTACCGCGAAACGCTATATGGAGTTTTTAAACCTGATGGTTCTGTTTTGGTTGAGTGTATTTACCATGAGATATGCACTGATAGCAACGGAGATATCAGGCCTAAATTTATTCCTTTGAATGAAGATTTTTTCAAGGCATGTCAATTTGACAAATATGCTCTAGCAAATAGATCAAAGGTGTTATTGACGGATTTCTTGTATGAATCTCTGGAAGTGTTTGATGATAACAATTATTTGGTGACCCTTAATGGACAAAACGGTCTGATAGATTCGGAAGGACAAGTAGTTTTGTCACTGACTATTAATGATGTTATAAGCGTTATTTCGAATGATCGGTTTCTAGTTGGAAAACCCTTTAAAAAGGGTGTCTTGGATTCAAAAGGCGCAGTTGTTGTTCCTGTGGAATATTACAATATTGAAAAACTTCCTAATGATACTTGGAAAGTAGATAAAGTGCAATATGCTAACCATCTTTTCGGTATATATGGAGATGATGGAAACGTAATATATGAATGTAAATACGAAGAGATCCTTACCGATTCGGATGGGAATGTAATTCCTTCTTTCTCAGGAAATGATGATTTCGTCTTCAAGGCAAGATTATTGGACAAATACGCTCTATGCTCAAAAGAGAAAACAGTATTAACGGATTATCTATACGATGATATCATTTATTCTGGGGATGGGTTCTTAATTGTAATCTCGAATACTCAACAAGGAGTTATTGATTATGAAGGAAATATTGTTCTGCCATTATGTGATCTTGTCATTGAGAAAGTTATAGATAGGAATCTCTTCATAATTCAAGATAATTTCTCACGACTTTATATAGTCAATGAAGCGGGAAAAGCTTTGACCTCGGAAATGTACGCAGACATTACTGTTTTGAAAAACAAGACATATATAGGTAAAAGAAATGATCCGCACTCATGGCCATATGGCTATTTATATGATTATATAAATTATGATGGCGCTATTCTGTTCACTTCGAATAAACAAATAGAAATAGCAGACAATGGCTTGCCTGTAACGTCAACAGCAATGTCTATTGGAAATACTGTGGTTAAGGAATGTTCTGGTAAATTTGCAATAGGTTATGAAGAGAGCATTTCTTTCTCTGATTATTTCTTTGACTCTGTCGAGAAACTGAACGACTCGATATTGATAGTAGGTATGTATGAAAAATATGGTCTTGCTAATTTGGAGGGCATGCTTATCCTTCCAGCCAAATACAGCCATGAGTTTGAAGTCTGTTCCAAGGGAATTATAAAATTCTGTAATGATGATAATGTTCAAAAATACTATGGATTGTGTGATTCCTCGGGTAAGATCTTGGCGGAGGCTGAATATACATTCATTCGTGAGAACAATCCTGGCATTTTCAAACTCTTCTATAAAGAAGGTAAAGAGCAGAAATCAAAATACCTGGAATTGAAAGAACTTAAGAAGTTTGAAGTAGGTGAAACATATTCTGGTTTAGTGGATGGAGTGCAAGATTATGGCGTTTTCGTGAAAGTGCATGGATTTGGATCGGGCCTTTTACATGTCAAGCAGATGAAAAAGCAAGGTAAGGAAATCAGCGATTTCTCAAAAGGTGCCAGAATCCAGGTAAAGGTCATCAATATTAGAAAAGACGGAAAAATAGAGTTTGGCCTTGCATGATGCTTTCTTCAGAACCGAAATGGTTGCTGATTAAGAATACGTATAGCTCTTTCTGCTGTGTCCTCATCAAGTCCATTGAAGGGATTGACTACAAGTAGTCGTGGAATTTGATGTTCATTGAAATTCCTGGCGTCAAGATCATCGATGATAATATATTGGCATTCAACATTACATTCTTTCAGCCATGCGTCTATTTCATCACCACGATTCCGTCGGTGTGGGGGTATAGGTGTCGTATCAGTAACAAATCCTGGCAAGTTCCTGAACTCCCACATATCCAGAATTTCCTTATAGCTCATAAAATCCTTCCATGTTGATGAAACGACAATGTCTGCACCTGTGTTGTCTATGATATATTTGAGATTCTTGATGCAATTTGGGTCAAAGATCGCTCCATACTTGTCATTTTCTGGTAATCCGTTTTTGCTTAGGATATGGTCATAGTATGCCGTGTCCATTACGCCGTCGAAATCTAGGAAAATAATCTTCATGTTCACACCTGTTTGAAAGATTGTTATTCAGGTTGCATCAGTGTCTCGCAGATATGGGAGTTAGCTTGTAGGAAGCCCATAAAAGATTTTAAATCCTCCATCTGGATGTTTTCAATGATACTTCGTCTATCAGTGAACAGGTCTATGCCTCTGTCTTCCATCTTCCAGATAATGTCAAGCCAGAAACCATTCTTTGTCTTCTCTAGTTCATCCAGATCCTTCAGCATGATCTCCTTGGCATTGTTGAACATGGCCTCGTCAATGTCGGTTGATAGCTTTTTGAACTCCTGTTTTATCAGAAACAATACAGTGTCACATCTCTCTGGTCGCATGGTGCAGTCAACATAAAAGCCGACTTGCGTGTCATTTCCTTCACCCCGTACAAGGTAGTAGCTTGCATCGCAACCGTATGTAGCACTGTTTTCTTCTCTGATTACTTTTTGGTATACCATGTTCAGAATCTTGTTTGCCATACAGGCTTTCATGCTGCTGGACAATGAATAGGGGATGGATTCTGTAAACCATTCAATGCGTACCATAGTCTTTGGAGTTTCCATCTCCCGTTTGAAGTGGCAGTAGGTGTCCTGCTGTAACCATGTCTTGATAAACCTGCCCCTTTGGACATCTTTTGTCTTAGGTAATGATGCCAGGTATCTCTTTGTCAGCTCCCGCATCTTCACGCTGTCAATATTACCTACAAATACGAAAGTATAGTTTTGGGGACATGCGGTCTGCTCTTTAATCATCTCATATATGCGGTCAAGGCTGACTTTTCCTAGATCTTCTTCTTCAAGAATCTTAAAACGTGGATGATGTCCTACTGATGTGACTGAGACGGAATCTGAGAACGCACTTTCTGGCACTGTCTTGCTATTCCTTATCGATAACGACGTATCCTCAATGGCTTTCTTGAACTCCGCTTCGTCTTTTGTCATATTAGTGAAATCTGCATAAATGAGTTGCATCAGGGTCTCAATATCATAAGGATTGGCGCTTCCTGTAAATGTGAAGGTTCTCTGGCTGATATTGTAGTTAAGATCCACCTGTTTACCATATAACAGTTTGCTGTATTGGGAGGATGTAAGGCCGTTATTTCCGAATGGTATGCTGTTAAGCATGATGATATTGGGGTCATCATCTTCATTATAGATTGTCCATCCGGCTTTCCCATATGCTTTCATGAGAATCTGGCTCTTGTCGATATCTGTCTTCTTCGTCAATACCTGAACTCCATTTGACAGTATATACTTAGTATAACCAAGCTCTTTGTTGTATTGTTCGGACACGATGTCACCTCCAGAAGGAATCTCACTCAGAAGACTGGCTCCTTTGAGATTGTCCTCATATGGCGTAACTGATGTCTCCAATGCTGTCTTATAGGAAGAGCATAGGTCATTCTCTGTAGGATAGATCGCACCTTCTTTTTCAATAGACCAACTTCCTATGACCATATTGTCTGTACCAGTTTGGAATAACTCTTTCATCCTATTGTTGACATCGTCGACAGTGGTGGTCAGGGTTATTTCTTTCATAATTGAGACATAGTCTTCAATAGACGAGATGTCTGTGCCTGATAAATAATGCTTGTAGCACTCTTCTGCTAGGCCAGAACTTTCCCTCTTGTCTGCAGTGAGCAACAGGTTGTCTAATCTGGAAATAGCTTCATCCTGATATCGTTTATACTCTTCTGGAGTGAAACCATATTCTGCTGCACGTCTGCATTCGACAACCATTCCCTCTAATGCCTTGGATTGCATACTGTCTTTTGATGTACAATAAAGTCCGAAGGCTGCTTTTGTCGTTGAAACGAAATAGGAATCGTCATCCGCTCCGGCATTCAGATATGGACAATCTGATTTGAGTATCTCATCACTATATCTGACATTTAACATACCCAAGGCTGCATTTGTCGTGTAACTATCTTTCCAAAATCGTATATATTTCCTGTCTTGTGGAGTATAGGCTTTATGCTTGGACAGGACGAAAACGGTATTGTCCTGCAGTTCCTTATCCTTGTCAAGGGAGAAAATGATCCCATCATGGTCTGGAACTTCTTCTCTTTTCACTATGCCTGGGGTGGCTGAAGGCTTTATTGGCCCGAAGATTTCCTTAATCTTGCTCTCTATCCTGTCAACGTCAATGTTGCCTACAATGATGACACATTGGTTCTCGGGATTGTACCATTTCTCATAATAGTCCCTTAGTTCCTTGTGGCTAAAGTGGTCGACAACGTCCATCAGTCCGATAGGAAGGCGATGACCATATATAGAGCCAGGGTAGAGGAGGGGAAGCTGGCGCTCATAGATCCTGGTTGTTGCATCCCTGCCGGTTCTCCATTCCTCATGGACTATTCCCCGTTCTTTCTCGATTTCCAATGAATCAAGTGTCAGGCCGTTAGCCCAGTCATATAGTATCAACAGGCAACTGTCCAGTTTCTCCTGACCAATGGTTGTCGGCACATTGTCTATGTAATATACGGTCTTTTCAATACTGGTAAAGGCGTTGATCTCTTCGCCATTGTTAAGACCAAGACTTTCGCAATAGCGTTCAATGGCGTTTCCTTTGAAATGCTCACTGCCATTGAAACACATATGCTCTAGGAAATGAGCTAGTCCTCTTTGGCTTTCACTCTCTTGAAGGCTGCCGACTCTCTGACACAAATAGAAACAAGCTCTGTCTTCTGGCCAGTTGTTATGTCTTATATAATATGTGAGTCCGTTCTCTAACCTTCCGATTTTAGTTCGTGGATCAACAGGTATCAAAGTCGAATCGGATATATCTTGGCTAGCTTTGGCTTGGTTTGCCATTAGCACCATGGCAAACAAGAGAAAAGATTTTAAGCTGTAACTGTGAAAATACTTAAGGACAGTAGTGTGCTTTATCATCTATTTTTGTAACTGATATTATTGTTATTTAATTCTAACGAGTTGTCTGAGCTATGGTTATCGCACAAATGACGTTAGCTCCCATGCCCTCCAACAAACGACGTTCCTGCTCCAGACTATTGCCTGTAGTACGGACATCATCAAAAAGGACAACGTATTTGCCACGGAAAAAACTGCTGTCATGGGCTACAGTACGAGAACCATTTCCTCCATCATGTTTTGCGCTGCCATCTTCTATCACCCTTATATGAGAAAAGGCATTGCTCATATTGAGGTTCTTACAAACAGTCTCGGAAAATTCCTTGAAACGAAGTTCTGTCTTCAGCTGGGTTGACGCGGTCAGACATACCAGCGTTAGGTATTCTGTCTTGGAGCCAAATGTGGAACGAAGCTCGTTCTCCACAAGATATGTTACAGTCCTTAGCGCATTTTGATGCTCAAAAGTTGCAACACCCTTGGATGGGTCATTCTTGAAGTTCCATACAGTTCGCCATGTGTCCCACATGGAGGATGTTGCATTGTTCTTGTACACAGCATATGTATAATAATCGTAGAAATACTTGTGCTTTAGAGTACTGTTGCTATGTACTGTCCAAGAAGATACGCAGGCAGGAAGCGTTTTAGGAAGGTTACGCTTCTCTTCCTCCTTCCTCTGACGTGCAAGTTCCTCTTCTCTTCTTTTCCTTTCTTCTTCACGTCTCTCAGCTTCTCTTTGGGCTTCTATTCGACGACGTTCTGCAGCTCTTTCTGCCTCTATCTTTGCTCTGTATGAGGCATTCAGGAGCTCTTCCTGCTTTTTATAGTCGTTTTCTGAATGGGAGAGAAGCTGGTCTACTTTATCGTCTGTGATATCGTATTGTGATATAGAGCTTTTGATCAGCCCCCAATGGGTCTTAAAATAATGCTTTGCAGCTTCTGGATATTTGAGGCATAAGATTGTTGCCTGACTGCGTCTTTCCTTTTTACGGTTTTCCTCCCTTTCTCTTGCTAGCCTTTCTGTTCTTTGCCGTTCGGCTGCTTTTCTTTCTTGTTCTTGGCTTTCTTCAATAAGTCCACCAATATATCTGCCCAAAGGAATACCGCCTATTATACAAATAAATGCCAGAGCTGGTACGGAATTGACAAACATAAATCCAACGAACATGCCTACAATCCATCCTATAAAGCCGCATAATGTCTTCATATGCTTAACGGATTAGTGATAATATTTCATTTGGCTTCACGATTGCATGAGTATATCCAGAACGCATTAACTCGGCTTTCTCCTTGGTTCCCCAGAAGCAGGCAACGCTTTCTATACCAGCACTGTTGGATGACTGTATGTCAATAACCCTGTCTCCGAAGGAAATGGCGCTTTTCGCATCACAACCTAACATCTCCAGTGCTTTGAGCATGGGGGCGGGGTGGGGCTTGATAGGCTTAGCATCATGATATGCCACAATATGATTGATCGGCAGATTAAACTGCTGGACGACCTTTTCGACATAGGTTCGTGGTGATGTGCTGACGATACAGGTATTGATGCCATACTTCCTGATAACATCAAAGACTTCGTCCAGACCTTCATATACAGTACACTGGGGCAATACGGAATAGGCTCCATTCCAATCTCTTCTGCTTCGGTATGGTTCAGCCAGGGTCGTGTCAACCAAGGTCAAGTCAAGGTCAAAGATTATGTTCTTTCTCATGCGGATTCAAATAAATCGGTTTCTACGACTTTCTGGTTCTTAATGTCCTCAGAGATTTTGTCAAGATCATCACTTCCCTTGATGTACTTTGCGCCCTTCTCATGCAGATAAGCATTTCCTTGGCATTTCTCATGATTGTTGATGGCATCATTCTTGAAACGCATCACAAACAAATCCTTCTTGGCCATCAGCGTGGTGTTGGCAGCGTGCATCGTGCCGCCTTTCACTCCTGTCTGAACTACTAAGGTTGCCAGTGCAAGACCTGCCTGTAGCCTGTCTCTGGCAACAAGATTGTATCTGTTTACCGTGGACTTGATCCTGTACTCTGACAGGAGCAGACCGCCTTTCTCCACAATCTCTTCTGCGAGATCTTGATTCTCTGGCGGATATATGGAATCATGATCAAGACCATTGGCTAAGATGGCCGTTGTCTTTCCTCCGACCTTCAGGGCACCTTTATGACCACAGGTGTCACACCCAACCGCAAGCCCAGACACGATGTTGAAACCTCTCTTTGCAAATTCTCCTGATAGGTATTCGCCTCCAGCAACTCCTTCTGGAGTCGCTTCTCTTGTGCCAATGACCGCAATGGCAGGCATATTTAGTATGGATATGTCACCTCTGTACCACAATAGCAAAGGTGGATCGAGCTTTCCCTCTTCATTGATCGCCTTTTTTAGTGCCTTTGGATATTCGTCATCATAATAGCCAATCAGGCCGATCTTATTTTCCTCACTATAACGTATGACCTTCATGGCATCTGTATATGCCGTATTCAGATCATCTAATGTCACAGCCTGAATTTTCTTGTCCTTCATGCCGGACATCAGCTTCTGAAGACTCTCAAAGGAGTCGACTGCTATACCACGGTCGTTGATTGCAGCACCAATAGCAAGGATCTTCTTGGGACCAATACCTTTCAGGAGGCTCAATGTGAGAATTTGTTCTTTTGTCAGTTCCATCTGTCTTATTGTTTGTTTCTGCAAAGTTACTAATTATCTGTGAATATTTAATATTTATCTCTTGTTTTTATATGTTTTTGTCTATTATCTAGATTCTACGCACCAGAGTTAAGCGGCAACTATATTCCTGTCAGGATTAACTGTCTTTGCAACGAAAAGTCCTACAACAGACATTGCTCCATTGATATCCAGCTTTAAAGCTGTATCAGTAAAAGTACGTCCTCGTGTTATGACATCATCTATCAGAATGACCTTCTTACCTCTGAAGTAACTTGGATTAAACACAAAATCTGCTGTTGGGTTTCCGCTTTTACCTGCAATATACCCTGATTCGGAATCTGATGATTTGGTAATAGCTGACAAAGTAGCATGTACTCCTGTCCTCTCTGTCAGACTTCTAGCAACATTGCTATACCGAACAGATGTCTTGTGACTTGTTGATGCAGGGATGAAGCAGATGACATAATCAGACTTGTTCCCACATACAATGTGGTTCACGTAGTTTACCAGACTATCGATGATAACACTGCTGCAGTTGCCGTCTTTGAAGTTCCAGACTGCACGACGGTTGTTCCACTCACTCTGACTTGCCTCATATCTGGTAGGCAAATACTCCATTGTGTAAAAATACCTTAGTTCCATAATAGACATTTGTTAGTTTGTTATTCTTTTCTTTTTCTGGTGCAAAGATACGGCGATTCTTTAGGATTTCTTTAGAAGTTGAAACGTTGCCGTGACAATCTTGAATTTGAACTTGAAGTTGTTGCAACATTGCAACAGGTCAATCATTTTAACTTTATATTAATTATTCCCGTCTCTTATTTTATTTGGTTTTGCTCAAGTTCAAATCACAGTGAAAAGATATAATTGTTCTCTTTTCTTTGATACAATTTACAATGTTGGTCCCAAAATCAATGTTTTGGGCGTTTTTTTACTGAAACTTTGCTCTTTATCGATATTTTGAGTATATTTGCACAAAGTTTATTATAATGAGAGTTTCTATGGAACAAAAAGTTTATATCAGCTATAGTCGTACCGACAAAGAAAAGGTATATGAGATAAAGGAGTGGCTGGAAACGCATACTGCAGCATCTTTTATTATGTGCCAGCATGACGTTGAAGGATTGCCTGAGCAATATGTTATGGATGCCGTAAAGGGAATTAATGAATGCGATGTGTTCCTGTTTATGCTTTCTGATAATTCTCAATTCTCAGAGAGGCCACTTATGGAGTTGGCATATGCATGCAGGAAGCAGTCTTCTGGCCAGAAGAGAGTATACATTATTAATATAAACGCATGCGATATAGGGGACTCTTTCCTCTTCAGATGGGGTATTTACAGATCTTTTGACTGGACTAATGATGATTCAAAGAAGCAACTTACTATTCTTCTGAGACCAGAAATAGAACAAACTATTGGTAATCTACCCAAATTGCATTCTGTAAGAAGAAACGGGAAGTATGGATTTGTCAATCATAAGGGAGTAATTGTTATTCCATGCAAATGGACGAATGTCGGTGAATTTTGTGAAGGCTTGGCTCCTGTTGATGATAGCAGCGGTAAATGGGGTTATCTTGACATGAATGGAAACCGTGTTATTCCATGCACTTGGGGTGATGCAAGACCGTTTGAAGATGGTTTGGCTGTTGTAATTAATAAAGAAAACAGGTGGCATTATAAATGTGGCGTGATAGACAGGAATGATAACCTTATAATACCTCCTGAATATGAGAGTCTGGACTATATTGGTAGCGGTATGTTTAAATACTACAGATCTAATCTTGGATATAGTATTATTAATATAGAAAGAGAAGAAATAGGTCATAGGATATGGTCATCAGTCGGGTATTTTTATGAGGGCTATTGTCAAGTTGAAGACAGTGAGCACAAGAGCGGCTATATAGATAGAAATGGACAAAATGTGATTCCATGTTGGTGGAATGGGGCTGGTAATTTTTCAGAAGGTCAGGCAGTAGTGTATGATAGAGACCTAAAGTATGGCGTTATTGATATCCATGGAACAGTGGTGATTCCATGTTATCATGATCGCCTTTCTGAGTTTCATGAAGGGTTATGTGCATTCGAAAAGGATAAAAAGATTGGTTTTATAAATAGAGATGACGAAGTTGTCCTTGAAGCAGAATGGATTACAGATTCCTTTTATAGTTGCGGTTTCCATAATGGGAGGTTCTTAGTTAAGAATGAAGAGGGGAAATATGGATATATAGATAAAACAGGTTCACTGGCTATTCCATTTACTTGGACAAGAGCAGAATTATTCGTCGATGGTACTGCTTGGGTTGAAGTAGATGATACCTGGAAGCTTATCGATACTGAAGGCAACTTTGTTTGATAATAATGTGCTTGTCTAAGAAATAATAGAATGCAGTGGACTGCCTACTGCATTCTTTATTTCTTGGATAAGCTAAATCGGGAGATTCGTTTGATATCAAAAGAAAGCATCTAGGACTTTCTCAAATATGTCATTTGGTGATACTCTATTGAAGAGATTCATGCATGTCTGGAGTTTTAGGACATCAATGCTGCTACCCATAATGGAATCTATGTCTTTCTTCCCTTCGTGTATAAGCAGGGCTTGGGATATCTCCCTGAGTCGTTCTCCTAATACTGGATGGGCTATGTAGGCCCGGGCTTCATCTGTCCCTTCCAGTCCGTAATACTCTGAGTTGTAGCTATGCCCAAGGCCTTTCTGTTGTGGGAAGATATACCAGATCCAGTGACCATGCTTACGGCCTGAGCGTATTTCTTCCAGCGCATCTTCATATGCCGATGCCTGAGCTGTCAGGAAACGCTCCAGGTCATACTCTTTGACTGATGGCTCACCAATGATATCCCAGAAAGAGGCTGGGAGAGTGATGTTGTCTACATCACGGCAACATTCAAAGAGTGGTGCTACCTCACCGATAGAATAACCAGCTATGCCGCAGCCAATCTCCGTAACAAGGAAGCGTTTCTCAGGGTGTGCCTTGGCAAACTCGCAGAACTCCTTAACGTATTCACCCATCACGCCAAGCCCACTCATAGAGGGAATGGCATAGCTCTTTCCTTGTAAGCCGTTGCCTTGTCCCATAATGGCACCAAAGTTCTCTACAGCAGCTTTGGCAGCTCCACCATAATGGAGTCCCTGCTCATTGGAACCGAAGACAAACACTTCGTTTGGTGCTAAACGGGTAATCATGTCTGGTGTGATGCGAGAATCCGGATTATTAGGAGAAGCTTCCAATTTTGCCAATTCCTCAGCTTGGACAATCTCGACTTGTTTCTTCCATTCTTCTAGAAAATCCTTCATGCTATATTTCAAGTCCTTGAGTTCGCTTGATTTGAAAACGCCACTTTTGGCGACATATTCCTCAACCCTCTTACGGACAGTGGCTTCCGTC
>ODAI012494560.1_pt1 | contig 65323 bp, 65 predicted proteins | sample 1539321 | NCBI WGS metagenome assembly ODAI01 (sample SAMN02144231, study PRJEB22623) | gut metagenome | biome: sheep rumen | host: Ovis aries | place: New Zealand
AATCTTCTATCTTTTCTTTCTTTATATATTCATTTACTTTTAGATATTCTAATATAGGTTTAATTTTTATTTTTTCCATATTTAAATTATCAGTGGGTTCATTTATTTGTTTTAATAGATTTGTTAATGATTTATCTTCAACATATTTATATCTTTTTAGTAATTCATAATTAAATGGTTCTTGGATTATTTTAGAATTTTTACCTACTACTCCACCATTATTATAGACACTTATTAGTATTTCCTTTATATAATACATACATCTTATAATATTAGGATCATTTAATTCTGATTTTTCTTCTAAAAGAACATTATTTACTGGATTATGTCCATTTGCCATTCTATCTATATAGATAATAGCTTTCTTTAGTTTTTCAATATTATTATCCTGCATTCTTTCTCCTTTTTACAGAAACTATATTATTATAATTTTATTTATAAGTCAAGTTCTTTTCCTTCTTATTATCAAGATATTATATCTATATACTAGACTATTCTTGTAAAGGTATTATCAAACTAACAAATGTTAGTTTGACCGCCAATAGGCGGAAATAAATATAAATAAATTATTAATTGTCTATATATTTATATAATTTAATAATATAGTTATCTTTCTTACTAGTTTTAATTATTCCACCATATTTATATTTACCATATTTTCTTATACTAAAGATATCATTGGTATTTAAATTATAATTTATTTTACTTAATACTTCATAGTTTAGGATAATATCATTATCTTGAAATTTTTTCTTTACTGAGTCTCTACTTACTCCTATTAGTCTGGATATTATGGTGTCTATTCTAGTACTAGATACGATTAATTCTAATTCTTCATATGTTCTATGATAGTTACCTATAGTACTTAGTGGTACTTCTCTTAATTTTATATAACTACTTCCTACCATATTATAGTCTTTTAATACAAAATCATAGATAGAATCCATTACCGTTATATAATAATGATTATTATCTATTATTATATCTCCAAATAGCTCACTATCGATATTTAATCCGAATAAACTACCTAGTATTTGTCTATGAGATAATTTATCATATGATATTATTTCTAATAATCTTATTTTAGGTAAAGTACTTGTATATAATATTACTTTATCAGAATCAGGATATGGATAATATATTTGATAATGATATTCTTTTAATTTGAATACTACTTTAGATAAAGTACCCCTATCTAAAAAGTTAGTAGACCTACTGTTTATTATTTTATTTATATTTTTTTCTATTATAAAATAATCTTTCTTTGACATAAATTCTCCTATTTATAGTTCTATAAGTAAAAAATTGGGGTACTATTAATTATCCCAATTATCAGTTAATCTTATATAATCTTGATGATATTTTTCGATTGTTTTCTTATTAAATGGATCTTCTTTTCTTCTTACCATATCAATTAAATTACCTAGTTCATATTTTAAGATAAAGTCTAATCTACTGGAATAATGCATTTGTTTTTTATGATAACGATATTCCATTCTATCTAATATTTTAAAACTACCATTTGGAAATACTCTTAAATCTAAATCATAATCGATATACTTAATGACATGTTCATCGATGATATATGGAGTTGCTATATTACAATAAAAGTATATTCCATAATCTTTTAATTGTCCGATAATATTAAACCATCTATCTTTAAAGAAGAACATAATAGCGGGTTCTTTTGTTTTCCATACTCTACCATCAGAATCTACTACTGTTGTTTTATTATTACCAAAAACTATATAATCATCTTTAATATCTAATACTACTGCTTCATCCCACTGACGATGTAATTTTCCATTATGTTTGTAGCAGTGTATTTCTAATTTATCGCCTATTTTGATATTATCCATCTTCTGCACCTTCGTTCTGGTGTTATTATATAATATTTTTTATGTATTTACAAGATATTGTTATACTTTTTCAGACAATTATGATATAATTGAAATGAATAATAAAGGAGGTGCCTTATGGATATTTTTAAATATTTTTATACTGGAATTAAATCTATATCTATAGGCACAATTAAAATTCTTTGGTATTTTGTTTATGGTATATATAATGTAATTACGATATTTCCTAAATATTTTATTTATGGTATTAAAACTATCTTTGGCAAAAAGGATAATAAAAAAAGAATACATAATAAAAAAGTATCTTTTATAATGATGGGATTATCTGTACTTGTATACTTAATATGTGTATTTTATATTAGTAGATGGTATGTACAAGGACTTAAAATTAAGTATTTGACTGATGATATTATTTCATCAACGGAGATTATTGAAGAAGAAGAAGAAATAGAAGAGGTACCACAAGAAGAACCAGAGCCAGTTGAAGAACCTACTCCTACTACTGAGCCACAGGAAAGTGCTCCGGTTTACTATCCTAATGATTATTGGGATTATATGAATGTTCCTTTTATGAATGTTAATTTTAATGAATTACTTAGTAAAAACGCTGATACTGTTGGATGGATTAAAGTTGATGGTACTAAAGTTAACTACCCAGTAGTTCAAACTGATAATAATGACTACTACTTATCGCATGCTTTTAATAAAAAAAGTAATGCTGGTGGTTGGGTATTTGCGGATTATAGAGACGATTTTGAAGAATTTGGTAAGAATACTATTATATATGGTCATAATATGAATAATAAAACGATGTTTGGGTCAATACCACAGATGCTTAATAAAAGTTATCTTAATAACAGTGATAATTATTATATAAAGATTTCTACTCCTACTTGTAATACAGTTTGGAAATTATTCTCAATATATACAATTGAACCTGAAGTCTACTATTTGAAAACTAATTTTAGAACATATTCTTTTGAAGAATTTATAAATACTTTAAAAAGTAGAAGTACCTATAATTTTGGCATAGATGTTACTCCTGATGATAAAATACTTACTTTATCTACTTGTGATAATACTGGTACAAAAAGAGTTGCTGTTCATGCTAAAATGATTAGTATTGAATATAAATAAAGACAGAAATTACTCTGTCTTTTTTGGTACTGGATCATAACGGTATTCTTTTTTATTAAAGGGATTACATCTTAATAATCTTTTTATTCCTAAATATAATCCTTTAAATAGTCCATGTATTTGTAGTGCCTCAATCATATAATTAGAACAGGTTGGTATAAACTTACAACTATCATGAGATTTAAATGGTATACTTTGATACTTTCTTATTAGTTTTATTATTATTTTTTTCACATCAATCACTACCTATATTTTAACATAAGATTATGCTTTTGATAAAGTACTATTTGATGTAATTTTATTTAGTCTCTTTAACGATACAATGAAGCTTTGATAATCTGCTGTTATGGTACCTAATACTTCAAAGTTTGTTAATATCTTAGCATAATAGCTATATATTAAAAGAATTGTACCTATTTCAATGCTACCAATACTTACTAGATATACAGAATATAATATTATCAAATATCTTGTTACTTCAATTATTCCTAATACAATATATATAATTTTTTGAATAACAACATTATATTTTAAATTATTTCTTAGATATGTCTTATTATCTTTATTAAAGAGACTGGTTATACTATTTATATCATTCTTTTTATTTGTAATTGATGAATATAGTTTATGTAACATTATTGTTTTATTATCAAGAGATGCTTTTCTTTTGATGTTTAACTCCTGAACTAATTTTCCATACTTTATATATACAATAAGAAGGATAATAGAAATGATAACTGTAAAGAAAAAGATTAAGATATTGAAACTTAAGAAATAGGAATATATGACAAAGAACTCTATTACTTGAAATATTCTTGTTACTAAGTTTACAATAAAATTACATATGATATCAATATCATTATTTAAAATATTTGTATATTCTCCTAGATTAATATTATCAATATCTTTTGTTTTTGATATAGTTAGATTTGTGTAATCAGTATATAGTTTATTATAAAATTTATACCATGCTTTTTGATTAAAATAAGACCATAAATAGTAAAAGATAGATAATAGTAAGGTTATTATTATTAAATAGTATCCTACTTTAAAATTACCTTCTGTTACTTCATTAATAGTATTACTCCAAAAAACAGGTATAATAAGAGCTAATCCTTGAATAAAAAGAGAAGTAATTACTTTATATATTACTTCTCTTTTAGAATTTTTAATTATTTTCTTTGCATTCTCCAGCATATCTATTCTCCTTTAGAATAACTATGTCTCCAGTTTCAATACCATTATTTATAGCATCATCTTTGTTAATATGAAAGGCTAAAGCAAAGTTATCCGCTATTTTGATATGGGCATTATCTAAAATTTTATCTTGAAATTGTACTTTTACTATTTCATCTTCTTTAAAATCTTTACTGTCCCTAGTATTAATATGGATGTGACGATTAGCAATTATACATATATTGTCTTTTGTTATTTCTCCTTTTGGTCCAATGATTGTAATTCTTTCAGAACCTTCTAAATCTCCAGAATTTCTAACGGGAGGATTTATACCAAAATATTCTTTATCGGATTCAAGTACTTCTACTTGGGTATAACTTCTAGCGGGACCTACTATTCGTACATATTCTTTAATGTTTTTATCTGTCTTTAAGGTAACTGTTTCCTCAGTAGCAAATTGTCCTGGTTGATCTAAATAATTTCTTGGCGTTAATTTATAATCTTTTCCAAATAATATATCTATATCTTCTCTAGTTAAATGAACATGTCTATTTGATACTCCTACTTTTATTTCCATCTTACACTCCTTTATTTAATTATAGTTTTTATTTTCTTAATTGTAAATATTTTTTAGTCATTGTGTCAAGTAAAATACATATATTTAAATGGAGATGATTATTTATGAATAGTGATGGTTATTATCAAAATCCTATTTTTCCTGGTACTAGTTTAAATAATTATACAGTTCCTAATCAGCAATCAATACCTAGTTATGAAAGTAGTCAAGTTGAAATTAATCCTATTAACATGGAACAATCTTATATAGAGAATATTTTAAGATTAAATAAAGGAAAGAAAGCTAAATTTTATGTAACTATTCCCGGATCGGAAGAATATCAAAATAAAGTATTTGAAGGTATAATTGAGCAAGCAGGTAGAGATCATATTATTGTATCTAATCCCAGTGGAGAATGGTACTTAATTCTTATGATATATCTTGATTTTGTTACTTTTGATGAACCTATTAATTTTATAAAAGACTTTAAATAATACTTTTATGTATTATTTTTTTTTAGCAATTGAAAAATAACATTCTTTTTGATATAATTATTCTAGGATGTGGTATATATGGAAATTTTATTAATTATTATCTTGGTTATTATTCTATTAGTTTGTGGTATGGCTATATTTTATGCTTCAATTTATAATAAATTTCAAGATTATATAATTAGAATTAATGAAGTAGAAAGTATTATTGATAATGGTTTAAGAAAGAAATATGATTTAATTAATAGGGCAATACCTATTATTAAAACTATTATTCCTAAGGATAGAGAAGTTTTTGGAGAAATAGTAAAACTTAGGAGTAGGAAACTTAGTAATTTTGAATTATATAGGGTATTAGAAAGAAGTTCTACTGAAATTAGTTCTTTAAAAGAAGAATTTCCTAAAATAGAAGAAAGTGAAGAAATTAAAAAAATACAAACTAGTGTTATAGATATTGACAATACTATCCAAGAAGCTACTTTATATTATAATGATAATATTTCTATTTACAATAAGCTTCTTAAAAAATTCCCTTCAAATATAGTGGCAAGTTTATCTAAATATAAAGAAAAACTTTTCTTTGACAGAAAAGATATGAGTGATGAAGACTATAATGATTTTAAATTATAGTCTTTTATTTTACTTTAAAATTTATTTCTTTTATGTTATTCTTTTTTAAGAATTCATTAGTACGAGAAAATGGTCTACTTCCAAAGAAACCATAGTTACAAGAAAATGGTGATGGATGAGAAGATTCTATGACTAAATGATTTGGATTGGTAATAAGATGTTTTTTACTTTTAGCAAAATTACCCCATAAAATAAATACGACAGGAGTATCTTTTTCATTTACTTTACTTATAATGGCATCAGTAAACTTTTCCCATCCTAAATTTTTATGTGAGGCTGGTTTATCTTTTTCTACTGTTAAAACTGAATTTAAAAGAAGTACTCCTTCTTTAGCCCAACATGTTAAATCTCCAGTACTTGGAATATCTAATCCTAAATCACTATTTAATTCTTTATAGATATTTTTAAGTGATGGTGGTAATTTTATTCCATCATTTACTGAGAAAGCAAGACCATTAGCCTCTCCTATTCCATGATATGGATCTTGACCTAATATAACTACTTTAACATTATCATAATCTGTTAAGGACAATGCTCTTAATATATAGTTTTTTGGTGGAAAGATAGATCTTTCTTTATAAGCTTTATTTATATATTTAACGATATTTATAAAATATTCTTTATGATATTCTTCTTCTAATATTTTATCCCATTTATTTCCTATCAACTGCATGATATACTCCTTTTAATTAAAACATGTTTCTTCCGGTATATTAATATCAAATGTTACCTTATAATTATCTTCAACTACTTTTGTTATTGTAATACTACAATTACTAATATCTTTACTATTCTTAGGATTAATCACCTTATCCTTATTACCACTTGTTTTTAATATTCCTAGATTCAAGAGATTTCCTAAGGTAACAGTAGTAGTATTATTACTTATACTACATGCTAAGTTTCCATATTTACTTGTATCTGATAAATCACCATTTTCGCATTCTAAATAGTAGTTTTCTCCTGAAGTTTTAATGTTTTCTATTAATATGTCATATGATTTTTCTTTACTTTTATTAAAAGACTTAATAATATTAGGAGCTACTAATACTGCTACTATACCCATTACTACTATGATAGCTAATAATTCTATTAGAGTAAATCCTTTTTTATTCATATTACTTATCACCCATAATTATTATATAATATTAATAATTATTATACAAGTGGTTTATTTTTATCTTCAAATTTATCTCTAATTAAAATTATATCATCACCTATTTTAGCTATTTGTCTCCATTCTATTTGATATTCTTCTCTTCCAGAGAACCTTTTTAGATGTTTTTCTTCTAATACTAAGCTTTTTATATTACCAGAAGTATCTAATATAACATCTATTATTACTCCTAATCTTTTTCCTGTATTCATATTTATTATTTCTTTTCTTTGAAGATCAGATAATCTCATATATATCACCACTTAATTATATGTTTATATTTCTTTATTATTATTCTTTATACCTGATTATTCTTGTAGAGGATTATGGAAAAATAACGAAGTTATTTTGGGCAGCGAAGCGGTTAAACAAAAAAAGAATACTATTTTTTTCATATTCTTTCCTTCTTCTTTTCTTTGTCGTGATACACCTTATATTTTTTCATTATATAATCATCCATATATTGTAATTTGGTTTCGATATCTTTTACTAAATGAATTTGGTTCCTCGTTCGATCTAAATTATGCTTTTCATAATTTGTTTTAAAGTATGTATCACCATTTATATAGTCATTTAAAAATCTAATAGCAAGTTCTAGTGTTATAATAAGTATTGATTCAGCCATTAAACTTACTTCTTCATATGTAAGATATGGAGCCATTTCACTTAAATAGCCATCAGTATAGGCTTTAAATAATTCTAAATCTAATGAAACTTTATTTAAATCAGTTTCATCTTCTGATGCTGTCGATGCAGTAGAACGTATTCCATCTCCATAATCAAAGAGCATACTACCAGGCATTACCGTATCTAAGTCTATTACCGCTAGAAAATCTCCTGTATCTTTATTCATCATGACATTGTTTACCTTGGTATCATTATGAGTTACCCTAAGAGGAATTCTTTTTGAATTTAAGTCTTCCATAATTAATGACAAATATTCTTCTCTTTTAAGTATAAAAACTATTTCTCTAGCAGCTTCCTCAACTCTTCCTTCAGAATCTACTTTTATATCATACATTAGTTTTTTATATCTTTCAGGAGTATTGTGGAAATCTTTAATAGTCTCCTCTAACTTGTTCATTGGATAATCTCGAAGTAACTTTTGAAAGTTACCAAAGGCTTTACCTGTATTATATACTATATCTTTATCTACTGATGAGTCATACGATATAGCATTTTCGATATATTCATAAATACGATAATACTCTCTAGTATCTGATGCATTCGTAATATAGCATAAAGATTTATTATCTTTTGTTTTTACTACCTCAAGTACTTTATGATTATTATCTTTTTCATTAATCATCTCTTTTTTTAAATATTTAGTTATACCTTCAATATTTTTCATTAGTTTATAGGGCTCAGTAAATACTTTGGTATTTATTTTTTGAATTAAATATTTCTTAGTAGTACCATCTTCTTTTTGAAAAGTTGCTACATATGTTTTATTTATGTTCCCAGAATTATTTTGGGTATAATTTACCAATTTACCTTCGATATTATATTTTTCTAATATTTCTTTTATCACTTAAACCACCTAATTTTATTATACTAGGTTTTTATACTTAAATCTACCCTACTTGACATATTTTTTTAGTGTTTTAATAGCATTTTTTTCTATTCTTGATATTTGAGCTTGTGATATACCTAATTCTTCCGCTATTTCCATTTGTGTTTTTCCAATAACAAACCTTTCTTTTAAGATATTTATTTCTCTTTCTTTTAGATTACTTATAGCTTTATCTAAGGCTAATCTACTTTCTAATCCATATTCATCTTCTTTATTTGCTATTTGATCAAATAAGTAAATGGTATCTCCTCCATCATTATAGATTGGTTCATACATGCTTACTGGTTCTCTAAGGGAATCTAAGGCATTTGCTATATCATATTCAGTAACCCCCAGTATTTTGGCTATTTCGGTATTCGATGGTTCTTTTCCATTACTAGATAATTCTTCTTTTAGTTTTAATGTTTTATAGGCTAAGTCTTTGATACTTCTTGATATTCTAATCGTATTATTATCTCTTAAATATCTTTTTATTTCTCCTTCGATCATAGGGCATGCATAAGTAGATAGTTTTACATCATAAGAAATATCAAAATTATCAATTGCTTTTACTAATCCTAAGCATCCCACTTGAAATAAGTCATCTAGATTATCTACTTTACCGGTAAACTTTCTTAAAATACTTAGTACTAATTTTAAATTTCCATTAATTAAATCTTCTCTTGCAAAAGGATCACCATCCTTCATTTTTTTAAATAATTCGGTAGTTTCATCACTAGTTAATACTTTTATATTCGCAGTATTCACGCCTGTTAACTCTACTTTATGACGTGACATAAAAAAATTCTCCTTTCATATTCATTATGAATACTTTAAGAGAATTTTAAACATTATTCTTGTTCTTTATACATATTTAGTATTTTAGTAAATTCATCTGGTACAGGAGATGTAAACTCCATATATTCTTTAGTAGTTGGATGTACAAAGCCTAATTTTTCAGCATGGAGCATTTGACCAAACTTTGGATTAATTAGTTTTCTTCTTCCATAGACTGGATCATTTACGACAGGATGGCCAATATAACTTAGATGAACTCTTATTTGATGGGTTCTTCCCGTTTCTAGTTTACATCTAATTAGCGTGGCATCAGAAAATCTTTCTAATACTCTAATATGGGTTACAGCTTCTTTCGAATTATCTCCGGTTACACACATTTTCTTTCGATTATTTACGTCTCTTCCAATTGGAGCGTCAATAGTAGCAGTATCTTCTTTTATGACTCCTTCTACTAAAGCTATATACTCACGTACTACTTCTTTTTTTTGAATGGCTTCTGCAAGAATATTATGGGCTTTATCATTTTTAGCTACGAGTAAAAGTCCAGATGTATCGGCATCTATTCTATGTACTATTCCGGGTCTAATATTAGAGTTTACTGTACTTAGATTATTAGTATGATACATTAGAGCATTTACTAAAGTACCAGTATAGTTTCCCGGAGCGGGATGAACTACCATACCACTAGGCTTATTAACAACGATTAAATCATCATCTTCATAATAGATATCTAATGGAATATTCTCTGGTAAGATATCCGTATTCTCCTCGTAGTCTTTTACTTCTATTTGATCACCGGCTTTTAATGTATAACTACTCTTGATACTTTTACCATTTACTAGTATGCAATCATTATCAATCATTTTCTGAATTTTACTTCTTGTATATTCAGTATTTTCAACAAGAAATTTATCTATTCTTTGCCCTATTACTATTTCATCTATTATCATGATTTTCTTTCCTTCCTAAATTGAACTATTAGTAAGATAAATACTCCAATACATATTAGAGAGTCCGCTATATTAAAGATAGGGAAATGGTATCCAAATATTTTTACAGAAATAAAGTCTACGACATACCCTCTTACTACTCTATCAATTAGATTACCTATAGAGCCTCCTATTATGAGAGAAAATGATAGTATTTCTATCTTACTACTTATTTCATTTTTTATTATGTAATATATTAAACTACCTATTATTAATAAAGTTATTATTATTAAGAATATTCTTTTATCTGTTAGTATACTAAATGCTGCTCCATTATTTTTGGTATATATTAAATAGAAAAAGTTATTAATTACTTCTATATCTTTATTTAAATAATTTATTACTGAGTACTTTGATGCTTGATCTAAGATAGTAAATATAATAGATAATATGGTTATTAATAACATTAATTATCACTCCATACACATGTGTCAACAATATATGATTCTTGGTTTCCTTCCAAATATTCATTTATAAAGTCATCCGTAATACAATTTAAACTAGATGCTTTAATTCTATGGCAATATACAAAATCACTATCCTTATATACTTCTATTTCTGCATTTACATTACATTCTTCTTTTTTATTATTAGGATTTATATAATCACTTTTTCTGATAATTTTATCATTAATTAAATTTTCGATGGTAATAGTATCTTTATAAACTGTTACTTCTCTTCTATCAGTATCTGGTTTTATTTTAGTACCGATATTTGTATTAAAACTAAGTTCATCTGAATTTAATGAAGTATATGAATCTACTTGCTCAGATAATCTTTTTACAAATACTTCTTCTGCTTTTAATTTACTTTTTTTATAGCCATCAATACTACTAGGTATTGCTATTACTAAAACAATAGCCATTATTGCTATTACCGCTAGTAACTCTATTAGAGTAAATCCTTTTCTATTCATATCTATTTCCTCCAGTTATATTGTATCATTATCTTAAATTTTTATCAATAACACTATTGCTATTTAACGCTTTTATCTATATAATTAATTTATGGTGAATAGTATGAAATTAATATATGATGATAAAGAAATTAATCTAACAGAATGCAAATCTTTTTATAGTAGACTAAAAGGTTTTATGTTTACTAAGAGTATTAATAAAGCTCTTTTATTTGACAAATGTAATAGTATTCATACTTTCTTTATGAAAGAGAGTATTGATGTTATCATGTGTAATAAAGATAATAAAATTTTATATTATTATAATAATTTAGGTAAAAATAAGATTATTCTACCTAAAAAAGGAGTAAGTAAAGTATTTGAGACTCCTAGTAACTATTTTGATATTGAAATTGGAAAGAAGATGATGATTAAATGAAAGTAGCTATATTAGGTACTGGAGCTTATGGTATGGCTCTTGCTAGTATTTTTTATAATAATAAATTAAAGGTTAGTATGTGGACTAATAGTGAAGAAGAAAAAGAATTACTACTTAGTAATGGTAAAAGCAATAAGATAAATTATGTTATTTCTAAAGATATTATAATATCTACGGATATGAAAGAAGTAATAGAGGGATCTTCACTTATAGTGATTGTTGTTCCTTCGAAATTTGTTCGAAGTACTACTAGAGAACTTAAAAAATACTACACTAATCAAGTTATTTGTATTGCTTCTAAAGGGCTTGAAGATACTACTAAAATGCTCCTTTACGATGTAGTTAGAAGTGAAATAAATACATCTAATATTGGTATTATTTCTGGTGGTACTTTTGCTGAAGATGTTATAAGAGAAGTTCCTATAGGACTTAGTGTTGCTTCAAGAAGTAAAATGGCTAGAGAAATAATTATAAAAGCCATGAAAAATAATTATGTCAAACTAAGGCCTACGAGAGATATTATTGGTACAGAAATATGTGGCAGTATTAAAAATGTCATTGCTATTGCCTCTGGGATGATAGATGGTATGGGGTATCCTATTTCTACGAGTAGCCTACTGATAACAGAAGCTCTTAATGATATTAAAAATCTTAGTCATGCTCTTGGTGGTAGTAAGAAAACTATTTTATCTTTTGCAGGGTTTGGTGATATTCTTCTTACTTGTACTTCAGATAAAAGTAGAAATTATACTCTAGGTAAATTAATTGGCAGTGGTGCTTCTAAAGATGAAATAAATAAGTATATAGAAAGCACTACTATTGAAGGTTTAAATACTTTGGTATCTATTAAAAAACTACTTAGTAATAAAAAAATAAGAATGCCTATTATTAATTTAATTTATAATATTATATATGGAGATAAATCTCCAGAAGAACTTTCTAATTTCTTAATCAGAAAAGAATAATCTAGAGAATGGTTATTCTTGTACATGTATAATCACACTAACTTAATTGTATGTGAATATTACTATATTAAAAGGTATCACTTCTATTTGAAATGATACCATGATTCTTTAATTATTACAAATAAATTAATTCTGCTATGTCGTCATCATATATTCTTTTTATTATTAAATTAATGATCTCACATAGTCTTTTTGTAACTTCATTGTAATCTTTTGCTATTCTATAAATTGCATCTGGCATTGCCCTTAAGTTATAATCATTCGAAAAAGAAGTGATAGCTATTGAATATCTATGTGTCATTTGATTTCTTAAATTATTCACATAACTATGAACTCCAACATCTATATCATTTTTTAAACTAAATGGTTCTTCAATATAAGAAATTAATGATTTAAAATCAATTTCAGCATTATTTTTTAATTTTTTTATTAAATCTTTATAACAAACTTTTCTAATATCAATTTTTAAATCAAAGTAAATATTATACAATTGTGCTAACGAATCCCATAATACTATTTCTCTAAACAATGCATTTTCCATAAAATAATAGATACTCTGTTCCTTACTTGACAGTTTATTACTAACAGGATTATATTTTTTTATATCTAATTTTAAATATCCCTTGACACATTTTTCAATTGAATATCTAGTTTTATTTGCCAAATCATTAATTGATTCAATAAAATGATTATATTTAAAATATTCTATAGTTTCTTTTTTTAAATTGTCTCCTATTACCCCAGCAATAAATTTGTTATCTTCTATTAAAATGTGCAGATTGGATATGGGTATTATATATTCGTCTATTAAATCGGTAACTACCTTAGCATCATCTTTACTTAAAACAGATTGAAATTTAGGCATAATTAATTATCCTTTTTTGTCAGTTCCTGATACATTTCCATTAATTTGGCGACACAATCAGATTCAGTCATATGTTTCCAATCAAATCCATATGCTTCCATTACAGCAATATCATTTTGTTGGTGTGCTTTTCTTAGTTCAACAGGCATAGTTAGCTCATCATATAAATCTGCTAAAGAACTATTAGGATATTTTGCTCTAGCATCTAATATTCCTTGAGCAGCTTTTTCTATTTTTTCTTTTTGCTCTTTAGTTGGATTTGGCCATGGAAAATTATTATAAACTATATCTTTAGAATATCTATAATCTGATTTCAATCTTCCAGCAACAGTCCTCATCCAAGACATGTGAACATTAGACGTTAATATACCAAAATCATATATATCGGCATCAGGTATTATTAATGTACCCATAACAGGTATCGTTTCCTTGTCTAAAAAGCCTATTGGTATATATCTTCTTCTTTCAGATGATACACATGGTACAATTAAATATTTATCTGGGTTTATTTGTTCTCTAAATAACATTGGCGTATCTGCTAACTTTAAAGATTCTGGAGTATTTGCTTTTATTCTATCTTCTCTACACTTATTAACCCTATCAATTACCATTGGCATATTTCTAAGTTCATTAGGTTCGCATCCTACTAGCCATAAACAATATCTCTCTTTATTATTAATAAACTCTTGGGCTCCTACCATCTTCTTTATCCATTTTTTTGAATTTGGACATTTTGTAATAAATTCTACATATTCATCAGGTTCTAATTTTAAATTATTATAATCACATGGTTTATTAGGAGCAATCATTTTTTTTCTATTATCAAATGGTTTATTTCTACTTTCAACAAATATATCTGGAGCAGTAATTAAATATGGATTAATATTATCAGTTTTTATTATTTTACCACTATCATATAAATATTTATCAACCAATAAACTTTTATCACTGAATCCAATTATTACACAATGAACATGAGCCCTTAAACTAGCTTCTGAATCCCATCTAAATGTCTTGTGAGCAAAATCAATTTTAACTTTAAAGTTTAAAAGCGGTTTCCATAAGATTTCTACTTGTTCACCTTGTGTTATTGAATTAGTAGATACCAAAGCACATCTAATTTTTGTATTAACAATATACTTAGATGCTATATAATACCAACAGGAAACATAATCAAGTGTTCTATATTTTATTTTATTATTATTTTGAAAAACAAAATCCATATCTAGTTTCTGACTTGGGCTTGAATACTTTGAGCCAATAAAAGGTGGATTACCCATTATGTAATTACATTTTGTATTAGGTACTACATCATTCCAGTCTATTCTTAATGCATTTGCTTCAACAATATTATCGTATGTTTCAAGTGGTAAAAAATCACCAATATTAGATATTGTAGAAATAATCTTCTTAGTTTCATTCCACATTTGAGCTTCTGCTATCCATAGTGCAGTTTTAGCAACTTTTACTGCAAAATCATTTATTTCTATACCATAAAATTGCCCTATAGATACTTTAATAATGCCAGACATATCTAACATCATCATACCATGACTCATTACTTCTAGTGCTTCATTTTCTAATCTTCTAAGTGATAAGTAAGTTTCAGTTAGGAAATTACCTGAACCACAGGCTGGATCTAAGAAAGTAAGTGATGAAATATATTTTTGAAATTCAGTTAATTTTTCATTTCTTGTTTTCTCATTTTTATAACTTTCTGCTTCGTTTAATTTATCTCTTAATTCATTTAAGAATAATGGATCAATTACTTTATGGATATTTTCAATTGAAGTATAATGCATTCCACCACTTCTTCTTGTATCTGGATTCAATGTTGATTCAAATACAGCACCAAATATAGTTGGGGATATTTCTGACCAATCAAATTCATCTGATGCTTTAGCAAGTAATGTATTTTTTATTTCTTCTGTAAATTTAGGTATTTCTATATTTTCATTTGAAAACAAGCCACCATTAACATATGGAAATTGATTTAAATCATCTTCTAAATAAGGATCACGCTTATCAAGGGGTGTATCTAATATTCTAAATAACTTAATTAAATTTTCTCTCATTAAGGTTAAATCATCATATTTTGCTAGATAATCATGAAAGATATTTTTTCTACCAAATAATCCCGCATCTTCAGCATATAAACAAAATACTAATCTTACACACAATTCATTTAAATCTTTCCCTGATTGTTCATTATTTATATCTCGATATTCTTCCCTAAAAGCATCATATAATTTACCAACTAATTCTCCAGCCTTAAAAGACAACTCCTCTTCTTTTTTTAGATGCTCATTTTTAGTATCTACCAAGAATGATAAGCGATAATATTCTTTTCCTAAATCTTTTAATAATATTTCTTCTGGTTCTCCATTTGGATTATTCATATCATATACAAGAAATGATTTAAAATTACATGTAACAATCCATCTTGGTCTTTTATCATATGCTAGTTCTGCAGAATATCTTTTTGCTTGTTGAAATGGATTTAATAAAGAACCATCAGATTGCTTTATTGCTTTTCTTAAATCTTTATCAATTGATTTTTGCTCGATTAAAACTTTTGTTTTATCAATAAATCCATCGATAAAACCTGACCTCTTATCAATATGAACTGTATCTTCAAAGTGAATAAAGTCAACTGCATTACTTACTCCTAATACATTTTCAAGTAAATCAATCCAATATTTTTGAGATTCACCTTTCTCATAACCTTTATCTTTCCATCTCATAGAAAACTCTTTAGCAGCTTTCTTTTGTTCTAAATCAGTCATTATTTCCTCCAATTACTTCCCATTTTCCTTTTTTATTTGGACCAACTCGTCTAATATATCCCCTATTTACCAACTCACTTATATGATATCTTATCATTCTAGGAGTTAAATTTAAAAGATTTGCCATTTCTGATTGAGTTATATTTGGTCTATCTAGAATTAACTTCATTATACTTTCTTCCATTTTACTTAAATTTAATTCTGAATAATCTATTTGTCTTGTTCTGTTATGACTTTCATATTCAAAATCATTTTGATTATATTTAATACTTACAATTATAAAATGAGGATAAAATTGATAAATACTTTTATCATACTTTTTCAATATTTTTTTTACTCCAGTTCCTAAATGCTCAACCAATTCTAAATCCTTAAACACTCGCATTAATTCTGGGTTTTTAGGGGCTGAATAACCTTTTAAAAATTCTTCTTCAGTAAATTCTTCTTGAATACCACCAAATGATGATATCTCTAATCTATCACTAAAAAATTCAAATTTAGGTGGATATTCATTTGACCAATCATTATGAACAATTGCATTTATGATTGCTTCCCTTACAGCATTATAATCATACATTGATTTTTCGATACGTTCAGGATATGTAATTTTAGCAAATACTTTATTTTGTGTTTTAAATTTTTCTAAAACCCTATATGTTGCAGTTATTAAACAACATTCTCCAAATTCATAATATTCTTCTATTTCATCAACATCATCACCAACATATTTTGCAACTTTTATAGAAATTCTATTATTATCTGCCAAAAGATAAGCAATATAATTAAATTTGTTATCATCAGTAAAGAATTCTAATTGTCTTTCAAAATTTTCGCCTATATCAAATCCTTTTTCAATATAATACATTTTTAATTGTCTAAAAGTCAAATCTTGAATAGGTGAGGCAATATTCTTTAATGAATCTTTTGTTCTTGATCTAAACATTTTATTAATCAATGTTGTTGACATTTTTTCATTTGAACTCCCAACTCTTATAAAACAACTATCTGTTGTCATTCCCATTCCTTTTATGTGATATGGTCTTTCAACACCCTTTGCAACCGTAATATGAATATATTTCTTACTATTTTCTTCTAAAACTTCTATATCAAATAAACCTAATACTGATGGTTCAATATTTGAAACTATTATATCTTTTATTTTTCTTTGTAATAAATCCAAATTATTTTTTAATCCAACAACTGTACCATCATCAGAAATACCAATGTAAATATGGCCTCCATCTTTACTATTAAGAAAGCCTATAACGGTTTCTTCTAAGTCATCTGGTAATTTAACTTTAAATTCATTTCTACTATCTTCAATTACACCTAACATCTTAATACCTCCAATAAATCTTAATTACATTATACATCATATTTAATTTTTTGCCTAGTAAATTTCCTAATAAATTTCCTAATAAATTTCCTAATAAATTGGAATTTTCCGCATATTTTACCGGTTATTCCTAATAAATTTCCTAGTATTTTCCTAGTAAATATTTTTAAATTTATTAAAAACGATATTTATTTGTCGGTTTAATAAAGAATCTTATTAATTAAAAAGTCAAGTGTAACTTTTGAATAGTTATAATAATTGTCGATAATACGACTTTAGTTAGTTTGACCAGCCACTGCTGGAATAATAAAAAGGAGTAAATTAGTTATTATCGATATAACTACTTACTTTTTCTATTGTATTATTAAAATTATTATAGTCAGTTTCAAACCATACTACTGGTAGTTGATGATTAAAGAATGTATATTGTCTTTTAGCATAATGTCTTGAATTTTTCTTAATATTATCTATTGCCTCTTCTAATGATATATTATTATCAAAGTATTCATACAACTCTTTATAGCCAATAGCACTAAGTAGTGGTTTACTTCTTATACCCTTTTCATAGAAGGATTTTACTTCATCAAGTAGTCCTTCTTTTATCATAATATCTACTCTATCATTTATTTTATTATAAAGATTTTCTCTATCCGTAGTTAAGCCAATAAAGATAGTATCATATAATAATTTATCTGTTTTATTATCATTTATCGACTTATTATTTTCTTTATAATAGTTTATGGCTCTTATTAATCTTCTTCGATTATTTTTATCTATTTGAATATCTTTATCAAGACTTATTAATTCATGATATAACTCTTCAGTACTTAAATTATCATAAGTATTATTTTCTTTTTCTTTAGATAATTTATAATCATAGAGAGCAGCTTTTATATATAGACCTGTTCCTCCTACAAGAATGGGAGTATTTCCTCTTTTTTGTATTTCTGATATTACTCTACGACAGTCTTGTTGATAATGATAAATGGTATAATCTTCATTTACTTCTTTTATATCAAATAAATGATGGGGAATGCCTTCCATTTCTTCTTTAGTTACTTTAGCGGAACCAATATCTAAACCAATATACACTTGAACAGCATCAGCATTTATTATTTCTCCATGATATTTCTTAGCTAGTTCGATAGATAATTTTGTTTTACCTACTGCTGTTGGTCCTGTTACTACGATTACTTTATTCATTGCTTTCTTCCTTTACTTTCTTTTTTGAATATGTAATTTTTTATTCTTAATATTTCATTATTATCTAATTCTTCATTTAAATCATACATTGCTGGGAATAATCCTTTTAATTTTATTAGTCCTTTAGTGGCTGCTTCTATATTCATTGTATAACCATTTTTTTCTATTACTTTGACTAAATAAGCAAGAATTGTCCGAGAATTGCCATCATAAAAGATTTGCATATTAAATAGTAAAATACATAATTTAATAAATTCATCTAAATCGAAAGGTCTTTCGTTAAAATTATCTAATAGTTTATAGACTTCTTCTAAATTATCTAATCTTACATTATTATCGTCATTTGTTATTATTCTGTTTATTTCAAGTAATTCGTTAAAGTATTCCATAAGTTATACACTCCTTTTAAACATTTTTTCTAGTTCATAGATGGTAAAATTAATTATTGTTGGTCTTCCGTGTGGACAATTAAAAGGATTTTTACACTCTCTTAACTGACTTATAATACTTTCCATGTCTTCTTTAGTTATTCTAGTATTTCCCTTGACACTTGCTTTACACGCCATAGTAGCCGCTAGATGATCGAGAAACTTGGCTAAGTCAAAGTGTTTTTCTTCTTCTTTGATCATTTCTAATATATTTCTAATTGTTATTTCTTCTCTTCCTTTTGTAAACCAAGTTGGATGGGATACTACCCTTAGCGAACTTTGTCCAAACTCTTCGACTTTGATATTTAATTTATCTAAGATATCAATATTATTTTTGATAATTATATAATCTTGCATAGGAAGTTCAATTACTATAGGTATAATACTATCGATAACATCGTTATTGGGGTGTGATAGTAGATAAGAAAATTTTTCATAGTTGATTCTTTCCTGCGCTGCATGCTGGTCAATCAAATAGATTCCTTTTTCATTTTCACAGACAATATATGTTCCATGAACTAAGCCTACTGGATATAATTCAGGTAATTTTTCTGTTGGAAGTTCTTCAATATACTCTTCTTTATCTTCGATATCTAATTCATTATTTGGTTCATAATCAAAATTAATTAGCTTAGTAAGTCTTTCTTTATCATTACTTTCTGTGCTTTCACTTACAATATTTCTTTCCAAGTTAAGAGTTAGATTTTCGTAAATAGGCTCTGGTACTTCTTCTTTTACTTCTATTTTGGGTATAAGTAATTTAGTTTTGATAACATTTTTGATACCATTAGATATTAATTCTTTTAAATCTTCGAAATTACTAAACTTAATATCCTGCTTAGATGGATGTACATTAACATCCACGAGCGATGGATCTGTTTTTATTTTTAGTACGACAATTGGATACCTTGTATCCTCTTTATATGAAGAGTAAGAGTCATTGATTACTCTATTTAATATTTGATTTTTTATTACTCTACCATTTACTAATATGGTCATATGATTTCTCGATGAACGATTGACTTCTGGTAGAGAAATATAGCCTGATACTTCATAGTCATCATTACTTACATTTATTTCAAGCATTTTCTTAGCGACATCTAAGCCATATATGGATTTTATTACTTTTAATAAATTTCCTGAGCCATCAGTATTTAATAATTCTTTTTCATCATTTGTTAAGATAAATTTTATTTTAGGATAAGATAGAGCCATTTTATTTACATATTCGGTAACATTTGCTAATTCGGCATAAACACTTGATAAATGCTTTAGTCTAGCAGGTGTGTTATAAAACATATTGGTTACCGTTATCTGGGTACCAATTCTTGCATCAGAATTTTTCTCTTCAAGGATTTTACCACCTTTAATATGAACTAAAGTACCAACTTCATTCTGACATGTTTTTAGAATTACTTCAGAAACTGCTGCAATAGATGGAAGAGCCTCTCCTCTAAAGCCTAGGGATTTGATAGAAAACAAATCATCATCGGTATATAATTTACTAGTAGCATGTCTTTGAAAAGCTAAAACGGCATCATTGTGGTCCATTCCTATTCCATTATCGGTAACAACTATTTCTCGAAGACCTGATTCTTTTAAATCAATTTTAATATTAGTTGCTCCAGCATCGACAGAATTTTCCACTAGTTCTTTGACTATGGATACAACTTTTTCTACTACTTCTCCAGCGGCTATTTTATTGGAAAGTAGTTCACTCATTACTCTTATTTTACTCATACTTATACCTCAATCATCTTATATGGTTTTACTTTACCTCTTCCATCTTGTTTATAAATTGCTATTTCATTACCCTCTTTATCTATTAATAGGGATAATTCTTCTTTAAAGAAACTATCTAATACCATTCCATTTTTTACTTTCTTTAATAATTCATCATCTATTTTATTTACTTTAATATTAGGAAGAGCTTCTTTGATAGTTAGAAGCTTGTATTCATTATTTTCTATTTGTTCTAAGGAATAAGAATTATCAAGAGAAAAATTACCTTGCTTAGTTCTAATTAATTCTTTCATAGTACCATAGGTATCTAACTTATAGGCAATATCTCTTATTAGACTTCTAATATAGGTCCCTTTACTTACTTCACATTTAATAGAAAACTCAATTGTTTGCTCCATATTTATTATATCACTAATTAATTCTAAAGAGTATATTTCTACTTCTTTAGATGGAGGAGTTATTTCTACTTTCTCTCTAGCATATTCATAGAGTTTTCTTCCTCCTACTTTAACAGCAGAGTACATTGGTACTTGTTGATTATATTTACCTATAAAGGAGTTTAATGCTTTTATTATATCTTCTTTAGTACAATTGGGAATATTTCTTTTTATTTCTGTGCCAGTTATATCTAACATATCGGTTTCATAACCTAGTACTACTCTTGCTATGTATTCTTTTCTTTCCGAAGTTAATAATTCAGATATCTTTAAAGCTCTACCTATTGGTACTACGAGTACACCTTCGGCGATTGGGTCTAAAGTACCAGTATGGCCTACTTTTTTGGTATTAAACTTTTTACATATAATATTTACAACATCTCTACTTGTTAAACCTTTGGGTTTATTAATTATCAATACTCCATTCATATCTATATAAAAGCAAAACAATATTATTAATTAAAATAATATTGTTTTAACTTACTCCTCCTTGTTAATATCTTCGATTATTTTTTCTATTTTATTACCATATTCAATTGATTTATCATAGATGAAAGTTAGTTCTGGCATTTTTCTTATTTCTACCATATCAAATAGTTTGCCTCTGATAAAACCACTTGCTTTATTTAAGGCAGTATGAACTTTTTCTCTGTCTTCATCAATTAGATTTGTATAATATACTTTAGCATAAGATAAATCACTTGAGATATCTACCGCTGTTATGGTAACAAATTTTATATCTTCATCTTTTACTTCTTCCGCTACTACTTTAGATATTGCTTCAGTAAAGATGTGATTTAATCTTTCTAATTTTATACTCATAGTGTGGACTCCTATCTTCTTATATTTTGCCTTTCTAAAAATGAATTATTATAATAAAGACTATAATTTGAATTGTTTTTTACATTTTCAGGTAATTCATCAAATAAAATATTAGAATTTCTTCCATCATTTTCGGCTATTTTTGATATAAAATCCTCTAAGTTTTCTGGGATTATTATATCATATTTTCCTGATGATAGCAAAATTGAAATGGCTAAGTTTCCTCTATCATAATATCCGTATTTATAGCTTTGTTTATCCTGTTTACTTAAACATTTACTGTCATCATAGGGTATGCCAAAAATTCTATCTTTTGTACCATCTTTTATGTATTTTCCATTTCCCCGTTTTTCTAATGCAAGTTTTGTATTTTCTGCTACTTTATCTCTTGAGTCTTGAAGTAAAATATCGTTTGCAATTATTTTACCAACTTCTTTTGAAGTATAATTCATAATGTTCTCCTTTATTTCTTTATTTCAACTAATTCATATGCTTCAATGACATCGCCTTCTTTGATATCATTAAAGTTATCAATAGTAATTCCGCATTCTAGTCCTTGTTTTACTTCTTTTACTTGGTCTTTCTCTCTAGCAATTGAAGCAATAGTACTATCGTTTATTACGACACCATCTCTTATTATTCTTGATTTTGCGTTTCTTTTAATGACTCCTGATGTTACATAAGAGCCTGCGATTGTTCCTACTTTGGAGAACTTAAATAGTTTTCTTACTTCAGCAGTTCCTAATATTTTTTCTTCAAACTCTGGTTCTAGTTTTCCTTTTAAAGCATCTTCCATATCCTCTACGACTTTATAGATAATATCATAGTAACGTACTTCGATTCCTTTATCTTTAGCAGTTTCCGCTACTTTATGGTCTGGTCTTATATTAAAACCAATTATAATGGCTTTAGAAGCATCCGCTAGAATAACATCACTTTCGGATATACCACCAATCCCACTTCTTATAACATTTACTTTGATACCATCAACATCTAGTTTTAATAGTGAATTTTTAACTGCTTCTTCACTGCCTTTAACATCAGCTTTTAAGATAACGTTTATTTCTTTTTCGCCAGCTTCTACTCTATTAAATAGATCATCTAAAGATATTGCTGTTTTTGGTTTGTTTTGTCTTTCTTTCTCATTCTTTTGTCTTTGAGTAGCGATGGCTTTAGCTTTCTTTTCACTTTCAAAGGCCATAAATTTATCTCCTGCTGATGGGCTTTCAGATAATCCTGTTATGGATACTGGCATTGATGGAAGAGCTTCTACTAGGTTTTCACCTTTATCATTTTTTAGAGTTCTTACCTTACCAGAAATATTTCCTACGACAATTGGGTCTCCTAGTCTTAATGTTCCATTTTGTACTAGAATATTTGTTACTACTCCAGAATTTTTATCTAGTTTTGATTCTATTACTGTTCCTGATGCATATCTATTTGGATTAGCTTTTAATTCTCCTAATTCACTAAGTAATAGGATTCTTTCTAATAAGTCATCAATACCCTCACCAGTTACTGCTGAGATATTAACGAACATTATGTCTCCGCCCCACTCTTCAGGTTGAAGACCATTTGCAGACATCTCCGTTAATACTTTTTCTACATTAGCAGTAGGTTTATCTATTTTATTTACTGCGACGATTATTGGTACTCCGGCAGCTTTAGCATGGTCAATGGCTTCTTTTGTCTGAGGCATTACTCCATCATCAGCTGCAACAATAATTATTACAATATCGGTAATTGATGCTCCACGTGCTCTCATCTCAGTAAAAGCTGCATGACCAGGTGTATCAATAAAGGTTAATTTCTTTCCATTATACTCAATTTGGTATGCTCCTATTGCCTGAGTAATTCCTCCTGCTTCACCAGAAGCTACATTAGTCTTTCTAATGGTATCAAGTAAGGTTGTTTTACCATGGTCAACATGTCCCATAATAGTAATTACTGGTGGTCTTTCGACTAAATCTTTTGGATCATCAATTATTTCTAACTCTTCAAAGTTTACTTCATCACGAGATGTTTCACTTTTTAGTGTTTTATTATAGTCAGATACAATTATTTCTGCTGTATCAAAATCTAATGATGCATTAATATTAGCCATCATACCTAGTCCCATTAATTTCTTAATGATTTGTCCTACGGGCTCACCAAGACTAGAAGATAGTTCTCCAACCGTCATACCATCTTTATAAAGAATAATATTATCGCTGTCTTCAGCAACGTTTGATTGAAGTTTTTCTTTATGCTTATACATTTCTTTTCTTTTTTCTTTGAAATTATCATTATTTTGAACTATCTTTTTATTTGCTTTCTTAGATGGCTTTATTTCTTTCTTTTCATTTTCTGCGACTAATTCTAATTCTTCTTCAAAAGCTTCTTCGTCATCAGATTCTACTTCTTCGATTTCTTCTTCAGTAGTTTCCATATTTGCTATCTCATTATCTAACATAATTATATCATCATCAGATAGCATATCTTCTTCGCCAGTTACTTTAATATCAAGTTTTTTACAAAGACTTAAAATATCTTTAACATTCTTTTGTACATCACTTGCATATTCAGATACATTCATCATATGTATCACCTCCTATTGTTTTTTAATTATTTCTTCTATTTCATCATATAGAGTATCTTCTATGTGTACTTCTAGTGCTCTATCTAATATTTTTTTATCTTTAGCTAATTTTAATACTTCGAGGTCTTTCTTGATATAAGCACCACGACCATTTGCTTTACCTATAAGATCTATACTTACATTACCATCTTTATCCCTTACAATACGAAGTAATTCTTTTTTAGGTAATTGCTCTTTAGTTACAACACACCTTCTTAAGGGTATTTTCTTCATATTATTCACCTTCTTCGACAGTTTCTTCAGTAGTTACAGGTTCCTCAGTATAGTCTTTTTCTGGTTTAACTTCAATCTTATAATGTGTTAATCTTGAAGCTAATTTGACATTTTGTCCTTTTTTACCAATTGCTAATGATAAGTTTTCATCATCTACTAAAGCTAATGCTTCTTTTTTATTTTCATCTTTAATAGATACTTTAACATTTTTAGCAGGGCTTAGGGCATTAGCAATAAATTTAACTGGATCTTTATCATACAATACTACATCTATTTTTTCACCATTTAACTCTTTTAATACAGCTGCTATTCTTCTTCCTTTTTCACCAATTACTGCTCCGATTGGATCAACATTAGTGTATTCAGTATATACGGCTATTTTACTTCTAGAACCTGCTTCTCTTGCTACAGAATATAACATTACAGTGCCATCAGATAATTCTGGTATTTCGATTTCTAATAATCTTTTGACAAAGCCATAGTGACTTCTAGAAAGCATTATGAATGGTCCTTTAGGTCCTATCTCTAATTTGGATACGTATACCTTTACTGATGAACCCATTACTAGTTTTTCACCAGGTATGATTTGATCTTTAGGTAGGATACCGCTACTACGTCCTAAGTCAACAAAGTAATTATGTTGGTCCTCTCTTTGAAGAACTCCTACCATTAATTCTCCATCTTTATCTTTGAATTCTTCAGAAATACTTTCTTTTTCAGCTTCTTTAATTCTTTGAACCACTATTTGTTTAGCAGTACCTGCTGCTACTCTACCAAAATTACTTGGGATAGTTAGTTCATTTCCTCTTATTGTTTCTCCCACTTCAATATCATCTACTAGTTTTCTAGCATCCTCTAGTGATATTTCTGTTTCTGGATTAGTAACTTCTTCTTCAACTACTGTTCTATTAGAGTATAATCTAATATCTCCAGTTTCAGCATCAACGCTAGCTTCAACATTACTTATTCCTTCATTTTTCTTGTAAGCTGCTGCCATAGCTTGTTCCATTGCTTCAATAACAATCTTTTTATCTACTTTCTTTTCTTCTGCTATTGAATTTAATGCTTTTAAGAATTCTTGCATTTGCTTCTTATTCATTTTCAATTCTTCCCTTCTCTTTAGTTGATACATCTAATGTATATGACTCTTCAATTAAATCTGCTTCATCTAGTAGAGGATTAATTATATTTGTTACTTCTACACATTTATCTAAGTCTATTATTTCATCTCTATCAATAACTATTCTTAAGAATAAGTTATTATCCTCTTTTTCTAATTTAACTGAGTCGATTCTTACTCCCACTTTTTCTACTTCTTCTTCTAGTAATTTTTTGATTTTTTCTTCCATAACTCCTCCTTTTAATATATATAAAAGAGTGGATTTTTATGCCACTCTTTCTCAAGACAACTATATTATAGCACATTTATTTGTAAATGTACAAGTATTTTTGTTATTTTTTTCTATTCTGTTAAACACAAATATACGCTTTTCTGCAAATATACTTTGCTTTGCTAGTATTACAATATTTATTTATGTTTATCTTTTTTTATTATTGCTTTCTTCTTTAGTATTAAGAATAACGATTATAGCTTTTATCTCATCTATAGTGTATGTTTCTTTATCACCATATACTGTCACTGCATAATCGTATGCAGTACCTTCTGATGTGATAGTACTAATTGCATAGGTAACATTTTTTTCATTTTCTTTGAATAAATGCTTATCAACATCATTATATTGAATAGATATAAGCTCACCAGTAATTGCATCAAAATATAAATATGTATAAGCTGGATATACACTACTTTTTGCATATTTATTGTATTTATCATAATCAGCATATTTATATTCTTTCCCTGAAAAAATAGGATCGAAATACTCATTAATTTCTGCCAAAGAAATTTTCTTTACAAAATTAAAGCTTTCTTCACCAAAGGCATTTCTAGTTTTTATAATTTTATATTGTTGTTCAGCTAATAAGCGATAATTATTAGTTTCAATACTTTGTACTACAGTTACTGGAGTATCTCCATAATGTTTACTACAGCCTGTTAACCCTACTAATGAAAAAGTACATGTACCTGCAAGCATTAAAGCGGCAAGTCTTTTACTAATATTAATTTTTCCTCCATTTATGTTTCTTTGAATCATTTTAAATCCCCCTCTCAAAAACGACTTTTATATTATCATAGTGTTTCATAATTGTCAAGAAAATTATGTAATTATTGTTTTTTATTATGTAATTATTGTTTTTTATTATGTAATTATTGTTTTTTATGTAATTATTGTTTTTTATTTTTAAACCAACTCATATTCTTTAGATAATATTCTAGGATCAGAACAATATTCCATAATAAACTTGTTATTTTTACTAGATATAATTATACCTATTGTTTTATCTTGTGTTGGTTTTCTTATAGTACTATCTATATAGTTCATATAGACTCCTATCTGACCTATATGTTCCTTTTTTAATTTAGTTACTTTTAATTCTATTACTATATAACAATTATATTCTATATTAAAAAGAAGAAAATCAATATAATGGTAATCACTTCCTATCTTTATTTTATATTCACTATCTATAAAGGCAAAGCCACTTCCTAATTCTTTTAAGAAACTAGGCATATCTTCAAGTATTAGTTTATGTAATGTTTTTTCTGTAACTACTTCTATATCATTAGGATTATGAATGATAATGGGATTTTTGATAATATCTTGTACTTTAATTTCTTCCTTGGTTATTAATTTATGTTTTGTCTTTTCTGGTAATCTTTCATATTCTTTGTTTTTTATTCTTTCTCCTAATTCTCTATAGGATAATTTTTGATTTAAACACAAATTAATATAATACTCAATTTCGTAATCATCTTTTAATGGTAACAATTGGATATAGTGAGTCCATGTTAATTGGGCAATCATTGCTTGCCCTTTTTGAAATAAATAAAATTTTCTCATATATTTTAATGAGCGAATACTATATCCTTTGCCTAATTCTTTTGTTAACCTTTTTGAATATTCTTTAATTAAGCTATCTCCATATTTAGCTCTTTCTTCTCCACCTTGAGCTTCGACAAGTAATTTACCAACATTATAGTAAGTATCTAAATCACTCTTATTTTTACTATAATCTTTTACTTTCTTAGTTACTTCATTATTTATTAATTCATTTTTTATTTCATTATAATAGTTCATTTTATGTTCCTTTCTTTTTTAAGTTTTTTATAATATTATTATTAAATATGAATATACTACTATTGATATGATGATAATTGTTTATATATATTGACAAAATATATATCATTATGTTATTATTGTATTACCGAAGAGCGATGCTCTTGACAGGTCTATAACTGATGTATGATTTATGATTTAGTGCTTTGCACCATCTCAGTTAGAGAGGGAAACTTATGTTTCTCTTTTTTTATGGTAAAAATAGTTTTACTTCTATAAAATCTGTTGATGGTGATATATCAATATTTTTATTAAGATTTAGTTCATATTGATGATGAAGATAATTAGCCATCATATCTGCTGCTTGAATTCCATGATTATGTTTTGAGTTATAGTGGACTACTTCTACAGTTAATTTGCTTTTTAATATTGGATTTCTTATTACTGAATAATCAAAATTAGATATACCATTAACTAGCTCTTCATATATACTTTCTTTTAAATTATAATATCCATTGGATTTAGTAGAGTCCTGATCTATTTTAATATATAATTCTAATTCTTTTGTAGGATCAATTTTATTTGTTTTAATTGAATATAATACTATTTCTTTTATAATTCTTTTTTGTGAATAATCTATAAACCTACCACGAGAAGCTTTACTTTCCATTATCTTTGCATATACTCTTTGGTTATCAATGAAAACACCAAAGTTATTTTCTTTTTTTATTAAATTATATATCCATCTTCGATGACTACTACTTAATCTTGTAGTCCCTTTTATCTCAATACATTTTTTATTACATTTAGTTATATCATTTTTACAATACTTACATTTTATTTTATTTATTAATCCTCTATATTTATTAATAAAGTTATTTATTTCATTTGCACTATAGAAAAATAATCCACCATAGATACAAGAAGTCTCATTATTATTTAATTTTCCTGAATCATCCATATAAATATATAGTTCTTGTTTACTACTCATTACTTAACTCCTTTCCATTTTAATTATTTAACGTTTATACTATCACATAATCAAGATGAAGTCTATATATGTTTACACTTTATTTGAAAGAAATGCATGATAAGAATATACTTGTTATATTATAAGTATTTATAACTATTATATATAAGGGAATATAGTTATAAATATTTGTATTTTCTACTTTACAGTGTAAAGTAGAAATGTCATGCCATAAAATATTAGAAATAGACATTTGCATTTTTTATTATTTTGTAGTATAATTTGTCTTGTGTGTTTATTCTTTTAAATTCTAATTTTTATTTTATTTATGAACGATATTTTAAAATTAATGAAAGGAGAAAAAGAAGAAAATGAATACAAAGATTATTCCTCTAGGAGGAATGGGTGAAGTCGGCAAAAACATGTATACAGTTATGCATGGTGATGAGATTATTATTGTCGACTGTGGTGTTATGTTTCCAGATGATGAACTTCTTGGAATTGACTATGTAATACCTGATTTTGCTTTTCTAAAAGAAAATGAAAGTAAGATTAAAGGTTTATTTATTACGCATGGACATGAAGATCATATAGGTGGTATTCCTTTTTTACTACAGACAGTGAATATTCCTAAGATATATGTACCAGCGAATGCTAAAGAACTTATTGATAAAAAATTAGAAGAAAGAAATATTATTTATAACGATATGGTCATTTATAATGAAGATATGGTTGTTAAGACTAAATACTTTAAGATTGAATTTTTTAGAACGACACACTCTATACCTGATTCTCATGGCTTTGCTATTGATACTCCTGACGGTACGATTGTTATGACCGGAGACTTTAAGTTTGATTTAACGCCAATTGGACCTATGGCTAATTTACATAAGATGGCTAGAATTGGTGAAAAGGGAGTTAGCGTTCTTATGAGTGACTCGACGAATGCTCTATCTCCTGGGGTATCACTTAGTGAATCGGTAGTTGATGAGAACTTAGGTGAGATATTTAATTCATGTAAGTATAACAGAATTATTCTAGCTACATTTGCTTCGAATGTTTATCGTATTAAGCATATTATCGAGACTTGTAAGAAGAATAATAGGAAGATTGCTCTATTTGGTAGAAGTATGGAAAATACGGTTGATATTGCTATTAAATGTGGTTATATTAAGGATAAAGATATCGTAGTTACTGCTGAAGAGGCTAATCGTATGAAACCTAGTGAAGTATGTCTTTTATGTACTGGTAGTCAGGGAGAACCACTAGCGGCATTATCTAGAATTGCATCTGGAAGTCATAGACAGATTACACTTATGCCTAACGATGTTGTTATCTTCTCTTCTAGTCCAATTCCAGGTAATACAGCATCAGTATCGAAAACAATTAATAAGTTATATAAAAAAGGTGTTAAGGTATTTACTAATGCCGGTAGTGATATCCATTCTTCGGGTCATGCTAATCAAGAAGAACTTAAGTTAATGCTTAGATTATTTAAACCTAAATATTTTGTTCCTTATCATGGTGAATTTAGAATGCTTAAGATGCATACTGATTTAGGTGTTATGTGTGATGTTCCAAGAGAAAACACTTTTGTACTTGAAAATGGTGATGTTCTTGATCTTAAGAAAGGTGTTGTTACTCCAGGTGGACACGTTGAGGCAGGAGACGTATATGTTGATGGCTCAAGAATTGGAGAAGTAGGTAGCGCCGTTATTAAGGATAGAATTCTTATGAGTACTAATGGTATTTTGGTTATTATTGCTAATATGGATATTACTAATAAGAAATTACTAGGATTACCTGCGATTACGACAAGAGGTTATATCTTAGTAAATGAGAATACAGATTTAATTAAAGATATACAGGTTAAGGCTGCGGAAATAATTGAAGGACATCTATCTAATAATACCTTTAACTTTAATGATATGAAGAATGAAATGATTAATGGGTTAATTCCTATTTTATCGGATAAAACTGGTAGAGTACCTATTATTCTTCCTATCGTTATGGATGTTAAGTCTGAAAAGATAAGTGCTAGATAATAAAAAAACTTTATAACTGTTGTTATATAGTTCTTTTTTTTAAAATTAATTAAATATATCAAATAGATTCATCATTTTATTCATAAATTCTTCTTCATCAAAAAAAATATCATTTGGAATTTGGATATTATACTTTTTGTTAAAGTCACTAATAAATTCATCTGTTGGCATATCTTCACTATACCCATTTTTCATGTAATCTTTATATATAACACTTTTTATTTCTTCCTTTAGCTTTATGGCATTATCTTTATGAACATATACTATTCCGTACATTACGCCATAGTTTATATATATTTCATAATTATTTATATCTTCACAGGAGTATAAATTAACCTCTATTTTATCATCTAAAACTTCGCATATTTCTAAATATTTGTCTTTCCACTGTCTTTTTTCAAAAGTATCTGTTTTATCAATCCATTTCATTTACTTGCACCTCTTCCAATAGTTTTATAATTATTCTATACTAGTTATTGTTAAAAGTAAATAGGTTTATTGTTATTATTGTTTTTTTACTCTCTTACTATTAGTATTTGTCCTATACTTAGTAAGTTTGATGATAAGTTATTTAACTGTTTTAATTTATCCACAGTAGTGCCAAATTTTCTAGCTATACTGTATAGAGAATCTCTTCTTTGAACAGTATAGGTGTTTGATATCACGTTCCCAGGAGGAGTATATGATACTTATATATAGTTGGTTATGGTCTCTATGGCAGCCTCTACTAAATCTTGATAATTATTATTTAAGATTCAACATCTTTTTGGCTATCAATAAAACCATATTCAACAATTAATGGTTCTGTTCTACCAGTATTTAGATGAATAAATTAATAGTCTTTTGATGGATCACTAGGTAATCTCCTTTGATAGTATTTTTGACCAGTAATTCCGACATTATTTAAGATGTTTTCAGCTAATGCATCTGAGTTTCTTAGCTCATAGATAACTTCAGCACCTTCTCCTCCTCGCATAGGTCAAAATGTAACTATTTTAGTTTAATTCTTGAAAGCGTGAAAAATTGTCACGATTTCGACATAATATTTTAAATTCAGCTGGTGACAATTTGTCACCAACTGATTCATATAATTGCTTTTTTAGTTTAAATAGTGTTTATTCATCATTATCAACAAATAATCTTTGCATTAATATTTGTCCATGATAACCACCAGTTTCTCCTACTCCTTCTACTAATTCATAATTTTTATTTAATATATCAAATATATTTGTCATTTTATAACATGAGTGTATTTTAAAATTCATTAGATTAAAAATAAATTTTTCATCTGATAATTCATATACAACACCATCTTCATATTCTAATTTTCCCGTTCCAATATCACTTAAACCTAACAAATCACTAGTGTGATCTCTTTTTACAAAATATAAATTCCAGATACCATTATATTTTCTTTCAGTAGCATTGGTAATAAATTTAATAAAATCAAAATTTTCATTAATAATCTCTGGAACTGATAGAAACTTTGCATAAATTGATTTTATAATTTCGTATTTTGTTTTGGTCTTAAAACCATTTATAATTTTAGATGAACCATCCGCTTTAAAAAATTTTAAATATGCCTCATCATATTTACCAAGAAAATGATTGCAGTTTTTACATAAAGTTCTTGCAGTTCGTCCATGTTTATGTGTTGATTCAAATAATTCATTATCAAAAATTTTTTCACAAATATCTTTAATATTTTCGCCTTGTTTTAATTTTTGATAAATATCTTCTTTTATACATTTGGAATCAAATATATCAATAAATTTGGTTAAATCAAATTTACCTATATCATCATTACCAACACTTTTAGCCGGATAATGCTCTTCACTCATTTCATTATTTGTATACTGCTTATTACATAATTTACAAACATATTTATCTTTTCCCATCTAATACACCTACTACTTAAGTCTGCAGTGATTACTGCAGAGCTCTGCAGAATTCTCTGCAGCATATAATTTTTCCAAACAGTTACACTTTGTAACGGATTAAATACATCATTTTAAAAATCTTCATTTAATAGAAAATCAATTAAATTTAGATGGATAATTCCATCCCGTGATAAATTTATTTTATCAAGCGAAATAACATATTTCGGATAATTATCTTCAATCGACTTATATGCACCAAATTCCCTTTCAATAGTATTATCATTACCTTTCATTTCATAAGTTACTTGTACATATTTAATATTTCCATCCTTTTTTGCTAAAAAATCTACTTCACCATTTTTAGTCTTACCTATATATACTTCATAGTTTCTATTTATTAATTCATTATAAACAATATTTTCTAAAACAACATAACTTTTAAATTCTGGATTATTATTTTTAATTTGAGCAATTCCTAAATCAGTTGCATAATACTTATTTAATGTTTTTAATACTCCTTTACCAGCAATATCATATCTATATACCTTCTTAAGTATTAATGCCTTACACAAAGCATCTATATAATTATAAAGTGTTTCATTAGATATTTTCTTATTTTCTTTATCTAAATATTTTATAATGCTATCAGCAGAAAATTCTCGACCAGCAGTTTCAATTAAATATTGTAATATCATATCAAATAAAATGGTATCTTTTAAATTCAATCTTTTTACAACATCTCTTAATATAATAGAATCATATACACTATGAAGATAATTTTTTATATCTATTTCATTTGTAAATTCACATCTATTTGGAAGTCCTCCCCATTTTGCATAGTCCCAAAAAGTATTTAAGTCATTTCCATCTTTTTTTGTTAAAGATACATATTCCTTATAAGATAGAGGATTAATGTTAAATAAAACATATCTTCCAGATAAAACAGATGATAATTCATCTGATAGCATTTTACTATTAGATCCTGTTAAAAATATACTTATATTTTTTATTGAAGCACGTAGTGAATTAACAACTTTTTCAAAGTTATCTACATTTTGAATTTCATCTAAAAACAAATAATATATTTTATTATCTTTAATTCTATCTTTTATATATTTATTTAGTTTTTTATAATCTAATAGTTCTTCAAATTCAATAAATTCAAAATTAATAAATATTATATGTTCTTCATCTATTTTCCTTTTTTCTTTTAATTCTTCTATTATTTGATTTAAAATAACTGATTTTCCGCATCTTCTTATACCAACTAATATTTTAATTAAATCTGAATCATAAAACCCTCTAATTTTAGATAAATAAACTTCTCTTAAAAGCATATAAATCACCTCTGATTACATTATATATCATTTTTATATTTTTGTAAAGTTATTACGTTTAATCGTAATAACTTCTTTGTTTTTAAAACTTATTACATTATTATTATAATGTGTTAAAATTTAAAATATATTATTATAAAAATAATATTTTTAATCTTGCTTCTGCTATATGCTGGGCTAGATTTGCCTTAAAATCGATAAGGTTAACTATTGCTCAATTGTATTAATGATTTTATTGCATGCTTTTATATTAATTAATTTCAAATTTTATAAGAAAAAAAGCTTTATAACAATGTTATAAAGTATTTATTCTCTCACAATTAATATTTGACCGATATTTAGTAAGTTTGATGATAAGTTATTTAACTGTTTTAATTTATCCACAGTTGTGTCAAATTTTCTAGCTATACTGTATAGAGAATCTCCTCTTTCCACAGTATATGTTGTTTCTAATGTTTGAAAGGCTGGAATTTTTAATACTTGCCCTATGGATAAAAGATTACTTTCTAAATTGTTTAACTCTCTTATTTCATCAACAGTTGTATTAAATTCTCTTGCAATACTATATAGAGAGTCTCCTCTTTGTACTGTGTAAGTAATTGTTCCAGATGTTTCTTCCACAGCAGGAAGTTTTAATACTTGACCTACAGATAAGATATTACTTGTAAGATTATTTACTTCTTTTAGTGCATCAACAGATGTGTTATATTTTGCTGCGATACTATATAGTGAGTCTCCTCTTTGGACTGTGTAAGTGTCTTCAGGTAATAGATTACTTGGTAGTTTTAGGAGTTCTCCAATCATAAGAGTATTACTTGTTAAGTTATTTAATGCTTTAAGTTCATCCACAGTAGTGCCCGTATCTTGGGCTATTTTATATAGTGTATCTCCTGCTTTAACAATATAGATATTTTCTTCATCATCAGTAATACTTTCAGTAGGTACTCTTAGTATTTGCCCTACGGATAAAGTATTTCCTTCAATATTATTTATTCTTCTTAATTCATCTACTGTTGTACCTAATCTATTAGCAATAGAATATAGGGTATCTCCTCGTTGAACAGTGTAAGTATTTGATATCATTCCACCTGGAGGAGTATATGGTACTCCGATATAGTTGGTTACTGCTTGCACAACTGCCTCCACTAAATCCCTATAATTGTTATTTAAAAAGTTTACATCTTTTTGACTATCGATAAAACCATATTCAACAATTAATGGTTCTGTTCTACCAGTATTTCGATGAATAAAGTAATAGTCTTTTGATGGATCACTAGGTAGTCTTCTTTGATAGTATTTTCTTGTTGTTTGACCAGTATTACCAATATTATTTAGGATATTCTTAGCTAAAGTATCAGGGTTTCTTAGAGCGTAGATAACTTCCGCTCCCTGTCCACCCCCTGAATTGATATGATTCGATATTACGATGACATCATCATTATTACCAAATTTAGATAAGATACTACTTACTCTCTCTGTAGGAGATAGTGTTACATCACTATCACGAGTAATGGCTACGGGTACTCCAAGTTCTTTAAATCTATCATACATATATTTAGATATTAAAAGAGTGTAATCTTTTTCTAAGGCATTATTTCCTACAGCACCCGAATCTGTTCCACCATGCCCGGGATCGATTACAATCTTTCTTACCTGTCTATCTTCATTATTATACATATAATCACCTTCGTGATATTATATGTGAATATCTTATTTTGGTTAATTTGTTTATTTATTTAAAAATTTATCTATGATATTTTTATTTTTTTCCTTTTTAAAGAAACTTAATATATTCTTTTTTTCTTCTTTCTTTTTCTTTTTAAATTCATAGTATGCTCCAGCGCCTATACCTGTAACTACCAGAAGAGGTATTCCTATTCCTGTATCATCGTTATCATCTTTGCTATCATCTATATAGTTATCATTTGTTTCTTCCTTATTGCGTGTGTTATTGTTACTTACAATACCTGGATTATCTCTTTTTTGTTCATATTTACATGAATTATCATCTTTTTCTGCTGCTGAATTATAATTAATTGCTGATTTATCAGTACAACCCATTATATAGTACTCACAACTACCATTATCTTTTTCGGCATTAGAGTTAAAATTCTTGGCTGATGAATCTGTACATCCTACAATATATGATATACATGAGCCATCATCTTGCTCTGCGGTTTCATCGTAGTTTTTGGCATTTATATCTGTACATCCCTTTTTATAATATATACATGAAGAATCGCTTTTATCAGCATTTGGATCATAATTTTTAGCATTAGGATCAGTACATCCCTCTGTATAATATGTACATGAACCATCATTTGTATTAGCATTTGAATTATAATTCTTGGCACTACTATCAGTGCATCCATAAATAGCAGACGGGGTACAAGTACAGGTTTTACTTAATGTACCATCAGCGCAAATTGATTTTCCGTTAGCAGCGCATCCTACTTCACCACCATGATTTGAACAGCATCCTCTACCAGCGTATATGTTTATTGGCATAATAATTAATAATACCAAAGCAAAAATAATATACTTAACCTTTTTATTCATTTCACTACCTCTTTTATATTATAATTCTATTATAGCACATTTCTAATAATATTTATCATTATTTGTTGCTCTCTTCAGGTAGCGTGAAGTAATTCAAAATAACTCCCATAAACATTGAAGAAGCCCAAGTATCTATAAGTACTTGGAATAATTTTGAAACAATTGCCACAAGCATTTTTCATTAAGAAAGTATCTAAATTCGTACCTGAGTATTTAATATTTTATTAAAAAAGAGCATTAATTTGCTCTTAAACAGCAGAACTATAAGATAATGATTTTATAAAATTCTCCATGTATTTAAAATCTGGTACGTATTCTCCATTATCACAAATTGATGGCAAAAATATCATTTGATTATCAGAATATTTAGTTTTTCTATACTGTCTTCCAAAGGAATACCTATATTTCTCATTATTTAAAACTATTGAAATAAATTGACAACAGTATTCATTAATATACTTTTTAGGCATCAATGTCACTATATTATCATCACAATAAAACTTTTCAGGATGATAAAATGAGTTCCCAAACATATCTATCGTTATGCATTTTTCAAATATTTTCATCTTTTGATTTTCTTGTATATAAGTTGCTACGCCTTGATTAATTTTTCCTGCCGTTACTAATGGAATATCTCCATCTATCCTATCAACAGATTTTAATCTTGTTCCATGATCAACGTTAAAAATCCCTTCAGCACCACACAACTTAAAATATCTCCATTTAGAATAATCAAGCTCAACTTTTTCTGTTATGACAGATTTTGAATATTCATTTTCAAAGCTTACTTGATCAACATGGTCTAAATACCAACAAGCTTGATCGTAACCCTCATCTAAAAAATAATCTGGAATTGAATTAACATTTATATCTCTTTTTTTATATACCCAGGCCGGAATTTCATCTATATTTGGAACCATAATTGAAGCCAACGTCATATTAGCCTGTCTTCCGAAAGAATATTTAAATTGATTAGCTCTAATACACATACAATAATACTGCATTTCATCTATACTCATTTTAATTTTTGGTTTTAAATAATATAAATCTCTTCCAGAATAATACTCTTCTTCTTGAACAAATGCTTCCATTACTGAACCACCTGCGGAAACCGAAATTGTATTTGCTGGATTAGGCAAAATTGATTCTTCTTTTAAAACTTTGGCAGTTATCCCATTATTCTTCTTGCTTCTTCCAACATAATTAATTCCATTATCATCCTTCGTTAATTTACTTAAATCCAAATTAACGCCGTAATTAACATCAAATAATTGATCTAATCTTATCATATTGTATCCTCAAAATCATTTTCTTGCATATATTTAAATAATGCATATTTTTTTAATTGATTTTCAAAATCTAATTCTGTTAGTAAAGAATAATCCGTTTCAACATATGCTTCTGCAAGCCATTCATCATTTTTCCCTAATTCTTTTCTTAAGAAAACTGTATTATCAACTTTTGCTAATCCCTCTATTTGTCTAATCCATTCACCTTTTATAGCTTTCCATTGATTATTTTTATCATATCTTCCAACATGAGGAATTGTTACAAAACCATCATCTAACCATCTTGATAAAAATACTAACTTATTTGATAAATCGTGTTTAAAATGTGCTTTAAAAACCATTATACAAGTTTGAGTTCCTACTTTACTTTCTTGAAATAATTTTTTTGGCATCGTCATTGTCGCTAGCAATGTATGTTTTTCTAAAATTGCTTCACGCATTTTTTTATCATCTTTACTACTAGCACAGCTCATTGGAATAATTGCAATACCTATACCACCTGGTTGCAAATACTCAAGCATTGAGTATACAAAATCTAATTCACTCTGACCTGATTGTTTTGACTTCCCTTTTTCCTCTTTTGTTTTTGTATTTAATAATGAATATGGTGGATTAATCATTCCAACCATTGGCCTATTTTTTGATTCTTCTATTTCTTCTTGTAGTGTCTTTTTAGGATTATTATTAATCAATGATTTATCTTTTAATAACGAAGAACAAGCATAAAGATTAGACTTTCCATCACCATGGAATCTCATATTAGCATATGCTAATGCGAACATTTCAGGTTCTCTTTCTACTCCTACTAAACAATTTTGTCTAACATATTCTTTTCTTTTTTTCTTTTCTTCATCTGAGATTGTTAAATTATCTATGTTATGATCCATTCTATTTAGTGCACTTATCAAAAAGCCACCTGTTCCAGTACAGATATCTAATACTGCTGTTGTAGAATCAAGCTTTCTTCCAAGAAAATGCTCTGCTATATCACAAAATAATTCAGTAACATGTTTTGGTGTTAAAACAACGCCTTTATCCTTCGCATCTCCTTTTGCATATTTAAGAAATGCAGTGTAAAATGTTCCCATTATATCAACTTTAGGATGATTTTCCATTTTTTTAACAATATTCGTGTAAATTGAATATGTACACCTTGATAAAATATTCTCACCAAAATTAAACACTTTATTTGATCCTTCAGGACTTTCTAAAAGATTCGTAAGTAATAAACTATTATAATATTCTTCTAAGTAATTATATTTTATTTCTGGTAAATGATCTTTATTTTTCCAAATATCTCTTAAAGATTCCCAAAGTCTGCTTATAGCCTTATTACCCAACTCTTCAGTATAAGGTTTTTTTACTCTATCATCAGGCATTGCTCTTTCTACTGCTTTATAATAGTCTGAGTCTTTATTTGTAAGAGCTAGTACTATAGCTGATAAAAAGCCTGCTCTATCCTTTGCCGAAATATGATTTGCTCTTAAAAAATTATTACACTGATTTGCATAATTCTTTAATTCATTTTCAACTTTTTCTCTTTCTTCCTTGTATTTTCCAAGTAATTCATCTATCATTTCTCTATAATTATTTGGAATCATTAAAGTATCATTATATGTACCATCTTCTAATAGATATATATTACTTAATTCACTGTTTTTAGGTAAATAAAATGATGTACACCTATAATTATCTTTACTAACACCAGAAACAGCTACCGCAACAACATCATAGGCATAATTTACATAACTAGCATAATGTAATGCTCCATTTACTGCATACTCTGATATTTCTTTTGCAGTACCTATTCCATTTTTATAATCATCCAAATTATCATAAGTTTGATGTTTATTAACATCACTTTTACATTCAATTACTATTAACAATTCATTATTTTTATCTTTAGCTGTATAATCTGGAGATCCTTGGTTGCCCGACAATCTCTTACTGGCATTTATAAAGGCATTAGCCAATTCTTTGTCGGCATTAATTCCGCTTTTATATGAATCTTCTTTAAAATAGATTAGTCCATTTTCAAGTTCATCTTGATTTTTAGGATAACCAACTTCAACTAATCTAGATTTAACCAACCCTTTTGTTAACTCTTCAGACATATTTTCACTTCCTCTATCCTATCCTATTCCATTATAACATAGAATTCCGATTATTTCGTAATACTATTTAAAAAAAGTACAATATAATTTGCTCTCTTCCCCTGGTCCACAAAAATTGCCAATTCTCAGGTACGCAAGACCGTATGTAAATTCGTACCTAATTGTACCTTTTTATTAGTTTATTGTAATCTTAAAAATCTTTGTAAACATTGGTGAATAAAGGGAAGGCCAGTGATTTATAACTATAAAAATGCACTTTTAATTGGGAAGAGAGCATTTTAATCATCATAGTCTAAATTATCATCATTATTTTCTTCTGCTTCTATATAGTCAGCATCACTCATTCTTTCTTGTCTTGCTATTCTTTTGTCTTCTTTACTTAATCCCCATATATTATTATCTTTAGTATAGTTACTTCCTTTATTTGGAAAGAATAAATAGAATAGTATTTTAAATGGTAATAGTACTAGATTATATACTATAATAAATGGTAGTAATAATAATTTAAACATACTTTACTCCTTAACAATATATTTGTTTATTTAATTATACCAAATATTTCTAAATATTTAAATATATAATTGTTAATTTAGAGACTACAGGCTCTAAATTACTTTTGAAGACACATATCAATCAAAAAATAAAAAACACCCATAATAGAGTATTCTCTTGGTTTACATGCATAAAAAATAGGGCTCTATCCGTAAATAGACCCCTTACAAAAATGTATTACCATTTTTTCCTTGCATAGATAATATAACACATTTTTTTATCTATGTCAAACTATTGATCTAAATTTTCTTTATAATTTTTTTCAATTATTTTATCAAAATATTCATAAATAGATTTCAATAGCCCATTATTATTATAGTATTTTCTATTGAGAATTATTCTACCATAAAACAATTTACTTAGTTCATGGTTTACATTTTGCTTAACACCTGTACTGCTTACTATTTCATTAAATAGGTATAATGTATAAGTAATTTGTCTTATTCTTGAATTTCTTAATTTGTTAGTTCTATTTTCTTTTCCTATTCCACACTCTTGTAAATAGTTAATAACTAATTTGTCTGCTCTATGAAGATTATCTTTTCTATCAAGTTCAGACAAAACGCAAGAATTATGGGCTACAGCATTTCTAAGTTTATTTACTTCTCTTAATATAAATATATACTTATTATCATCTAATTCATATTTATTCGTAAAGAATTCAAAAAAGTTTGTTAATTCTCCAAAGGTAATTATTTCTAAAAATTCCCATATTGGAATATTTTCAATCTTAGCATCACCATCTATATCATATTTTGAAAATATCTTATTATAGTATTCATTTGTTACTTTTTTTCTAATACTATCATGCACTCTTTTTGGATATTTAGTATCAATATAATCATGTTCCAAATATAAATTTACTATATTATATCCGTCTTCATTTTCTAATTCTTCTACCGTATTTAATATCCTTATTTTAAGATAATGTTCTATATCTATTATCATTTTAAATAGAACAATTCGAGTTCTGTAATCTATGATAGACAAATCCCTTAAATAAGCAAAATCTAAATCTATATACTTTCCTGTTAATTCACCGCATTGATATTTTGGAAAATTATTTTTATAGGCAGTAACATTATAATAATTGTTATTTTCTTTTAGATATCTTTTGGCATTTTCTTCAGAACAATCTTCAAATTTAATATTCTTATTTTTCAAATAAGGTACCATTTGAGATATTTTCATCATAGGTCTTAAAACCATCGTATTATAATTTTCATCCATTTGCTTCACCTTCTTTGCTGTTAAAAATATTATAAATATATATATTAATATAGATTTTTTCTACATATTATTTACTAATTATTCATTATCTTTTTCTTCTAAATATTGTTCTTCTAAAGCATATGGATATTTACCAATTTGCGTTATTGGTAAAACCATTTCTTCTAACATTCTAAAATATCCATTTTTACCATATCTATTTCTCCAGAAATCTATTGAGTAATATATTCTGTTTAAACATATTATCGGTAAAGTAAATAAGCCTTTTAAATCATTTCTTGCTATATTATTTATATTAATATCTTCATTTATAAAAGGATTAAATAAATATTCTAATTCTTTTGCAAATCTAATTATTTTATCTTCTTCTATTTTTGTGTAATCATATTTTTTATTATCAATATATCCTTTTAAGTCGTATATTATAACGGGAATTGCTTCTTGTAACTCATAATCAGTAATTGGTATTTTACTATATACTTCATATATACCATATTCTATATAATTTAACTGAGGATTATAATCTTCTTCTGTTCCTTTTTCAATTTTGCCAAATTCTTTCTCTACTCTTGATATTATTCTTTTAATATCATAATTTGTTAATTCTTTTACTTCCATATCATTCTTTCTCCTGGTATAATTAATTATTTTCTTTCTTAGTAGCTATTATTTTCCACTTTAACTATTTTATCATCAGTATTTTTATATATATCAAATAGCATTATGCATCTTGAAAAATCACTACAATTTTTATATTTATGATGTTTTATAAAGTCTTTTAGTCTCTTATTTTTACTACTAAATAATAAAGGAATCCCAATAGCAAATCTTATGCCATCATAATTCATAACTCTATTATAGATATAGAACTCTTCATTAGATTTATTATTTATTCCACCTATACTGCTCATCGCAACATCTATTATTTTATACCTCTTATTTGTAAATACATCTTGATAAGTTACATATCCTTCTTTTGAATCAAAACTAACTATTTTAAATAAGCCCGCTACTGAATCATTCATTGCATAAAGCATTTTAATTTTATCTTGATCTTTAAATTTCTTATTTTTGATATATATTTCTGTTAAAGATGGTATTTTATAATGATTCTTATACATAAATAATTCGTTAAAGACAAGAGCTTCGTCTTCTTTGCTATTATTAATTCCAACCTTTAATGCTTTTGTTTCTCTTACTATGTCATTATTTATTGTATTAAAATAATCAACTGCGGGAAATTTACCACTTTCTATATAATTATGCATACTTGTAAGAATACTTGAATGTATTCTTCTTGCTTTGTAATATTTCTTTATGTGTTCTTTTTGATTTAAAAATAAAAATTTATTTGCATTTATTATCATTCTTACAGTATCTTCATAATTCTTATTCATCTTTATTTTACTCCTCATCTTCATAATATTCTTCTTCATATGTATGTTTCATTTTATAGAAAAATCTTCTGATATGTAATATATTTTTATCTATATTGAATTCTTTATAATTATATTTACTTTTCCCTCCTAGAATATCTATATAATAATAATCTGAATATCCTTTTTTATCGATGTCTTCAATTATTTCTTTTAGTTCACTTGTACTATAATCATTTATTACACCTAGTCCTTTGCCATTAGTTATATATGGATAATGTTTTCCATTTCTCATAGTAAATTCAATACTGCCTAAATAGGTTATTCTAAATTCGATGGTAGATCCTGTATCATATTTCATTGATAGTTGGTCATTAACTTCTAAATTTAATGTTTTTAGTTTAGTAATAATAGCATTAATGGGGTTTTCAAATCCATGGTAATCTTCTATTGCAAGCCAACAATCATATAACCTATCCTTATACCTTATTTCATAAAGATTATCTCCTGTGGCATTAAATGATAATATAATAGTATAGGCTAGATCTGCTAGGGTGCGATTATCAGTTATTTCTATTTCCCTCCATATTTTATCTTCTAATTCTACTCCCTCGACTTTAAATTTCAATACTTTTGTCATTTGTTTCCTCCTACAACTCTTTTGGACATCCTTGTTTATATTTTACATCATTAAAGCCATATACTTTTCGGCATTTATTACAAATAATAGCTATTTCATCTGAACCATAGATATCCATTCCATCGCCTTTTTGTAATATTATATCATTAGAGTAACACTTAGGGCAATAAATTTTTCCATTATTAATAATATCTTTTTGACTGCAGTAATCTCTTATTATTTCATAACCTTCTTTATTATATTTCGGTGCATATTCATCTTTATTAAATACTTTTATTCGACCAAACATAAATTCTATTTTATCTATTTTCTTTTCAATATGATAATGTCCACAGTACCATTTGTCATAAGTAATACTTTCTTCTAGTTCATCTAAAAAATATTCCATACTTTTATCTACTTTAGACTGATCAATTCCACTTAAAAATACTTCTCTTGGTTCATACTTATATGGACAAGTATGAGTAAGTACGATATCGATATGTTTACCTTTATATTTATCTAAAATAGTTTTCATTTCAGTTTTTGTTAGTTGTTCATCTTTAAACCACTTACAGCCATATAGTAATCTATATTCTTTATCTACTGAATAGGCTCCTCCTACTACTAGAACTGATTTATTATCTATATTATATAATTCTCCATCTTTAGCAAATATTAGGTTAGGATATTCTTCTTCGATATATACTTTCCCACCAAACATATCTACTTCTTTATATGTCTTTATATTTTCTGGTCTTTCTTCATGATTTCCTCTAATACTGAATATCTTAATATTGAAATCATTTAGACATTTTTTATATTTTATATCTTCATCATTAAGACAGTAATTTATACCTGAATCTCCTAGTACTATTAACATGTCTCCATCTTTATAGTCTAAATTATTTAATCTAGAAAATTCTCTATGGGTATCTCCTGTTATATATATCATTAACTCACCCCTATCCTTCAAAAATTAATATTTTATTTGCATATTAAATTTTATACTTCTACTTCTTCTTCAGATAATTCTTTTACATAATTAATTAAACTATTTATTGCATCATTGATAGGTATGTCTAACCAATTTACGGCAGAATCATTTAGATGATTTATATATATTTTGGACTTTAATGTTCTATTTAATCTGTTTAAAATATCATCAATATTATTTTCTCTCATCGTATTATCATCAAAAATTAATATTTCAATGTTTTTAAATAATTTTTTCTTATTCAATTTTGCAATATTTATTAAATAATATAAATCAAATATATCTTTATACCTAGTTGATCTAAATCCTAATTTTAATAGTGATTTTAATTTTTCAACAAAAATTTGTTTCTTTGAATTAATAAGTAAATTAACTTCTTTATTAATCAAACTTAAATCAAAACAGTATTCATCTTGCTCTAATTCAAATAGTTTATGAACACCTATATCTAATTTTGAATTTATAATATTTCCATAATTATCATCAATTTTAATATGTACTCTTTTGCCATCATAATCTTGATGATGTAATGGAACAATAGCACCAATAACTTCTATTTTTATATTATCTTCGTCATTGTTTAATGACTTAATAAAATTTCTAATAGAGTCATCTTCTAAAGAGTATTTAATAAAATCAATGTCCAAATCACGAGTAGCTCTACGAATATCATGAGATATATTATGCATAACAACTCCGCCTTTAATAGTTACATTGTTTTTATATCTACTGCTTCCGATTTTTGAAAGAACTATTTCTTGACAGACTTTTGACTCAGCATCTCCATACTCATAGCCTTTTTTTTGATAAATTGTTATAGCCTCTTTTATATTCATTAAAACACCTCTCTCATCAAAGCATCTGCTAAATTAACATCATTCTTATATAGAGATAAGTATTCTTCAATTTTATACATATCAAGATCATCACTTATTCTTCTATAGTTTGCGATAATTTCCTTGTAGTAATCAAATGGCATTTGTTTTCTTTTTCTAATTAATTCTACTAATAGCCTTTCCATATCATACATATTAACTTTTTCACCATCAACATCTACTTCAATTTTTCCTTGCTTTAGAATATCATTAGGTACATATATCTGTTCTATTTTGTTATTATTGATTTTTCTATACCCGCTCGATGTTGCTAAATAAGTTTTTTGTGGGATAACATCTGTTAAATCATAATAATAAAAAGCAGAATTCATAGTAATAACAGCACTTCTATATTTTTTAGAAAAAATTATTAATGGATTTATTATATTTCTATCAGAATATACCCCTTTATCAAGTTTGTATAAACATCCATCGCTTATGGCTTTTTTTATCTGATAATCAGATTTATATATTTTTTTAACTTCGTTATGGTTATATAACATATTAATCACCTCTAAAATAATTTTACACTAATGTCTGGTAAAAATCAAGTCTTTACACGACATTAGTGTAATTTGCTATTTATTATTGTAAATTGTTTATATTTGACATTTTCATCATTTGGACAGTAGTTTATTCTAAAATTTCCAAGTAATATTAATGGGTCTCTATCTTTATAGTCTAAATTATTTAATCTAGAAAAATCTCTATAGGTATCTCCTGTTATATATATCATTATTCAATTGCCTTTAAACATAGTTTTTCGATATCCTGCCATATTATTTTATCTAATATTTTTTCATCTTCAATATGTATGAAATCATGTGGTTCATATTCTTTAAAATAACTTTCACATCTAATTGGCATTATATAAGATGGTACTATTCCTAGATAGTCACTTCCAATAAAGGCATTTTTTATAACATTTGAATGATATATCTTTACTGGAATGTTATTTTTCTTTAATGCTAAATATATTTTAGCTATTTCTATTTGTCTTAGTATAACTTCTCCTGGTATCGATAAATAATATCCTTTATCATCTTTCACTACTTGCATATTTACTCTAGCAAAAGAGTGACCTCTTATTATTTCCCATGGATGTGCTCCATACCACTGTTTTTTATTAAGCCACGATGCAAATTCTTCAGGACTATCAAGTTCAATATCGCATAATCCTCCATCTCTTCCATCAGCATATTTTAAATATATTTCTTTATCTGTCATGTTATCAATATTATATCCATTACTTTGATAAACTAATCTTACACATTCAAAATATTTGTTTGCAGTCATTTCATTTAATCTATCATCTGTATCATCTGTTACAGTATTTACAAATTCTTCTATTTCTTTTTCTGATATATATTCTAATAAATTTTCTTTGACTTTTGGATAAAAATTCCAATAATCGCTTCTTTTTATTACTCCAAATTTATTTTTATATGATAAATTATTTGTTATATAATCATTATAAATATTATCTTCAAGCATTTTAATTATTTCCTCTACTTTAACTATTAGAAAGTCAATTAATTCATTAAATGCTTCATTGTCATATGGAAACGTTTCTGCTAAATTATGATATATTATCATTCGATTATTTATAGAGGCTATACGATATGTATCATCTTTATTAGTGGCAAGTCGGTACCAATATATTTCATCAGGATATTCTTCTTCAAAATATTTTTCAAACTCTTTATAGTTATTTACGATTTTCTCTTCTTTCATATCTTCATAGTCAGCATATTCTTCAATTGGACCTCTCGGGACACTAAAGTATAATACTTTATATTCTTCTTCATTTAATGGTTTTATTTTATCTAATAATTCATATAGTTTATTTATTTTTTCCTTGGTATTAATACCTACTCCTTCAGGGTTTAAATTTCTGTTTCCAAATACCCTTAGTAGTGTATCTAATTTTGGTGCATACATAATTATCATCCTCCTATAGATTATTTTACTATCTTTATATCTTTTTGTCTATATATTAAACATGTTTTACTAATATTTAACCAAAATTTTAATTTAGAGACTACAGGCTCTAAATTACTTTTGAAGACCCTAGGCTTCAAAAGATAAAGAAAAAAAATAACTATTCTCTATTTAGAATAATTATTCTATCTTTTTATAATAATACTTTGTTTTTTCAATATTAATATATCCACATTTTTCATATAATTTATCTAATCTCTTTTGTACTTTATGATCATTAACATTATTCATACCATTACTAGTTAATTCAAATGGTTTAGAGTATATAATTACTAATCCTACATTTAATTTTAATATATATCTTAATATTTCATCTAGCTTATTCAAAATATTAGTAGCATAACCATTATTACGATATTCTTTATTAACATATATTCTATCTAAATAAAATATATTTGAACTAAGTATTGAATAATATTCTTCCTTTAAAGAATCATCATCATAAATAGTCTCATATAAATCATATGTATCACCACTTATTGAATCATATACTTCAAAAGAATCAATACCATTATTAATCATATATTCATCATCAAATAATATTCCTCTTATCCAAAGTATTTCATTTCCATCACTATTTTCTTTATCAGATTCCATAAGTCTTATTCCAACGTTTTTATATACTATTCTTTCTTCTGGATCATAGATATCTGATAGTTGGCCTTTTAACTCTTTTTCAGTTAATTCAAATTCTCCATCACCAATAGAATACTTAATCTTTAAATATTTATTACTCATTATTACTCCTTAACCTTATTTACCGCAGCATTGTTTATATTTTTTTCCTGAACCACATGGACACTTTTCGTTTCGACCTATTTTTACTTTTGATACTTCTTTATGTACTTCACATTGTTTAAAACCATTTAAACACCATAATCTTAAATTTCTAATTACTGGTTTTAAATCATTTATAAATTGTCTTTGTTTCTTTAAAGCCATTTTAATATTACAATCTTCAAAGACATATGGAAGCACTTCTTCATTAAATTTTCCTATATTTAACATATATCTTATTAAACCACTTGCTTCTTCATCTATACCATAGTAATTACATATTTCATCATAGTGTACTTCATATCTATCTACATCATCATAAAATTCATCGATATCTCCAATTATCTTATAATCAGTTTCTTTTTTACTAGATAATATAACTAAGAATGGTTCTTTATCTAGTTTTTCTCCACATATATACCCTTCAATATTATATAGATCATCATTATTATTAATAATCTTTTTTATTTCTTTAATATCTGCTTTAATATCATGATAAGTACTTAGTATTTCGATAAATTTATCTATATGTATTAATCCATTTATTAGTATATAGGCATATAGATATGCTTCTGTTTTATCTTTTTTTGATAGCATATCAAAATCTAGCTTAGAATAATCTTCGATATTATAATCTTCATCGGAATCTATTTCATAATTAGCAAATCCATTTTCTATCCATATTGGAAAATCTTCATTTATTTCATTTAGTATCTCGATTAATTTTTTCCATTCTTTTGGATTCAAATTGATATTCACACTTTCTAAATATCCTTTTGTAAAATCTTCATATTCATATCCTGACTCAGCTAAATAGAATAGTGAGTGAGTAACTTCACTTATTAAATCTTTATCTTGGCTTTTTTTCTTTATTATCTCTTCTATATCCTTAAGGTAATCCTCAATTGGTGAATACATAACATTTTCTAATATTTCTCTAATATCAAATACTTTATATTCATTTTGTTCTTTAATTTTTAATATATTTGCGTTTTCTTCAAGTGAAACAGCAAACATATTAATATAGATAACATCTTTTCTTCTTATAAATCCTAATTTTTTTATAACTTCATTTATATCTTTTTTATCAATAATGATTCCCGTTTTTTCACATAATTCAATTAATTTAGTCTCTTTTAGTACTCCATTTGCTATTATATAGTAGGCTATAACTCCTTGTTTTCTTTCTTTAAGATATATTTCTTTATCTAACTCTTTTATATAATTATTTACTTCACCTGTTATATATATGTTTTTTTCTGACTCAAAGACTAAGAAGTTGGATAACAAGTCTTCGCTAACTATATTTGCTTCTTTTTTATTAACTATTCTTTTTAGTTCATCTATGTTATCTTCAGTTAAGCACTGAAGAGTTTCGATTTGTTTTTCGATTATAAAATCATATAAGTCTCCGTTAGATGCTTCTTCTTCAAATTCATACCAGGGTGCAATTTCCATTTTCTCTTCATCAGTTAATTTATCTATGTATTCCCCTAATGCAATTATTTTTAATCTCTTCATATTTTCTCACTCCTTTTTGATAAATCTACTGATATTTTATCATTTATCAGTATTTTTATCAATAATATCATGTTATATTATATATATTTCTAATGTATTAGTTGTAAAGAAAAGAATAATACAATTAAGTATTATTCTAGTATTAAATTATCAATACTAATATCATCTTTAGTAATTGTCTTTAAGATATTCTTTTGCTTTTTATTCTTAACATTAGAGGCATGTCTAATTACTGTCTTTTCATAGATATTTCTAATAAATCTAGCATTACCAAAGTTCTTCATATTACGATATTTATTTATTATTTCTTCTAGATATTCTAAAGCATCTTCTTTGACAATAAATCCTGCTTTATTAGTAAATGTTTTAAATATTTCGATTAATTCATCTGTAGTATAATCATCAAATTCTAAAGTATATCCTATTCTAGAAGTAATACCAGAGTTAGAGTCTAAGAAGTCCTGCATCTCTTTTGTATATCCTGCGAAGATAACTACTAATCTATCTCGATAATTTTCCATAGCTTGGATTAATGTAGCTATTGCTTCAGCATTATATGAATTATCATTTTTAACTGCTAGTGCATATGCTTCATCGATAAATAATACGCCATTCATAGCTTTTTCGATGACACTCATTGTTTTAGGAGCAGTTTGTCCGACATACTCCGCTACTAAGTCTTTTACTGATACTTCAACTAATTTATTTTCTTTAATATATTTTAAATTATATAAGATGTCTGATATTAATCTAGCAATAGTAGTTTTACCAGTACCAGGATTACCTAAGAAAACCATATGTAAATTGATATCTTTTATGTTTAAAGAATCTCCGGCTTTTTCTTTTAAGGTAATTACATCTACTAGTTCATGTAATACTTTCTTTACTTTTTCTAATCCTACTAATTCATTTAAACTAGCAAATACTTCCTCTAATGTTTTTTCTTCTTTTAACTTAGGTAATTCTTTATTAAAAGAAATATATTTTATTAGATCATTTTCATAGGTAACATAATCAAGATTATTATTATATGTATTTGTTAGATAATCTAATAATTTTACTTTTGTATCATCATCTACAGCAACTTTACGTAATATATCATTATATATATCTTGAACATCAGGATTAATTCCTTCTATTTGTAAAGTAAAGTACTTATTTTTTAATTCTTCTCTACCTAAAAAGAAACTAGTTAATTCTTCATCTGTACCTGTTATTAATGTAATACTTTTATTATCTTCTTTCAAGTAACTATCAAAGTCATAGATGAATGTTTTTATATCACGGTCCTCTAGGATATTTAAGCCATTTAAATCATGGATAAGTAAGAAACCATAATCATGATAATTTTCTTCTTTATTTATTTTATATAATGATAATACTTTTTGCTTAGTATCAATATATTTAAAATACTGTCCAGCAGTATATAAGATATCATTGATATTATGTACTAAAGTATCTGCATTAGTTTTAATGATTAATCTAAATGGAACATAATTAGTTTCTAGTCCTTCATTATATTTACGCATATATTCAATCATTTTTTTGAGTAAATCTTTGGCTTCTTCATCAATATTTAAATTGTTTATTTTAAGGAAGAGTGAGGCCATTTCTTCTTGTGGCCCCACTTTTTCTTTTTCTTCTTCCTTTTTTACTTCAATTTTAGGTACTGATTCTATTCCAAAGAAATCTTTATATATATCTTTAAAATAATCTTCCCTCATAAAGCACCTATTTTTCTTTAACATGTATTTCTAACATTTTTGCTTTTAATTCTTTTTCAATATCTTCAAGAGTAGCTTCAGCTTCTTTTCTCTTAGCTCTTCCTTCTTCATGAATAGCAATTACTGAATCTAATGTTTCGATTAAATCTTGGTTTGTCTTTTGTAATGTTTCGATATCAACGATAGCTCTTTCACTTTCTCTAGCGATGTCAATTGAACCTTGTTTTAAAGTTTCACTATTCTTAACTAACATTTCATTAGTTAATTTAGATACGGCCTGCTGAGACTTTAGAGCGTTCTTAGCATTATTAATGCCAAGAGCTAGGACCATTTGATTTTTCCATAATGGAATGGTATTAGTAATTGAACTTTGAATCTTTTCTACTAATTCTGCTTCATTATTTTGTAGTAATCTAATTTGTGGAGCCATTTGAATAGATATAATTCTTGTTGTTTTTAAGTCATATATTTTCTTTTCAAATCTATTAATTAGAGCTTCCATATCATTTACTTTCTGAACATCTATTTGATCACCACTTTTTTCAGCAGCTTCTTTTAATTTAGGAAGTTCTACATTACGTAATTCTTCTAGTTTTCTATCTCCTGCAATTATGTATAGAGATATTTCTTTAAAGTATTCTAAATTCTTTTCATACATTGTATCAAAGACAGTTATATCTTTTAACATTTGGACTTTATCTTTTTCTAATCCACCTTCGATAGTATCGATATTCTTTTCAATCTTACTATATTTAGCTACGATATAATCAAATTCCTTCTTAGCACTACTAAATAATTTTGCTATAAAGTTCTTTTTAGATGTACCACTGATATCTTTATCAAAAGACTTAATTTGACTAACTAGGTCTGCTAGTAGGTCTCCCACTTCTCCAGTATTTTTAGTTTTAACATCTTCTAGAATACTATCTGAGAACTTTGATATTTTTTCTTGAGCTGCTACACCATATTGTAGTATTTGAGCAGCATCATTAATATCTAATTTACTATTAAATTCTTCAATAGCTTCTTTTTCTTCTTTAGATAGTTCGTCATAGTTTAATGATTTTTCAATTTTCTTTTCAGTTATTTCTTTCTCATTAACTAACCCTTCAATACTCTTTTCATCTACTTTTTCTTTTACTTTTAATTCTAAATTACTCATTTTCTTCTCCTTTACTTTAGATATTCTATTAATCTATTATAAGTATCCATTTTTAAACTTGTAACTGTACTTGTTATTGTCTGTGGTACTCCAAGTCCGATACTTGATACATCATATGTACCTCCTGTTACGCCGGTTCTAAATCCATATTTTTCCCATGCTATTTGTCCTATTTCTTTATCATTTAGTGCTTCATACAATTTAGCACCTTTATCCGTGAAGACTGTGAAACAGTGAGAATTCCATATAGTAGGAGTTGGATATAGTATTCTTATGTCATCTTTTACTTGATTAAAGGCATCTGGACTAGAGTTTGCAAAATCAATCATACTCTTTTCATAATCCACAATCATTGGTTCTCCGCCCATACCTGTCTTTAAGTATCTTTCAAATAGATCGGCAGGGGTATTATTCATATATCCTGATTTGATATAGAAGTCTTTTAATTTTGGTAAATTATTTTCAATATTATCAGATGTAACTTGTCCACCACTTAATATTGAAAGTAATAATCCATAATATGTAGCACCAGGACTAGATGATACTGGATCAGTTGAAGCTATATTTATTGTTCCATATAAACTATTTAGACCTATATCTGACCATTTCTTTCCTTGTAAGATATAATCGATTAATTTATTAATGTCAGTTATGTAGTATACTCCATCTGTTTCAGTTACGATGCTTTCATTTATTAGGGCGTCTACAACTTCTTTCCAGCTATATATGACAATTGGCGTATTTAGTGTTAATCCACCATCTAAAACAGTATATCGATCTGATTCTCCTGCTTCTTTATTTGGACTTAATTTATAATAATCATAAAATCTTTGGTCGGAAGTAAATAGTGCATCATACTTAGATACTCCAACAGACAAAATTGTAAACTCTTCTCCACTTGACATTCTATTTATAATACTTTGACTGCCAAGTCCTACACTTTCTCTTATTAATGGCTTTGTTATTGTTTTACCATTACTCCAAGTGTCAAATACAGCATTTATTTTATACTTCTTTCTTAGGATTTTCTTTACGTCTTCGTCACCCAAGAAATCTTCTTTACCACCACCAGTAGCTACATAGACAGTAGTTAGTTTTCCTGTTAAGATATCTCCTTTATCATTATCTGTTAAATACTTAATAACAATGATTGCAATAATTAAGACAATAAAGAGGATAACTCCTATTAAGGCTTTTTTATTCTTCATCATTATCACTTCCTTTCATTATTGGATTATCATCCACTATTCCATCAGCTTTTAACATCATATCATATACTTTCATATCTGCATCAGCATCCATGATATCTTTTTGATATAGAGAGGATAGAATACTTTCAAAAGCGTTATTTGTTCCTTCAATCATTTTATCGGCTTTCTTCATAAATTCTTTTCCTTCTTTGGATACTAATTTCTGATTTTCTACTTCATCATAACGATTTACTATTTTTATTAGTACTGGTAAATAATAGTCAAAGAAGTTATTTAATCTATTTGCTTTACTAGGACTATTTTCAATAGTAGTTAATATTTTATCAACAGTACTGTGGATTTCATTTAGATTCTTTCTAGTATCCCCTGATTCTACTTTTGGTATTAAACTTAATATTTCTTTATTTTGCCTTCGAGCATCTTGAATTTTTTGATATAGGGTTCTATTGGTATCTTTTAATGTTTCTTTACTTTTAAAACTAGATAAGACTAATTCACTTGCACCAAAAGCTGCTGCTCCTATTACTAGGGCTGGGGCTAAAGTTATTGATAGTCCTAAGTAAGGAACAGCGAAGAATGATGCTCCAACAACAGCGGATACTACTTCTTTATTCTTCATATTAGTTATAACTCCTTACTTCAGTAAAGGCTTTTAATAGTCCACTTTTACCATCAAATACTTTACCATTAGATAGGTCTGCTAGTTTATTTAACTCATATTCACTTGAACTACCAAAAGTTATGCTATATATTGGAACATTTTCTTTATTTCTTATATAGTATTTTTTTAAATCATTAAATGAACCAGTATTTGATTGTCCATCTGTCATTAATATTACAGTCTTTGTATATTCGTCATCACTATCTTGTTTTAATATTTTTAATCCTTCAATACTTGGACTATAAATATTAGTACCACCACCAGCTTCAAGAGAATTTATATTATCTATTACTTCACTAGTATCACTACCATATTTAGTATCATATACTTTTTCGACATCATTATTAAAGGTTATTACGGTTATTTTATCTTTATCAGAGAACTGTAACATATCTTTACTAGCGGTTTCATAATCCAATATATAATTCATTGCTTCTTTTAATTCATCTAAACCACTTCCATACATACTTCCTGATACATCTAAGCAAAAGACTACATGAGTTGGTTTTCTAAGAGCTTCGATATATAGGCTAAGTGCTTTAGTTATTACTTTTTTGCTCGGATACTTCATGTCTTTTAAATATTTATTTGTATCTATTCCCCAATCAGGATTAAATACTTTAGTACTTGCTTTATCATTTGTACCTCCATACCAAGAACGATAACCATATTCTTCCATTAATTTTATAGCTTCATCGCTTCTTAGATATGATTGCAAAGTATTAAATCTTTCTTTGTTTTTAGTATCATTTGAATCATTATTTATATAAGCAAATGGCATATCATTAATTGCTACTCCATCTGTTGGATAGATTAAATATAGTGGTTCTTTACCTTTCTTTACTAATTCTTTATTTAATTCAATAAGAGAACTTTCATAATTAATCATGGCATTATAGTCACCATTTTTATACATTTCAGTTAGATACTCTTCATCACCACTTACTCTTTCTACTCCTTTAAAGAATGATTTCAAATCTTCTTTAAGACTATTATTATCAAGCATTTCTTCCGTTAAAACTTCAGGAGAACCTGCCATGCTATTTAAGAAACTTAAGTAACTAGTAGCTCCCGTATTTGTTTTAGTAACTGATGCCATGACATATTTTAGCTTTCCTTCTTTAATAGCGTTTAAGATATCTTTATTATATACATCAGCATTAACAAATCCTAATTCTTCAGCTTTACTTTTTTCAATTGCCATTACTACTGGGTCAATTACAATTGATTTACTATCAGTAGTTAAGTAACTATTATCTAACATATATAACCATATAGAATTAGATATCCATACAGCATCATATGGACTACTGTCAGAGTTTAGAATATCTACTATTTCTAAATCTCCATAGTGTTCTATTTCGACTTTAATACCTTTTTTCTTTCCATATTTGATTAATTTATCATCCATTTTTTCTGTTGATGTAGAAGCAAGTATTCTAAAGGTACTATCATTACCTCCAAAACTTATTCCACTATCTGATCCAAGTATTGGTTTAATAATAAAATAGGCAATTATTATAAATATTAACACTGTTATAAATTTATTTTTTTCTTTATTCTTTTCCATATCATCAGTTCTCCTCTATCCATAATAACTATACCACAAATACATAATTATTACAATAAAACTATATATAAAAATTTATCTAAAATTGTATAAATAAGTATGAAAAAGAAAAGGCTTTTTACCTTTTCATTGTTTTTGTTTTCTATTCAATTTTCTTTCTTTATTAACTGGTAGATCACATTCCGGCATAATTATACTTTTATAAAGATTTTCAAAATCTAAATCTTCTTCATAATTTAATCCTGTTATTTCATTATAAACATTAAAGTTAGTTTTTATATAATTCATTATTCCCGGAAACTCTCTTTCCATTTCAATTTCTAAATATGAAATAATTTCTTTACTTCGAGGATGAGATAAAATTTTCTGAATATAGTCAAGCATATTAGCGTTAGAAACATTAATTTCTTTTCTTTCTTTATCTTGCCATATGGTTATTCTGTCTCTTTCTATTCTATCCCAAGAAGTATGCGATGAACGAAGTGAATTTGCTTTTTTGTATGCATAGCCTTCCTTAACATAAGCTGATACGTCATTATTAAATATTGATTTATTGAAGTTTAAATGTCTCACAATCCCATCTACATGGTTTCCCTCAGAGCCAAATACATCATCAAGCTGAAAATCTATCCACTTACCCTTTAACTCAGAAACATCCAATTTTTTTATATTAAAATCCTTTTGTCCATAAATTTGTGCTTCAATATTTACTATTTTTCCATTTCTTCGGCATATAGATAGCTTTTTAGAATAATCATCAAGGTTTAAATTGAAATAATAGTTTTCTGAATTTTCGCCTTCAGCATAAATAGGTTCACTTCCCCAGCAAATTTTTCCTGAGTTGGTTTGGAATTCACCACTAAATTGAGCTTTCATCAATACCGTTATATACTCTACTTTATTCTTAGGACATTCTATTTTTTTACTACATAATAAATTATTATTGCTATCATAAAAATCAATCTGATTTTTATGATCTTCATTTATACTTGCCTTTATATCAAAAAAACTTAGCCCAAATTGAATTGTTTCAATGAATTTATCCAACTCTTCAGATACATACTGCATGTATTCTTTTTTTTCTTCGTCGCTAACTTCAATCGGTTCATATGTAAAATCGCTAGGCGTAATAACGTATAAATTTCCTTTTTTTTCCATATTATATTTCCCCCCTTGGATTAGTATTGGGCAAGGATTTCCCCAATACGGTTGTATATTGTACACCAAAATTCATAAAATGTCAAACATCCGTTTCTTTTTATGTGCGCTTTTCTTTTTATGTGCGCTTTGCTTTTTTATTTATGTCGATATAGATAGTTTAATACTATTTTGTTACAATGTTATTTTTAATTTTATTGGTATTCTATAATTTTTTTATTAATTTGAGTGATATCATCTCAACACCTCTTATATCACCATTATTATTTACATATAAGGTAAGGTTTTAAATCCTAATGACTTTGGTATATCTATATCTAGTTTTTTATCATTCCCTACTATTAAGCATTCTTCTGATTCATGATTTCCCTTAGTGCTTATATAGGCTAATTCATTAGGTTTGATTATCTTTTCACCATAATATTCACTAAAATAATTGTTAATCCCCATAGCAGTTAATCTATTTCTTTGTGACTCTTCAAAATAGTTGGATAATAATACTAATTCATATTCATTTAATGTTGCTAACATTTTTCTTATTAGTACTGAATTACTAGGTATGGCTTTCTTTGCTTCTTGAAATAGTATTCTTAAGAAGTTATAATCTAATTTTATTCCAGTTATATTACTAAAATAATTTAAATACAAATCTTTATCATAACAATTATAATATTTTTCATATTCATTAATATTTGATATAAATAAACTTGCTTTATCTAAGTCTTCTACACCATATCTTTTAAAAGTTTCTATGATGAATGGCTTAAAATCAACACCTCTAATTAATGTTCCATCTATATCAAATATTATTCTTTTAATCATAAAACCACCCTTGTATAATTTTATTTTACCAAGAAATACTATATATTGCAATGATTATATCAATATTATTATTGAAAATCTAATGTCCAAAATTATTACTTTAGAGACTACAGGCTCTAAAGTACTTTTGAAGACCTGAGGCTTCAAAAGATACAAAAAAAGATCAACCATTATGGTTAATCAATCATTTATTAAATAGTTCACTATGACTGCCAGTAGCAAACAAAACTAATATCAATTTATCATCTTGTTTCTTATAGATAAGTAACCAGTCAGGAGTAATATGACATTCTCTGCAATCTTTATAATTTTTGTCATTTATTAAATCATGATCTCTATATTTAACATCTAATTCTTCATCATTACCAAGTTTCACAACGATATCAATTAATTTACTAATATCTTTTCCTTGTTTATAGACTTTTTTTAATTGATTTCTAAATTGTGAAGTTGTATCAATGACATATTTTGAAGTTTTGATATCAATCTTCATCTAGAATATCCCTAAACATTTGCTCAATATCATGATAACCAGTTCTTTTACCCTCTTCAATTTCTTTGATGATTTTGTTTCCTTCTTTTAATGCTTTTTTTAATTCTCTACTTGGTTTTGGATTAGTAACTTCAAATGGAATACCATTAGTTTTTATAATTTGTTTAACAAACATATTAATAGCGGTACTCATATTAAGTCCTAAATCTTTTAAAATATTTGTAGCTATTTCTTTATCATTGGCATCTACTTGAACATTAATAGCACTAGTTAAACTTGCCATACTATAAATCACCTCTTCTCACTTAAATATTAACATGATAGCAACATTTTGTCAACATTCTAGCAACAATATAGTGTTATTTTCGTTATTAGTATATGCATTATTATAAAAAAATAATACCCATATAAGTATTATTCTTTCTTTTCTAGTTCGATACATTTATTTAATAATTCATCTACAAAGATACTTCTCTCTTTAGGATTTTCATTCTTTAAGATAAAGACATTATTTTTAGTTCTAGTTAAGGCTACATATAATAGTCTTCTTTCTTCTGGATAAGGAATATCTTCGATAGGTGGTTTATATCTAAATAAATCTATTAACCAGTAATAACCAAAATTTTCTCTAGGAAAATTTTTATCCATTCCTATTATAATTACTTCATCAAAAGTTAATCCTTTTGCTTTATGGATAGTCATACCTTCCATGTCTAAATCATCCACACTTGATAATCTTATTTTAGTTCCTAAATCATCAATAAAATCACTATCGTATTTAAAACAATTATCAATTATTTGATTAGTTCTTCCAAGTATTAGAATACTATGACTTGGTACTAATTCATGTATTTTTATTATTAATTTCTTTAATTTTTGATATTCGACAGTTTCATCTTCTACTACATCTCCATATTCATTTACGACTTTATCATTGAACTGAACAAAATGAATTGGATGAGTTAGATGCTTAAATGATATTAAGTCTTTATCTATTTGATCTTTATTTTCTTTAATAAAACTACCGGAAATATCCACTAATTCCTGACTATTACGATAAGTATTTTTTATTGATAATATAGTTGGATTTTCAAAGTATTCATCGAACTTAGTTATATATTTAATATTTGAACCTCTAAAGGAATAAATACTTTGCCAATCATCTCCGACAGCAAATACTTTAGCCCTTCCTTTATCAGCGGTCTTTCTTGCTAATAGATATTCTCCATCAGATATATCTTGATATTCATCAATAATTATATATTCATAATTTATATCTTGTAAGAATGGTTTTTCACTAATATATTTATTTGAGTAATATATTAAATCAGCATAATCAAATGAATATGTATCTGGTTTTATTAAGCTTTGGGAATAATAGATATAGAATTCATTTATATATTGAAACTGTCTAATAGCATCTTCTTTTTCTTCACCTTTTAAACTATTTATATAGTTTTTTACTATTTCTAAACACTCTTTTCTATTAGTACTTTCTTTTATTTTATCTACTGATTCATAGAATAAGTTCTTTAGTTTATATATTTGAGATAATTTATTATTATCTAGTATTTGATTGTATATTTCTTCATTAGTTCTATCTCGATATATAAATCCCATTTTATTTAGTTCTAAATCTAATTTTATTTCGATATCTTTTGGTTCCATATATTCGATATATATAAATTTATTTTGATAATTTTTATGGAATTCAATTTTCTTTTGTTTTATTTTATTATATTTTTTATCATTTAACCCGAAATATTCTAAATATACTTTTTCTCCTGCTAGATTAAGAGTAAAGTCTGGTTTATATATTTTTCTATCTTCTACTATTTCGGTATATATCTCTTCATAAGAATAATCTATGCCATGTTTATAGAGATAGTTAGCAATAGTTGCTTCTCCTACTGACTTTACAAGTTCTCCTTTAATTGTAACTATATATTCACTTTTTAATCTTTTTTCAATCCAGTTATTTATTACTTCATCTAAGCCAATATTTTGAGCTTCTTCCAGTTTATATTCTTTATATTTTTTAAAGAAAGTATCATAATCTTCATATTTATAATAGTTTTCTTCAAAGTATTTACCATAAAAGAAACTAATGTCTTTTAATTTATCTTTATTAAAAGTATTTACTAAATCTCTTATTCGGTTTTCTTTAAATATTTTATTTATATAGTCATAAAATATCTTCTCTTTTTGATTATAATCTATTACTTCACATTTTCGATTACTAAATAGTTTTCTAATATATTTATAGGCTAATGAGTGAAAAGTTGTTACATTAGTATTAATACCAAATTCATCTATTATTAGTGTTTGGAGTTCTTCTACTGCTTTCTTGGTATAACTTATTACTAGTATTTTAGACGGATCTACTTTTTTGATGTCAACTAGATATTTTACTTTTCCTACCATAGTGGTAGTTTTACCTGTACCTGCTCCTGCAAGAATTAGGGTATATTTATCATCATTTATTATTGCTTTTATTTGGTCTTCATCTAAAACTATTTTTTCATCAATACTACTAAATAAGTACTTAAAGTATTCTTTTAATTCTTCATTCATACTACCAACCTCTATTATATTTACATTGTACTAAATTTATTAAAAAATGTCTATATTTGATAATTAAAATAATTATTTTAAATGATGTACAAAGAAAAAGACTATTTATTTAGTCTTCATCGTTATCCATAGATAATAAATTCTTGATATCTTTTTCACTTAATTTAGATATAATCATCTTATCACGATCTTCACCTTCGATTAAGGTATCACTTAGTATTTTTTTCTTCTTTTGAAGATCTAATATTTTTTCTTCAATAGTTCCTTTACATACTAATTTTATTACTTCGACAGTATTTTTTTGTCCTATACGATGAGCTCGATCAGTTGCTTGATTTTCAGCTTGCGGATTCCACCATAAGTCTAAGTGAATTACTACGTCAGCACTTGTTAGATTAAGCCCTGTACCTCCTGCTTTTAATGTTATTAAAAAGACATTAGTATCATCATTATTGAATTTATTTACTAATTCCATTCTCTTTTTAGATGATACGCTTCCATCAATAACATAACAACTTATATCATTGTTAGTAAGTTCTCTATTTACAATATCAATAGCACTCTTATAAGTGGAAAATAATAGTATCTTATGTCCATTCTCAATTATTCCTTTAACAATTGGTATTAGTTCAATTATTTTAGTAGCTCCACCATGATAATCTTCATATGCTAAGTTGGGATCTATACATATTTGTCTTAATCTTGTTAAAAGCTGTAATATTTTAAATCTTGCTTTACTAAAACCTTCAGTACCTATTAATTCATCTAATTCTTTCTGGGTCTTTTGTAGTTCGGCAGCATATAATTTCTTTTGCTCACTAGTTAGCTCTAAGAAAATATTATTTTCGATTTTATCAGGAAGTTCTTTTACTACTTCTTTTTTCTTTCTTCTTAAGATAAATGGTTTTATCTGCTCTTTTAAACTATCTAAAGACTTTAAGTTGTCTTCATCAACATCTTTGATATTATATTTAGAATGAAATGCTTCTAAATTAGTTAAATATCCTGGCATAATAAAGTCAAAGATACTCCAAAGTTCTCCTACTGAGTTTTCTAGTGGGGTTCCAGTTAAAGCAAACTTAGCATTTCCTTTTAATGACTTTATAGTCTTAGTCATTTGAGCCATATTATTCTTGATATTTTGAGCTTCATCGATAGCTATTACTTCAAAATTTATTTCTTTATAAATATCTTTATCTTCTCTTATTAATCCATATGTTGTAATTAGAATATTGGTATCTTTGATATCATTTAAGAATTCATGTCTTTTATTTTTGATACCTGCAACAACTTTATATTTTAGTTCACTACCAAATTTATCAAATTCATTTTCCCAATTATATATTAATGAAGTAGGAGCTATTATTAATATTTTAGCATCTTGTTTTTCTTTTAATACTTCTTTAATAAAGTATATTAATTGAATACTTTTTCCTAGTCCCATTTCATCGGCGAGAATACTACCAAAACCACACTTATAGATATTATATAGCCACTTAACTCCTGTTACTTGATAGTCTCTTAATATCTTTTTATCCTTTGCATTTAATGATATTTTAGAATCTTTATACTTATTAAAGTTGTCTATTAATTCATTGAATAGATTATTCGTTTTAACGATACTATATTTATTTTTTAAACTATCTAAATATATTGCTCGATATTTAGGTATCTCTCCTTCACCTTTTTTGATACTTTTACTATCCAGATTCATATTATCAATAAGATTATCTAGTTCTTTTAATTCATCATTCTCTTCTAAGTCGATTAAATCTCCACTTTTTAATTTATAGTATCTTTTCTTCTTCTTTATTTGTTCTAAGACTCCTACTAGATCTTCATTTGATATTTCTCCTAAGTTGAATTCATATTTCATGATGTTGTCTTGGCCAATACTAAATGTTGATGATACTTGGATATCTTTCTTTATTTTAGTATTTTTTAGATTTTGGGAGGTATATACATCATACTTTTCAGTTAGTTTAGCTAAATTTGTTTCAAGAAACTCTCCTATTTGATCGATATCTTCAATAAAGATTGTATTATTTTCAATGATAAAATTATAATAATTTAAAGTATCTAGGATTTCATTTTCATAATCGATATCTCTTACAATATCAGGAGTATTATCAAAGTAATTTATTTCTTTATCTTTATAAATTAATTTAATATCACAGAGTATTTTATCATAATGAAAGTCAAAGTATAATTTTGATTTAGGTTTACTTGCTATTATTATTTTATCTTTAACAGTTTTATCTAATTTGATATTATCTTTTACTTCTTTTAGTATTCCTTTACTAAATTTCTCTAGGTTATCATCTTTAAATTCTAGTTCGGTTAAGCCATTTTGATTCATAGCTCTTTTTAGCCTAACAACATCTTTTGGTACTTCGTATAACTCTCCATCACTTACGACATAATCAGGGGTTAACTCTTCATAATTGGATGAATTTTTTATAGAGAATTTATAAGTATCTTTTTCTTTTTTTAAACTTGTAACATAAGGGTTTTCTCTTCTAATACCAGTATATCTTCTTCCATTTATGGTAAAGGTTTTATCTTTAATTAAATCCAAAAATCTTGATATGTCACTACTACTAATTACTAGTTCGTTTCTTCGGTAATAGTTAGAATCATTTTTTATTTTTATTACTTTTAAAAATTCTATTATTTTTTCATCTTCAGCATTAAAGAAATATTCATCCTTATTATAAGTAAATTCTTTACCAAAATTAAATTCTTCTACTTCGCCATCATATACTTCATAGAATTTACGAGCTTTATTATTAAAATTATACATTTTATTATATCCTATTTTGATATTAGGAATAAGTATTGTTCCATAGTAGTCAGTACTAAAAGATAAGTCAATAGTTAGTTTTAATTCTTTTTTTACTTTTCTTGTTTTTTCTTCACCATTATAAAATAATGATAGTATTTGATCAGATAGTTCAGTATTAGAAAGAGACATTCTTTTCATTTCTTCATATTTACTTAAAAGAACAGCGGCGACATGTTTGCAACTATCGGCATCTTGAAATCTCATACAAGTACATGTAGCCCTTTCAATATTTCCTTTATTTAATGTTACTTTAACGTCATAAACAGAAGGTGATGATTCACTTTCAACTTTATAAGTATGTATAACTCTCTCTCCATTTATTTCTTTTTTATCATACTTAATATATCCTATCCAATACATTCTTCCTCGATAAATATCGATTGGCTCTAAAAAATCTGATAAAGTTCTATTTGTTAATCCTTGCATATACTACACCTCTTCTTGCTCTTTATATTTTATCATAAATGTTAGTTAAAATAAATAGTTAGATAGTAACTATTACAAATATTTGCACAATATATTATAAACATAATTGTTACTTTAGAGACTACAGGCTCTAAAGTACTTTTGAAGACCTAAGGCTTCAAAAGATTTAAAAAAATAATACCTATATAAGTATTATTCTTTATTCTTATCTTTATTTTTACCTAGAATATTTTCTAGAGAAAAAT